>Ga0068707_1000781_pt1 | contig 21492 bp, 23 predicted proteins | sample YNPNPMetaG_FD_66600 | JGI IMG/M metagenome (GOLD analysis project Ga0068707, IMG submission 66600) | Anoxygenic and chlorotrophic microbial mat microbial communities from Yellowstone National Park, USA - YNP NP MetaG | ecosystem: Environmental > Aquatic > Thermal springs > Hot (42-90C) >...
CTGTTTTTCAATGCACTGCGTCTCTTGTTGACTTTGTCGGTTGGCGCAGTGCTTGGACAAGCAGTGCTTGAAGTAGTTCACGTGCTTTTGTGGTTCGTTGACTCTGCAGTAGTATTCTTTATCTGGATGCAGGTTGCCGGCGTGCGCTGTGGCTTATGCGTGGCTGGAATGAAGCTATAAATTGCTTGCCTGCCAACTTATTTGCGTGATAGCCCCGTCGTCTAGCGGCCAAGGATAAGCTGGACTGTTTTCAGCCCAGTTCCTTTAAGGAGGCTCTGGACCTCTTGACAGCGGTTCGAATCCGCTCGGGGCTACTACTCTTAAAAGCAGGTTTTTCCCAAAAATTGTCAACTGCTTTTCGCTAAGGTGGCTTTTCAATGCGGCCTTTGAGTGAAACGACGTCAATTTGTCCAGAGTGCGGCAAACTACTGCCCGCGTCTATCTACGAGGAGGACGGCAAGGTCTGGCTTTCAAAAGAATGTGCGGAACACGGCAAGACAGTCGAACTTTACTTCGGCGACTACGGCATGTACGAGAAGTTCAAGCGCTTTGCCCACGAAGGACGCGGCGTAGAAAACCCGGCTATAACCAAGAAAAACCCGGTTTGTCCGCTGGACTGCGGCTTGTGCACTATTCACTCTTCTCATACTGCTCTTGCCAACGTGGTTGTGACCAATAGGTGTGACTTGAACTGTTATTACTGCTTTTTTTACTGCAAGGAAGGCGACAAGGTCTACGAGCCGTCGCTTGAACAACTAAAGAAAATGTTTCGTTCCTTGCGCAACGAAAAACCGGTTGGCTGCAACGCGCTGCAGCTTACTGGAGGAGAACCTACTTTGCGTGATGACTTGATTGAAATAATCAAGCTCGCGCGGCAAGAGGGTTTTGAGCACGTGCAGCTCAACACGAACGGAATCCGCCTTTCCCGCAGCCTTGAGTTTGCTAAGGCTCTTCGTTCGGCAGGGATTGGAACGCTTTACATGAGTTTTGACGGCGTCAGCGCTAGAACCAATCCGAAGAACCACTGGGAGGTTCCGGCCGTGCTTGACAACTGCAGGAAAGCCGACATTGGCGTCGTGTTGGTGCCGACAGTCATCAGGGGGGTTAACGACCACGAGCTTGGCGACATTATTCGCTTTGGCTTCAAGAATATTGATGTAGTGCGCGCAGTCAACTTCCAGCCAGTTTCCCTTGTTGGACGCATGCCGCGGCAGCAGCGTGAAAAAATGCGTATCACTATTCCTGACGCGATAAAAAAGATTGAGGAGCAGACTGACGGGCAAGTCGGAAGGGAAGACTTTTACCCTATTCCCTGCGTTTCCAGTATAACTAGGTTGGTGGAAGCATTTACTGGCAAGCCGCAGTACGATTTGTCTGCCCACTTCGCGTGCGGAGCGGCGACTTACCTCTTCCGCGAGGGCGATGAAATGATTCCCATAACGCGCTTCGTAGACGTGGAAGGACTGTTTGCGTATTTAGACGACCTTTCCGATGGCGTGCGCAACGGCAAGAACAAGACGCTCGCCAAAGTCGAGTTGGTTGCCAAGCTGCGCGGCTACATTAATTCTAAGAAGAAGCCGAGGTGGCTGAAGCTTTCCAACCTGCTTGTGAACGCGCTCGTCAAGCACGACTACAACGCGCTCGGCGAATTCCACAAGAAAGCGCTGTTCGTGGGCTTGATGCACTTCATGGACTTGTACAACTACGACGTCGAGCGCGTGAAGCGCTGCACCATACACTACGCCGTTCCCGATGGAAGAATAATTCCGTTTTGCGCGTTCAACGTTATTCCTGAAAAGTACAGGGATGAAATTCAAGCAAAATACGCCGTTTCACAGAAAGAATGGAGCGAGAGGACTGGGAAAAGGATTGCAGATGATTTTTACAAGCGCGATGCTGCTTTAATAAAAAATTGTCGGTGCGAGTCATGCAGGCGAGAGAGGAATCAAGACGTTCGTTAAAAGGAAGGCATATTAATTTTTAGAGAAAAAATCATAGTTTGACGGAGGGATTTTATGGGTGCTCGTCCGCGCAAGTGGAAGAAGAATCCGGTTTTCCTTTAATGGAAGGCTGGCTTTAAACACAAAATGCGCTGGAAGTGGGTCAAGAAGCGCAGGAAAAGAATGAAGCGCAAGCAAAAACGCCGCGTCGGCGAACTTTGAGTTAATCTTGTTTCGAGAAAAGCTTGCAAGCGTAGGTTGCGCGCATTAAAGGCTTTTATTTGGTCACTGTGCGCACGACGTACCTGCCGCGCTTTTCTATTTCCTCAAGCTGTTTGAGCACTGCCGAGAATTTTTTGTGTTGTGAATAGCCTTTGAGAAAAGCTTCGAAGTGTTTTGAGGAAACGCTTTTCTTTAGCAAGAGCACGTCGGTTGCCTGTTCCTCTAACTCGTTGGAATAGTCTGCGAGGCCAAAATCAATCAACCACGTTTTTCCTGAGCAGTCCACCACGAAGTTTGACGCAGTGGAATCGCCGTGGACTATTCCCGCTTCGTGAAGTAACGCGAGTTGCTTGCCTGCTTGGACGAGCGCGTCTTCAGACAACGCGTCGCGGAGGAGTATGCCGTCTATTTTTTTTATTATTATTTCTTTTCGTGTTTCGTCAACGTGTTTTACTAGTGGGCAACGGACTCCTTTTTGTTTGGAGGCGGAGAGAATCCTGGCTTCTTTTTTTGTGCGTTCGCTGCGTAGCTTCTCGTCAAGTTCATAGACGCGGTAGGACTTGCGAATGCGTCGCTTGCATAACGCTGGTTCTCCTAGGAAGCGGCATTCTAAAACTTCTGCTTCCGCGCCTTTTCCTATAATTTTCATTAGTGGCCTTCTCTTCTTTTTTTGAAGTAATCGAGTTGTGAAAGGATTTCTTTTGACGATAATGGGCCTTCACGAATTATTTGGGGTGGATTCTCTCGCATGTCGATGACGGTCGAGGGCATTACTGGAACAAGGTTGCCTGCGTCAATGATTAAGTCAACTTTGTGGTCGTAGTGTTTTTTTATTTCGTCTATTTTGTATATTGGTGCTTCGCCGGCCGGGTGGGCGCCGGTTCCAGTTAAGGGCACTTCGCTTTCTTGTGCCAGCAGTCTCGCGGTTATGTTGCTTGAAATGCTGAAAGCCACGCCGCTTTCACTTAGGCAGTCTGGCAAGTTTTGTTTGTCTACTATCAGCGTCAGAGGACCTGGCATGAATGATTGGGCTAGGAACTCGGCTTCGTTGTTGAGTTTTGCGTACTTCTGCGCCATGCGTAGGTCGGACACTATTATTGAGATGCCCCTCTTTTCTACCTTGCCTGCCTTTAATTCAATTACTTTTTTTACTGCTGCTTCATTGGTGGCGTCGGCGGCCAAAGCGTAAGAGGTTTCAGTTGGAATTATTACTACTCCTCCTTTCCTGATTACCTGCGCTGCTTGCTCCACTACTTTAATGAGTTTTTCGCGGTCGCGTCGGTCGGTTGGAAGCGCGAGGACTGGCGTCTCTCCTTTTTTTGCTTTCAAATTAACCACCTCGGGGTGAGAGGATTGCTACCACTCTATTTTCTGGCTGTCTATTCTTATTCTTTGCTGTGGCAATTTGTTGGCGGAAACTGTATTCGCGCAAGCCATTTGCAAGCCGGTCACGGCTATCATGGCTCCGTTGTCGCCGTTGTATTCATCTGGCGCAACGCAAAAGCGCGCGTCGTGGTCGCACGCCATTAGTGCAAGCATTTGCTGTAACCGTTTGTTGCGCGCGTTTCCGCCGCATAACAACACTTCGTGGTTTCGCGTGTGGCAGAGGCAGCGCTCGGTTGCTTCTACTACCATGCTGAAAGCAGTTTCCTGCACTGAAAAACACGCGTCGGCTTTTTCTTGCAGAGTGCGTAAACGCATTTTCTTTAGGGAGGTAAGCATTCCTGCAAACGCGAAGCTCATTCCTTTAACAGTGTAAGGCAGCTCCAGCAGTTTTTTTCCTTTACTCGCTAGTTTTAGCACGCCTACTGCGTCCGGCGGTTCGAGGCCGAGGGTTCTGCCTACATTATCCAATAAATTTCCCACGCCGATGTCAAGAGTTTCGCCGAACACGTGGTAACGCTTGTTTTCGAGGGCGAAAATTTGGCTGTTGCCTCCGGACAAGTAGACTACCAGGGGGTCCTGCGCCTTAGTTAAAAACCGCGCGATTTCTACGTGTGCAATGGCGTGGTTTACTGGAATGAGCGAAATGCCGGCGAACTCGCTGAATGCTTTTGCGGCAACGTATCCCACGTGCAGGCAGTGGCCTATGCCGGGGCCTTGAGAGTAAGCAATGGCTTCAAGCTCGAGGGAGTTTGTTTTTGCTTGTGAAAGTGCTTTTTGAAGGGTTTTGCGGAAGACGCGCGCGTGGTGGTCTGCCAACTTGCGCGGAACATATCCTTCTTGTGTTGAAGGAAATTTTTCTATGACGTTAGCTAAAATGCGCGTGTTTTCACGCGAGGGCTTTTCCTGGTCTGATGCTTTTAATTCGACTACTGAAATGCCTAGCGTGTGTGCAGTGCTCTCTATTCCCAGCACCTTCATTTAATCACGTCTTGAGAGTGCTCATCGCAACCACTATCGAGGCAGCATTGTAGGCCGCGTGTGCTACAATTACTGGGAGAATTACTTTGTTTTTTCGCACCCAGTAGCCTAACACCATGCTGACTGAAAATGCAGCCACTATTTCAGCAATTGATCCGTAGCCATAGTGCAAGACTGCAAACGCGGCACTTGACAGTACTACCCCTATTTTTTTCTGGAGGTAGCCGCGGAAAAATGTTTCTTCGGCGACTGGGGCGACTGCTGTTGCTAGCGCCAGCGCCCACCATGGTTGTTGCAGGATGAAGCCAACTATTTTGTCGGTGTCAAGGAGGCCTATTGCTTTTAGTATAATGCCTTCGACTGCGAGGAGAAAGAGGCAGAAGAAAAATAGGAGAAAGCCTTGGCCGACTTGCAGTAGGGGTTTTTGCGAGTCGAATCCCAGGAATTTGATTGATTGGCGCAAACTCTTGTTTTCTAGTGCAAGCAAGGCAAATGGGGCTACCAAGAGAACGAGTGAGACTGGAATCATTGTGTTGACTTGACTTCAGTATAGCCGCATTTTCCGCACGAGCGCCGGTTGCTGTGCTCTGCCAGCCTTGAAGCAGAACCGCATTTTGGGCAAAACTTTCTGGGTTCGTATTTTTTGGTTACGCGTTCCTTTTTTTTAGCCATTCAAATCATCCCTGCTTTTTTGGCTCGTTTTTAGTCTTTGTTTTTTCAACTGCTTTTCTTGCTTCTGGCGACGCGTATAATTTTGCTTTCACTAGCGCCGTCTTACGACCAGTTTTTTGCTCTATTTTTGTTATGACGAGTAAGTCTGGTTTTACGGAAAGCATTCCGCAAAGAGCTTCAGTGACTTCTTTTTGCGAGGGAGTTGCAGTGAAGTCACTTAGTTTCGCGGTTATTTCTTTTCGTTGCAACAACGGGTTTTCAATTGACGTCATTACTTCGACTTGCATGTGGCTTCACCTTATTTTAAGCGCGTATTTTCCCGGAGTTTTTGCTTCGATGGCAGCAGCAACTTCTGAGCCTTCGGGGTTCACTATTATTATGTAGCCCTCCCACGCCTTTGTTAGTTCAGAGTCTTTGCATGTTGGGCACACGTCGCCAGTTACTATCATGCGACACTTGCGGCAAGCTTTTTCAGTCATTTTTTCGCCTCTTTTTCCTTGCTTTTGCCTGCTTTTTTGCCAAGGCCTTCCGGCCGCATTGTCAACGCGATCTTGCTGTTAGGAATAGTGTCTTTCAGGCTTACGGTAGCTATTTTTGCTTTCACTAAATCTCCTTTCTTTATGCTTTTCTTCGACTGTCTTCCAACAAGGGACGCTGTTTTCTTGTCGTACGTTAGAAAGTCGTTGGCAACCTGTGAAACGTGTACGAGGCCATCAATCGGGCCCAAGCGCACGAAGGCGCCGAACTCCACTATTTCAGTGACTTCTCCTTCAACTACTTCGTTTACTTCAGGGGTGAACACGAGGGCGTCGAATTCAACTTCGCAGAATACCGCGCCATCGCCGTGCAACACTTTTCCTTTGGATTGTATTTTTGCGTTGTGGAGGCTCACGATTATTCCATAGTTTTTGTCGACGGTGCGCTCGTACTGGTCGCGGAGAATCTCGAGCGCGCCCTCGGAAATCTTGAGGCCAAAAAGCCTTGGCGGAATACGCACGACTTCTTTGAAGGTCATCAAGCGGTACACTGACAATTCACCCTACTTCTTGCTAGCTGTGATTAAAACAAGCAAAAAAATTAAGGGAGCTTCGGCCTTAAAATCCTTGCGTTACTCAGCACAGGCATAGCGATCCACTGCGCCGCAGGCAAACAACTTTAACGCCTTTCGCCGTCAGCAACTGCTTTAAACGCTTGTCGTTGGTGCAAACGATTGCTTTCTTGTTTGCCGCTGCAAAGTCAAGAATTGCTTTATCGCTTCTGCCACTGGCTTCAACGACTTTTGCGCCTCCGCTTTCAATCCATTTTAACGCTGCTTTTGCAGCATTTTTTTCTAGCTGCTTTTTGCTTGCGGCAAGCATTTTTAGTTCTTGGACGGACGGCGAAAGAATTATTGGTTCAAGCGCTTTATCCAGTAAGTCTTCCAACAGCGCTTTCCAGTTTGCTTTTTTTTGGAAGGCAAATAAAACAAAGTTGGTGTCAAGAACAGTATCCAAAACAATTTCCGCCTGCTTGCTTAAGCGGGCTCGGCGGGATTCGAACCCACGACCCCCTGGTTGCTTCCGAAGTCTTTTTTTCGCAGAATTCGTTAAAAGCCAGGTGCTCTAGTTGCTCGACTTGCAGGTTAATTCTGCAGGTCTCCAAGCTGAGCTACGAGCCCATGCCCTACAACTTTTTTTTTGTACTGAATTAAATAAGTTTGGCTGCTTACTTTTTCCTTGTGTTTTAAAGCAATTCGGAGGTTGTTTTTTGCATGAGAATAGTTTTACTTGGAGCGCCAGGAGCAGGCAAGGGAACTCAGGCAAAGCTTTTAGCTGAAAAATTTGGCGTTCCGCACATAAGCACTGGTGACATGTTTCGCGCAGCGGTTTCAGCAGACTCCGAGCTTGGCAGAGAAGCGCGAAAGTACATGCAAGCAGGAGCACTCGTTCCAGACAACATAGTAATAGGATTGGTTAAAGAAAGGCTGGCTCAACCGGACGCCGCAAACGGTTTTTTGCTTGACGGGTTTCCGCGCACGATAGTGCAAGCAAGGGAGTTAGACGAAATGCTTGCGGCTTCAGGCAAGAAGCTGGATGCCGTGGTCAACATAGACGTGGCCGAACCAGATTTGATTGCAAGGCTCTCAAGCAGGAGAACTTGCAGAACGTGTGGAGCGATTTACAACGTTTTATTCCAGAAACCAAGGGTTGAAGGAGTTTGCGACAAGTGCGGCGGAGAACTCTATCAACGCGAAGACGAAAAACCAGAAGTAATCAAGGAACGCTTGCGCGTTTACAATGCCAACACTGCTCCTTTAATAGATTATTACCGCCATAAAAAGTTGTTGAAACAAGTTTTTGCATCAAATTCTATGACGCCGCAAGACGTGTTTAAAGCAGTTGTTGAAGCGCTTGGCTAAAGCACTTTGGCAGTGCCGTACAAGTGCCACCTGTTTTGAGCGCGCCGCATTACTGCGAGCACGTCGCCCGCGTTAGCGCACAACGGCTTTTTGAGAACGAGGTCAAGCCTGTTTTTCTTGTGGCTCGCAACAAAGCCGACAGTCGTAGCCGTTCCTATGCCGAGAACTAGTGGCTCGTTAGAACTGAAGTCTCCAGCAAATTTTTCTGCCTGTCTTTCCATCGGAATTGCTTCAACCGAGAGTTCGCCGCGCAAGGGAGGCAGCGTTCCACGCCTTCCAATGAAGGAGCCGACTAGGGCGTCTGCGTGCGTGAGCGCAGGGTCGAGTTCGGTTCCAACTCCAATGAGTCCGCCGGGACGGGCTTCGCTGAGTTCTTCGCCTCCTGCATTCAAGCTCGTTATTCGCGTGTACAACGGCGAGTAGACTTCCTTTTCTTTTTTTACGTGCAGCGCGCCAGGCAGCACTTCCACTTCATCGCCAAGGCGTAAGACTCCTTGGCGGATGGAGCCGCCTATTACTCCTCCTACGAGCTTGTTTACCGGCGTTCCCGGCTTGTTTACGTCGAAGCTACGCGCTGCGTACATTAATGCTTCTTTGGAAGAGTCGCGTTTTGGCGTAGGAATATTTCGTTCAAGTGCGTCTATTAGTGCGTCCATGTTTAGTTTTGAGTTTGCTGCTGTCGGAATTATTTCTGCATTCGAGTACGGCGTATCACGCAGAAATTCCTTGATTTGCTTGTAGTGCGCAATTGCTTGTTCTTTGCTTACCAAGTCTACTTTGTTTTGCGCAATTACTATGTTTTTTATTTGGGCTGCTTCAAGAACCATTAAGTGTTCTACTGTCTGCGGCTGGGGACATTTTTCGTTTGCGGCTATTACGAACAAGGCGCCGTCTATTATGCTGCTCGCGGCAATTACTGTTGCAAGAAGGGTTTCGTGGCCCGGAGCGTCTACGAAAGAAATTTTGCGTACTTCTTGTGGCTGGCTTCCGCAGTGCTTGCACGCGTCTTCAATGCAATAGCATTTCGGCGGAGGACACTCTGGACACTTTTTAACCGTGAAGTCTGCGTAGCCCAAGCGAATAGTGATTCCTCGTTTGAGTTCTTCGCTGTGCACGCTCGTCCACTTGCCGGTGAGCGCTGCGACGAGCGTAGTCTTTCCGTGGTCAACGTGGCCTGCCGTCATTATGTTTAATTCAGCTTGAGCCAAAAAGCTTCACCAAATAAAATGCAGTAATTTTTTTGGTTAAACGTGTTTATTAAGAGGATTGAATTAATTTTTCGAGGACTTGTTTTTGGAATTCGCTTAGCCGCGCTTCGGTTAGCTCGAGTTCACCGGAGAGAATAAGACTTCTCTTGACTCCTTTACTGTCTTTGACGCATAAAACGAAGATGTTGCTGCCGCTTGGTTTTCCTATTTGCTTTAGCAGCCAGTCAAGTGCTTCAGGGTTAGCCATTTTGCCGTACTTGTTTTCCAGGTAGTTGACGCAATGCATTTTGGCGCGGTCGTCTGAGCGATAGTACTGGCAGACGTTTTCATATTGTTCATTCAAATCAATTGATTCGACTAGTATTTTGTCTTCGTAGTCGCCCCCGAATCCTTCCACGCGCTCGAGTGGAAAGTGTTTTGCTTCGTCTAGCGTAAAACCTCTGGATTCAGCGAGTTCAATGGCTTTACTTCGTCGTGCTAGCATCATCATTTTTTCACTCTTCTCCTTTAAACCTGCGTGCAACCATTTCGCGGTCAAGAGCGTTAATAAATGGGATTAGACGAGGCCCTTTTTCTTTGCCGAGCAAAACCGCGTAAGCGGCTTTAAAGAATTCCTGTGCAGTAATGCCGTGTTCTGCACAGAGTTCTTTAGCCTTGGTCGCCTGTTCTGCTTCGCTTACGCGTTTCAAGAGGACGTCAGCAAATTCGTTCAACACTCTTCTTTGTCCTTCTGACAGCAACACGTATTTTTCAGCTGCTTGCGCGAAAGTAATGATTTTTATTTTGAATTCGTCTCCAGCAAAGAGTTCCACCCATTTTTTTGCTTGACGCAACCTATTTCGACAGCTTTCCTCGTCTTTTTTCGTCGCTCCTTTTAAGTGTCCTAGTTCCCTTAATTTTGCTACTGCGGCGTCTTCGTCAAGCACTTGCGAAAGCGCTGCAGCAAAAGAATAAGAAATTCGAACGGGTGCTTTGTCCGGAACACTTGTTACCGCTAGTTCGTACATTCTCTTAGTGTTTTCTTCTCTTGCCTCGTTTTTTCCAGTGCTTTCTCCGAAATAAATTTTTTCGGCCTCATCGAACTCGTCGACTAATTGGAAGATGCGGCTCAAGTCCAAGTTTCGTTGTTTTTCTGGGCGTTTGACGTAGAAAAAAGTGAATGGTTCTCGCTCCATTATTTTCAGCATGTCTTGCACGATGTAGACATTGCCCTTGCTTGCACTCATTTTCTCGCCGTTGACGAGAAAGAATTCGTAGACAAAAGGAATGGGTGGTTCGAGTCCAAATATTTTTGGCATGATTTCAAGCACGCTTTTCCAGCTTCCTTCAAAATGGTCTTTTCCAAATGGTTCGAAAGTAGTGTGAAAAACACCCATTAACGCGGGCCATTCGAAGCGCCACTGAAGCTTTCCTTCGCTCCAGGGAACTTCGCCTTCGTATCCACAGCCTTCAGCTTTCTTTTTCTTGATGGCTTTGCCGCCGCAAGTAAAATGAACTGTTTTATTGTCCAAGTCAAAGGAGTCTACGTTTGTGAGCACGCCGCAATTAGGGCAGATTGCGTCGAATGGAATGTATTTCTCGCTTTTTGTTGCCTGAAATTTTGCGGAAAGTTTGCCGGCTTCTGCAGCGTTTTCGAATACTTTGCGGACAAAAGGCTCTAGTTTTCCTTCTTCGTACAAGGCGTTTACCGAGTACAACTCAGGGTGTACTTCAAGCGCATAGACGCCGCGCATCCACACTTCAGTAAAGTGCTCGCTCCATGAATCACAGCACCCGAACGGGTCTGGTATTCGGCACAAGGGGTGGCCCAAATACTTTTTTATTTCAGGAAATTTTTTGGAGTCATGCCATACTGCGTCCAAGTCCGCGATTTTGGCTGGAACGTCTTTAAGTGGGTCGCGGTCATCCGTAGTATGCACGAACTCGCATTCCACTCCTTTTTCGCGGACTGCTTTTACGGGAAACCACGCGCGCAGCACGTCATTAAGGTTGCCGACGTGCTTGCCTCCGCTTGGCGTTTGTTGGCACTTGACGTTAGGCGTTCTTCCCTCTTTTTTTGCGCGGAATATTATTTGTTCTGCGAGTTGGTCTGCCCAATGCATGCACGCAAATAGGAAAACTAAAAATAATAAGTATTGCTTACAACAACGCGGTTGCAAGCAAGGGGAGAACGAGAGTTGCCTCTGCTTCGATGAAGGCGCTCTTGCGCTTGTCTTTCAATTTGTTCCAGCTGACTGCTTCAGTGGGCCGCGCTCCAGACAAAGAGCCGTCGTACTGCGTTCCAGTTCCAACGTAGACTGCGTAGTCCAAGCCGTTGCGCAGGATGGCGGCGCCAATCAAGTGGTGTTTAGCGATTCCGCCACCAATTACTAGGGCGGCCGTCTTGCTTGCTTCAAGCATCATTTTATAGAAGGCAGTCACGTCGTGCGCTTGGTCTACTAACAGGGGCTTCTTGCGTCCTTGGTTGAAGAAGAAGACGTGGTCTCCTATTGCGCCGTCAACGAATCCTGGACAAAATACTGGAATATTGTTTTTGTTCGCCCAGTAGAGGAAAGAGTTTTCGTCTTTGACGCGGCCGCCTGCTTTTTTGCAGTAATGAGACGGGACGAGGACGCCTTCGTTTTCGCGCCATATTTCTTCAAGGATTTCGTTGTCTTGTTGTTCAAGCCAAACGTATGACTCGTCGGGGACGAATACGTTTCCGATGCGGTTGAGGCACTGTTTTTTTATTTGGGAGTCGTCGACGTCAAATTCTCCGAGCAGGAAGGGAGCACGGGTTTTCATTAGGTCTTCTTCGATTGCCCCCGTGCTAGTTATTACTGCGTGCACGGCTTTGTGCTGAACTAACTGCGCCACTATTTCACGCAAGCCACTGGAAACAATGTTTGAAGTGAGAGAGAGAAACAAGGTTGCTTTTTGGTTGCGGGCTTCGCGCAACAATTCGCACGCGCGGCCTACTTGGGTTGCTTGAAAGCCTAGCGAAAAATATAGTTTTGGGAGGTCGGAGAGCGCGAGTCCTGGCTTGACTTTGAAGCCGCGCACTTCCTCTGAAAAAATTCTTTTTTCTAAGCATTTTCTTTTGAAGGAAGGGTTTTGGAAGGTCATGGCTGTATCCACTCTATTTCATAGTATTCGTACCTTGACTTTGGTAGTTCGATGCGTTTGACGCGGTAATTGGTTACTGATGTTTCTCGGTCGCATATGCTTAGTATTAGGTCTAAGCCGAGTTGTTTTGCTTTAAGCAGTGCTTGCGCTAGCTCGGCTCCGCCGATCTCTTCTTCTTCTGATAGCGCCAGCATGACGTACTTTGGGTTATCTGTCTTCGGCGTTTCGATCTCTCCCTTTTTTCTGTGGTAGAGGAGAAAGTCGAGTTCCGCTGCTGCCTCGCGGCGAAGGCCTGGGATGGCCAAAATAAAGGTTTTCTTGACTCCGTGTGCGACGCGGATGGCGCGCGCCCACTCGCTTATAAGCATTTTGGCTTCGCGTGGAAATACGTGGATGACGTGTTTTGAGTGCATCCATTCTTCTTGTCCTAGTACTGGTTTTGCTCCCGGAAAGTACAAGCGAAAATGAGTGCCGAACTTGAATCCTGTTTTCAGCACGAATCCTCTGAGTCGAAGGTCTTCGTATACGTCGTATAATGCTATAAAGTCGTTTCTCCTCTTTTGTGCTTCCTTTACTAGGCGGGCTTCTTTTACGTTTAATTTGAGGCCGCCGTGTTTTAGCAAGAAAAGCGTTTCGTACGCGTCAAGTTTCAAGAGCCTGCCGTGTTTTTTTGCCTTGTAAGTTCCCCACTGGCCAAACCAGTTTTCTTCGTAGAGTTTTCTTGCTTCTTCTGAGTCAACTATGCTCATTAAGTCGTCGCTGAAGTAAACTGCCTTAAACTCTGCTTTTGGGCACTCGAATTCTTGGGAAGGGTACTTGATTAAGGGGCTTCGTCCGTAAGGGCCTCGTGCTTCCGTTACTGGCCGCGCTATCAAGCCACGGTCGCGCCAATCGCGGTAACAAAAATATCTTGCTAAAAACTTTGGTTGGTTCTTGAAGCGTGAAGCCACTTGGTTGAAGGAAACCACGCGGTTTTTGTGCTTGCATTCTGCGTTTCTTACGTCAAGCAAGTAAAGTGCTTCTTCTGGAGCAAGTTCTAGAACTGTTTTTTTTCCTTCGTAGTCTGAGCCGAAAAAACCTCGGTCGAGTGCCTGGACTGAAAGCAGGTCTCTTACAATAAACTTATTTTCTTCAAGCTCGAATTGAACTCCCAAAGGGAATTACCTCCAGCAGCGCTTTACGCGTTTGACGTCTTAGTTCTGTTCCCTGTCCCCTGCAAGAAATGATTTTGGTTTCATGCTTATAAAAACACGTGGCGTAACTTTTTTTGGTGTGCGCGTGGGTTTTCTAGACTGGCTTTTTAGAAAGAAAAAAGAGAAAACAGTGGTTGAAACAAGTAGTGCAACGATTTCTGTCGAGGAACTAGAGCGAAGAATTCGCGAAGCTCGTTCCGCTGCACTGAAAAAGTATGAGCCGTCTTTTGCGGAAAAAGCAGCCGTGATTGCTGCCGAGGCCAAGGCAGTCCTGCCTTTGCTTGAAGGACTCTCGAAGAAGGGAGTAGACGAAAGCAATGCAAACTATAAGATAGCAGTTCAAGAACGCGACGGCTACGTCACGCGAATGAAGCCTCTCCTTGTGCAGCTTGCCAATAGGCCGCAGGCAGAGCCGCTGACTGCTTACGCTGACGTGTTGTCATCAACTATTTCCGCCATGTTGAAAACAACTTCAGACAATCGTTACGTCTTCATCTTTTTTGCTGACGAAATGGCGAAAATAGGGGAACACATGAAGAAGTTGGGGGAGTTAAGCGAACAAGTAAACGAAATTACTTCCAAGCTGCGAGCGGACTCTGCTGCTTTTGACAAAGTGTTGTTGGAGTGCGCGGAGCTAGAAGCTATTTCTGCAGAGCGCCGAAAACTGGTTTCGGAACTTGCGCGCGCAGAAGTGGATTATGGCGAAGTGAAAAAAGGTTTTGAGGAGGCCAGCGCAAAATTTCCTTTGCAAGACGCGCAATTGTTTTCTAGAGAGCTTTCTTCAGCGGAAGCAGAAGCTTCTGCTGCAAGACAAGCGCTTGCGAACGAGCTTAACCTCTTTCAGCGCGCCTTAAGAAAACTGCAGAAAGTCTGTTTGGACAAGCGTCTTGCTGCGCTGGCCGCACTTTACGCTGAAACGCCTGTGGACGCAGTCATAAACGAGTTTCGCGCGACTGCTGACTACAAGGAATTGCGCGAGTTGTTGGAGGCACTTGCTGACGGCATTGAAGCAAGTCAGTTGAGCGTTGATGAAAAAGAGCGCTTGAAGTTATTGGGTGAAGCAACAAAGGTTTCGTCTGGCGCAATCAAGCCGTTTCTAGAAAAATTTGTTGCGGCGTCGTCAGCAGCAGAAAAAGCGCGACAAAAACTTGTTGAACTTGACGCAAAAAAACAAGCGCTTTCACTGGAAGAACAGCGGGTGGCAGAACTTGGTTCGCGCGTGCAAGAAATCGAGAAAAAAATAGGAGATGCAGCAAACCGTGAGAACGCCTTGCTTTCATCAATAGAGCAAGCGGCTTTGCAACTGCTTAACCAAAAGATTTCGGTTAAGCGCGACTGAGGAGTTCTGCGATTTTTTCCCCGAACTTGCGTGCTGCCCCTGGCCCGTTTGCAGTAACGATTTTTCCGTCTACGACTACGTCTGACTCCGTGTAGGCAGCATTGCTTTCTTCAAGCATTTGAAGAGTTTTTGGGTCGGGAAAAGCAGTTGCTTTCTTGCCTTTCAGCACTCCTGCGGCGGCAAGAATCGATGGAGCAATGCAAATGGCTGCAACTACTTTGTCTGCTTGGGCAAAGGACTTTGCTAGAAAAAGGACGTCCTTGTTTTCGTAGAGGTGGTGTGCTTCGACTCCTGGCCCTCCGACGAATACGACTGCATCGAATTTGTCTGGCGTTGCTTCTTTTATGGTTAACTGCACTCTTGTTTTGCCGCCGAGTTTTCCTGTTGCGCTTCCTTTCGCGAGGCTGGCAATGACGGCAACGTGACCACTTGCTTCAAGCACTGCTTTTGGCTCGAACAGTTCTTCGTCTCTGAATCCGGTTGGAGCGATTACGAGTAATGCTTTCTTCAAAAGAGGTTCCCTCCTTAAACGCGCTTGCAGAAAATAGGTTGCATGGGAATAACTTCTTTTCCCTCGCAGAATATGCGGCCGTTTTTCTTTGAGTTTTGCAGCACGAGCCAAGCAGCTTCTCTTAAAACGCGGTTTTCCTTGCAAGTAACAATTGCGGTCGGAGCAGGAAAATCTGGTTCGAGCAATGCATTGTCTCCAGCCATTTTTTTCAGTAACTCGTTTTCAGACTCGTTTCTTCCAAGCACTGCCTTTGCTTTTTCGCTTAAGCGGTAATGCCGGCCAACGCGTAGAAGGAGTACGTCTTGCATGGAGTAAGGCTTGTGCTCAAACAAGTCAAGCAGTTTTTTTGAATACCCTTTTTCTGTGAGCAAGCATCCTCCCGAGGGACAGTCGTAGTCGTAATTGTTTTTTTTGGCTAACTCTATTTGCGTTTTCCTTTTTCTGCCGCTGATTGCCAGTAGTTTTTCTCGGTCGACGAACCCCTTTTGTTCAGGAATAGTGGGAGATAACAATTTTGCCGATAGAGGCCTGACAACAATTCCTTCGACTTGCGCTTCTCTTTCTATTAGTAGCAACTTGTTGCGCGTTTGTGACATTGGCCGCTGGCCGATTACTTCGCCTGTTGCAATGAAGTCTGCTTGTTTTTCTTTCATGAACTCCTTTGCTTTCTTTAGAGAATATATTCTGCAGTCAATGCATGGATTAAGCGCTCTTCCTCGTTCGTGCCTTGGATGCTCTACTATTTCCAAGTAATCCATTCCTTTCGCGATTATCGTTAGAGGAATGCCGAGTTGTTTTGCAGAACGCGTTGCCGCCGCGCATCCTTCGGCTGCGCCTCCGCACGTGCAGAACGGGCTAGTAAAATTGAGTCCTTCCAGTTCAATTCCTTGGTCTAGCAAGAGTTTTGCGGCGACTAGGCTGTCGAGGCCGCCGGACAACAGCATTACTGCTTTGACCATGTCTTAGTCTAGTGAACTTGAACCATTTTAAGCAAGAGGATGCCGCAATGTTGCATTAACTGCGTTAACCGAAAAAGAGTGAAGAAAAGGGTTCCTGACCAGAAAGGGCTTGTCTTCGGCGTGGCTTGTGTTGTGAATGCATTCGCTTTCCCTGTCTGAGCAGGCATTGGCTAGAACTGCTTGCCCGCGCTAGCGCTTTCTATTTCTAAGTTTTTTTTCTAATGCCGGAATTCTTAGCTTTATGCCGTATTCTGGCTTCCAAACCCATGCTTCTCCGTGTTTGACGCCGTCGATTTCGTAAACGCGTTGCTCTTTTCTGAAGCCAAGTTCTTGGGCTGCCTTGTCGTAGGATTTCGCCACTTTTTCAGGAGAGGTTGCATATAGTTCGGCGACGTGTTCTTTTGTTGGAACAATTATTTCGTGGTCGGAGTAAATGTGTTGCAAGGCGGCTAACTGGAGCTTGTCAACGTGCCTGTAAGCACGCCTCCAACGCTGGTGAACGCTTTTAGGAAATTTCATGATTTTAGCGATTATCTGTGTTTGGCCGTGTTCCAAGTTGTTTTGGTTCCAGTGTACTTTCACTACTTTTCTTCCTTCGTGGGCTTCCAAAGAGTATGAAACGAGGCCCAGTCCTTCCAGTCCTGGCTTGGTTCTGTGTAAATCTTTTAGAACGCCTTGAAGCCGTTCTTCTGCGTTTACGGGAAGGATTACCAGGCGGTGTTGAAACGACTCGGCAACTGCCTTGTGTTTTTCTCGCCTGCTTGGAGGAAAGGCGTAGAACGCAGGCAGTATTGCCGACGTGTTGTCGTGTTTTATTGCTACTGGCGGAAGTTCGACGTGTGGCTCGCGTTCTCTTATCTCGCCTACTTCGATTGGTTTCGAGCCGATTGGTCTATGTTGAAGGTGTGCTCGCAGCTTTTCTTCACTTAAATCCGCGTATCTTTGCCTGAACACTTCTTTGAGTAACTGGAACTGGATTTCTGGAGTGGCTACAGACAGGGTTGTTGCAAGGAGGCGCAGTTTTTCTCCGGCAAACGCGTATTTTGTCGCGAGATAAAATGGGTGGACGGGAATCTTTTGCGCATAGTTTTTCGCTAGGTCTACTGCAGAGTTAAAGGCAGCATATGACAGGTTTTGAGACAGTATTGCGCCGCTTCGTCTTAGAAGTAAAATTTCTTTTAATAGTTCTTCACTGGTTTTTTGGGGGTATGCTTCTGCTAACGCGAGCGCAACTGAAGGCGAAGCACCGTTTTCAGCAAGCTTTTTTATTTTACTGCGAATTCCTGTTGGCGTGGCAGAATGGTTTAGCGCCTTTAAGAAAGATTCTTTGTCAGGCATTGCGAGCGCGACGCGTTTGGTTTCTTCCCAGCCTTCCAAAGGTTTTTTTCCGCACAGCAAGTCGTGTTTTTTGAATAGCGTGCGCGCTGTTTCTGGAAGCGAAGCATTTCGGGGAATTTCGTTAACCAAATAGGCGGCGGCGTCAACCCATCGTTTTCTTTCTTTTTCGCTTGGCTCAATTAGACGCGGCTTTCCTTCTTTCTGGATTACGCGCGCTTCTGGCCTAAGAGAGTATAATAGGACTGCTTTTTGTTCTGCCTCTGAAAAACCAAGGTTTTGCAGCAGTCTTGCGAAAGCAGAGTGCACTGCCATGAACAGATTTTTGAGTTTCGTGCTAAAAAAGCAGGGTGGTTCAGGTTACTTTGAACTTAAAGCCGTACGCTATTATTCCTTCCTTGCCTTCTTCGAAGACGCGTCGGAAACACATTTTGGCTGGAGCGCCGATCCTTATTTTTTCAGGCGGAGAGTCAACTAGTTGCGAGAGCACTTTAACGCCATTCTCGAGTTCTATTACTGCAATATGGTAAGGCGTTTCGTGCTCGAAGCCGGCTGGCGCGGCGTGGACTTCAGTGAATGAATAAATTTTTCCTTCGGTAGGCATTTGCTTTGCTTCCAGTTTTCCTTTTCTCCTGCACTTTGGGCAGACTATGCGTTCTGGAAAGTAGTCCGTGTTGCAAGTGCTGCAGTGGCTTCCCATCAAGTGGTATCGGTCTGCGCTGTTTCTCCAAATCAGTGGAACTGCGTTTTTCATCGCATTACAACCTCCTGTAAATGTGGACGGTGCATGTTGCGCCGCTTCCTCCAACGTTGTGAGTCAAACCGATTTCGGCACCGCTTACTTGACGCTTGCCTGCGCGCCGTTGCAGTTGCAAAGTTGCCTCGATTGCTTGCGCGACGCCTGTTGCGCCCACCGGGTGTCCCTTGCCTTTCAAGCCGCCCGAGGGGTTTACTGAAATTTTTGCGTTCAACGCTGTTTCGCCGTCTTCAGCGGCTTTGCCTCCTTTTCCTTTTGGAAAGAATCCCAGGTCTTCTATTGCCAGCACTTCAGCTATAGTGAAACAATCGTGTACTTCAGCGAAGTCAACATTTTTCGGGCTTATTTTTGCTTGCGCGTACGCAAGCCTTGCCGCTTCTTGCGTTGCACGCATTGCGGTCAGCGTCTGCCTTTGACAGAGTGCAAGCGAGTCGCTTGCCTGCGCGCTTGCAATTATTTCGACTGGCGCGTCACAGTATTTTTTTGCTTTGTCTGAGGAGCACAGGATTACCGCGGCGGCTCCGTCAGTGATTGGCGAGCAGTCTAGTAGTTTGAGGGGAGTTGCGATGTAGCCGGACGTCATCACGTCTTCTATCGTGATTTCTTTCCTGAATTGGGCGTACTCGTTGTTTACCGCGTTTTTGTGGTTTTTGACGGCGCATGCTGCAAGCTGTTCTTCCGTTGTACCATACTCGAGCATATGCCGGCGCGCCATCAACGCGTAAAGAGCAGGAAAAGTGGCGCCGTTGAACAACTCCCATTCTTGGTCTCCCGCGCCTCCGAGGGCAGTTGCGGCTTCTTCTGTGCTGACTTCAGTCATTTTTTCCACGCCGCCAACCGCTACTACGTCGTAAGCGCCTGATGCTATTGCCATGATGCCTGCGCGCAGTGCTACTCCGCCTGAAGCGCAGGCTGCTTCCAACCTCGTTGAGGGAACGGGGTTCATTCCCAGTTGGTCTGCAATGAGTGCTCCAATGTGTTCTTGTCCAATTAGTTTTCCTGAAGCCATGCAGCCGCCAAAAATTGCTTGTATGTCTTTGCCTTCCATGTTGGCGTCAGCAATTGCTTTGCCGGCGGCTTCCGCGATTAGTTCCCTGAAACTTGTTTCCCAGTGTTCGCCGAACTTTGTTAACCCAACGCCGATTATTGAAACGCTTCGCATTGCCAACACCTTTTACAAACTCTTGATTTTGCGGCGGTGTTTTACGTATGCAGAGTAGTCAATGTATTGCTTGTCTTGTATTGCTTTGAGGACTGGGACGGGCGGCCGCCTTCCCTTTTTTTCAATTTCGGGAGTGACTGTGAGCTGGAAGGCGTCGCTGCCGGCACCGCTTCCGTATGATACTACCAGAATTTTTTGGCCGGGCTTTGCAACGTCAAGCACCGAGCATACTCCAATCATTGTTGCTGCGCTGTAAGTGTTGCCGATAAACGGCGTAATGAGTCCTTGCCTTATTTTTTCTTCTTCGAAGCCGAGGATTTTACCGGCTCTGAGTGGAAACTTTCCGTTTGGCTGGTGGAACACTGCGTAGTCGTAGTCTTTAGGAGTTGTTTTTGTGCGTTCAAGCAGTTTTTTTGCCGCGCTTACTACGTGCTTGAAGTAGGCTGGCTCTGCAGTAAAGCGGCCCGCGTGGCGTGGAAATTCGGCGTGTTGCCTGCGCCAAAAGTCGGGCGTGTCGGTAGTGAAGGAATAAGTTGCATCTATTTCTGCGATTACGTTGTCTTTGCCGATCAGCCAAGCTGCTGCGCCTCCTCCTGCGCTGTACTCCAACGCGTCGTTCGGCCTTCCTTGGGCAGTGTCGCTTCCTATCGCCAACCCGTATTTGATCATGTTCGACGAAGCCATTCCCATGCATGCTTGCGCTCCGGCAGTTCCTGCCTTGCACGCAAACTCGAGGTCCGCCGCAGTAAGGAAGGGCGTCGCGCCAATTGCTTCAGCTACGATTGCTGCGGTTGGCTTGACTGCATAGGGCTTGCTCTCGCTTCCAACGAATACTGCGCCGATGTCTTCTGCGTTTACGCCAGCGCATTTTAGTGCAGTGCGGCTTGCTTCAACCGCGAAAGTGCAGCTGTCTTCGTCAAAAGAAGCAACTGCTTTTTCTTTTATGCCCAGCCCCTCACTAATGCGTTCGCCGTCCTTGCCCCACACGCGCGCTATTTCTGTTACTTTCACGCGCATTCGTGGCACGTAGGCGCCATAACCAACTATTCCCGTCATTAAACCAACTCTGAAAACAACAGAATTCGTTTTTTTTTGTATAGCGGTTTTTGCACGCCAACCTTAAAAAACGTATTTGGCTTCGTCAATTGCCTGAATCACTGCGGGTTGTTTTTATTTGTGTCCGGATTAACTTTTGAGTGTTTGCTTGAATTATGCGTGAGAAACAGGTGAATTTGAGTGGTTATCGAATTGCGTGGACTGGCGGTACCTGAGCGCTTGCAGAAGCTAGTTGCAGAAAGAATTGTTTCGCGAGAACAAGCAGCTCTGCTGGCAAAGGAGGGCGCGCTTTCGTTGGAGTCAGCAAGCAAGATGATTGAAAACGTTGTAGGAATCCATTGCCTGCCCTTCGCGCTTGCAACCAACTTTAAAGTCAACGGCAAAAACTACGTGGTTCCAATGGTGGTGGAAGAGCCGTCAGTCGTCGCCGCATCGTGTAACGCAGCCAAGTTGGCCCTGCCAAATGGATTCATTGCTGACGCAGACGAGCCAGTCATGATTGGCCAAATACAGTTGGTTGGCGTTACAGCGCCTGGCGAGGCTGTAAAAAAAGTTGTTGCCGCGAAAAAGGAATTGATTGCCAAAGCAAACTCTTGTGACGCCGTCCTCGTCAAAATGGGCGGCGGATGCCGCGATGTAGAAGCACGCGTCCTTGAAACGCCTCGGGGCAAAATGCTTGTAGTGCACTTGCTGGTGGACGTGCGCGACGCAATGGGGGCAAACGTGGTTAACACGATGGCTGAAGCCGTCGCACCAGAACTCGAGCAAATAACTGGTGGCAAAGCACGTCTCCGCATTGTGTCCAATTTGGCTGTCAAGCGGTTGGCGCGAGCAAAAGCCGTTTGGACTAAGAAAGCGCTTGAAGAAAGCTTTGCCGGAAAAGGCGTTGACTTGAAGGGAGAAGAAATTGTTGACGCTGTTCTTGACGCGTGGGCTTTCGCTGCAGCAGACTCCTTTCGTGCTGCGACGCACAACAAGGGAATTATGAATGGCGTTGACGCAGTCGTCGTCGCGACAGGCAACGACTGGCGTGCAGTCGAGGCAGGCGCACACGCTTATGCTGCGCGGAACGGCAAGTACTCTTCATTGACTACTTACTACAAGAACGCGGAAGGCGACTTGGTTGGCGAAATAGAGTTGCCAATAGCTGTCGGGTTGGTTGGCGGAGCCACGAAAACACACCCGACGGCGCAAATCGCGTTAAAAATTCTTGGCGTTAAAACCGCGAGGGAGCTTGCACAAGTAATTGCCGCGGTTGGGCTTGCGCAAAA
>Ga0068707_1000782_pt1 | contig 21490 bp, 15 predicted proteins | sample YNPNPMetaG_FD_66600 | JGI IMG/M metagenome (GOLD analysis project Ga0068707, IMG submission 66600) | Anoxygenic and chlorotrophic microbial mat microbial communities from Yellowstone National Park, USA - YNP NP MetaG | ecosystem: Environmental > Aquatic > Thermal springs > Hot (42-90C) >...
TCAGAACCCAAAAACATGTGCTCGGTTCGGCAAAGGCCGATGCCTTCACCACCAAGCTGAACAGCCTGCGCCGCATGTTCGGGAGTATCGGCATTAGCGCGAACGCCCAACTTGCGATACTCATCAGCCCAACTCATGAATACGCCGAAGTCGCCGGTCATTGTGGCTGGCTCTGTTTCCATTTCAACGTTGTAAACCAGTCCCAGCGTGCCGTCGATGGTGATGATATCGCCTTCCTTGACAACTACACCATCAACCGCAAACTGACGCGCTTCCTCATCGATCTTAAGAGCTCCGCATCCGCAGACGGTCGGTATTCCGTATTGCCGCGCGACCAGCGCCGCATGGCTAGTGCGGCCGCCTAACTGAGTAAGAACACCCTTGGAGGCCAGCATACCACCGAGGTCATCAGGGTTAGTCTCTTTGCGAACAAGTATGACATTCTCTCCCTTTTCGGCCATCGCAATTGCGGTCTTGGAGTCAAGCGCCACCTTACCGGACGCACCGCCGGGACCAGCGTTCAGACCCTTGGCAATTGGCTTGGCGTTGCCCACGTTCTTGATTCTCGGGTTGAGGAGTTGTTCGAGAGCTTCCGGCGGAACACGGGTGAGCGCCTCCTCTTTGGTAATACGACCCTCATTTACCATATCCACGGCTATCTTCACCGCCGCTACGCCTGTGCGCTTGCCCGCACGACACTGCAGAATAAAGAGCCTGCCCTTTTCTATGGTAAACTCAATGTCCTGCATCTCGCGGTAGTGATCTTCCAGCTTTCGCGCGATCTCGACGAATTGGCTGTAGATAGCGGGGAACTCTCGTTCAAGCTGGTCGATGGATTCTGGTGTGCGAACACCAGCTACGACGTCCTCGCCCTGCGCATTCTTCAGAAACTCGCCAAAGAGCTTGTTCTCTCCGGTGGCGGCGTTACGGGTAAACGCAACCCCCGTGCCGGAATCGTCGCCCATGTTTCCAAAAACCATGGTCTGAACATTAACAGCAGTACCAAGATCGTGAGGTATCTTCTCACGGTTACGGTAGATCACCGCGCGTTCGTTGTTCCAGCTCTTGAAAACGGCGATAATAGCCAGCCTGAGCTGCTCCATCGGGTCCGTCGGAAAGTCACGGCCAGTTACTTCTTTGAAGTAAGCTTTGTATTTCTCGCAAAGTTCCTTCAAGCCTTCTGCGTTGACGTCGGTATCGACCTTGGCGCCCCTTGCTTCCTTGAGAGCGTCAAAGATGTGCTCGAAGTTGTGTTTTTTGAGCTTCGGATACTCATCCGACAGGACAATATCCGAAAACATCATCAGGAACCGGCGATAAGCGTCGTAACCAAATCGCTCATTGCCGGTCATGGCAATGACACCCTTCAGCGTCTCTTCGTTGAGACCCAAGTTGAGGACGGTATCCATCATGCCAGGCATTGAGAACTTCGCACCCGAGCGGACCGACACTAGCAGCGGATTCGTTGCATCTCCCAACTTCTTGCCCATGTCTTTTTCGACATCAGCCAGCGCTGCAATCACCTCTTCCCATAAACCATCCGGGAGCTTACCGGTCTGGGAATACTCGTTGCATGTTTCCGTAGTAATGGTAAACCCGGGGGGTACGGGCAGACCGATGTTTGTCATCTCGGCTAGGTTGGCGCCCTTACCGCCAAGTAGGTCCCTCATCGTCGCGTTACCCTCCCTAAATAGGTAGACGCGCTTCTTATCAGACATCAGTTATCCTCCTATGTTCTTCCTCTATGATCGCTATTTTATAGTACCAGATAACTTGGTTAACTGGGAAGGGCAGTGAATCCTTCCGGCTCCAGCGAATGTAACAAAGGTTTAACTTTACACCGACACACACGACAACAACGCCCTCGCCAATCGTGGCGAGGGCGCGTGTGACTGAATGCAGCATGTTTATCTAAGATCATCAGGTTTTTTTGTTTGTCTTCGCTCCGGGCAGCTTGAAGTCAGCAACCTGCTTCTTGATCATTTCAGGGATATCCTTGTAGCGATCGGCGTTAACGACGATATCGGCCTTCTCTGTGAAGAGCGCCATATCCTTGCGAAATGTGCCTTCTTTGAGTCCCCGGCGAACGGCCAATTGCTCACGGATGAGTTCTCGGACGTCGTCGTACTTTTGCACCTTCTTAGGCCTGACCTGGTCGGCACGTATCACCATAAACTCGCCTCGGACGTTCACCGGCTTGCTGAAGTCGCCCACCTTCAGACTGAAGAGCGTATCCCGCACGATCTGTGGAACCATAGTCATATTCCGGTCTACCCAACCGATTATGCCCTGGTTCTTGCTAGATATGGTGTTATCCGACATCTTCAAAGCTACCGCACCAAAGTCCATACCGGACGCGAGCATCGAGTAAACCTTGTCAGCCTTAGCTTTGGTCTTGGTAAATATCGCGCTCATTCGGCGTCGCTCCGGCCTCACGAACGGTGAGTTTGGCTGCTTGAGTGACTCATAATAAGCCTTTTGTATCTCTGTCTCCGGGACGTCGATCCCGCGGCTAACGACATTAACGAACGACTGCTCTAGTTCAATCTTGCGTTTGAGATCCTCTATGGTAATGCCACCTTGCATAAGGGCACGCTTCAGGTTCCCACCGCTCTCTTTCTTGATAAACTCGAGTTTGCGATCGATTTGCGCCTTAGTCGGGGCGACCTTCAGCTCAGCGGCAAGCTGCTGGATGAGCTTCTCGTTGATGATCTGCTCGATGACATACGCGCCCGCCAATTTCGGTCCCTGAGGGGTCTGTACTGTCACCGCCTCTAGCCGCTGGTAAAACTCTTCCTTGGTAACCTTGTCCCCGTTCACCCTAATTAGCCCCCTCCGTCCGCAGCCGGTCAGGGCTGAGAACATCACGGCCAACGCCAGCAAGGCAACAATACGAATCCTGGTTTTGTGCATTCAGTTATGTTCCTCCCTAATGAAACAAGGCAAGATCGCGCTGCAAGTAACCTCTTAGTCGCAGAACTGCCTGAGTATGAAGCTGATAAACCCGAGATTCCGAAACCTCAAGTATCCTTCCTATCTCCTTGAACGTAAGCCCCTCGTAGTAGTAGAGGGCAATCACTAGCCTTTCGCGGTCGGGAAGACGGTCGATCCCCTCTGCCAACGACTGCTTCACGGCGCTAGACTCCGCGCCGATGGAAGTATCTGCAGACTCATCGTGAACCACATCCGCAAGGTGAATCTTCTCGTTGCCCTCAGTGGAAAGCACTATGTCGTCAAGGCTAAGCAGAGAAGCTCTTCCGGTATCAGCCAACAGCGAGTGAAACGCTTCGATCTCCAATCCCATTGCTTCCGCGACCTCTTCCTCGGTAGCAGGTCGGCCCAGGCGACCCTCGAGTTCGATGTAGGTCCGTTCTAGGGCTTTGACTCTCTCACGAACTGACCGCGGAACCCAATCCTCCTCGCGCAGCATCTCTAGAATAGCGCCACGGATGAGGGCAATGGCATAGGTCTCGAACTTGACCTCACGTTTTGTGTCGAACTGATCTATGGCTTTGATAAGCCCGATGATTCCCGCGCTGACAAGGTCGTCGCGTTCTACGTTAGGGGGCAAACTAGTCACGACTCTTCCGGCCGTGATCTTAACTAGGTAAGCATAGTGGGATATCAGCGCGTCGCGCGCCTTAATGTCTCCACCGTCTTTAAACTTACGCCACACCGACGATAGATCGGGTGTGCCCATAGCCTTTCTTCCCACAACCGCTGTCTGAGTTAAGGCCAATTCTACAAGAAGCCCTTTATCGTGTCAAACCACGAGTCAGCTCATTCCACATCACACTAATACGCCAACTGGCTAAACGAAGATTCCCGAATGATGCGTTTTTGCAGGCTGCCTTTGCCGTAAAACTTATCGGCAACCACTGTGGTTACCCTTAGCGACTTAATGTTATGTATGCTATTTCCGGCGGACAACAAAAACGCACATAAAGCCTACTCGTGCCTATACCCCTATTCACGAACAAAGCCGATCCGCCTGCGTCGATTCCGGCAAGGCGTTTCAGCCTTTCAGGCAGATAGAGCCCGTCATTGAGACTCTTGTTCCGTCTCATATGCGTCCAGAACCAACGGACGCCGGGTATCCTGACCTGGCCGCCATGCGTGTGCCCAGCCAGCACTAAATCTGCCCCCAGCCTAATACCGTCCGGCGCTACTGAAGGACAATGACACAGAAGAATCGTAAAAGCACCGCGGTCCACACCTTCGAAGGCCCTCTCGATACACGACCTCTGCGTGTACGGATCGTCAACACCCACAAGACAAATCCGCTGGCCGCGGCGTCTTATTTCGGTGTTTTCATTGATAAGCATTGTCAGGCCGTCGAATGAGAGAGCATCAACGAGAGTCGCAGTATCTACCCAGGGTTTGTGCTCGGAGTTGCCGAGGACCATAAAGAGCGGATCCTTGTGCCGAACGACTGAACATATTCTTCGAAACACGTCCGACGCGCGCGGTTCGTGAGTTACGTCACCCGTAACGAAACACGTATCAACCTCACGCCGAGAAAGCAGCCTCATCAGCCGCCGCTCCAACCGCCCGAGCTTGCGTGAGTGGAAGTCGGATAAATGCAGAATGGTGTAGCCGTCGAATGCCTCTGGCAAATTGTGAAATGACAACTTTAGATCGACGACTCTGATGTTATATGGCTCCACAAATGCCGCGTATGATATGGCGCCCACCGCAGTGACTCCACCCGCGATGGCAGTGATCAAACCTAAATCCACACACGCAACCCTTTCCGAAAACTTAGACTATAACGTAACATTTACCGTTATGCCGCTAAGTATCTGCGGGCAACAAACTCAGCGGGTAGCAGCACAGAGCATAGGCTTCGTGAATTGGGCACAGTCACGCCGACACGGCAAGCCGCCGAAAGCCAATTCCGCGTCGCGGAATGTTTGTGAGGCACAACTTTATGTGAGCGAATCTCGTTTCAGTTCGCGCTGCGCACCAGACCGCGCCCGGCGTTCGATCTGATCCGCTGAATCTGATCGTCAGTAACTGCGCGCTCGAAACTTCGGAACCCGGCAAGCCTAAAGCCATGCTTTGCGGCGATGTCGGTGATTTCCTCAACCTGCGCCAGTGTCACGCTCTTACCCAGTGTAAAACATTCGTAACGCCTTTCGAGAGCGAGCATCATGGTCTCGCTCATACACGCATAGGCTGTGCGAGGAGGGAAGCCAAAGTTGAAATGGAAATCCACATCTCCCGGCACCGCAACAACTCCGCCGTCAATTACCAGCACATCGTCACGCTCTGCGGCGACGCGTGCGGACACGTCCCTCGGCCTCGCGATGTCACAGACCACCGCACCGCGCTTGATAAAGCCGGGCTCTATAATAGCTTTGGTGGCACTTGAAACCGCTATTACTATGTCCGCGTGGCGAATTCCGTCCTGAACCGAGGTGCTAGTGGCTATCTCGCACTGCGACCCCACCGACATTTCGGAAGCGATGTCATCGAGTCGCTCCTGCGATAAATCGACCAGCGTCAAAGATCTCACCTTCCGACTCAACATCTGAGCACAGGTCTTGCCAATCGATCCGGCGGCCCCAACAACTGCGCCTGTCGCGGAAGCGGGGTCTATCCCCATCGCCTCCGCCGCTCTCAAGGAGCCCTCAATTCCTGTGGCCACTGTGTAGCTATTGCCAGTCGTAACCGCAATCGAGCAACGTTCGGCAATCGTAATGCCGCCGTCTCCAACCACTGACGTATGTGCGCCGAGTCCCACGATCTTGGCGCCCTTGTCCTCAGCAATCTTAATCGTGTCGAGAATGCGCCTATAGCAATACTCCACCGGCAGGGTAGCGAGTTGGTTGGCTGTCAGCGGGCATCCCACAAACCATCCCTCCGCCTCCGCGCCCGTGAGTGACTTCACGCCCGTGATGTGGGAAACATCCATCGGTTTCTTAATGCGCAGAACAGACTCTACCCACGACTCTGGAAAGAATCTGACAAACGGATACTTGCGCGCTACGTCTTTCTTGGCTGTCAAGGGATGTATGACAAATGCAAATCTTTCCACAGCTAATAATCCTCGCAACTAAGCCCTCAGCGCGTTATCGCCGGCCAACTGAGCGATATCCGGCTGGCTGAGATAGGTCAAGGTGGGGCGCCAATTCATCTGTTTAAGCAAGTCATCGTAGTCTTCGGCCGCGATTTGGTCGGGTCTTTTTCCCAACAGCGCAACGAACATCCCCTCGATTACGTTGGTTGCATAAAACCGTCCGTCGTACTCCGGCGTGGAGGTAACCAGAAGACGCACCCCTCGCTCGGCAAGCAGGCGGCGGTCGTCTTCCGTGATTGTGTTTGTCACCACTACCTTACCCTTTAGCAATCCCGATTCAGGCGTAGGTAAAGTACGCCTTATCAAGTGAAAATCGCCAGCAACAACATCAGCCCATCTATAGTACTTCTGGTGCTTTGGCGTTATCGATTCTTGCTTATCTCCAGTGGGATATAGCCACTTAAACGGAAGCCGAACGATTATGGGAAGCAGAAGTCGAGCGATGAACGTTATCGCCGCGTAAGACTTCAGCGGCATTGGTATACCGCAACTGAACAGAAGATCGCCGTATATCACGTTCGGAGATAGCTCCGCGATAACTTGGGCCATGCCGAACCGATCCACTGAGCACACTATGAGCACTTTAGACTGCGTAAAGTCGACTATGCCATTGTGCTGTAGATACTCAATTGTTCGACGCTCGAGCGTGTTCTTTACCCCGCTGCCGTCGACCACGGGAGTCACTTTTGCATTGGCCGCGAGTCTGTCAGCGTCGCGTACAGTGTAGCGCTTCTTGTGCGTCCACAGGTAGCGATCAATCCCACCCATCCCGATCGCGTCAACTTTACCGTCGAATTCTCGAACCAGCTCGGCGAAGCGGTTCATATCGCCATCGACGCCCACGCGCGATATTTCGAAGTCCTCGCCCATCAGAGTCAATGTGGAGGACTTGTCACGCTTGGACGAGCCTAGGCTAACACTGACGACGCGCTTCATCCAGCACCTCCAGTATCTCGTCGACCGAGCCGGTGGTCATCAGCCTCGCTCGCAGTTTCGGAGCGCCGGACACACCCTTGATATAGTGAACCAGGTGCCCGCGCATTTCCTTTGCCGCCCTTTTCTCGCCCAAAAGCTTTCTAAGCAACACCGCGTGCTCGCTCGCCGCCTGCAATCTTTCAGCGTGGTCCGGCGGCGGAAGTTGCTCTCCAGTCCTTAAATAGTGCTCAATGCGTCGAAAAACCCCAGGATCGCCCAATGCACCTCGACCTATCATAATCCCGTCGCATCCCGTTTGCGCGAAGGCCGCTGCGGCGTCTAGGGGAGAAGTCACGTCTCCGTTAAGTATAACAGGAATTCCAACCGCACGCTTCACTTGGGCTATTATATCCCAGTTGGCCTTTCCTGAATACCCTTGCACTGCGAAGCGCCCGTGTATGGTCATGGCGTCCACACCGCAAACTTGCGCGATCCTGGCCAGCTCGAACACCCGTGGCTCGTTTATCCCCCAGCCAATGCGAGTTTTTACCGTAAGTGGAACACTAACGGCATCTCTGGCTGCAATTAGCACTTCGCGGGCTAGGTCAAGGTTGCGAAGCAGAGCCGCCCCCGATCCGCTGCGCGCCACCTTTGGCACAGGACATCCGAAATTGAGATCGACCACGTCCGCGCCTGCGTCCTGCATCGCGCGAGCGCCGACGGCTACCGTCTCGGGATCGCCGCCAAACACCTGAACCGCCACGGGTCGCTCTTCGTCGGTCCAATCAATCATACTGGCCGTGCCTGGGTCTCGAAACTTGATCGCATACGCGCTGAACATTTCGGTGCTGACCATCCCGCATCCGCCAGCCCTCTTGCACATAACACGAAACGCGTGGTTGGTGATTCCGGCCATTGGGGCCAATATAAGCGGCGGGTCGATGGACAAGTTACCAATTAGGAGCGCGGGTATGTTATTCACGGACTCGCTCACCAGGCCAACTGCTACTGGTTAATGCTTGCAACGCTCGTAGATTATTCGCAGACCGTCGAGGGTGAGCAGCTCATCGCAGCACTCTATGGTTCGGCTGTAGGGTACGACAAGCGAGGCAAGCCCACCTGTAGCCACCACTTTTGCTCCACCTCCCATTTCGTGCTGGAACAGGTCTACAAGAGCATCCACCTGACCTGCGTAACCGTAGAGAATGCCGGACCGGAGGCTTCCGGCTGTGGATTGTCCTATCGCCCTATCAGGAGCAGTTAACTCGACCCCTGTGAGCTTAGCTGCTCTCGAAATGAGCGCATCGACGGATATTTGGATCCCTGGCGCAATCGCGCCGCCGAGGTAATCGCCGGTTTCGGAAACAGCATCAAGGGTGGTAGCAGTGCCAAAGTCCACTATGATGACTTTTCCACTGTGCTTAGCGTGAGCGGCGACGGCGTTTGCAAGGCGGTCAGCACCTACATCCGATTTTGGCTCGTAATGGATGGTGATTCCCAAATCTACTTCGTTGGTAAGCACCAAGGGACAGCTAATACCGAGGTGCTTTTCTGAGAACGAGGTGAGAGCGTCGATCGCCGTAGGAACTACGCTTGATACTACCACACCGTCGATATCGTCAAGCGACAAGCCTCTCGTGACCATCAATGAGGCAATAAGCGCGGCGTATTCATCGCCAGTGCGGCGAGTGTCGGTGGCAATGCTCCAATTGGCTTGAAGCGCTTCGCCAATGTAGACAGCAAAGGTAATACTGGTATTGCCAATATCGATAGCAAGGAGCATATTTCCGCGAGAATGATGACCACGAATATGAAATACGGAGGCAGATCCTTGGTTTCAGGATCCGCCCTTACATTATCTCGCGTTTGCATTCTGAGGTCAATCTATCTCGCATAAGAACAATTCAGTCACAAAGAACTGTCCATCCGGAGCTATGTAAACCCCAACTCCAACTTCTTTGAAGCGTGCGTTGAGTATGTTAGCCCTGTGATCGGGACTGCGCATAAATGCGGCGTGCCCCCTAGAAACATCTGTTATCGAGCAGTAGAATAGGTTTTCTCCCAAATAGGCCCAGGTCGGTGTGCGACCGAGCGCCCTCAAGAATCTGTCCATAGGGGTGCGCTGTCCTGGCGTAGGCGACTTATGGTCAAAATAGTTTTTCGCCCACATCTCCTGGCTGTGATCGCGGGCCGCGCGGACAAGCACCGGATTGACCGAAAGGGGCGACATCCCGCGGTTTGCGCGTTCTATGTTGATAAGGTCGATGAACTTCTGTTCCTCGACCGATAGTTGGCACACGTGCTGCGACGTGGTGTGGTCGAGTGCCGCAGTGGGCGACGAGAAGTTCGCTGTTAGCAACATTGACGCAAAATATACTGCTACATTTACCATAGCTTGCTTGTTCTCCGTAATTATGGTTCCACATCGACCGCTTGTCCAACAATACGAAGCAGCTAGTAGCCGCCTATTTTGCATTCGACGTGACAGAGTTTTGATGTAACTACCTCTAGCAACCGCTGTTCCGAACGGTAGAGATCCGCTCTCGAACGCTAAATCACAAACTGTGCCAATTACGAGGTCTTTTTGCAGGACACTTTTTTGCTCGGGCACCGTCTATATAGTAGTTAGAGACTTGAAATCGGCCAATGAAGCCGGTTCGAGGTGCTATAATGATCTCAGACCCTTGAAGTGGTTAAACGGAATGATCAAGAAACTTAAATTTGGCTTCTCCATGTTTCTTACCGCGGTAGTGCTGTTGACCCCCGAGGGCATGGCTTTGCCTGCAGTCGTCGACGCCGATTTAGGCGAGAACGAAGCGAAAATCGGCAAGGAAGCTGCCGCAGCCATAGCCAAAGAGAACAAGCTCAGCAATAACGCCGCCGATCTTAAGCGAGTCCGGGAAATCGGAGGCAGGTTAGCCAGGATCGCGAATGAGAAAGAGATCCAGGCTCTTTATGGCTCGTCCAAGATTACCCCGTTTGAGTATACTTTTAACATCATCGAGGATGAGGACGTTAACGCTTTCAGCACCCCTGGCGGGAATATCTACGTCAACACTGGGCTTTTGAAAACGGTGCAGAGCGACGACGAACTTGCCGGTGTAATTGCTCACGAGATTGTTCACGCAAGCCATCATCATATGGTATATCTCCTGAAAAAACAGGCTTCGCTGGATAACGCGATAGCCATCGCGCTTCTCGCCACAATGCTCACCAACGCGAGAACGATGGACGTGAACAACCTGCTCCTTGGCGTCCAACTCTACCAAATAGCTAAACTCAATGGCTACGGGATGGAAGCCGAACGTGACTCCGATCACGGCGCGATTATTCTTATGAGGGAAGCTGGCTATAACCCGGTCGGGCTACTAACATTCCTTGAGAGGCTGGCAAAGCGGCCCGAGCTTGTCGACTACGGCATTTACCGATCCCATCCGCTCGACTCCGAGCGTGTGAAGGCGGCAAGAGCGCTCATTCGGACTTTGGGATTGCCTATCAACCGTCGCGCCACAACCAATGCCGTAAAAGCCGAGGTAAAGACCGAGAGGCTGGGAAACGAGGATATAAGTGGCGTCTACATCTCGGGTAAGCTGATTTACCGGGCCGCAGACACACTTGGAAAGAGCTCGATGCAGATCGCGAGGGAAACCGCCGACCGGATCAACAACGCACTGGACTCCGGCCTGATGATCCACGAACTAAAGCTCGACCCATCCGGTAGCGCAGTGATTGGCCGCAACAAACCGCTGGTCGTAGTATCGGTCGACGATGCCAACTTGATGGACAAGACGCCGGTTCAAGTAGCGCGAGGCGCAGCAGCCGCTATTCGGGAAGTGATATGGAACGAGATGGTCGACGCCATCAATTAAAGCTATTCTTGGCTCTTTCTACTACAACACCAGCTTCTCCAGCTTCGCTCTGATCTCGTCCTCACTCACCGGCCCCGGCATCACTGCCCGAACGATACCCTCCTTGTCAATAATAAGGGTCGTCGGAAGCCTGCGAACACTGTAGTCCCGAAACGCCATCTCGCCGATTTTCTCATCTCCACTGACATAAGGGAAAATGCCGCCCTTTTTCTCTAGCATCTCATCCACCGTGCGCCGGTCAGCGTTGAGGTTAATCGCGACAAGTTGAACACCGTCTACAGGATGCTCGGAAAGACTCTTAATTGCCGGTAGTTGCTTTTCGGCCATCGGCAGCGCCCAGAAACTGAGCACAACCACCTGGCCTCGCAGGTCGGATAGCTTCTTTTCCGTGCCGTCGGGAGCTTTGTAAGAAAAGTCCGGCGCAGGCTTACCTGTGAGATCGACATCCTTGGGCGCCTCCCACAGCCTGGCCCCGGCTGGCGGGTGGAAAGCAAACATCGAGCTGGGCAGCTTGGGGTTTGGAGTAAACCGCACTAGGTCACTGACAATAGTTGTCTCGACCTTGTGTGGTATCTTACCCGTATAGCCCTCCTGGCGCTTCGGCTTGCCAACAATTACGATTCGGTTCCTATAAACGACAAGGTTGTCCTGGCCGATATACAACGTCTGGGTGGTCTCAGCATCCGGCGGACATAACATACCGTTCTTAAGGCGCAGAACTAGTACGAACGTTTTCTTGTTGTTGACGATTTCGTCTTTCTTCAACGACATAGAAGCGATCGCCGGAGTATAATCAATGCCCATCAAGAGCCCTATCGAGCCCACGCCTGGTTTGGATTTGATAAGCCCGAGCATCACATCCTTGCTCATCTTAGTCTTGACGTATACTTTGCCCCGACGGGAATATTGGTAGACAGTCTTACCGTCGCAAATGAGCTCTGTGCCGCCCGAAACCAATCGGAACCCATTCGCCCTGCTGAATGCCAAGCTGTAATTTTCCTTGCCAGTGGAGTACGCAGCCTTGCCATCGTATTTAACGAGAACTTGGCTCACACCCTCGAGCTTGATCGAGCCTATCCTCGAATAAACCTGTCTCATGACACCCAAAAGCTGCTGTGGCGTCGGCCTCGCCTGCACGGGCTTTGGAACCGGTGCCGGGGCGAGGGAGTTGCCTTCAAGCCCAGGGAGAGCCTTGGACTGGTTCGAAATAGCAAATGGGTTGGGCTGCGGCTGTGTTCCAAACGGGCTCAACTGGCCTGGAACCATGGCAATATTCGACCCACCAGTCTGAGCCTGCGCGGTCTTCGGCGCGACCTTGACATCCTTCTTGGACTCAGCGGCGGAACTGGCCTTGGATCGGCTCGCCAGGCGCGGTTTGGTGGTCTTGGGGCTCTTGCCTCGCTCGTTGTCGGGATGACCACAGCCGGTGACAATTAGTGCAACCAGCAACAATGCTAGAAATCGGGCGAGTGTGCTCAACGGGTTCTCCTTGTCCGGCAGAATAGTCCGGATACTCTTGGCATACGGACTAGCGTCCTATGATCGTTCCACAACCGTATCCACATTACCTACGGCTCGGGCACAGAGACTTCGGCAGGTCCCAATGTCGGTTCGGATTGCAGTTCGAGCGAAGGCCGGTGCGTACTGGGTAGCGCCGGTCGATTCGTAATCGTCACGTCCAATGTCACAGACTGCGACCCGTATAACGCCGTCACTTTGCACTTGCCCGGACGCACCGGGGTAAAATAGCCCATTTGGTTGACAAAACCCGCCTGGCCGTCCGTCCCCCATATCACCCTCGAAAGCTGCTCCTGAGTGAGCGACTCTCCCCTATCTCCCCAGGTCAGAGACAACTGGGCGCCTTCGTTCGCGTAGACAGGGTCGGGCAGGCCGCTGATCTTCAAATCCGGAAGCTCTTCGTAATTGGGCGTCTCCGAGAACACCGCCAAAGCGTTCGCCACGGGCCGCTGCGCTCCACCGGACGGACTATTTACCACCAACCCTCGAATCGAGAGAGTAGTAGAACCGCCGCCATCTAGATTAATCGCGTTCACAGCGCCAAGTTTGACCATCAGCAATGCAAGATCGGTCAGCGAAATTCCCCGGCTTATAGATTGTCGTCCGTCCACGGTGACAATGATCAGCTTGTTATCAGCAGTCAGTCCTATAGCCGTCCTTGGATGGCGATTGCAGGCGAAAGTCGACGCGAACTTCTCACTTTGATAGTCCACGTACGGCGCGCCGTTCTTGACCAACCAAGGGCCTCCACCAAGCGCGTGCTTGACCTCGCTCCAGTCCGCACCGCTTTCACTGCGAACGTCAAACCGCAACGTAACCGTGTCTCCCACTTTCACTTTCTCGGCCAGGAAACACGCCGCTGGACCACCCGCCGACAACACAAGCCCTCCTTTGGGAATGGGAGTTTGTGTGGACTTGGGACGGACCTCGGTAATGGTGGCGGTAATGGTCTTGCCGATTCTAATGGGCAGATCGGGCGAAGAAAGCACCACATCGGTGCCACAGAACTTGCTGCACACACTGAGACCGTAGGTCTCGGTGTAGGCAATAAGCTGGTTGGTTTCTCGACTGCGGTTGATGCCGTCAATCTGCCGTACCCTGCCGTCAACAAACGTTGCCGTCGCTTTAACTATGGGCTTGTCAAAAAACGGCGGCTTGCCCTGCGGAAAAGCGATGGCGGCTCTTATTTCACCCGCCGACTCGCTCACGAGTTCGCCGTTAATTATGCAGATGCCAAGTGGATCACCTGTAAACGGGAAGAAATCCCCATTCACCGCCACAAGAGCACCCGCACGCGCACACATAGAACTGACGGTCTCACGCCCCTTGGACGCATCATTCGCGTAGATCGTATCACCCGCGAGCACCGGCCTCACCGTAGTATCTGCTGACGCGAGAGCAACCTCAATGACATTGACTATCTGCGCACTAGTTGGATCGGTATTGATATCCTGATAAAACGTGACGCCAGCAGCCAACTGACGGGAGATTAGCGTTGCCGAAGCCGGGCTCCAGAGCGTAAGCCCAAGCGCGACCAGACAGACAAATCGTAAGTGCAACCGGTTCGTCATCGAAAAACACTACGCCGGAATCACGCGGCCTTGTTCCACCCGCGAGACACGAGTCACGCCTGCGTAGGCTATGGCTTTGAGGTAAGCCGAAGCTGATTTATGCGGTTCAAGCCTGCGGTGGGTGCCGTGCTCGATCGCCTTCTGTAGCCCAAACAAAGGGTACGAGCTCCAAGGTTCGAGGGCGCAGTTGAACGTGCGACCATACCAGGGATATCCACTTCCGCCACCAAATACCTGCCAGAACCACAGATATGGAAACGCCTGGACATCCCACTCAAGCGCAAAACCAACCTGACGCCTGGTATCAGTAAGGGCATACCAACCATCCTGCAAGCCCATAAGGCACAACTCGTCGCTGCCCTTACATTCCGGACCGGGAATGTGGCTGGAATCGACCGTCTCACCGAAACGAGTAGTCATTATCGGCCACGAAAACTCATCGCCACGCTCGAATCGACGGTTAGCATCCTCAGGAAACGAATGCACGGTGACGCGCGCCGCAGGCACGTCCAGCCTGCAGTCAGAGCTAAGGAACGGCGCGCCGAAGCTGGGATGATGGCCCCACATATAGTCTACAGCTTCTTCCGAGTGGTTTGTAATCTGCTCGTCGATGTGTAGTATTGCCTCTTGTGAACGAAGCACCATTCGCTTCCTGATTATTAACGGACACTTCATAAGCCGACAGGTCAACACAGCGGCGACTTCTCCCGGCTCATCGCAGTCAATCGAACAGTTCCAAGGGATGTTCCATACCTCACCGTGTAGACCGTATTCGGCCCCCCTGTAGACACATCCGACACCCCCGCTGGGGGCAATCTCCTGCCAACCGCCCTCGTAAAAATCACCAAAGTTGCCCTCGGCAATAGACTTCGTGGGCGTATATAGCGCCCTATCACAAAGCCCTTGGGGTGTGCGCCACATAAACTCGACGTCGGCAGGTTTATATAAGAATTCGATAATATCTGAGCCCTTTTCGGGAAGAACCGTAACCCTAATGAGCTCGTTTTCCAGAACCAACAGCCTCCACCCTTTGTAGGTGAAGTCCGTGGAGATGCGACAACCGTAGTTGCGTTGATGAATATATCGTTCTAATCCGTCGTAAGGCATTTTTCCTCTTTGCGCCGTGTGTTTTACTTAGTGACGGGCGGAAGTCCGGATCGTTCCAGAGTAATCGCAACAATCTTCATATCGTGGTTCTTGGGCAAAGTGACACTAGTGAGCACGCGAGATGGATCCAACGCAACTGTGTAATGGTTCAAATAGCATGGCTTGCTATTGTCGTCTCCGCCGTGACTGTGGCGATGCCTCACCACCAGAGCCGGAAGGCTGCCGCCTTTCGTTGGCGCTGCGGACCAATCGTTCATCTGCAGCGACACTGGGACCGCGCCGTCTGTGTAGTTGAGCGAAAACTCCCCAGAAGCATCTTGCCCAGATGAAGCACCAAGAATGTGGAGACTTTTGTATGCTCCCTCCGCTACCAGCACTTTTTGACTAGCGCAGGCGACCGCCGTCTTTCTACCAACGCCCTTCTCGGGATACATGAAACTGATTCTGCCATCCTTTGGCGTGTGATCGCAGTTGTAGCCTGTTGGGTATATTCGATGAACTTGACTGTCGACGCTAGCATCGGGTGGGAAGTATTCCGCCGGGTAGCTATAGCCCCTGCCGTCGAAATCGCCAGCGTTTCGCTCGGTGTCTGGGCTGACGGCCACCGTATCATACAAATCCGCAAGATCCACAAACGACAGCTTTCCGCTGGTGATCTCGATTAACTGTGGCAAGATATCGCCACCCCGGACCAATGGTTGCGTCGAAAGCCATTGATCGTCGATCATCACATCCCACACAAGCACGTATTGGCCGTCGTAATCCGGCGTCTTTAGCATAGCCGTAGTAACTAATGGCAGACCAGGCTTCAAGTCGGTTTTGATCGGCGTGGTTTGGCCGTTGAAATCCATCTCAATCCCGTCCAAGTGATACCAATGGTATCCTACCTTAACACGCTTGCGCGACCACACGTCCGTACCCATGTTCCGGATGACAACTTTCACTTGCAGCGTCTGACCTGCCCCCAGCTTACGAGGAACATCGGCGTCAACTATCCGCGCGCCGTAGTCGTTGTCGAAAACGTCTATCGTGCGGTTTATGGTGGCGTGACCAATCTCTGAAAGCCACTTGGACCCGTTGAACAAGTCGAATCTTAGCTGATAGCTCCAAGGATCGGTCTGTTTCCAAGCAGGAAGCGGATTTTTATCTGCACCGACAAGCCTAAGGTCGAGTTTGAATTCGGCAATTTCACCCGGTTTGCAGTCCTTGCTAAGTAGAGCGCGCATTTCTCTGATGGGAACAGGCTCGTCGATCTCTCGGGGTTCATCGTGCGTGTAATTGCAGACTTTGTAAAGCGTGACGCCCAGCTTAGTGACACCCTGCCGCCAGGGCAAGGCGCCGTCGTTGCGCAAACGGATTGTGCACGGATAACTTCTGTCCGACGCAACCATATTCGGCACATCGCACCCAATGCAGGTGAATGCATAATCGTCTGGCTTGCCAATGGTTACAGGCACCACTAGCGGTTGATCGCCAAGCGCAGAGAACCACTTGCCGTCGGACAACCTGATCAACTCGAATCTGATCTCGCTATCACCATCCGGCAGAGAAGCGCCTTGCGAGGTGACGGTGGCGATTCCTATGTTCACGGTTATACTCTGTCCTGGCAACACCTCACGCTCAAGCGGCCTGCGCACCTTGCTCTCGCCATAGTAGCGGCCGCCCTTAAACCAACGATATGCCAGCGCGTAGCCATCCGCCAGCCGCCACGGTGCGGAGCCGTTGTTTTTGATCACGAACTCCGCCGTCGCGAACTGGCGCTGGCTGATAGTTATGGGCACATTATAACGAACATATTGGGCATCGTATTCCGCCTCACCGTGGAACTTCGAAATCTTCGCGCGAGTTGCGTCCAAGTACTTGCGGCCATATTGGCGGCTCGAACATAGCTCGGAGCCTGTGAGAAACCCGTTCCAGGAGTCACAGACCACCCAGTGCGGTTTTCGTTCGAACACAGCCGCCCATTCGTTCTCGTAGACCCCACCATTCATCCGCGATACAATTGACGCCTTGCCCAATGGCACCACGCCCGAATTGTCGTAGCCTGGGCCCACCGTTGCTATGTGTATGCGCCCTTCGAAGTCGATTCTGGGCTTGTCGGTCGGCGCGCCATGATCGAAGTAGCCGTCAACTCCCGGCAATTTGCCTTTGTAATCGAACGAAGCCACCCAAACCAATCTGTAGCCGAAGTCCTTCTCGAAGCGATCGATGCAATACTGAACGATGGCTGGATCAAGCTCGGCAAAATGCTCTGCGGAGTGCAGGAATACCAAGTTCGATGCCCTGCCAGCCGCGGGCTTGCCGGCTTGTACGACCGCCCGAAACTCCGGAGGCACCCGGTCGTAGAAGTCCTTGATCATCCCATAGAACCCGCGCTTGGCTTCCTCCTCACGCAGATCAGGTTTGCCCCTATAGGCCGCCTCAAACGAATGTGTGTCGAGGAACATACCCAGCAACGGATAAGGTTTACCCTCCGACCTCAACTCCCCCAGCGCCGCGACAAGGCAATCGAGCCCCTTGCGGGCAAAGTTGGATTTGTTGCTCTTGTCGCCCCAATAAACCGGCAATATGACATCGATGCCCGCTGCCGCTGCGTCCGACAGTTCTTCTTTGTGCCACTGAACGCGATCGTAGCTAACCCAAGGCCCAACGTTGCGCGTCGGGAAGGTCGTCAGCATTGGCCTACCGGAGGCATCCTCAATCTTACTTGTCTGCGCGTCCCGTCGTCGATCAGCCTGATACCAGTAAAAATAAGGCGAAAGCACGAGTTTATGCACCGGGAACTTGGCCTCATACATTACCCCAGAATTTGGCAGATCGATAGCAAAAGAAGTATTGGAATTCCACTCTTTCTCGCTGATGACCCCGTTGATAAGCGGAGGACGGAGCACGTACTTGGCCGAGACCATCTTATCGCGGTTCAACGTTGATGTAGCGTAGCTATACGCCGCAAACACCGCATTCGCCCAATTCTGGGGATTGCCAATGTCTGTGTCGGACTTTACCTTCGTGGAAAACGAGGCGATTTCGCTCTTTTCGCCAGCACGCCGCACGACGAAATTGAAACCTATCATATCGCCGAAACCCGGCGCTCGGGTCTTGAGCACGTCCCACGGAATGGCCATCTCGATGCTGTAACCCTGGTCTATGTCGTCGGAATTATTGATGGTGCCCTGGACCGCCACACCGTATTTAAATGACCACACAGTAACCGGAGTAAAATCTCCCTGTTCCGTACCCTGCATAAATCGTGCGCCGCCAGCCGCCGACACAACCATCGCAAACGAACTCGGTGCGATCTTGTCGGGTCGTTTGCTCGCTGTATCGATGTAAACAGCGACACAGTCATCGCCCGTAACGTCGGCGTTGGGAACCGAGTGGGTACCGCTAACATCCGGGGAATCGACTTTAAAAGCGAGGAAGAGATAGTTCTCGTCCCAGGTGGTATAGCATCTCACCTGGTCCGTCACCGATTCCTGGGCATCGGCAACAAACACGAAGATGGGGGTAATGATCAGAGCGAGCACAAGCGTGCGGAGGAAAGCGTCCTTGACTTTCATCTGAACCTTCCAGTTGCGAGATGTTATTATGAAGTTGCGGCGCGCTCCGAACCTAACGCGCCCGCGGCCCAGCGGCTATATCTTGCGCACAAATCGAGCGATCCGCTCGACGGCCTCCTCGAGCTTGTCTATAGAAGTCGCATAACAACATCTAATATGACCTTCGCCCGAATCGCCAAATGCATTTCCTGGCACGGCCGCCACCTTTTCTTCGAAAAGTAGCCGCTCGCTGAACTCCTCGGAACTAAGCCCCGTATCGGAAATCGACGGGAACACGTAGAACGCTCCTTTGGGATTCAAGCACTTCAGACCGGCTTCGTTAAGGCCTTTGACTATTATCCTGCGGCGACGACTATAATCCTCGATCATCTCCTCGCTCTCGTCCCAACAGTGCTTAATGGCTTCGCGCGCCGCAACTTGCGCCATGGTAGACGCGCACATCATAGTGTATTGATGTACTTTCATCATTGCCTCGATGATCTCTGGATGCCCACATGCATAGCCTACGCGCCAACCGGTCATTGCGTAGGCTTTGGAAAACCCGTTGAGGAGTATTGTGCGCTCATAGGCGCCATCTAAGGTCGGCACGCAAGTATGTTTACCCTCGTAGGTAAGCCTGTCGTAGATTTCGTCAGAGATTAGGTAGAGATCGTGCTTGCAAGCGATATTGACGATCTGCTGCAGCGTTTCGCGGGACGCAACCGCGCCGGTGGGGTTGGTCGGATAGCTGAGCAATATCGCCTTAGTCTTATCAGAGACGGCCTCGGCTATGGCATTGGGATCGACCGCAAATTCCGCGTCCATATAAGAGGGCACCGGCACGGGCACCCCGCCCGCGAAACTAATGCAGGGCTTATAAGAAACATAGCTGGGTTCGGGAACTATGACCTCGTCGCCCGGATTTAGAATCGCACGTAGGGCCAGGTCCAAGCCCTCGCTCACACCAACTGTAATCAGAATTTGGTTCTTGGGATTGTAGATAAGACCCTCACGCTGTTGCAGATACTCTGCTACTGCTTCGCGAAGCTCGATGGTACCGTAGTTGCTGGTATAATGGGTCTCGCCACGCTCTAACGAGTAAATGCAAGCTTCGCTAACGCGCCACGGGGTATCGTAGTCGGGCTCGCCGACTCCAAGCGAGATCACATCCTTGACAGACGCCACTATGTCGAAGAACTTGCGTATCCCCGAAGGTGGCGTTGACATAACGATAGATGAGATAGACTTCATTCGGAACACTAACCTCAGACTCAGGAAACAGGAAGCCGGTCGTCGACTTCTTTCTCTCCGTAGACCACGCCGTCTTCTTTATAGGTTTTGAGCAGGAAGCTGGTCCTTGTGGAGAGTACCCCCTCCAACGTGGCAAGCTTCTCGGCCACGAAAAACGCGACCTCGTGCATAGTCTTGCCCTCAACTACCACACGAAGATCATATTCACCGGAAACGAGATAGACGGACTTCACTTCGCCGAATTTGTAGATCCGCCGGGCCACATCGTCGAAGCCCACACCGCGCGAGGGACTCACACGAACATCGATGAGAGCGTTGACCTGCTCGCGACCGGCCTTCTCCCAGTCAATAATAGTTCTATAACCCCGGATGACTCCGCGCTGCTCCAGCTTGTCGATGGCTTCGATCACCTCTTGCTCGGTCTTGTCGAGCATAACGGCGATCTTCTCAGGACTGGTGCGCGCGTCTTTTGAGAGTATGGCAAGTATCTGCTTTTCCATGGCGTCTCCGGCATCGTAGGTTGCTCAAGTGTAGCATCTGAGCAAGGCCACAGTCAATCGCAGAAGAAGCTAAGAAGACCGTTAAGTCCGCGGCGACCGTGATTCAGACCAAAGCGGAAGGATCAGATGTCCCTGCCTGACCTAAGCACAAGAGCAAACTTCTTGGCTTCGCCAACGCTCATCTTTTGGTTACGGACTCACATAGGGCTGGATGGATTGGTGCACCTATACTTCTTTGACAAACCCCCATCGCCGTGGTAGGCTAACCTTAACTAGCAATTATGAGTTTGCAGAGGCGATTTATGCAACCTGTAGAGCTGATTGTGAACGAGTTCCGAGGTGTGGCCCGCAACAATTATGTGATAGAACAGGGGGTCCCAGTGCCTGGGATAACTCGGGATGATGCGATGAATCTCGGCGTCTTCGATGAGCTTGGCAATCGTGTTTCTGCCGGAGTGGAAATAGAACATGTCGATCCGTCGGGTAAGGTAAAGTGGGTGTTGGTTCATATACCGGTGACAATGTCCGCAGGCGAAACGCGTAAATACGTTCTCAAAGAGAGCGATCGCGGTTTGGTGGGTGAAAAGCTGCAGGTATCGTCCGGCTCCAACCTTTGGCATACCGTAAAGACGCGCTTTTTCCAAGCGGAGTTCAATGACCCAGGCCAGATTCGCATTACTACTCAACACGGTGTCGTGCTGGACGGCAATGTGGATTTCGCGATTTATGGTGATGCCAGAAGCGCGGTAGGAAACCTGAGACCGGTCTATTTTGAGCCGCGCCAGTACAGGATTGTCAGCCAGACAGAGAAGCGCGTGAAAGTTGTTTTGTACGGTCGCTACCGTGCGTGGGCCCCAAAGAATTATTATTATGACGAGAAGCAGTGCTACGACTGCCAGGTAGAATTCACCATATATGCCGACTCTCCCGTGATAAGGATGAGGTGGTGTATCACCGATTTTATGAAATTTAATTGTCCTTATATGTGGCTCAGCCGCTACACGCTGGACCTTCCTCTGCCAGAGGAAAACATCGCTGTCGAAGGCGAGCAATCCGAAGACGAGACAAAGTTTGCTGGATGGGCCGTGATGCAGACGCCAGGAGGCAAGTTAGCGACGACGTTCCCGTTTTGCCGATG
>Ga0068707_1000784_pt1 | contig 21437 bp, 20 predicted proteins | sample YNPNPMetaG_FD_66600 | JGI IMG/M metagenome (GOLD analysis project Ga0068707, IMG submission 66600) | Anoxygenic and chlorotrophic microbial mat microbial communities from Yellowstone National Park, USA - YNP NP MetaG | ecosystem: Environmental > Aquatic > Thermal springs > Hot (42-90C) >...
TTCCCTTTCCTTTTTGGGGAGGGCCAGGATGCTGCGGCTGCCTCCTTCTCCGGCAATCCGAGGCCGAAAGATGGAACGATGATCGACCCGGAGGAAGAACTCGTACAACGGGCCCGGCAGGGCGACCTGGAGGCCTTCAACCGGCTGGTGCTGGCCTACCAGGAGCAGGTCTACGGCCTGGCCTACCGCCTGCTGGGCGACGCCGATGCCGCCGCCGACGCCGCTCAGGAGGCCTTCCTCTCCGCTTTCCAGCATATCCGTTCCTTTCGGAAAGGCTCCTTCCGGGCCTGGCTGCTGCGCATCACGGCCAACTTCTGCTACGACGTGCTCCGGAAACAGCGCACCCGTCCTCAGACTTCCCTGGAAGGCCTCCCGTCCGGGGTCGAGTCCCACCTCCCCGTCGGTGAAGCCGGAGAGGACCCCACCCTCCAGGCCGAGCAGGAGGAAGTCTCCCGGGAGGTCCAGCAGGCGTTGATGAGCCTTTCCCCGGAACAACGGGCCGTCATCGTCCTTTGCGACCTCCAGGAATTCCCCTACGACCAGGCCGCCCGGACGCTGGGCATTTCCCTGGGCACGCTCAAATCCCGGCTGAGCCGGGGCCGGGCCCGCCTGCGGGAGTACTTCCGTGAACGGCGGGAACTTTTGCCGGCAACGGTACGTTCTATTTTTGCGCCCCACGATTCCGATGGGGCTGAGGAAAAGTCGGATGAGGCAGGATCGTTTCGGCCGTAGTTCTCATCCTTCCCCCCAGGAAATCGCCGCCCTGGAAGGCCACCTCCTTTCCCCCCGGCGCGAGCGACGCCTTCGCCGGCACCTCCAGGAATGTCCCGACTGTCGCCGTCACCTGGACGAGGTTCGGGCCATCCGCTCCCTGTTGAGGAACGCTCCTTCGCCCCCTCCCCCCAGGGAGTTGACCCTTTCCCCTCGCCGGGTACGTCCGGGCCGGCCCGTCCTCTGGTACCCCGTCTTTCGCGCGGCCACGGCGGTCGTGGCCGTCCTGGTCCTTTTTCTCTTTCTGGCCGATCCGCTCGGCCTCTCCCCCCGGCCGGCCCTGGCCACCCCTCGCCCCATCGCCGTGAAGCCGTCCCCCTCCGCTTCCCCTTCTCCCAGGCCGGCGGCCGTGGAGCCGGCCATCACCCGACGACAGCCTCCCACCGGCTTGGCCGGGACCTCGGGGCTTCTTTCTACGCCTGCCGTCTTTCCTTCCGAGGCCGCCTACCCGGGGCCTCAACCCACGCCCTGGATTCGGGCCACCGTGTCCCGAACCCAGACGGTGGTCGCTCCCCCCACGGGCGGAGGAGGGGACGCCCTGCTCTGGCCTCTGCGGGCCGGCGGGCTCTTGCTCCTGGGGCTGGTCCTGGGCCTCACCTGGTGGACCTACCGGCGGGAACGCCTCTTCCTCTGAGCCTGACCGCGCTCTTTCTTCCAGGCCGGCCCGCCGGGACCGGCCCTTATCGCTCGTCCGGCAGGCGAACCTCCGGATAGCGGCGCAGGCGTTCGATAAAGAGGCGGCGGATTTCCTCCAGGCGCTCCGGCGTGCGGGCCTCAAAGCGCAACACCAGCACCGGCTGGGTGTTGGAGGCCCGAAGCAACCCCCATCCGTCGCCAAAGAGCACCCGCACCCCGTCCACGTCCACGGTGGGATAGTGCCGGCGGAACTCGTCCCCGACTTCCTGAACCAGGCGGAACTTGACCTCGTCAGGGCAGAAGATGCGGGTCTCGGGTGTGCTGGGATAGGAGGGAATCGTCGCCAGCAGGGCGCTCAACGGCTCCTCCTGGCGGGAAAGGAGGCGGAGCAGGCGGCAGGAGGCGTAGATGGCGTCGTCGTAGCCGAAGTATTCGTCGGCGAAGAAGAGGTGGCCGCTCATCTCGCCGGCCAGCGGGGCTTCCTCCTGGCGCATCTTCTCCTTGATAAGGGAATGGCCGGTCTGCCACATGATCGGCCGGCCGCCCCGGGCCTCCACCTCCTCCACCAGGGCCTGGGAACACTTGACCTCGAAGATGATGGGGGCGCCGGGATGGCGGGCCAGCACCTCCCGGGCGAAGAGGGCCAGCAGCCGGTCCCCCCAGACGATCTCTCCCCGGTCGTCCACCACCCCCAGACGGTCGGCATCGCCGTCATAGGCCAGGCCCACGTCGGCCCGGCTTTCCCGCACCTGGGCCACCAGGTCCCGCAGGGCCTCCACCACCGTGGGGTCCGGATGATGGTGGGGGAAACGGCCGTCCAGTTCGCAATAGAGGGGCAGGACCTGGCAACCCAGGTCCTCCAGGAGGCCGGGGACCAGGGGGCCGGCCGTGCCGTTTCCGGCGTCCACGACCACCCGGAGCGGCCGTTCCAGGGTGATGCGCTCCCGGATGGCCGCCAGGTAGGCCGGGACGATCTCCTGGGGGGTGCGCCGGCCCCGCCCCCGCTCCAGGTCGCCCCGGCGAATCAGGTGATACAGTTCCTGAATCTGCGCCCCGTACAGGGTTGTCCGGCCCAGGGCCACCTTGAAGCCGTTCATCTCCGGCGGGTTGTGGCTGCCGGTTACCTGCACCCCGCCCTGCACGGGCAGGGCGAAGAGGGCAAAGTAGAGCACCGGGGTGGGATGCAACCCGGTATCCAGGACGTCCGCCCCGGCCTCCAGGAGGCCCTGAACGACGGCGGTGTGCAGTTCCGGAGAACTGAGGCGGTTATCCCGGCCGGCCGCCACGGCCTTTCCCCCCTGCCGAATCACCATCGTTCCCAGGGCCCTCCCGACCTGCTCGGCCACCTCCGGGGTCAGGTCCTGTCCCACGGTGCCCCGAATGTCGTACTGGCGAAAGATCAGAGGACTGATTTCGGACATGCTGCCTCCTCCGACAACGGCCGACGGATGTATCGGCCTGGACGTACTGCCGGTGTTGACCGCCGAGGACGCAACGGGCGCGGAGATGGGAAGGGGAAACTTTGCGGGCTCTGCGGTAAACAGACCGTTCCGATGAGCGCGCAGCCTGGCCGGCAGGCGCTCAACTGAGCCCGCACAGCCCCTCTTCCTTCACGTCCAGTTCGGTCATCTCCCCGGTCACCGTAAAGATCACCCGCTCGCAGATGTTGGTCACCCGGTCGCCGGTGCGCTCCAGGTTGTGCGCCGCCCAGAGGAGGTGCGTGGCCCCATCGATGGTGCGGGGGTCGGCGATGATGTAGGTCAGGAGTTCCCGATAGACCTGGTTGTAGAGGGCGTCGATCTCGCTATCCTCCTCGGGAATGGCCCGCGCCGCCGCAGCATCGCGCCGGATAAAGGCCTCCAACGCCCGATGGAGCATGTCTCGGGCCTTTTCGGCCATGCGTGGGATGTCGATGAGCGGCTTGACCAGCGGCTCTGTCCCGATCATCAGGCTGATGCGGGCGATGCCTTTGGCGTAATCGCCGATGCGCTCCAGTTCGGTGGCGATCTCCAGCACGGCGGCGATGGTGCGCAGGTCGCCGGCCAGCGGCTGCTGGGTGGCGATCAGGGTCAGGCACTCGGCCTCGATGGCAAAGCGCTTCTCGTTGATCTCCCGATCGGCCAGTATCAGGCGGCGGGAGGCCTCCAGGTCGCGCCGCTTGAGGGCGGATACCGCTTCGGTGATGGCGTTCTCCACCATACTGCCCAGGACCAGCACATCCTCCTGAAGTTTCTGCAATTGCTGCTCAAAACTCTGTCTGCCCATCGTTCCTCCTCTGGGCCCCCCCGGGGTTGGGGGGAGTTATCCAGCCCGTCCGGTGATATAGTCCTCGGTGAGTTTCTGGCCGGGCCGGGTGAAGAGGGTCTGGGTGGGGCCGAACTCCACCAGCCGGCCCAGCCAGAAGAAGCCGGTCCAATCGGAAACCCGGGCCGCCTGTTGCATATTGTGGGTGACCACGACGATGCAGTAGTACTCCCGCAACTGACGCATCAGTTCCTCGATCTGCAGGGTGGCGATGGGGTCGAGGGCCGAGCACGGCTCGTCCATCAGAATCACCTCGGGGTGCACGGCGATGGCCCGGGCGATGCAGAGGCGTTGTTGCTGGCCCAGGGAAAGGTTCAGCGCCTCCTGTCGGAGGTTGTCCTTCACCTCGTCCCACAGGCCGGCCCGGCGCAGGCTTTCCTCCACGATGTCCCCCACCTCCTTCCCTCGGGCCAGCCCCAGCACCCGCGGGCCAAAGGCCACGTTGTCAAAGACGGATTGGGGGAAGGGGTTGGGACGCTGAAAGACCATCCCCACCCGCCGGCGCAACGCCACCACGTCGGTCCCCGGAGCGTAGATGTCCCGGCCGTCCAGGAGAACCCGCCCCTCCACCCGGGTGCCCGGAATGGTGTCGTTCATGCGGTTGAGGCAGCGCAGGAAGGTGGACTTGCCGCAGCCGGAAGGGCCGATGAGGGCGGTGATCTGCCGGTCCGGGATGTCTATGGAAATGTCCAGCAGGGCCGGCACGGTCCGGTAGTAGAAATTCAGGCCCTCCACCCGGATTTTGACCCGTTCGAGGGTCGCTGGACCTGTCGGTTGTCGGGATAGGTCGACCCGTTCCATCGGTGTTCCTAGCCGAAACGCCCGGTGATATAGTCCTCGGTCCGCCGGTCGCGGGGATTGGTGAAGAATTCGTTGCCCGGACGGGCCTCGATGAGTTCCCCCATCAGGAAGAAGGCGGCAAAGTCGGCCAGGCGGGCCGCCTGCTGGACGCTGTGGGGGACGATGACGATGGTGTAATCCCGCTTCAGTTCCATCAGGGTACGCTCCACCTTTCCGGTGGAGATGGGGTCGAGGCCGGAGGTCGGTTCATCCAGGAGGAGCACCTCCGGGTTGAGGGCCAGGCTGCGGGCGATGCAGAGGCGCTGTTGCTGGCCGCCGGAGAGGGCGCTGGCCGGCTCGTCCAGGCGGTCCCGGACCTCATCCCAGAGGGCGGCCTGGCGGAGGCAACGCTCGACCAGCGCATCCAGGCGGGCCCGGTCGCGTATGCCGGCCAGGCGAGGGCCGTAGGTCACATTCTCCCGCACCGTCCCCGGCAGGGGCAGGGGCAGGGCAAAGACCATGCCCACCCGCCGGCGGAGGGCCGTAACGTCCACCTCGGGAGCGTAGATGTCCTGACCGTCCAGGAGGATCCGGCCGAGAAGGCGGGTCCCTTCCAGGAGGTCGTTCAGGCGGTTGATCAGGCGCAGGAGGGTGGTCTTGCCCCCGCCGGCCGGCCCCAGAAGGACGGTGATGGCGTTGGCCGGGATGTCCAGCGTCACGTTGCACAGGGCCGGCCGGTCGCCGTAGAAGTACGAGACGTTCTCGATGCGTATCTTGGCCGCCATCGTCTCACCACCACCGCCGGCGGCGATAGTAGGCCCGAATCAGGGTGGCCAGGATGTTCAGGGAGAGGACGATGGTCAGGAGCACCAGCGCCGTCCCATACGAAATCTGCGGCGGCATCCCCGGAACCTGGGTGCTGATCACGTAGAGGTGGTAGGGCAGGGCCATGGTCTCGTCCAGGATGGAGGTGGGGAGGCGGGGCAGGTAGAAGGCGGCCACGGTGAAGAGGATGGGGGCCGTCTCCCCGGCCGCCCGGAGCAGGCCCAGGAGGATGCCGGTGATGATGCCCGGCAGGGCCTGGGGGAGGACGATGTGGTAGATGCCCTGCCATTTGCTTCCCCCCAGGCTGGCGCTGACGATGCGAAACTCCACCGGGACGGCTCGCAGGGCCTCTTCGGCAGCGCTGATGATCACCGGGAGGGTCATGATGGCCAGGGTGAGCGAGCCGGCCAGGATGGAGGAGCCGAACTGTAGAAAGAGCACGAAAAGCCCCAGCCCGAAGAGGCCATAGACCACCGAGGGAACGCCGGCCAGGTTGATGATGGCCAGACGAATCAGCCGTGTCGTCCAGGTGTCGCGGGCGTACTCGGCCAGGTAGATGGCCCCGCCCACCCCGATGGGAATCGCCACCAATGCCGTGCCCAGCGTCAGGAGCAGGGTGCCCACGATGGCCGGCAGGATGCCGCCGGCCTTCATCCCCTGCCGGGGCATCCCGGTCAGGAATTCCCAGGAGATTCCTGCCGCCCCCCGAACGACGATCACCCCCACCACAACGAGGATGGGCAACACCACCACCAGGGCGGCCAGCCCCAGTACCGCAAAGCCGACCTTCTCCTGAAGGTAACGGTTCATCAGCGCAGACCTCCCCGGCGTTGCCTTCGGAAGAGGGTCAGGGCCGCCGACAGGTTGATGAAAAAGGTCACCACAAAGAGCAGGATGCCGATGGCGAAGAGGACGTGGTAGTGGGTGCTTTCCTGGGCCACCTCGCCCATCTCGGCGGCGATCGTCGCCGTCATGGTGCGGACGGGGCGGAAGAGGGCATCCCAGGAGAGCGGCATCCGGGCGGCGTTCCCGGTCACCATCATCACCGCCATCGTCTCCCCGATGGCCCGCCCCAGGCCCAGCATCACCGCGGTGACGATGCCGGAGCGGGCCGCCGGCACGACCACCCGCCAGATGGTCTGCCAGCGGGTTGCCCCCATGGCCAGGGCGGCGTCGCGGTAACTCTTGGGGACGGCGTCGAGGGCGTCCTCGGCCACGCTGATGATGGTGGGGAGGGACATATAGGCCAGGACCAGCGCCCCGGTGAAGGCGGTCAGCCCGGTCGGCATCCCCAGAACCTCCCGGACGAGCGGGGCCAGCACCGTCATGCCGAAGAAGCCCAGGACCACCGAGGGGATGCCGGCCAGCACCTCGATGAGCGGCTTGAGGATTTCGCGCGCCCAGCCGGGAGCCACCTCGCGCACAAAGACGGCCGTGCCTACCCCCAGCGGCAGGGCGATGACGATGGCGTTCAGCGTCACCACCACGGAGCCCAAAAGGAGCGGCAACGTCCCATAGAACCCCAGGGTGGGATACCAGCGCGTGCCGAAGAAGTTGTCCAGCGAGGTTTCCCAGAAGGCCGGAAGCCCCTCGCGCAGGAGGAAGAGGAAGATCAGGAGGACGAAGCCGATGGTGGAGAATCCCATCACCCGAACCAGGGCGACGATGAAAAATTCCCCCCAATTCCGCGCCGATGTTCGGACCATTTCCACCTCGCTAGCGCAAAGGCACAAAGCCCAGTTCGGTCACCAGCGCCTGGCCCTCGTTCAAAATCCAGTCCAGGTAGGCCCGGATTTCCTCATCCGGCTGGCCGGCCGTGTACATGTAGAGCGGCCGGGCGATGGGGTAGGTGACGTCTTTGACCGTCTCCGGGGAGGGAAGGACATAAGGAGCCCCTTCCTCCCGGGCCACCGCCAGCACCTTCTGGTCAGGCGTCACATACCCCAGGCCGTCGTAGCCGATGGCGTTGGGGTTCTGGCGCACCTCGGTGCTGATGCCCTCGGAGGAGGGCATCAGGAGGGCGTCGGGCGAGAAGAGGAGGTCGCTATCCTTCTTCCCCAGGCGGACGACGTGCTCCAGGAAATAGACATAGGTGCCCGAATTGGACTCCCGGGAGAGGAGGACGATAGGCCGGTCCTCGCCCCCCACCTGGCGCCAGTTGGTGATTCGACCGGTGTAGATGTCGGAGATCTGCTGGAGGGTCAGCCCGTTCACCGGGTTGGAGGGATGGACCACGATGGCGATGGCGTCATAGGCCACGATGTACTCCTGGGGGGAGATGCCGTTGGCCTGGGCGGCGGCCCGTTCCTCCTCCTTTATCTCCCGGGAGGCATCGGCGATGTCCACCGTGCCGTTGATCAGGGCGGCGATGCCGGTGCCGGAGCCGCCGCCGCCCACCGAGATGCGCACTTCGGGGTGGAGTTGCATATAGGCCTCGGCCCAGGCCAGGGCCAGGTTGACCAGGGTATCGGAGCCCTTGATCACGATGGTCCGGCCGGCCGGCTGCGGGGTGGTGGTCGGCGGCCGTTCCCCGCAGGCGGAAAGAAGGGCGGCCGGAAGGAGCAGGGCCAGGAAGAGGGCCGGGAAGGTTCGGCTAGGAAGGCGTGGCCGGCCGGGCCAGCACTTCTTTCCCATAGTTCAACCCCCGCTCAAAGGCGCGTTGGTTCAGTTCCTCCGTCCCCGGCGGCACCGAGGAGAGGATGGCCTTGCGCATGCCCTCCTCCGAGACCAGCCCGGTGACGGCGGTGAAAAAGCCCAGCATGACGATGTTGGCCACCACGCTCCGGCCCAGTTCCTCGGCCAGACGGGTGGCCGGGATGGCGTAGAGGCGGACGCCGGGGGGCATTTCGCCCGGGTCCACCAGGTCGGCATCCACGATCAGGAGGCCGTCGGGGGCCAGTTCCTCCCGGTAGCGATCATAGGCCGGCTGCGACATCGCCACCAGGACGTTCGGACGAAGGAGGTGGGGGTAGAGGATTTCCTCGTCGGAGAGGATGACTTCGGCGCTGCAGGCCCCGCCGCGCGATTCCGGGCCGTAACTCTGGGTCAGGGTGGCGTTGCGCCGGTCGTAGAGCGTCGCCGCCTTGCCGCAGATAAAGCCGGCCAGGATGATGCCCTGCCCGCCGAAGCCGCTGAAGCGTACCTCTATCCGCTCCATCACTTTTCCTCCCCCCGCCCTTCCATCCTTTTCCTCTCCTCCTGGTACAGTTTCCGGATGACCTCCTCCCGCTTCCGACCGTAGTCGCTTTCCCGCCACAGCCAGTCCCGGAACTCCAGGTAACTGGGCCGGTCCAGGTTGACAAAGTTCCCCACCACGATCGGCCCTCCCAGGTAGATATCGGCCTCGCGGGGGTCGGCGCCGTGGCGGATGACGCTTTTTTCACGAAAGTAACGCATCATGTCCAGCCCGCTGCCCAGGCGGTTGGCCCGCCCGTAGAGGGTCGGGCAGGGCGAGATGATCTCGACAAAGGTGAAACCGCGCTTGTTCAGGGCCTCCAGGAGGGAGCGTTCCAACTGGCGTACCTGGAGGGTCGTCCAGCGGGCGACATAGACCGCTCCGCTGGCCGTGGCCAGGTAGGGCAGGTTGAAGGGCGGCTCATAGTTGCCGTAGGGCGAGGTGGTGGTGCGGGCGGCCACCGGCGTGGTCGGGGCCACCTGCCCGCCGGTCATGCCATAGTTCAGGTTGTTCACGCAGATGACGGTCATATCCAGGTTGCGGCGGGCGGCGTGGATAAAGTGGTTGCCGCCGATGGCGATGAGGTCGCCGTCGCCGGAAAAGACCACCACCTTGAGTTCGGGGTTGGCCAGTTTCAGCCCGGTGGCGAAGGGGATGGCCCGGCCGTGGGTGGTATGGAAGGAGTCCAGGCGGACGTAGCCGGCCACCCGCCCCGCGCAGCCGATTCCGGAGACGACCACGACCTTGTCCAGATCGAAATCGGTCTGCAGGAGGGCGCTCAGGAAGCAGGTCAGGGCCACGCCCAGGCCGCAGCCGGGGCACCAGATATGGGGGATACGGTCTTCCCGCAGGAGGGCGTCGAAGGGGTGGCGTTCGCCCTTTTCCAGTTCCCGGGCCACCTCCTCCGACTCAACCCATTGGCAGGCCTCGGTCATCAGACGCTGTTCCAGACGGTCCCAGCGGTCCATCGTCCCTCCTGAAAAGAACGGGCCATTACCGGGCGGCCTCCCGGATGGCATCCAGAATGTCCTGGGGGGGGATGACCTCTCCCCCCATCCGGAGCACGGGGATGGTACGGGCCTTCCCGGCGGCGCACCGTTCCACCTCCAGGGAAATCTGGCCGGCGTTCAGTTCGGGGACCACAAAGGCCCGCACCCGCCCGGCCAGGGCGCGGAGGCGCTTTTCGGGAAAAGGCCAGACGGTCACCAGTTTGAGCAACCCGACCTTCAGCCCCTCCTGGCGGGCCTGGCGGATCGGCAGAAGGGAGATGCGGGCCGAGATGCCGTAGGAGACCACGACGACCTCGGCATCGTCGGTGCCCTCCTCCTCGATACGGATGATGTCGTCGGCGTTGCGGCGAACCTTGTCCACCAAACGCCGGACCAGGGGCTCCTGGGCGGAGGCGACGGTGGCCGGATAGCCGCGTTCGTCGTGGGTCAGGCCGGTGACATGGAAGCGGTAGCCCTGGCCGGCGATGGCCATGGGGGGGACCAGGTCTTCCTCCGGCTCGAAGGGACGATACTGCCCCGGAGGCACCCGGGGCAGGCGGCGAGGGAAGATGGGAAGTTTCTCGGCCGGCGGGATGACCACCCGTTCGGTCATGTGGCCGACCTCCTCGTCGGTCATCACCAGGACGGGGAGGCGATACTTCTCCGAGAGGTTGAAGGCGGCGACGGTGACGTCGAACAGTTCCTGGGGGGAGGCGGCGGAGAGGGCGATGATCTCATAGACGCCGTGGCTGCCCCAGCGGGCCTGCATCATATCGCCCTGGCCGACCAGGGTGGGCAACCCGGTGGAGGGGCCGGCCCGTTGCACATTCACCACCACGCAGGGGGTCTCCAGCATCACCCCCAGGCCCAGGTTCTCCATCATCAGGCTGAAGCCGGGGCCGGAGGTGGCGGTCATGGCCTTGACTCCGGCCCAGGAGGCCCCCAGGATGGCGGCCATGGAGGCGATTTCGTCCTCCATCTGGATGAAGACGCCGCCGACCTGGGGAAGCCGCTCGGCCATCCGTTCGGCGATTTCGGTGGCCGGGGTGATGGGATAGCCGGCGAAGAAGCGGCAGCCGGCGGCGATGGCCCCCTCGGCGCAGGCCACATCGCCGCTCATAAAGTGCTCGCCGACCAAAATGCCCGCTTCGGTCATCGCGGGTCCCCCTAACCGCCGGGGATTTCCACCGTGGCCGGCCGCTCCTCGTCCTTGAGCACGTACACGGCAAACTCCGGGCAGATCATCTCACACAGGCCGCAGCGCACACACCGCTCCGGACGGGCCAGGTAGGGGGGATGGTAGCCCTTGCTGTTGTAGCGGTCGGAGACGGCCAGGACATCCAGGGGGCAGAACTCGACGCAGAAGCCGCAGCCCTTGCAGCGTTCCACGATGATGTGCACGCGGCCGTGCTCTATCCAGATCTGCCCTTCGTCCAGCGGCCGGCGCCAGAAACGCATCTCGTCCTCCATTATCCGGACAGCCGGCGGGCCAGGAGTTCGGCCACCCGGGCCGGGTACTCGGCCACCTCCACCCCGGCCGAGCGCAGGGCGGCGATCTTTTCTGCCGCCGTCCCGGTGCCGCCCTCGATGATGGCTCCGGCGTGGCCCATGCGCTTGCCCGGGGGAGCGGTGCGGCCGGCGATGTAGGCCACCACCGGCTTGGTGACGTGCCCGGCGATGTAGTGGGCGGCCCGCTCCTCGTCCGTCCCGCCGATTTCGCCGATCAGGACGATGGCCCGGGTCTCCGAATCCGCCTGGAAAAGTTCCAAAACGTCCAGGAAGGAGGTGCCGATGAGCGGGTCGCCGCCGATGCCGACGCAGGTGGACTGTCCCAGGCCGGCCCGGCTGAGGGCGTCCACCACCTCATAGGTCAGCGTGCCGCTGCGGGAGACCACCCCCACCGGCCCCGGGGTGTGGATATGCCCCGGCATGATGCCCACCTTGGCCCGGCCGGGGGAGATGACGCCCGGGCAGTTGGGGCCGATCAGGCGGGCCCCCTGGCGGCGCACATATTCGCAGACGCGCACCATATCCAACGCGGGGATGCCTTCGGTGATGCAGACGACCAGGGCGATTCCGGCGTCCACTGCCTCGCAGATGGCGTCGGGGGCGAAGCGGGCCGGCACATAGACGATGGAGGTGTTGGCGGCGGTGGCCGAGACGGCCTGGGCCATGGTATCGAAGACGGGCACGCCGGCCACTTCCATCCCCCCCTTGCCCGGGGTGACGCCGGCCACCACCTTCGTCCCGTAGGCGAGCATCTGGCGGGTGTGGAATTCGCCCTCGCGCCCGGTGATCCCCTGCACGACCAGGCGGGTATGTTCATCCACCAGGATGGCCAAAGCAGTCCTCCTTATCCTTCCAGAAGGCCTCGGACAGCAGTACCTCGTCCAGAAAGCCGTACATCGCCGGGTCCTGGCTTCGGAGTTCCTCGGGCTGGGCCGCGTACATCTGCACCGAGCGGGCCAGGTAGCCCCGGGGGCCGATCCAGTCCCGATAACCGCCCGAGGGCCGGCTTCGGTAGAGGGTCTGGAGTTCCCGACCCAGTTCCCGTAAGAAAGGGGTGGTCCCGCCGCCTTCGGAGAGGTAGACCCCCTCCGGCCGGCCGTCGCTGCCCAGGAGATGGTCCAGGAGGTGGGCCACCTCGTGGGGCCCCACCCCCCAGCCTCCGGCCAGGTCCGCGCCCAGCAGGAAGACCGCGTTGCGGAAGATGCGCCCTTCGACGTAGAGGTCGCCTTCGACGTAGCAGGAGCGGCGCGGCCGCAATCCGGCCGGCACGTGGGGAACGACGAGCACATACCCCGCCGGATGGGCGACGAAATGCGCCAGGAGGGTGGGGGGCAAAAAGGAGAGCACCTCGTCCAGCGCCTTGCGCAGGGCCCGTACCGGGTCCGGGCCGGAAAACCAGAGGCCGGCCAGCCAGAGCGCCCGCGTGGTCGGATACAGTTTCTTACGCCGCCGGGCTTCTTCCAACAGGGCCTCTCGTTCCGTTGCGCTCATTGCGGCCGACGACTGACCTCCACCGCCATCCGGGCGGCCTCGGCCATGCTCTCTGCCGTGAGCATGTGGGCCTCGGCCAGGATGCGCCGTCCCTCTTCCTCGTTGGTGCCTACCAGACGGGCCACCATGGGCACCTGCGGCCGGACCTCCTCCAGGGCGGCGACGATGCCCCGGGCCACCTCGTCGCAACGGGTGATGCCGCCGAAGATGTTGAACAGGACGGCCCGCACGTTGGGGTCGGAGAGGAGGATTCGCAGGGCGGCGGCCACCTTCTCCGCCCGTGCCCCCCCGCCGATGTCCAGGAAGTTGGCCGGTTCTCCGCCGTAGAGTTGGATGGTGTCCATGGTGGCCATGGCCAGGCCGGCCCCGTTGACCATACAGCCGATGTTGCCCTCCAGTTTGACGTAGTTGAGGTCGTGGAGGCGGGCCTGGAGTTCGGCCGGCTCCTCGGCTTCCCGGTCGCGCAGGGCCTCCCATTCGGGGTGGCGGGGCAGGGCGCTGTCGTCCAGGAGCATCTTGGTATCCAGGGCCCGCCACTGGCCCTCCCGGGTCAGCGCCAGGGGGTTGATCTCGGCCAGGGTGGCGTCGTTTTCCACATAGGCGCGGTAGAGGGCCAGGGCGATGGGGGCGAAGGAGAGGGCCTGGGCCCCGGAAAGCCCCAGGTCAAAGGCCAGGGCGCGGGCCTGGTATTCGCGCAGCCCCAGGAAGGGATCGGCCGTCTGGCGAACGATGGCCTCGGGCTTTTCCCGGGCCACGGCCTCGATCTCCACCCCGCCCTCGGCGCTGGCCATCACCACGATGCGGCGGGCGGCCCGGTCCATCACCACCCCCAGGTAAAACTCGCGGGCCACCTCCACCGCCTCGGCCACCAGCACCCGGCGCACGGGAATCCCTTTGAGTTCCATCCCCAGGATTTCCCCGGCCACCGCTTCGGCCTCCTCCGGGGTGTGGGCGAGGCGGATGCCGCCGGCCTTGCCCCGTCCCCCCACGTGTACCTGGGCCTTGACCACCACGGCCCGTCCCATCCGTTCGGCGATGGCGCGGGCTTCCTGCGGCGTGGCCGCCACGTCGCCGGCCACCACCGGCAGGCCGTAGCGGGCCAGAATCTCCCGGGCCTGGTATTCGTGAATCTTCATTCGGACACCCCTTTCGCCGGGTCGAAATCCGTTTTGCCCCGGAGCAACCATCATTGTAACCCAGGGCACAACCGTTGTCAAACCTCCTGTCGTTCGACCTGACGCGGCCGGGCCCTCTCGAAGGTTGACGGCTTCTTCGGGCCGTGGTAGAATGCGGCCAGGAAATTTCGGCGTCTTTCCAAAGGAGTAGGATATGGCTACCTCTCGCTACCGCTGGGTTGTGGTCCTGCTCTTTTTCTTTTTCATGTTCCTCCACCAAGTGGACAAACTCCTGATCGGCCCCCTGACCACGCCCATCATGGAGACCTTTGGCATCCAGGAGGACCTGATGGGCGCCGTCTTCACCGGGGCGTTGATCGTGGGGACGGTATGTTACCCCCTGTGGGGCTATCTCTACGACCGCTTCGTGCGGAGCAAACTTCTGGCCCTGGCCTCTTTCATTTGGGGGGCGACGACCTGGCTCAGCGCCCTGGCCCCCAACTACGGCACCTTTGTCGCCACCCGGGCCTCGACGGGGATCGACGACTCCAGTTACCCCGGCCTCTACAGCCTGGTCTCCGACTACTTCGAGCCCCAGATGCGCGGCCGTATCATCGGCCTCCTGGAACTCTCCATGCCGATGGGCTACCTGGCAGGGACGGTACTGGCCACGCTCCTGGCCCCCCGAATCGGCTGGCGCAGCGTCTTTTACCTCACCGGTTCGCTGGGCATCGTGCTGGCCATCGTCATCTTCTTTGCCGTGCGGGAGCCGGTCCGGGGCCGAAGCGAGCCGGAGATGGAGGGGCTGGAGCACATCCGCACCTACCGCTTCGACTGGAAGGTGGCCCGGGGGCTGTTCCACAAGCCCACCCTGCGCCTGATGTTCCTCCAGGGCTTTTTCGGCGTCTTTCCCTGGCAGGTCATCACCTACTGGTTCTTCCGCTACCTGGAGACGGAGCGCTTCTACGGCCCGGAGGATGTGCTGTTGACCATGGCTCCGGCGGTGCTGGTGCTGTCCTCGGGCTATTTCGTCGGCGGGGCGTTGGGGGACCGGCTCTTCCGGAGGACGCCGCGCGGCCGGCTGATCGTGCCCACGGTGGCCGTGCTGGTGGGCGCCATCCTCCTGCTGATCACCCTGCTGGCCATCCCGGTGCCGGAGTCGGCCTTTCTGCGGCAGGTGGAGCGACAGGCCCAGGATTCCTGGCTGCGGGCCTATTTCCTGGGGCACCCGATTCCCCCGGAGCCGGGCTGGATCAAGCCGGCCTTTCTGGTGATGCTCTGTCTGACCGCCTTCTTCATCCCCTTTGCCGCTCCCAACGTGGTCTCCACCATCTACGACATCACCCTGCCGGAGGTGCGGAGCACGGCCCTCTCGGTGCAGTACTTTATCGAGTCGGCCGGGGCGGCGACGGCGCCCCTGCTGGCCGGCCTGATCGCCGTGCGTTCCTCGCTCCAGAACGCCATCCTCCTCATCTGCGTCTCGGCCTGGATCCTGTGCGCCTTTTTCTTTATCTTCGCCACCCGGCTGGTGCCCCGGGATATCGCCGTATTGCGCCAGCAGATGCGCGAGCGGGCGGAACAGGAGCGCGCCGCCCAGGCCGCGTTCTGAAGGCGTCCCTTCGGCGTATCTCGTCGCCGGGCGGGGGCGGGCAGCGGAAAAGCGAGCGAAGCAGGGCCGGTTTCCGCCACGCCCCCGGATGGGACACTGAACCTGACCGGAGGTCGCCATGACAACCGAGGCCGTTTCCCTTTCTCCCTGCGTCTATCGCCGGGTTTGGCGGGGGCAGACCTTTTGCTCCCGGGCCACCGATGAGTTCGACCAGCAGGTCTGGCCCGAGGTCTGCGCCCGCTGTCCCGTGCCGGCCTGGCTATCCGAAGGCATCTGCCGCCACCTGGACATCGGCACGGAAGTAGGGAGGATGCCGGGAAAGACCGGCCCCCGCGTCTTTACCTCCTGCCGTTACTTCCAGGAGCGGCTGGAGGGGCTGGAGCGCTGCCGGACCTGCCCTCAGTTCGTCCGCCGGAGCGAGGAGGAGGAAACCGGGGAGTCGGCCGTGGCCCGGCTGGCCGAGACCGTGCCGACCCCCCTGCTCGAGGAGGCCCTCCAGGAGACGCTGGAGCGCCACGTAGGCTCCCGGACGCCCCGGATGATGGTGCGCTGTTTCCGGGCCGGGGTGGCCCGCTGTCTGCGCGCTCCGCAGCGCGTGGGCAACGGGGTGTTGGTGGTTCCGCCGGCCTCCCTGCGCCCGGTGGAAGGCTACCGCGCCCTGGTGGCCGGCCTGCTGAAGGAAGGGGGACTGGAGGGCTACTTCTTCCTGGGAGCACTCAGGGATATCGATGCCCTCTGCGACCTCTGCCTGGGCATTCAGCAATCTCCCCGCCTGGTGGTGGACCTGAGCGAGTGGGACCCGGCGGCGCTCTTTGCCCTGGCCCTGGGGACGGCGTTGGGCCGGGAAGTGCTCCTCCTGCGCGGCCGGGACCCCACGCCGCCCTTCACGCCCCAGGGCCTCCCCTTCCAGGAGTACGGCAGCGGGGAAGAACTGGTCATGGCCCTCGCCCAGGGGTTGGGAATCCGCCTGCCGGAAGGAAAGGAAAGCGGCGAGGGAGAGGAGAAGGGCAAAGGGCAGGGAACGGACGAAGGGCAACCCCAGGCCTCTCCGGAATAGACCGGGCGGCGTTGGTTTGCATCCCCCGTCGGGCCGTAGTATAATGGCCGGCATCTACGGCCATCTGGTGGAGGTCTCTTTGCAACGCCGCGACTGGATACTGCTGGCCCTCATCGTGCTCCTGGCCGGAGTGGGCCTCTGGATCGACCTGGCCAGTCCGGCCATCGCCTTCTGGCGGGCGGTGCCGGAGGGGCTGCCCCCCGAACAGGCCCGGCTCATCCGCTCCACGACGCTGCGGCTGGGGCTGGACCTGCAGGGCGGCACCCAGGTCATTCTGGAGGCCCAGGTCCGGCCGGTTTCCTGGAGCCTCTCCCGCTGGGCAACCCCGGAGGGCGTGGCCGGATTTGTGCGCGAGGTGTACGAGAACGCCGCCGCGGCCGGCGGAGAGACGATGGAGGTGGCCCGGGACATCATCAACGACCGGGTCAACGGCCTGGGGGTGACGGAGGCGGTCGTCCAGGTGCAGGGCGCCAACCGCATCATCGTCGAACTGCCCGGCGTCCCCGACCCGGAGCAGGCCCTGGCCACCGTCCAGAGCACCGGCTTCCTGGAGTTTGTGGACACGCTGGGGCAGGACCTGCCCCCGGGCACCGTCATCAGCACGACCTACGGGCTGACGGCGGCGGAGATTTCCGCCATCACCTGGACCCAGGTCTACCCCACCGTGGTCACCGGCTACGAACTGGTGTCCGGGCAGATCGGTACCCGGGCGAAGGAACTCACCGGGGAGCCGATGGTGCTCCTGGGCTTTAACCCCGAGGGGACGCGCAAACTGGCCGAATGGAGTCGGACCCATGTGGGCCAGCCGCTGGCCATCGTGCTGGACAAGAAGGTGATCTCCGCCCCGATCGTGCGGGAGGCCATCACCGATGGAGCCGCCTCCATCAGCGGCGGGGGGATGACCTGGCGGGAGGCCGAGCGCATCGCCCTTCTCCTCCGCTACGGGGCGCTTCCGGTGCCTCTGACCGTGGTGGAGAACCGCACCGTCGGGCCGACGCTGGGGCAGGACTCGGTGAACAAGAGCGTGGTGGCCGGCATCATCGGGCTATGCACGGTGCTTCTCTTCATGACGCTCTACTACCGGCTTCCGGGCGTCCTGGCCGGCCTGGCCCTGTGCATCTACACCGTCCTCATCTTTGCCCTCTACAAACTGATTCCGGTCACCCTGACCCTGCCGGGGGTGGCCGGCCTGCTCCTCTCCATCGGCATGGCCGTGGACGCCAACATCCTCATCTTCGAGCGCATGAAGGAGGAACTGCGGGCCGGGAAGGCGCTCCGGGCCTCCATCGAGGCCGGCTTCGACCGGGCCTGGACCTCCATCTGGGATTCCAACCTTTCCACGTTGTTGACCTGCCTGATTCTCTACCTCTTCGGCCGCTCCCTGGGAGCCAGCATGGTCAAGGGCTTTGCCATCACCCTGGCCATCGGCGTGGCCGTGAGCATGTTCAGCGCCATCACCGTCACCCGCACCTTCCTGCGGGCGGTCTACGGCCTGCTCGGCCCTTACCTGGAGCGCCATACCCACTTCCTGCTGGGCGTGGCCCTGGAGAGGCCCTGAATGTTGCACCTGACGCGCCACCGTTACCTCTACTTCGCCATCTCCGCCCTGGTCATCCTGCCGGGGCTGGTGGCGATGGTCCTCTCCACCGTGCGCTACGGCACGCCGGTGCGGCTGAGCATCGACTTCACCAGCGGTTCCTATGTGGAAGTCGGCCTGCCCCGGCCGGTGGAGTCGGAGGAGGTGCGGGCGGTCTTCCTGGCCCAGGGGCTGGACGTGGCCTCGGTGCAACTGACCGAGGGCAACCGTGTGGCCATCGTGCGCACCCAGGTCATCGACATGGCGACCAAGGGCCGGCTGATGGAGGCGCTGCGGGCCGCGTTCGGAGAGGTCATCGAGCGGCGCTTTGACGTGGTGGGGCCTTCGATCAGCCAGGTGGTCACCCGGAACGCCATCTATGCGGTGATCGCCGCTTCGCTGGTCATCCTGGGTTTCATCACCTTCGCCTTTCGCAAGGTGCCGCACCCCTTCCGCTACGGCCTCTGTGCCATCATCGCCATGGTGCACGATATTTTGGTGACGGTGGGGCTTTTCTCCCTGGCCGGCCTGCTCTGGGGCTGGGAGGCCGACACCCTCTTCCTCTCCGCCCTGCTCACCGTGATCGGCTTCTCGGTGCAGGACACCATCGTGGTCTATGACCGCATCCGAGAGAACACGCCGCGGATGCGGGGGTTGCGCTTTGAGGAAATCGTAGACCACAGCCTGACCCAGACGCTCCACCGCTCGCTGACCACCCAGTTGAACGCCATGTTCGTGATGGTGGCCCTTCTGCTCTTTGGCGGGGCCTCGATCAAGCAGTTCATCCTGGTCATGTTCATCGGTCTGGCCAGCGGCACCTACTCCTCCCTCTTCAACGCCGTGCCGCTCCTGGTGGTCTGGGAAAAGGCCGAAATCCCGCGTTTCTTCCGACGGCTGGTTTCCCGGACCTAGCCAAAGCGGGAGCGCCCTCTTTTTCCACAGCCACAAACTGCACTTCACCGATTCCGATGCTGACACAGCGACGGTCCTGGCCCAGGCCGAGATCGCTGGGAACCTGTCAGCCTTCCTCTACATGCAACACCAGGTCTGACCAGCCGCGCGGCAGGAAAAAGGGGGGCGTGGCCCAGAATGCGGGATGGCCCACGGTGTACTCACCCACCGCCGTGTCGCCTAGAAGCAAGCGCAGGTGGCGGTAGTCACGGAAACTGTGGGCGCGGAAGGAGAGCCGGTACCAGCCCTCCCGGGGAGCAAAGAGACGTAGCACAGCATCGTTGCTGATCCACTGGTAGCGGAGGCCGGCGCTCTCCTCGGGGGCGTACCAGTTCTCTCCCTGTTGGACCAGAGGGGGCGAAGGCGGCGGGCTTTGCAATTTCAGTTCCCGGAAAGCCAGGCTGGTCCCGGCCTGGCCTGGTGCTCCTGGCAGAACAAAGGCAACCTCGTTTATGGCGTTTTCCCGCAGGAGGTGGAACGGCACCAGGATATGGAACGTGGCGGGTCCGTCAGTGGCCAGAGCGATCTCGCCCGCGGCCCTGCCGTTCACCTGCACCGAGACCTTCTGTCCGGCCGGTCCAGCGCAGGAAAAGACCATCTCCAGGGACTCGGTAGAAACGGCGCTGTGGGGCAGAAAAAAGTAGACCTTGGGGGAAATCTCCTCGGCCCAGCGTTGCCCCTCTTTGGGCTCCGTCCATCCCCAGAAAAAGGTCTCGCCGGCGCTGGCCCGTAAGGTAAATGGTAAAGTCGGATAGCCGGCTTCCAGGACGGTGGTTTCGTAATAGACCATCTTCTCGTAACTGGCCGTGGTGTCCTCGCGCCTGGCCGAAAGGAAAACCGGGTACGTATCGTCCGGCAGGGTTGGGCAGACCAAATCCTGTCCAAACATGAACTCCCACCATGGTTCGGCCAGACAGACCCGGCTACCGGCTTTCGTCCAACGGTAAGCCAGGCCGGCGGCGAGTGCCCACTGGTCGTGGCTGCGGCTGCCCTTGTTCCACCAGATAAAGTAGGTGCGCCCGGGCTGGGGATCGACGGCCGCGGTGAACACGGCCACGGCCTGGCTGCGGCCGAGGGTGACGCGATAGGCCATCAGGACGGCGGGAATGGTCGCGGCCAGGATCGCCAGGAAATGCAAAAGACGGGGCAGGTGGAAACGCGGCCATAGCCGGCCAGCCCTGGCCCACAAGAAGCCCAGCCCATGGGCGATTCCTTTGAGCAACAGGAAGATCCACAACGCCACCAACCCATACTCGAACCACAGCAGGTACTTGAACAATTCGCCCGTGATCCGGCTGGCGGCCCAGACCGAAAGGGCCAGGCCGGCCAGCAAAAAGAGCAGCAGGTAGTGGATCGCCTCCCGCCGTAACCGCAGTTGCAGCAGGCCGGCGACGAACAGGACGGCCAGGAAAAGGTAGGATGGCCCGTTGCCGACCACTCCGGCCAGCGGGTCGGTGTAGAAGGAGAGGACCAGATTCCACCCTTCGGCCAGGGTGTGGGTCTTCTCCTGTCCGGCGACGTAGTACGGCGGGACCCGGCCGCGCACGTAAAAGTCGTACAGCCGGCTCATATTGCCGTAGGGTGATGTCAATTGCTCGTAGAGCGGCGGGAGCATGGACAGGACCAGGAACATGGCCGCAGCCATAAGAAAGACCTTGTCAGTGCGCTCCAGATGTGTGCGCCGGACAATCTGCCCAACCCCATAAAGTAGTAACGCCAGCAACCCCAGGGGCAACACCAGAACCAGCCCACCGACGTGGGTCTGTCCGACGAAGGTGCCGGCCAGTACCAGCGGCAGGACGTAGCGGGTCTTTCCACAGGCCAGGTTGGCCGCGCTGAGGATAAAGGCGACGACGGGCAGGATGATCTGCGCCGGGGCCCAGTCCATGAAGAAAACCCAATTTCCCAGCGCATAGAGGGTGAACAAGATGGCAACAAGGAAGAGGAGGACCTGCCAGCCGGGATGGAACGAACGGTAGACGATGTGCAGGCAGAGCAGCAGAAAGAGAAAGTGGAGAAGAACTCGGGCTAGGAAAACTTGCCCGCAGGGCAGGAAACAGAGGAGGCCTTCGGCCCAGGCGGTGTAGTAAAAGGCCAATGGACCGGGGTGGTGGAAACCGTAGCGGGAGTAGGCGCCCAGGTATTCCTGGAAGTGTCGGGCCCGTTCCACCTGCAGGGCGTTGACAGCGCTGTCCCCCACCGGGTCGTAGGGCTGGCAGAACTGCGGCCAGTTCACGACCACGTAGGCCAGGAAAAAGGCCAGGAGCGGGAAAAGCACTTAGAAGAAGTAGTCGCCGGCCAGCCAGCGACACACCCGAATCCCCTGGTTGCGAACCCACCGGAGCCATGTCATCGTCAGCGGACCTCGACCCAGTCCAGGAAGACGCCCAGTTCGCGCTCGTCGGGCAGGCCTGAGGAGGAGGGTTTCCACACGTCGCTGTCCAGATAGAGGTGCACCGTGCTCTCCCCGGCCAGCGTCCGGGCCAGGTCCAGCGGGACGGTCAGGGTATAGGTATGGAAGCCAAACTGCACCGTCAGCTGGCCCAGAAGGTGGTGGTCCAGCCAGACCTCCATCTCCGGCGGGGCAACATCGGGCGGGCGGTTATGGCCCATACAAAGAAGAATGGAGGGTGGCATCGTGGTGGAGAA
>Ga0068707_1000785_pt1 | contig 21436 bp, 20 predicted proteins | sample YNPNPMetaG_FD_66600 | JGI IMG/M metagenome (GOLD analysis project Ga0068707, IMG submission 66600) | Anoxygenic and chlorotrophic microbial mat microbial communities from Yellowstone National Park, USA - YNP NP MetaG | ecosystem: Environmental > Aquatic > Thermal springs > Hot (42-90C) >...
GTCAAATTCGCCAACGAGCGCGTCGTCGGCGGCCGCCCGATCGGCGAGTACCAGGCCATCCAGTTCAAAATCGCCGACATGTCGGTCCTCCTGGATGCCGCCCGCCTGCTCTGCTACCGGGGCGCCTGGATGAAGGACCAGGGATGGCGTTGCGACGTGGAGATGTCCAAGGCCAAACTCTTCGCCACGGAAGCGGCCATGACCGCCGCCCGCCACTGCGGCGAGATCTTTGGCGGCTACGGCTGGCTGGAGGAATATGTGGCCCAGCAACTCTACCGCGATGCGGCCATCCTCATCCCCTCGGCCGGCACCTCCGAGGCCATGCGCATCGTGACCGGCCGGGCCGCCCTCAAGGGGTAGACGATGGAAATCGTCGTCTGTGTCAAGCCGGTTCCTGACCCCCGTCAGTGGTCCAAAATCTCCCTGGACCCCCAGACCAAAGTCCTGCGGCGCGAGGGCGTGGAGATGGTGATCAACCCGCTCGACCGCCACGCCCTGGAAGCCGCCCTCCAGATTCGCCAGGCCCTGGGAGGACGGGTGCGCGTCCTGAGCATGGCCCCGCTCTCCACCCTGGAGGTGTTGCGGGAGACGCTGGCCCTGGGAGCCGACGAGGCGGTGCTCCTCTCCGACCGGGCCTTTGCCGGAAGCGATACCCTGGCCACGGTACGGGTGCTGGCGGCCGGCATCCGCCGCTGGGGGGTGCTCCCCGACCTGGTCCTCTGCGGGGCCGAAAGCGCGGACGGGAGCACCGGCCAGGTGGGGCCGCAACTGGCCGCTCTGCTGGGGATGGCCTCCCTCTCCTACGTCTGCGGGCTGGAAGAGGTCACTCCCGAACGGGTGATCGCCCGCTGGCAGATGGAAGAGGGCTATGCCCGGGTGGAGGTGCGCCTGCCGGCCGTCCTCACCCTGACCCGGGAGTGCAACCGACCCCGGGGCATCACCATGCTGGGCGTCGTCCAGGCCAGGAACAAGCCCCTCTCCGTCTGGACGGCGGCCGACCTGGAACTGGATCCGGCCCAGGTCGGGCTGGCCGGCTCCCCCACCCAGATGGGCGATATGTGGATGCCCGAAAGCGGCCGGCGGCAGGAAATCCTGCCGGGGAAACCGGAGGAGGCCGTTCAGGCCCTGCTGGAACGCCTGCGCGAACTGGCCGTCCTGCCGGAAAGGAGGGGAAGGTGAGCGCGGCGCTTTGGGTCTTTGCCGAGCAACGCCAGGGCCGCCTGCAACCGGTATCTCTGGAGATCCTGGGCCGGGGACGGGAACTGGCCGATCGACACGGCCTTCCCCTGGAGGCCATCCTGCCGGGACACGGGGTGGAGGCCCTGGCCGGGGAACTCTTCGCCGTCGGGGCCGATACGGTCTACCTGGCCGACCACCCTCTTCTGGCCTCCTACAGCGTCGACGCCTATGCCGCCGTTCTGGTGCAACTCGCTCAGGAGCATCGCCCCGACATCCTCCTCCTGGGGCACACGGCCATCGGTCGGGACCTGGCCCCGGTGGTGGCGGCCCATCTTTCGACCGGGCTTTCCGCCCATGTGACCGGGCTGGAACTGGACGACCGCGGGCTGCTCCGGCAGATCGTCCCGGCCTGGGGAGGGCGGGGAATGTGCGCCATCCTCTGTCCCCAGGCCCGTCCGCAGATGGCCACGGTACGTCCCGGGGTATTGCCCCGGCCGGCCCGAAAGCCCGGCCGGGCGGGCCGGCTGGTGCGCGTGGCCGTGCAACTTTCGCCCGAGGCCATCCGCACCCGCCCCCTGGAGTTTGTCCCCCAGGAGACGACGACCCAGCCGTTGACCGAGGCGGAGATCGTGGTGGCCGGCGGGGCCGGCCTGGGCGACCGCGAGGGCTGGCGCCTCCTCGAACGCCTGGCCCAGGTGCTGGGCGCGGCGGTAGGAGGGACGCGCCCGCCGCTGGACCAGGGCTGGATCGCCGAGGGGCAGATGATCGGCCAGAGCGGGGTGACGGTACGTCCCCGGCTCTATATCGGCGTGGGCATCTCCGGGGAGATGCAGCATACCGTGGGCATCCGCGACGCCGGGGTGGTGGTGGCCATCAACTGCGACCCCCGGGCGCGCATCTTCCAGGAGGCCGATTTCGGCATCGTCGGCGACGCCCGGCAGGTCCTGCCTTTGCTCATCGCCGCCCTGGAGGGCGAAAGACAGTAATTTGTCCATCCGGCCCAGGTGTGTTATAATCCAACCCAAACGGAATACCGGCGACCTCTCATCCAGAGTGGCGGAGGGACAGGCCCGGTGAAGCCCGGCAACCAGGCGGCGGAGGGCCGGTAGGATAAGGCCGGCGGAAAGGCTCGCCATGGTGCCAATTCCTGCAGACGGAGGCGCCTTACGCCTCCTGTCTGGAAGATGAGAGAGCGAAATACCCTGGCCTCTCTCGTCAGAGGTCTTTTTTTGCCCGGAGGAAAGCGGTGGCCGAGGAAATCCAAAGCGTGACCTGGCAGGATGGCGTGGTACGCCTGCTCGACCAGACGGCCCTGCCCCGGCGCGAGGTCTGGCTGGAGTGCTCCCGGGCTGAGGAGGTAGCCCGGGCCATCACGGAGATGCGCGTTCGGGGCGCTCCGGCCATCGGGCTGGCGGCGGCCTACGGCGTGGCCCTGGCGGCCGTACACGCCGACTGTCGGGAGGCCAGCGCGCTGCTTCCGGTGGCCGAGGAGGCCGGCCGAATCCTGCGCTCCACCCGCCCGACGGCGGTCAACCTGGCCTGGGCCGTGGAGCGGATGCTGGCCCGGGTGCGGGCCGTGCAGGTGCTCAGCCCGGAGGATGCGGTGGCCGCCATCGTCCGCGAGGCCCAGGCCATCGCCCAGGAGAACGAGGCGGCCAACCGACGGATGGCCCAACTGGGGCAGGCCCTTCTTCCCCAGAAGGCCACCGTGCTGACCTACTGCAACGCCGGCGCCCTGGCCACCGGCGCCTACGGCACGGCCCTGGGGGTCATCCGGGCCGCCGCGGAGCAGGGGAAGGACATCCACGTCCTGGTAAGCGAAACCCGCCCCTTCCTCCAGGGATCCCGCCTGACCGTCTGGGAACTCCAGCGCTGGGGCATCCCCTGCACCCTGATCACCGATAATATGGCCGGCCACTTTATGCAACGCGGCCGGGTGGACGCCGTCATCGTGGGGGCCGACCGCATCGCCGCCAACGGCGACATGGCCAACAAGATCGGCACCTACAGCCTGGCCGTGCTGGCCTTTGCCCACGGCATCCCCTTCTACGCCGTCGCCCCCACTTCCACCCTGGACCTGAGCCTGCCCGATGGGAGCCGTATCCCCCTGGAGGAACGCGACCCCCGCGAGGTCACCCACATCCAGGGCCATGCCATCGCCCCCCGGGGGACCGTAGCCGCCTATCCGGCCTTTGACGTGACCCCTTACCGCTACATCACCGCCATCATCACCGAACGCGGCATCGCCCGGGCTCCCTATGAGGAAAGCCTGCGGCGGCTCCTGGAGGAGACCTGAGATGGGCTTTTCCCCCCGCTGTCTGCCGACCGCCGTGGGAAGCCTGCCCCATCGGGAGCCCAGGGAGGCCTGTGAACTGGTCTTCCGCCACCTTTCGGCCATTCCGGCCTGGCCCCAGTTGCCCCGCCGCTCTTTCCGCGAGAATATGTACGTGCAATACGGAGAACGCTTCCCCGGCCTGGTCGTGGATATGGAACGGGAAAAGGTCTATGTGGACCGCGCCCGCGCCGACGACGAATTGGAACGGCTCTACCTGGCCTACCTGGAAGACCAGGTGGAGGACTGGGGCATCAGCGCGGAGAACGCCGCCGGCCTCCACACCTTCCTTTCCTACCGGGAAGCCCTGGCCGGAGCCCACGCCGTCAAGGGGCAGGTGACCGGCCCCATCAGCATGGGCCTGCAGGTGACCGATACCTCCCTGCGCCCGATTCTCTACGACGAAGTGCTGGCCGATGCCCTGGCCAAACACCTGCGGCTGAAGGCGGCCTGGATGGAACGCCAGTTGCGCCGGCTTCATGGGACCACCATCGTCTTCGTGGACGAGCCGTACCTGGCCGCCTACGGCTCCGCCTTCGTTTCGCTGAGCCGCGAACAGGTCATCGCCGCTCTGGAGGAGGTCTTCAGCGGCCTGAGCGGAATCAAGGGGGTACATTGCTGCGGCAATACCGACTGGTCCATCCTCTTGGAGACCTCAGTGCAGATTTTGAACCTGGACGCCTACAACTACGCCCAAAGCCTCTCCCTCTACCCGGAGGCGGTGCGGGCCTTCCTCCGGCGCGGAGGAATCGTTGCCTGGGGCATCGTCCCCCAGGATGAGGAGGGCATCTTTGCCGCCACCGTGGAAAGCCTCCTGGAGCGGCTGGAGGCGGCCTGGGGGTTGCTCACGGCCAAGGGCATCCCTCTGGACGACCTGCTGGCTGCCTGCCTGATCACCCCTTCCTGCGGGCTGGGATCGGTTTCCCCAGGGGCGGCGGCCCGGGCGCTGGAACTCACCGCCGGCCTCTCCCAGGCCGTGCGGGAAAAATACCGGGTGGATTCGCCATGATCGTCGTCACCGGCTCGATCGCCTTCGATTACCTGATGGTCTTTCCCGGCCGCTTCAAGGATCACTTCCTGAGCGACCAGATCGAACACATCAGCCTGAGTTTCCTGGTGGACGAGATGAAGGTGGTGCGGGGGGGATGCGCCGCCAACATCGCCTATTCCCTGGCCCTGCTGGGGGAGCGGCCCTACCTGATGGCCACCATCGGCTGCGACGGGGGCGAATACCGCGACTGGCTGGCCGCCCAGGGCGTGGATGTGTCGGGGCTGCGCCTCTATCCGGACTGCTTCACCGCCTCCTTCTTCGTCAACACCGACCTGGACGGCAACCAGATCGCCACCTTCTACAGCGGGGCGATGAGCCGGGCACGGGAACTTTCCTTCTACGACTTCCCCAACCCGCACGAAATCGAATGGGCCATCATCTCGCCGAACGACCCGCAGGCCATGGTGCGCTACACCCAGGAGTGCCGGGAACTGGGCATCCCCTTCATCTACGACCCCAGCCAGCAGGTGGCCCGGGTCGATGGAGAGGAACTGCTGGAAAGCGCCCGTGGGGCACGCATCCTGATCGTCAACGAATACGAGCACGAACTCTTCCGCAGGAAGACCGGGCTGGACGAGGCCGGCCTCCTGGGGCTGGTGGAGACGCTCATCGTCACCCGGGGCAAGGAAGGCTCCACCATCATTGCCCGTGAGGAGGGGCGACGGGCGGTCTATGCGATTCCGGCAGTCCCGGCGGCGCAGCGGCTGGACCCCACCGGGGTGGGCGATGCCTACCGGGCCGGCCTTCTGAAGGGGCTGCGCGCCGGCCTGCCCTGGCCGATCATCGGGCGCCTGGCCGCCCTGGCCGCGGTCTACGTCCTGGAGCACGAAGGCCCCCAGCCGGCCCCCTACAGCCGGGAGGAGTTCGTGGCCCGCTACGAGCGCACCTTCGGCCCGGAGGAGGCCGTGCGCCGGGCCCTCCTCTCGACCTCAGGAGCGGGGACATGATCGGAGAATTGCCGGATTGGCCGGCCACTTTTCCCGACAGCCGGAAATTGCAGGAATACCACACCTATCTGCATCGTCGCATCGAGGAGGGCCGCTTTGCCGGAGGTGAACAGCGATGATAGACCATGAAGTCAAAGACCTGGGCCTGGCTGCCCAGGGCAGGTTGCGAATCGAGTGGGCGGAACGGGATATGCCGGTGCTGCGCCTGATTCGGGAGCGTTTCGCGCGGGAGAAGCCGCTCCGGGGCATCCGGCTGGGGGCCTGTCTGCATGTAACCACGGAGACGGCCAACCTGATGCGCACCCTGCAGGCCGGCGGGGCCGAACTGGCCCTCTGTGCCTCCAATCCCCTCTCCACCCAGGACGATGTGGCCGCTTCCCTGGTGGCCGATTACGGCGTCTCCGTCTTTGCCATCAAGGGCGAGGACGGCGAGACCTACTACCGCCACGTCCGGGCGGTGCTGGCCACCAACCCCCGCATCACCATGGACGACGGGGCCGATCTGGTGACCACCCTCCTCAAGGAGCGTACCGACCTCATCCCCCACATGCTCGGCTCGACCGAGGAGACGACCACGGGGGTCATCCGCCTGCGGGCCATGGCCGCCGAGGGGCAGATTCGCTTCCCGGTGATCGCCGTCAACGATGCCGACAGCAAGCACCTCTTCGACAACCGCTACGGCACCGGCCAGTCCACGATCGACGGCATCCTGCGGGCGACGAACAAACTGCTGGCCGGCTCCACTTTTGTCGTGGCCGGGTATGGGATGTGCAGCCGGGGAATCGCCATGCGGGCGCGGGGGATGGGGGCCCACGTGATCATCACCGAAGTGAACCCCCTCCGGGCCCTGGAGGCGGTCATGGACGGCTACGAGGTGATGCCGATGCGCGAGGCGGCCCGCCGGGGGGATATCTTCGTCACCTCGACCGGCTGCAAGCAGGTGATCGGGGAAGAACATTTTGCCGTGATGAAGGACGGGGCGATTGTGGCCAACTCCGGCCATTTCAACGTGGAGATCGACATCCCGGCGCTGGAGGGGATGTCCGTCTCCCGCCGGCCGATTCGCCCCTTTGTGGAGGAATTCACCCTGGCCGACGGCCGGCACATCTACCTCTTGGGCGAGGGGAGGCTCATCAACCTGGCCGCGGCGGAGGGACATCCTTCCAGCGTGATGGACATGAGTTTCGCCAACCAGGCCCTGGCCGCCGAGTACCTGGTGAAGAACGCCGGCCGGCTGGAACCTCGCGTCTACCGGATGCCCGAGGAACTGGACCGGGAGATCGCCCGGCTGAAGTTGCAGGCCATGGGCGTCTCCATCGACGTGCTCACGCCGGAACAGGAACGCTACCTGCGTTCGTGGGAGGAGGGGACGTAGCCATCCCACGGTGTCGGTCCGTAGGCGAATGGAGACCGACAGTTAGGGGCGATTGGAAAACTACCCGCATGAGGGGTATGGATGGGCCAGAATATAGTCCAAAACTTCTTCCAGACTTCGTTCGGTAGCAGGTTCCCGATGGGCCGGCTCTCCCACGTGTTTGTGGTGAGGATGGGAGGCAATTTCGGGATGGTGGGGAGCATTATCCCAGCCGATAAGAAGGAGGTTCTCTGGGGTCAGCCAGTAATAACTGTAATGGACGAGTACCCCCTCGCGCCACTCCTCGGCTACCCGAAGGTTTGTGCCATCGTCAAGGTAGAGAACACACTTCAGGAAATCCTCTTCGATGCTCAGGGGAACGATGCGGCGCAGATGTTCCCCGTAGCGGCGGTAAATCTCCCGAAGGCGGTCCAACACCGGCTCACTCCCCCTGGGAGACCTGGGCGATTTCCTGGAGAAGGGTCAGCATCTGACGGGCCTCCATCCGCGCCCTTTCCCAATAGTGCCATTCCACGTAATCCTCATGGAAAACGGGATCGGCATCGGACGGCAGACCGTGCTCTTCCAGTTCGGCCAGTGTGCAACCGTATCTGGCCTCCATTTCATGGATATGAGCCTCGGCACGGCGCAACTTCTCCTCCCAACCGACCTGGCGGAATGCTACCCCCAGGCGGAGGACGGCTTTCTGCTCTTCTGGAGGAAGAATCTGGAACAGGTTTTCCGGCACCCGAACCTGCTTCGACATTGGCCCACCTTCAATGTCATCTGAGATAATTCTAACATGTAGCCTGAAAGATGTCAAAAGGAGGTCCCCCTATGCGCAACATCACCATCGAGGAACTGCACGCCACGCCGGTGGCGGAACAACGGGTGGAACTGGTCGAACGCAAGGGCGTCGGCCACCCCGACTCGATCTGCGATGCCATCATGGAGGCCGTCTCGGTGGCCCTCTGCCGGGAGTACCAGGCCACCTTCGGCCGCATCGTCCACCACAACATCGACAAGGGGCTTCTGGTGGCCGGCCGCACCACCCCCCGAATCGGCGGAGGCACGGTAGATGAGCCGATGCGCCTGATCTTCGGCGACCGGGCCATCTACGAATATCGGGGCAAGACCGTCCCGGTGGGCGAAATCGCCGTGGAGACGGCCAAGGCCTGGTTCCGCCAGCATCTGCGCTTCGTGGACCCGGACGTGCACGTCGTCTACCAGAACGAGATCAAGCCCGGCTCGCCGGAACTGACCGACATCTTCGACCGCCAGGAAATCGGGGCCAACGATACCTCGGCCGCCGTGGGCTATGCCCCCTACACCGAAACGGAGCGCATCGTCCTGACGACGGAGCAGTTCATCAACGGCCCTGTCTTCAAGGCCCGCTTCCCCGAATCGGGCGAGGACGTCAAGGTGATGGGCTTCCGCCGCAACCGGGAACTCATCCTGACCGTGGCCATGGCCTTTGTGGACCGCTACGTCCAGAGTCCGGAGCACTACTTTGCCCGCAAAGAGGAGATGCGCGAGGCCATCGCCGACTTTGTCCGGCGGCAGGCCTACTCCTTCGAGCGGGTGCGCATCGACATCAATACCCTGGACGACCCCACCCGGGGCGAGGCCGGGATGTACCTGACCGTCCTGGGCACCTCGGCCGAAAGCGGCGACGGCGGCCAGGTCGGCCGGGGCAACAAGGTCAACCAGGTGATCGCCCTGAACCGGCCGATGAGCACCGAGGCGGCCGCCGGGAAAAACCCCATCAGCCACGTGGGCAAGATTTACAACCTGCTCAGCCATCATATGGCGATGGAAGTTTACAAGCGGGTGCCGGGACTGCGCGAAGTCTATATCTGGCTCTGCAGCCAGATCGGCGTGCCCATCGACCGGCCGCTGATCGCCTCGGCCCAGGTCATCCTGGAGCCGGGAGTGGCCCTGGCCGAGGTGGAAGAGGACATTGCCGAGACGATCGAGGCCGAACTGGACGGCATCTACACCTTCACCCAGCGCCTGGCGCGGGGCGAACTGCCGGTCTGGTAGGCGAGGGCCGGCCCCATCGGCTGCGGAACCGGGGCCGGAGGAGGACAGCATGCTGAAAGACCACGCCTGCGGCGAACTGCGCCGGCAGCATGTGGATGAGGAGGTGACCCTGGCCGGCTGGGTACATCGGCGGCGCGACCACGGCACGCTTATCTTCCTGGACCTGCGCGACCGCAGCGGACGGGTACAGGTCGTCTTCGACGAACAGGCCGCCCCGGAGGCCTACCGGGTGGCCCGGGAGGTGCGGGCCGAGTACGTGCTCCAGGTGCGGGGCGTGGTGCGTCCCCGGCCGCCGGAGATGGTCAACCCGGACCTCCTCACCGGGGAAATCGAGGTGGCCGCCCAGGAGGCGCGCATCCTGAACACCTCGCGCACGCCGCCGATTTATGTGCATCGGGACCCCGAAGAGGACATCAACGTGCGCCTCAAGTACCGTTATTTGGACCTGCGGCGCGAACGGATGCAACGCAACCTTATCTTGCGCCACCGTGTGGTCAAGTTCATCCGCGACTTCCTGGACGAACACGGCTTCATCGAGATCGAGACCCCCATCCTGACCCGCAGCACGCCGGAGGGGGCCCGCGACTACCTGGTGCCCAGCCGGGTCCACCCCGGACGCTTCTACGCCCTGCCCCAGTCGCCGCAGCAGTTGAAGCAACTGCTGATGGTGGCCGGCTTCGAGCGCTATTTCCAGATCGCCCGCTGCTTCCGCGACGAAGACCTGCGGGCCGACCGTCAGCCCGAGCACACCCAGTTGGACCTGGAGATGTCCTTTGTAGAGCAGGACGACATCCTCAACCTGGTCGAAGAACTCTTCACCGTCCTGGTCTCGACGGTGGTGCCCCACAAGCGGGTGCTTTCCCCCTTCCCCCGGCTGACCTATGCCGAAAGCATGGCCCGTTACGGGACCGACAAGCCGGACCTGCGCTTTGGGCTGGAACTGGTCGACCTCTCCGACCTCCTGGTCGAAAGCGGTGTGGAGATTTTCCGGAAGGCCATCGCCGAAGGCGGCCAGGTGAAGGGCCTTCGGGCACCCGGCTGTGCCGGCTACAGCCGGCGGGAGATGGATGAACTGGAGGCCAAGGCCCGGGAGGCCGGGGCCGGGGGGTTGGCCTGGCTGGCCGTGGAGGAAGGGAGGGTGCGTTCGCCCCTGGCCAGGCATCTGGCCGAGGGGGAAAAGGAGGCCCTGCTCCAGCGCCTGGGGGCGGAAGCGGGGGATTTGGCGCTGCTCGTGGCCGGCCGGAAGGAAGTGGTCGCCGCTTCGCTCGACGCCTTGCGTCGGGAACTGGGCCGGCGGCTGCGCCTGGCCGACCCCAACCTCCTGGCCTTTGCCTTTATCGTGGACTTTCCCCTCCTGAAGTGGAACGAGGAGGAGGGCCGCTGGGAAGCCGAGCATCACCCCTTCACCAGCCCCAAGGAAGAGGACCTGCCTCTCCTGGAAAGCAACCCGGGGGCGGTGCGGGCCAACTGCTACGACCTGGTCTGCAACGGCTGGGAACTGGCCTCCGGCTCCATCCGTATCCACCGCCGGGACCTCCAGGAGCGCATCTTCCGCCTTCTGGGGTATACCCCGGAGGAAGCCCAGGAACGCTTCGGCCACCTGCTGGAGGCCCTGGAGTACGGGGCCCCGCCCCACGGCGGCATCGCCCCCGGCATCGACCGGCTGGTGGCCATCCTGGCCGACGAGGAGAGCATCCGCGAGGTCATGGCCTTTCCCAAGACCAACCAGGCGGTGGACCCCATGATGGGCGCCCCGGCCGAGGTCACCGAGCAGCAGTTGCGCGAACTCCATATCGCCATCCGTCCGTAGGGGCGCATCGGGACGCGCCCGCAGGGGCGCATCGGGATATGCCCAATTCCCTCGATTTGACAAGGCGACAGAGTTGTGCTATCATGCTTTTGCAAAAATTTGCAGGAGGAAATTTTCGCAATGCCCCATTGCCATACGCTGATCGAACGGCTGCGGCAGCGCGGATACCGCATCACCCCCCAGCGGGAGATGGTGATCGAGACCATTGCCCACAGCGGCCGGCATATGAGCGCCGAAGAGGTCTACGAGGAGGTGCATCGGCGGGCTCCCTCGACCACCCTTTCTACCGTCTATCGCACACTGGATTTTCTGGTATCCGAGGGCCTGGCCTGCAAAAACGACCTGGGAGGAGGACACGTCGTCTATGCCACCATCCGGCACGGGCCGCACCTGCACCTGCACTGCCGGAGGTGCGGGCGGGTGTACCAGGTGGAACCGGCCCCCCTGCTGGAGGAACTGGGCCGGCAGACGCAGGAGCGGTACGGTTTCACCGCCGACCTACAGCACCTTTCCATTTCGGGTCTGTGCGCCGATTGTAGAGAAATGTAACACGCAACACGTAACACGCAACACGTAACACGTAACAAGGAGGTGTCCCTATGCATATCCCAGACGGCTACCTGAGTCCCTCGACCTGCATCGTCATGTACGCGGCGGCGGCGCCCTTCTGGGCGCGGGCCCTCTCTCGAATTCGGGGGTATCTCTCTCGCCGCCGGACGGTTCTGGTGGCTCTGTTCGCCGCCGCCTCCTTCGTCATCATGATGTTCAACGTGCCCCTGCCGGGAGGGACAACCGGGCACGCCGTCGGCGCAGTGCTGGCGGCGATCGTCCTGGGACCGTGGCCGGCGGTCCTCTCCATCTCCCTCGCCCTGGCCGTTCAGGCCCTCTTCTTCGGCGACGGCGGCATCCTGGCCTTTGGAGCCAACGCCTTCAACATGGCCGTGGTCATGCCTCTTTCCGGCTACCTCATCTACCGTCTCCTCCTCCGGGTCTTTGCGGGCCGGAATTGGGGCCGGCCGGTCGCCGCCGCCGTCGCCGGCTACATCGCGTTAAATCTGGCCGCCTTCCTGGCCGCCGTGGAATTCGGCATCCAGCCGCTCCTCTTCAAGGACGCCTCGGGCGTGCCCCTCTACTGCCCCTATGGGCTGGACGTGGCCATCCCGGCGATGATGATTCCCCACCTCCTGGTCGCCGGATGGATCGAAGCCGCCTTCACCGGGGCGGTGGTCGCCTACCTTCAGCGGGCCCACCGGGAACTTCTGGAGGCGCCGGAGGCCGAATCCCCTGTGCCGCTGCCCCGGCGGGTTGCCCTCACCATGTGGGTTGCCCTGGGCCTGCTCATCGTCCTGACCCCACTGGGGCTCCTCGCCGCCGGGACGGCCTGGGGCGAATGGGGGCTGGAGGAACTGGAGGAGTTGGGCCTCGGCTTCATCCCCCGGGGGCTGGAAAGGCTGGGGAGCATCTGGAACGCCCCCATCCCCGACTACGCCATCCCCTTCCTGGGGGACACGGTGGGCTATATCGTCTCGGCGCTCCTGGGCGTCGGCATCCTGGTCCTGATCTTCTGGCTGGTGGGCATCCTGGTCGAGAGAATCGGCCGGCCGGGCAGAGCGCCCGCCCCATAAACACGGAGCACGCAACACGGAGCACGCAACACCCATGCCCTCCTCCCTGGAAAAAAGCGCAGGCGCAATCATCTCCGCCCTCCAGGAGATGCTCTTTGCCGAGGACACATCCCGGCGGCCTGGCCTCCTGCAGCGCCTGGGAACACGGGCCCGGATTCTCTTCCTGGCCCTGCTGCTGGTCGCGACCCTGGCCCTTCGTCTGGAATGGCTTCCCGGCCTCTTTCTCTTCGTCCTGGCCCTGGCCTGGGCCTCTCGTCTCCCCATGGGGACTTTCCTGCGCAGGGTGGGGGCTCTCGCGGCCCTGACCTTCTTCCTGGCCCTCCCCTCCCTCTTCCTCGTTCCTGGGGAAGCCATCGCTCCCGGCCTGCCCATCACCATCCCGGGCGCGCGGGCGACGGCCACGCTGGTCCTGCGGGCGGCCAACTCGATTTCCCTGGCCCTCCTCCTTGCCATGACCACCCCCTGGCCGGCGCTGCTGGGTTTGCTCCGCGGCGTTGGCCCTCTGTACGACCTCCTTTCCATGAGCCGGAGGTATATCTTCCTCCTCCTGCGCCGGGCCGAGGAGATGCTCCTGTCCCGCCGAAGCCGGCTGGTGGGGCGACTTCCGGTCCGAGAGGGCTGGAAGGTCGCCGCCGGGGCGGCCGGCGCCCTCATCGCCCACACCTACCAGATGAGCCAGGAGATTGCCCTGGCCGTGGAGGCCAGGTCGTGCGCCTGCGCGCCGGAGGGGCAACCCGGCGGGGAGCGCCGGCCCGCGCTGGCGGCGAGCCGGCTGCGCTACGTCTATCCCGGGGGCGTCGTGGCCCTGGATGGGGTAGACCTGGAGGTATGGCCGGGCGAGCATCTGGCCGTCCTGGGGGCCAACGGGAGCGGGAAGAGCACGCTCCTGAAGGTGCTGGACGGGCTGTACCCGCCCCAGGAGGGCGAAGTGCGCTTCTACGGCCGGCCGCTTTTGCCGGACGAAGCCTCCGCCCGGGATTTCCATCGTCGGGTGGGGCTGGTCTTCCAGGACCCCGACGTTCAACTTTTCTCGCCCACCGTCTGGGAAGAGGTGGCCTTTGCCCCCAGGCAACTGGGCCTTTCCCCGGAGGAGGTGCATCAGCGGGTGGAGGGGATGCTTGCCCGGCTCGGGCTTCTCCATCTGGCCGAACGCCCGCCCTATCGCTTGAGCGAGGGGGAAAAGCGCAAGGTGGCGCTGGCCTCGGTCCTGGTCCATGAGCCGGAACTTCTCCTCCTGGACGAACCGACCGCCTCCCTGGACCCCCGCAGCCGGACGCACCTTCTGGACCTGCTCCTGGAATGGGGCCGTCAGGACGGCCATACCCTGGTCCTCTGTACCCACGACCTGGCCCTGGCCCAGGCCCTGGCCCGCCGGGTCGTTGTGCTGAACCGGGGGCAGGTTCTGGCCCAAGGCCGGCCGGAGGAAATCCTCACCGACGAGGTGCTTCTTCGGGAGGCCAACCTGATTTGAGCCAGGCCGGCCTGTCAGGGGCGGGCATTGGCCTGTCCCCGGCACGGGCGGGCATTTTGCCCATCCTTTCCCCGAGAGGGAGCGAAACCGGCCAGGAGAGACAGGACCTTTTCCTCCCACAAGGCCATTTCGGTCCGGGAAAGCGGCTGAGGGAGGGGCACTTCCAGGTACACCCGGCCCGGCCGGGGCGTCAGCAGGAGCAGCCGGTCGGCCAGGAAGAGGGCCTCGCGGACGCTGTGGGTCACCAGAAGGACCGTCTGGCCGGAATCCCGCGTCAGCCGGCGCAATTCCTCCTGAAGTTCCTGGCGGGTGAGGGCATCCACGGCGGCGAACGGTTCATCCATGAGGAGGAGAGCCGGCTCCACGGCCAGGGCCCGGGCCAGGGCCACACGCTGTTGCATTCCCCCGGAGAGTTGGTGAGGGTAGGCACCGGCGAAATCCTCCAGGCCGAGTTTCCGTAGCATGCCCAGAGCACGCCCCCGCCGCTCCTCCCGCGACATCCCTAGCATCCGCAGGCCGAACTCGACGTTGCCCTGGGCGGTGAGCCAGGGGAAGAGAGCCTGTTCCTGAAAGATGAGGGTCCGTTCCCGCCCCCAGCCGGCGACCGGCCGGCCGCGAAACCACACCCGGCCGGCGGTCGGGCGCTCCAGGCCGGCCAGGATGAGCAGGAGAGTCGTCTTGCCGCAGCCGCTGGGGCCCAGGACGGCCACGAACTCCCCTTCCCGCACCACAAGGTCAACCCGACAAAGGGCCTCAGTCCCGTTGGGATAGACCTTGGAAAGCCCCTGCACTTCCAAGCATTTCATAGGCTCTTCTCCCCACCTGCCAGCGCAGGAGACGCCCCTCCAGCAGCCGCCAGGCGCCGTCCAGGCCCCATCCCAACAGGCCGATGACCACCATCCCGGCCAGGACGGTATCGGTGCTGAAGGTGTTGCGGGCTTCCAGGATGAGGAAACCCAGGCCACGGGAAACGGCCGCCATCTCCGCCGCCATCACACACATCCAGGCCAGCCCCATCCCCAAGCGCAGGAGGGTGAGAAGTTCGGGCAGGGCGGCGGGGAGGACGACCATCAGGACGGCCCGATGGCGGGAGGCCCCTAGCGTCAGGGCTGCCTGGAGGAGGCGGCGGTCCACCCCCCGCACGGCCGAGATGGTGCCGGCCAGGAGAGTGGAGACGGTGCCCACGAAGATGATAAAGACGGCCGGGGCGTTCCCGATGCCGAACCAGAGGATGGCCAGGGGAATCCAGGCCGGCGGGGCCAGGGGCCGCAGCGCCTGCACCAGCGGGCGAAACAGGAGTTCGGCCCGTTCGCTCAGCCCCAGGAAAAAGCCCAGCGGCAGGGCCAGGCCCACGGCCAGGACATAGCCCAGGAAGACGCGTCCCAGGCTGGCCCCGAGGTGCAGCCAGAGGGTCCCGGAAAAGGCCAGGGAGCCCAGCCGGCCGGCCACCTGGGAAAAGGGCGGCAGGAGGACGGGGTCCACCCAGCCCAGGCGGGGAAAGGCCTCCCAAAGGAGCAGGAGGCCGGCCGGGAGGAGGAATTGCCGGAAGGCCGGCCGCCCCTTCTCCCCGCTCATCGCCGTCCCTCCAGGACTCGGGTGAGCGGCCCCAAATCCACAAACTCCCGGCCGGCCGGGTCATGTTCCAGAAGCCCCTGTCGGAACATGAGTTGGGCCATGCGGAGAATCTCCCCGGCGCTGAGCGCATAATCCAGGCGCATCTTCTCCGGGGCCAGGGAGGCCTCGACCAGGGCCGGGTCAAAGGCCTGAAGGTACTCCACGATCACCCGGGCGGCATAGGCCGGGTCCTCCCAGGCCCGCTCGACGGCCCGGACGTGCACCCCCAGGATGGCCTCCACCTCCCGGGGATGCTCCCGCAGAAAATCCTCCCGCGCCAGCACGACGCAACAGGGATGGTCCGGCCACTGCTCGGTGTAATAGCCCAGGATGCTCCCCCACCCCTGGCGCACGGCGTCGGTCATGAAGGGTTCGGTGTTGGAGGTGGCTTCCACCTGTCCCGTCTTCAGGGCGCTCACCATATCGCCCAGTTTCTGGAAGTAGACCAGGGTGACGTCGCGCTCCGGGTCGAGGCCGTGGAGTTCCAGGGCCTGGCGCAGGAGAACGTCCAGGATGGAGGCCTTGATGGTAGCGATCCTCTTTCCGCGCAGGTCCTCCCAGCGGGCGATGCCGCCCTCCTTGCGCACCAGCAGACCGTCGCTGCCCCTTCCGGTCATGGCGACGATGCGCAACCGCGCCCCCCGGTCTATGGCGGCGATGGCAGTGGTCACCGGGACGGCGCCCATCTGGAAATCGCCACGCTGGAGGGCCTCGATGATCTCGGTGTTGCTGGGGACCAGGTGGACCTGCACCTCCAGGCCGGCTTCCCGGTACATCCCCTCGCGGTCGGCGATGTAAAAGGGCACGTGGTCGTTGGCTGTGCGCACGCCGATCTGGATGGGGGAGGCCGGCCCACAACCGATGAGGAGAAGACCAAGGACGAGGAACAAAAGGCGCTTCGCGAACCGCCCGTACTTCCTGGCCATTTCGCTTCCTCCTTTTCGGGTCAAAAAGAACGGGCACCCGGCCGGTCCCGGCTGGGTGCCCCTGATAACGGGCTGACATGCCAGACGACAGGGATTATAGCACAGATTCCTGGGTAAGCAAACCTTTCAACGCAACGTCGAGCAGAGCGTTTTGAGAGCGACCCGAACCTTCTCCACCGTCTCCGCCGGCAGCGTTTTGCCGCCCTGGAGTTGGGATAGCCAGAAGTCGGGTCGGTCCAATCGCCAGATACGGACACGGGGCTTCTCGAAATCGATTCGGGCCTTACCGGCCCAGACGACGGCCGGTTCGACCCAGACCTTGTCTCCAACGATATCCTTCAGGTACTCCCCCAACCGGGCCGCGTTGCCCTGGGCCTGGGCTACAGGGTTTTTGCCAAACGGTTCCCAACGCCCCCGTCGGCGGTATTCCCACCGGTCTACCACGCAGCGATAATGCCCCCGATAGGCCTTGACCTCCAGCGCATAAAGGCCCTGTGGACCGACCAGGACGGCATCGATGTCATCCCCCCGATCGGGGAGGACGACGTTACGGAAAAGCGTCCAGCGAGAATCCAGGTGCTCCCCCAACAACCGGGTCAAACGGTCTTCCCCTTCTTTCCCTGCCAGGAAGTCCTCCTCCTTTTCCTCGAGCCGACGAAGAAATGGGGTGCCCAGGCCCATCAGCAAGAGCAATACCCCTATGGCGGCGGCAAGGGGAATCCCCCAGGCATATAGAGGCGGGAGTTTACCGAGCAGGTGAAGCAAGATCCCCAAAACTAACAGTATGGCGATGACCAACCCGGACATCCACCTGGCGCTTCTCCTCCGCTTTTCTTGAGTAGCCCGCCGCTCTTTCTCCAGATAGCCGCTTCCCTGGACGATCTCCAGCGGTTCCCTGGATGGAGCGGCAGGAGACGGGGTGCCCCGGTCGGGAGATGCGGCCGAACTGGGTCCGGCCGCCGGCCGGATGGGAGCAGCCGCCCTCTTTCCCGACGGAGGGGGAGTCTCCGGCAGCGAGGGAGCACATGCACCTTCGGCCTCGTCCTTTTTGGGGGGAAGCGAGCCCATCGCCGGCAGTTTCAGGGCAATGGGATACCCCAGCACGGCCGCGGCGTGGCGGAGGTTCTTATCTTTGCTCCTGACCAGGGCATCCGCCAGGTCGCCCAGACTCACCAGGCCCTGGCGCAGCAGTTCGCCCAGCGGCCGGTCGAGCCCTCTGTAGGGCCAGAGCATCGCCTCCATGTGCTCGTAGGAAAATTGTTGCCCCTGCAGATCGTTCCGACGCAGAAAAACGCCGGCTGCCCAACGGACAAGCGGGTCGTAGGCCTTCCATCCGGCCCAGGCCAGGTCCTTATCCCGGATCTGGCCGGCCTCCAGCAGTTCCGCAATGGGGCGATTCAGGCCCTTGAAAGGCCAGGGAATCCCGCCGGCCAGCCGCAGGATTTCGTCGCCGCTCACCTCCGGCGGACAGGCCGGAGAGGGGGGCGGGCCGGACTCGCCCTGGGGTTGAGGCCGGGCCGGCTCGCCTTGGGGTGGAGCGGGGGGCACCTCCGCACCCTCACCCCCGCCGCGCTGGCGAGAAAGGCGCGCCCGCAGGTCTTCCAGGCCGGCCCGGGCCTGGACATGGCCCGGGTCCAGATGCAGGATGCGCTCCAGCGCCTGGATGCCCTTTTCCAGGTCGGGGGTCAAAGCGGCGTACCAGAGCAAGGCCGGAATGGACTCGGGGTTCTCCTGCAGGAAGGATTGCAATATGGCCAGCGCCTGTTCCCTCTGCCCCTTTGCTGCCAGTTCGCGGGCGGCGCGAACCACATCACCCGAAGACATCGGTGCCTCCTTTTCGTTCCGCCTGGCTACCCCTGATGACGATTCGCATTATACCACAAATCGCATCGGGAAATTTGACGATTTCCTCCCGACATGCTATATTCGGCACGGCAAAAGGACCGTTGAAGAGACCAGGAGGACCCGATGGCCATCCGTTTTCCTTCGGACGAATGGATCAAAGAACTGAGCCGGCTGCTCAACGAAAGCGAGTCCTACGAACGCTCGGCCCGGGATTGGGAAGGCGACTTCCTCTTCATCGTTGAGCCGGACTCGGCCTACCCCCACACGGCCTACCTCTACCTCGACCTCTACCACGGCAAAAGCCCCAGCGCCGCCATGCTCGAAAGCCCGGAGGAGAAAAAGGCCGCCTACACCCTGGCCGCCCCCTTCAGCACCTGGCGCCGGGTCATCGAGGGCAAACTGGACCCCATCCAGGGGATGATGACCCGCCAGTTGCGCCTGCAGGGCAACCTGATGCAGATCATGCGCTACCCCAAGGCGGCGAAGGAAATCGTGACCTGCTGCTCCCTGATTCCCACCGACTTCGGAGATTAGGCCATGTGGTACTTTGTCTCCCCCCAGATTGTCTTCGGCGAGGGGGCCCTGGAGGCCCTGGGCGAACTGGGGGGCCGGCGGGCCCTGATCGTGACCGACACCACCCTGGTGCGGCTGGGAGTGGCGGAGCGCGTTCGGAAACTTCTGGAACGGGCCGGCCTGGAGGTGCAACTCTTCGACCAGGTGGAACCCGACCCCAGCCTTCAGACCGTCCGCCGGGGGGCGCAGATGGCCCAGGAGTACGGGCCCGACTGGATCGTCGGCCTGGGCGGCGGTTCGGCCCTGGACGCGGCCAAGGCCATCTGGATTCTCTACGAACGCCCGGACCTGGAGCCGGCCGCCATCAACCCCTTCATCCGCCTGGGCCTGCGCCAAAAGGCCCGCCTGGTCACCATCCCCACCACCAGCGGCACCGGGGCGGAGGTAACCTGGGCCATCGTCCTCACCGACGCCGACGAGCAACGCAAACTGGGCCTGGGCAACCGGGAAAACGTCGCCGACCTGGCCATCGTGGACCCCAGCCTGACCCTGGAGATGCCGCCGGCCCTCACGGCCGATACCGGCATGGACGCCCTGACCCACGCCATCGAGGGCTATACCTGCGCCTGGCACACCGACCTGACCGACGGGCTGTGCCTGAACGCCCTCCGCCTGATCTTCACCTACCTGCCCCGGGCCGTATCCGACGGCACGGACCTGGAGGCCCGCGAGCACATGCACAATGCCGCCACCTGCGCCGGACTGGGCTTTGGCAACGCCATGGCCTCGCTGGCCCACGCCATGGGCCACGCCCTCGGCGCCCTCTTCCACGTGCCCCACGGCCGGGCCGTGGGCATCTTCCTGCCCTATACCATCGAATTCGCCGCCCGGACATCCCCCGACCGCTTCGCCGAACTGGCCGCCTTCCTGGGCTGCTCCCCGGCCGGCGGCGATGAGGGCGCCCGGGCCCTGGCCGGGGCCGTCCGCGACCTCGGCCGGCGCATCGCCTTCCCCCAGAGCCTGGCCGAGGCCGGCCTGGAACGCGCCCCCTACGAAGCCGCCCTGGAAAGGCTGGTCGAAAACGCCTTCAACGATACCCAAATCGTCACCGCCGTCCGTTCGCCCTCCTACGAGGAACTCCGCGAACTCTTCCTCTACGCCTACGCGGGCCGGCCGGTGGATTTCTGAGCGTCCAGACGCCCTTTTCCCGACGGAGCGATCCTCTCCCAAGGAGCACGCCATGAACGGATATATGGGCCGAATCCTTCGGGTTGACCTTTCTTCCGGAACGTTGTGGGATGAACCGCTCGATGAGGATTACGCCCGGGCCTATGTCGGCGGCAGCGGACTGGCCGCGCGTTACCTCTACGACCGGGTGGATGCCACCACCGATCCGCTCGGCCCGGATAACCCGCTCATCTTCATGACCGGGCCGCTGGTCGGCACGGCCATGCCTTCGGCCGGCCGCTACAGCCTGGGAGGCCTCTCCCCCCTCACCGGGCTCTGGGGCGAATCCTGCAGCGGCGGCTTCTTCGGCCCCGAACTGCGCTTTGCCGGCTACGACGGCATCCTCATCACCGGAGCAGCGGAAAAACCGGTGTGGCTCTCCATCCTCTTCGGCCGGGCCGAACTGCACGATGCGAGCGACCTCTGGGGATGGGATACTTATGTCACTATGGCACGGATTCGTGAGAGGCTGGGAGACCCCCGTGTCCGGGTGGCCTGCATCGGGCCGGCCGGCGAACACCTGGTCAAACTGGCGGCGGTGATGAACGACCACGGCCGGGCGGCGGCGCGCACCGGCCTGGGCGCGGTGATGGGGGCCAAGCGCCTCAAGGCCGTGGCCGTGCGGGGAAACGCCCGCGTGCCGCTCGCCGATGCCGGGGAATTCCGGGCGGTGGCCCAGGCGGTCCTGGCCGCGGTGGAAGAAGACCTGGCCGCCCGGTCCCTCCGCCTGGCCGGCACGGCCGGCTACGTGGACCTGGCCCTGATGTACGGCGATATGCCGGCCCGCTACTACCAGCAGGATGCCTGGGAAGGAGGCAGCAACCTCTCCGGCGTGCTCCTGACGGAAAAGTACCTGAATCGGAATACGGCCTGCTACCGCTGCCCGATCGCCTGCGGCCGGGAGACCCGCGCCCCCCGCTACGGCCTGGAGAAGGCCGACGGCCCCGAGTACGAGACGTTGGGCGCCCTGGGGGCGCTTACCCTGGTGGATGACCTGGAGGCGGTCATCTATGCCGGCCACCTCTGCAACCTCTACGGCCTGGATACCATCAGCGTTGGAGCTACCCTGGCCCTGGCCTGCGAACTCTTCGAGCGGGGACTCCTGCGCCCCCAGGACACCGGCGGCCTGGAGGTCCGCTACGGACAGGCCGAGACCCTGCACCGCCTGATCGAGATGACCGCCCGACGGGAGGGCCTGGGCGACCTCCTGGCCGAAGGGAGTGCCGCCCTGGCCGGGCACCTGGGCGTGCCGGAACTCTCGGTCACCGTCAACCGGCTGGAGGTGCCGCTGCACGACCCCCGGGCCTTTAGCGGGATGGCCGTGACCTATGCCCTTTCCCCCCGGGGGGCCTGCCACATGCAGGGGGATATGTACGGCGTGGATACCGGCCAGGGGCCGGCCGTGGAACTGGGCATCCTCCCTGGGGAGCGCTTCGATTCCAGCCCGGAGAAGGGACGCATTGCCGCCCGCCAACTGGCCTGGCGTAGCCTCTACAACG
>Ga0068707_1000786_pt1 | contig 21433 bp, 17 predicted proteins | sample YNPNPMetaG_FD_66600 | JGI IMG/M metagenome (GOLD analysis project Ga0068707, IMG submission 66600) | Anoxygenic and chlorotrophic microbial mat microbial communities from Yellowstone National Park, USA - YNP NP MetaG | ecosystem: Environmental > Aquatic > Thermal springs > Hot (42-90C) >...
GAGAACCCAAATGTTACGACGAATCTCTAATCTCTAAGACAACCGGCCTCGCCGGGGCAAACACGCCGTTTTTCGAATCTTGGCAATGCATTTGTACAGTTTACAAAACGGTGCGGGCGAGCGCATGTCATATCGGCTTATCACCGGGCTTTGTAACCGTCCCACCGTTGCCGAGAACGGTAATATAAATAACGGAAACCCCAATTCAAGGGACGCCATTTAGGCTTAAAGTTTTCGACAGAATGGAGACGCAAGTATGGTTCTTTTGGAATTCAGTATGTATCCGCTCGACAAAGGCCCAAGTCTCAGCACCTATGTGGCCAAAAGTCTGGATATTATCGACAGGAGCGGCCTCGAGTATCAGTGCCACGCCATGGGCACAATCATCGAAGGCGAATTCGATCAAGTCATGGATGTGGTTCGTCAATGTTTCCAGACCATGCAAACGGACTGCGATCGGATCGAGTGCGTGATCAAAATCGATTATCGGAAAGGACAGACCGGAAGACTGCGATCCAAAGTGGAAAGTGTTGAGGCAAAACTGGGGCGCCCCGTGCGGAAATGACACCCCGGATGGGCCAAACGACAGGAGGCCGCGGCCCGTTCCCTCACGGTTCAGGCCTCCGCTTCAGGCCTGGGGGATCAGTTTGGTCAGGGCCTCGACGTAGAAGTATTCACCCCACATCACCGATTCATCGACGCCGAGGTTCTTTCGCGTGTGATAAACACCGTGTTTAAGGATGCCCTCCCAGCCTGGTGTGTCGATGGCCAGATACTCAGGCTGAGAAAGCGCGTTGAGCATCACCAGCGCCGTGTTGCGATAGACCAGGCATCGCTCCGGTGAGGACGTCTGCCGCGAAAGGTCCAGCAAACCACTCGCGGCGATTGCCGCCGCCGAGCTTTCTTTCTGCCTTCCCCACGGTGGTGGCTGAGACAGATCGGCATCGAAGTCCCAGTAGGGGACTTTATCCTCAGGGAGATGCGCAATCCAATACTCGGCATTCCTCTCGGCAACTTCTAGGAACTCCGGGTTCCCGGTCAGGCCATAGACCTTGCTGAAACCATACATGGACCATGCCTGCCCTCGCGCCCAGCAACTGCTGGCACTCAATCCTTGATGAGTGCTCTGTCCCAGGAACTGGCCTGTCTCAGTGTCGAAAAGTCCTTCATGGGCGGTAGAACCATCATCTCGTACCAGTCGATCGCGGGTCGTGCGGCAATGATCGAGAGCAATTTGCATAAGCTCCTGATCGTTTGTGTGAATAGCCGCATAAAAGATGATCGGAACATTCATCATGATGTCGATGAAGAGACTTTGTGGACCGATAAATGAGCACAGGTACTTTCCCTTTGGCTGGTATCGCATTGCGAGTGTTCGCCCGGCTGTGATCAGGACCTCCTGGAGCGAATCCTCTTTCGTAAGTTCGTACCATGGCAGATACGTATTCAGAAAGATGAAGCCCAGGTCGTGAACGTTCCGATCGTGCTTTCTGTGTCCCAGGAGTCGGGAATAGTGGATTGCGCGCTCGAGCCATTTTTCGTCGGACGTATATCGAAAGAACCGCCACATCATGCCGGCCAGAAAACCACCGGTCCAGTCGGTCCACAATTCCCCTTCGTGATACCATTTACCCTGCACTGTGTAGATAGGGAAAAAGTCCGGGTGTTTCTCGACCAGGTGCTCGACCTGACGTTGGGCAAAATCCAGTGCGGTCTTGAATAATTGAGTTTCTTGTGGCGCAAGATTCATCAGTCGTTCTCCGATTCCTTATGCCGTCACAAACATCGCGATTATTATAGTCGCAGCAGAGAAATTGCGGTACCGTTGCTCATGCTCGAATGCAAGCAGCGCTCATGCCCTCATGAGATTCGTTTGCCCGATTCGTCCCACATCCGCTATAACAATAGCGGCCCCCTTTTTGCGTCGGTGCTCGCAGTCACCAAGCAGTATTTGTGTTTACGCCGTCTCCTGAAACCGCGGATTCGGGGTGACGATGGGTGTGCTGAGAAACCGGTTGGCGGCTTCGTTGTCGATAAAGGCCTCTTTGCTCGGATTCCAGCGAAGCCTTTCACCTAAATGGACGGCAATATGACCCATCAGGCAGATGGAGGTCACATGATGTCCAACGTCGGCAGGTTCCCACGTTGGCTGCCGGGTCTTGACAGAGTCTAAGAAGTCCCGCTTTTCACTCGTGAATCTGGGAGCAGGCCCATCCACGAGGGGAAACGACCTGGTCTGAAGGGATTCATCTGACGCCTTAAACTCGCTGAATCCTGCCTCGATCCAGCCTTTTTCGCCTTCGAAACGCATGTAGGGGCGCTCCGTGTGGTATTCGATGACTAAACCGTCTGCAAAGCGATACGTCACCTGAAATCTTAGGAGTACGTTCCAGAAGCTCTCCTTCGGCGGATAGACGCCGGTACCTTCGATTTCGACCGGCCAGGATCGGTCCAGACCGAGGCACCACAAGGCCCCGTTGAGCAGGTGGGTACCCCAATTCGTGATCATCCCGTCGCAGTAATTCAGCCGCCGCATCCAGCCGGGCCGTCCTTTCAAATCATGCCGCGGATGGACACCGTTCACGGTGTAGAAAAGCGGCGGCGCTTGAGTGATGCCTGCACCTTGCCAGCGGGCATAATCAAGCTCCTCAGGGACTGGCATCTCCTGTTGCGGGGGACAACCGACGTCGGTTTGAGGTACGCCGACTTTGACGCGAAGGATCTTTCCGAGGAGGTTTTCCCGCAAAATCGAGTAGGCCCGTCGCGCCGGCGCACCCACGCGAAATTCGCTGTCCACCCGGAAAATCCGGTTCAACTTCTGAGCCGTCTCGGCAACCTGTCTTCCTTCGGAGTAGGTGCGGATGATCGGTTTTTCCAGGGCGACGTCCTTTCCCGCCTTCATGGCCTCCAGGGCCATCACACCATGCCAGTGGTCCGGGGTGGAAATTAACACGGCGTCAATGTCGTCCCGTGCAAGGAGATCATGCCAATCCACGGAGGTGATACAACCTGTCGTGTTCTGAAAACGTTGTCTGGCGAAATCATCCACCCGGGCCTTGGCCTGTTCCAACCGCCAGCGGTCCACATCACACAAGGCCACGATGCGGCAATCGGGCTGCTTTTGAAACTGCGGGATGTTGACCTGATAAGTCTGTCGACCGGTCCCGATAATCCCTAAACGCACAGACTCGCTCGGTGCTGTCTCTCCAAAGACGTGCCCCGGTACGACCGTCGGGATTAACGGAAGGACCGAGCCAGACCATTTCAAAAAAGTGCGCCGTGAAACGCTTACCCGCCGATGTGTCATGAGTTGTCCCTCCGGGAATTATATGAGATTCAATCTCAATAAAGGTTTGGTTATTTCAGGCAAGCCGGGATGATCCTCCGCCAGGCTGCCTGGGTCCGCTGGAGCAGTTCTCCTGCTGGAACGTTGAGACCATAACACTGCACGTAACATGGACCACGATAACCCAACTCACAATATAAAGTCGTCAAAAACCCGTGCAGGTCGAACTCCCCTTGATCCAGTGGCTGGATCAATTTGTCCCAATTCATATTCTGCGTATCGCCAACCGCCGAGCCGTTGATCGTGACCAACTTCAGGTGAGATCGGGCTTTTTCCAGCGTCGGTCGAAGCTCACTCACATCATGCTGCTTGAGGAAATGACACAAGTTAAAACATACACCAAAGCGTGGGTGGTTGACCGCCCTGGCGATGGCCAGTGCTTCTTCGTCTTTAGCGACCCTGAAACCCACGTGAGGATAAATCGCCAATTGAACACCCGCCGCTTCTGCCTTTTCCGCCCAGGGTCGCAAATGCTTGGCAATCTCGGCGTTCTCGACTCGCGATTGGGCCTCATGGATGTGAAGCATGATCACCGCGTTGGAGCCTGCAAGATCCTTTAGCAAATCTTCCATCGGATACTCGAAGTTACATCCCTCGGTTGTGACTACGGTTTTGACGTACACGTTTCCCACCCTGATCTCCTGCGTGCGAAAGGCTTCAAGCCACTGCGGCCATTGCTGGGCTGAACAGATGGCCCCGACGTGTCGGTAGCCCGTCTCACGGAGGAGCTTCGCCAGTTCGGTGACCGGCATCTGGCGCATCTCCTGTGTCGTGGTCAACACTCCAAACTCCGGTTCCGCCGCCAGAGAGAGGGTGTTGAACAAAACGAACGCGACAAAAGCAAACAAAAAGGTAACGAGAGCTTGCCGGTCAGTGATTTTTCGGCGAGGACTCATGAACATACTCCTTCCAGGCTGATGGGCCAGGCTTAACGGAGGTTCCCGAGACAACTGCATGTGCCAGAATAAGATAGTTGATGTGCAAGATGGAAGCAACCAGACGGCTCAGGCTGGATGGACAATCCAACGTTGCGCAGCGGACCCGACAAGCGGGTCCCTCCGAAAAGCGGGATTGGAGGGGCGTGCTTGTCACGCCCGAAGAAGCGAGATGGATAATCAAACGTTGCGCAGCGGACGCGACAAGCGCGTCCCTCCGAAAGGCGGAATCGGAGGGGCATGCTTGTCATGCCCGTCGAACCAAAATGGATAATCAAGCGTGATGCGACTGACCCGACAAGCGCGTGCCTCCGAAAAGCGGAGGCGAATCGCGATACACCCCTGCGCAGTCGCGTGCTTGTCGGAAAGACCTCCTTACAGATAAGACGCAGCCCCTTTCCCAAGTCAGACTTATCTTTTTCTTATCGCGGGGACGTAACTTGGTATCGTATTGCACCATCCGAGGGAGGGGATAAACTCCCAGTAAACCGGGAGGTGATGTCACACATTTTTTCTTGGACTGCGAGGGCTGCGTTTCGTCTTCGTTGCGCAATATATAGGGTAAAGACCGGTTTGCCTGTTCTCGGTTTGAGAAAGCACGGTCGGTGTGATGGTGACGATGTTTAGGTGAACCGCAGCGTTTGCGGTTGGCTAAAGGTCGGTTAGTTTTTAAGTGGAGGTGTTGTCCATGAAGCTCGGTCGTGTTTGTCTTGTGTCGCTGGTGTGTCTGGTCCTGGTTGGCGGAGTTGCCTGGGGTGAACCTGGTAAGCCTGGTAAGAAGGAAAAGAAGGCCCCGCCCACGCCTGAAGAATTGTTCACTCAGATGGATACCAACAAAGATAAGGCCGTCAATGTTGATGAGCTTCTCGCGATGAAGCAGATCAAGGGTGATAAGGAGGTTGCCCAGAAGATCCTGGCAGCTTGGGACGCCAACAAGGATGGAAAGGCAACGGAGGAGGAATTCAAGAAGTTCCTGGAATCACAGGCGCAACAGCGCGAAAGGCAATTTGTTAAGGTGGATCTCAATGCGGACAAGGCCTTGACTTTGGACGAAATCAAATCTGTGAAACAAGTTGGCGGCGACGAAACCAAGGCCAAAGCATTTTTGGAACGCCTTGATGACGACAAGGACGGCAAGGTCTCTATGGCGGAATTCACGCGCGTCCGGAACATCTTCCAGGTGCCGCCTGCTGAAAAAGAAAAGAAAAAGGCAAAATAGGACGTAAGTGTCCGCAATCTCCGCAAGGTGCGGTTTATTCGGGAAGAGAGCCCTACTGGAGGAAATCCAGAGGGCTTTTTTGCGTCTTCAGTGGCTATACTGAGGCTCTGCGACGGCCGCGGGCATGCCGGTCAAAACTCTTCTCTGGGAAAGAGCAATACTGAGGTTGGCCAGTGGCTTCTCCCATGACGTGAACCGGGAGACTTCGGATCATGGGACAAACTGGTTCGTGACCCGCAACGGCATGACAGACGCCGAGGTCATGACGCGAAAGGTTGCATTCCCCTCCAATCGTGGCAAGCTCTCCTCCTGGTGATTGATACTTCCTGGCAATTTTTCATCGCAGAAAGGATTAGTGAGCTTTACTGGATCGGGGAGTCGCTTCGAGGTTTCACCTGATTCGACGAGGCGCTCACGACTGTGAATCGCAGCGAATCGGGATCTGGGGACGATCCAGCCATTTTGCAGCCCCACTGCGAAGGCAGCACAACTCCGTCTTGCCTGCCAATCCCACTGATCGCCGTAGCGCGCAAGATTCGACCGATAAAGGAAGCTGGACCAAAAACTGGCTGAAGTCCGGTCAAGCTCGACAACTGGGAATTGGGCGAAGTAAGGTAACATCTGCGTTTCGAACACGCGATGGCAGTACCCTCCTGCAATATGGGCAGGAACTCCATACACAACCGGATATTTGACGACAAATCCGTTGTTCCCAATTTGCGACGCCGGGCAGTGTGCCGTGGACCATAGCAATGTTGGCGTCACAAGCACAAGAACCCACGAAACGTTGAGCATATCTGATCCCCCGATTCGGTGGACGAGTTGCATATTCTTCTATGCTTCTAGAATACTTACGGGGTGGCGATAATACAAACATAAACCGCCGTACCCCATTGGGCACGGCGGTTTAACGACATCACATAGATCGGGTGAGAAAGGTCTTTACAATTTCTCAGAAAGGCCGTTCCACAAACGGACTGCAATCGCCGATGGTATCTTGATCCTGCACCAGGTCACCATTCTCGAGCCGTGCTTGGGCCATCCCTGCCGAATCCTGGTACGAGGAACCACTGGCGCCGTCGGCATCACAGTCGGGAACGCGGATTTCCCAAGGATCCAAGACCAGGTAGGATTGGTCCAGAGAGATAACCGCTTCGACGACGTCCCCCAATTCGGTGATCACCGCGTCACGAACAGCACTCAGACCGCCCACGATTCCTATCACAAGAACGGTGATTAGCAGAATCCATTCGAAGGTCAAAACGCCTTCCTCTTGCGACCAAATTCGACCCAACATTTTGCGCACTGCTTGGACCCTCCTGTTGTTGTAACGTTGCCTTCAGCACCTAACAGAGACGATTAACCTGAAACGTAATGTGGGGTGAGAAGCAATTGCAAGCAAAGTATGTGCCAGACGTGCAAACAAAGCTCATAAATATTAAATGGTCGTCGTAAACGACGATTCGATAATAATATGTGTTACATCTTCAATCGCGGTGAAGTCGCTTGAGCAAATGGAAGCCCCTCATGCTTACGCGCGGCGCTGGCCCAGTATGTTTCAAACCTGCAACGTTCCACGGAAAACGCCCCTCAGTAAGTTCATGTCTTGAAACACGGCGTCAGCAGCCAAGTTGAGCTGGTATTGCCCTGCGGTTTTCGGCGGTTGTAACGAAAAAATCAACTGTAAGGGGATATGACATGGTTGCCAGGCCAGTTCGGTTCCAACCGCAAATGCATTCCGGAAATTCCGAACCTAGATTTGAAAGGACTCACCTTAGTTACTGCGGTTACTGCGGCAACAGTGACCTGCCCCTGTGTTCCCGCCAAACGAGCGATTCCAACGGATGCTGTGAAATTCGTTTTCTGATTCACAGAAAAATATTGGGCAAAGGATAACGACATGAACAAGCTCGCCAATTTGCTTCTGGAAAAGGAAATCCTGCTTGAGAGTGGTACCAATGAACTCGAGATCCTCGTGTTCGATGTTGGACACTATGTATTTGGAGTAAATGTAGCAAAAGTGCGTGAGGTTTTGCCCGCGCCTGCAATCACTCATTTGCCCAATGCACACCCCAGCATTCGAGGAGTCTTTAAGCTACGGAATCAAGTGGTACCATGTGTTTCGTTAGCCGACTATCTGGGAGAATATGTAAACGATGATACCCGGGAATCGACCTGCATCCTCACAGATCTGAATCAGCAACAGACGGCGTTCCTGGTCGATCGGGTGGAGAGGATCCATCGTTTGAGCTGGGAAAACGTTCTCGCCGTGCCGCCGCTGGACGACCTCGCCCAGACGCCCGTTACTGCACTCGCGCGATGTCAAGATCGACTGATCCTCATGCTCGACTTCGAAATGATTCTGGATCAGGTTACTGAGCACTATTTCCGCACGGAAATGGTGGACAACCCGGCGTCCCTTCCGCGGGAGCAAGCGTTGATCCTCCTGGTGGAAGACTCACCCACCGTTCGTGAAGCGATCACGCAAACGCTTTCGAGCAGTGGCTATTCCCGACTGGTTATCTTCGAAAACGGTAAACAGGCATGGCAGTGGCTGGAGGAGAAGGCGAATGGCAACGGAACTCAGGACGCCCTTTGCAACCTCATTATTGCCGATATTGAAATGCCTCAGGTGGACGGGTTGCATCTCACTAAGAGAGTTAAGACCCATCCAAAGCTAAACCAAATACCGGTTCTGCTTTATTCCTCCATTATCACCCCTGAGAACAAGCGCAAAGGCGAGGCTGTGGGTGCTGACGCCCAGGTTGCTAAACCGGATCTGTGTCATGTAGTTGAGTATGCCGACAGACTCATTTTCGGCCAGGAAACCACTGCACGGCTCCAGGACGAAAGCCCGGTTGGAGCAAAAGCTGATCAAAGCGAGCAACTGACGTCGTGCCAAGAGCAAGCCTCATTCGCTCAAACGCAACCTGTGGTGGACGCTGGACAGCCAGCAACGGTTGACGGTTCGGAGCAGGAAGCGAACGGCTCTCGGATGGATGTCTCCCAATCGTCGATAGTCGAGGTGGATCGTCAGTTGGTTTCCCATGCCTTGACAGAAGTTCTAACCAGTGATAGCGACCAGGAATGCCCACTTACCAGCGGGGAAAAGGCCGGGATGCAGTCAGAAGCGGAACAGAGTGAATCGAACGGCAGTGAAAATGTCGAAAGCCAGGCCAGCGGCCCGGAGTCGTTGCATGAACTGGATGGAGATACTGAAATAATTGGTTTACGGCCGACACAGGTCGAAAACGATCATCTTTGGAACACCTTTTCGTTAGAACTCCAGCATCGTTGGCAGACGCTTTCGGACCTGCGAAGGCAAATCGCCGCCACAGAGGGGACATTTGAACCCGGAAAGAGCTTCGATGTGGTCGTGGATGTTGCTCGGATCCTTCACACGATCAAATCAGCCGCCATGGTTGTCCCGGTGGAGATTGTCACCAGGGTAACGCACGCCTTGGAAAGCCTCATCGAGGCGGGGTCAGACCGCAATGAATGGCCTTTCCAGGCGTTCAATCGGTACTGCGATTGGCTTGAGATGTTTCTCAATCCTGTCGATCAGACCTGGGAATCTTGGTTAGAGACTGGCCAGTACCTTGCCACCGATTTGGAACAACAATTGGCTGCCGTTCAGGGGGCGGGACAGAGTGTGTCAGCATGACACGAAACCACCTCCCTCGCCGTATCGACGAGCATCGCATACTCCCTTGCCAACGGCAGGGCAATCTTGACCAGTGACAACGATGTCCTGGGGCCGTCTTGCCCCGAAATCACAAGTCCGAATCGTGTAGAGTATCTGCGCGTCGGTCTCCGTGGCGGGGAATACTTGGTTCACCGTAGGGTGAAATGTTCGATTTCTAGGGCAACCAGTGTTTCCGCCACGCCTTTTGCCGATGAGGGTCGCCGCTCCGGATGGGGTGAGATCATTTGTCGAATTAGACGACTCACGTCATGCGAGATCGATGGATTGAATGTCCGGACGTCGGGGATACACCGCTGCCGGTGAACGCGAGCGGCCTCTCTCAGGCTACGGATGCAATAGGGCCTACGGCCGGCGAGGATCTCGAAAAAGATCACCCCGAGGCTGTACAAATCGGCCCTTGCATCCAAAGTAGCATTCCCAAAGAACCACTCGGGCGCCATGTAATCCAGCGTGCCAACAACCTCGCGGGGACGAGAGATAGAATCTGTGATTCGGCGGGCAAAGCCGAAGTCGATGATTGTCACATGGCCTTCAGGATTAATCATGATGTTAGACGGCTTAAGGTCGGCATGCAGCCAGCCTGCCGTATGAACTGCGGTCAGACCTTCAGCAACTTGACGGACAATCCAGATGGCATCTGCCGGGGGAATTGTCCCAAGCCGACTGAGAAGCTTTTGGAGTGACATCCCTTCCAACCAGGGCATCACGAGATACGGCTGATTTCCAGTTAGCTTCCACGCCAGGATGGAGACAACGTGGGGATGAATCACGGTACGGCCAACTTCGGCCTCGTGCAACAAGTGATCGCGGGCAATGTCACAATCGACCGCATCAGCACGACGAGTTTTAATCGCATATCTCGGAGGTCGACTCAAGTCGCCTGAGGCTGCCGCTGCTTGGAACACCGTCGTCCATGTCCCATGTGCGACGGGGCGGATAAGACGCCACTCACCCAGTACACACGGCGCAGCACCGCCTTGTCCGCCGGAAGCGTTTGTCGGAACCGGTCTGAAATGAACGGCTGATGTCAACATGGGTACGTTGTGTTGGCAAGGTAACGCTCGCGGAAGCTGTCTCTTGAGCGCTCATCGGCTGTCCTCGGCTTGAGACTCCATCTCCCTCGTCTCGTGCGAGAAGGGAGGCACAATCATCGCAACACATACAACGCGCGCACACAAAGGAACCGCCAGAAATAGAATCCCCTCAAATGGCGTGCTTTCGAGCTAACTGCGTGGGCAAAATCCACGATCCGAAGCGATAATGAAAAATGATATGAGGTTTCAGCGGCTCTGGCCAGTTTCCTACACCGACATTTTTGTCACTTGAATTAGGAAAATGAACTTGGGCGGAACGAGTGAGAGCAACGAGAAATCCGGGAGTGCTGACCCTAGCGAATATGCGTCTCCCTTCTTGCAAATGAAGAACGTGACGAAACGTTTCACAACGGGTGATGTCATCGTCGAAGCCGTGCGCGATGTCACTTTGGATATTTACCATCGGGAGTTCTTGGTGATTTTGGGACCAAGCGGTTCAGGGAAATCAACACTTCTCAATCTTCTCGGTGGCCTCGATACACCGACGGAAGGCCAGGTCCTGTTTGAAGGACGCAATCTGGCAGAGTTTGATCGACGGCAATTAACCTGGTATCGGCGTGAGGTGGTTGGCTTCGTCTTTCAATTCTATAACCTCGTTGCCAATCTCACGGCGATGGAAAATGTCGTCCTGGCCGCTGACCTCGTGGAGAATCCCCTAAATCCGGAGGAACTTTTGTCGGCGGTCGGCTTGGCAGATCGTGCCGAAAGCTTCCCCGCTCAGTTATCAGGTGGTGAGCAACAGCGCGTGGCCATTGCCAGAGCCATGGTCAAGGATCCGCCATTGATCTTATGTGACGAACCAACGGGCGCCCTGGACGACGTTACGGGGCGGCAAATTTTGAGATTGCTCCTCAACCTTAAAGAAGAAATGGGGAAGACAGTGGTTGTTATCACGCATAATACGGCGATCGCCCAGATGGCGGATCGAGTCATCCGCCTGCGAAGTGGCCGTATTGTGGAAGTTACTGTGCCGACGACACCTTTACCACCAGAGAAAATCCAGTGGTGAAGGCAGCACGTTCTCGAATGCATGATAGTCCGGAGTTTACGAAATGACCCCGCTGCACCGAAAACTCGTGCGTGAGTTGCGAGCGTCAGGGGTCGTGATTTTCTCTGTTGTCTTGATTACAGGGATCGGCACTGCGTGTTTTGTGGCCATGAGATCGGCCCATCGTAGTTTGAGCCAAGCGCGGGACGCCTATTACGCGCAGGGCCGCATGGCTGACTTTTGGATCACACTCAAGAGGATGCCACGGTCCGAGATTAAGCGTCTGCTCAATGTGCCGGGTGTCACCGAGCTGCACCTGCGGATTCGCTCGCCCGTCACGGTGGACCTGGAAGACACAGTCAAGCCACTTGCTGGGGTGGCCTTGAGCCTGCCCGACACTCGCCGTCCAGTCCTCAATCAGATTCAGATCGTGCGAGGAGAGTACTTTACCTCACAACGGCGAAATGAAGTCATTGTAAACGACGTCTTTGCCTCGGCCCATCAACTCCAGATCGGCCAGACGATTGGTGTGAACATCGCGGGAAGGCGTCAGGAGTTGGTGCTCGTTGGAACGGCCTTTAGCTGCGAGTTTATCTACCCTCTGGGACCAGCCGCCATTGTGCCCGATCGCAAAGGGTTCGGTGTTTTCTTCCTGAAAGAGAGTTTTGCGGAAGAAATTACTGACATGGAAGGGGCTGCAAACGAGGTCCTGGGCCGAGTCCTTCCGCAATTCAGGCATGCTAAGCCGGCGATTCTTCACGAAATGGAAAGGCGACTTGATGAGTTCGGCGTCCTTGCGGCAACTCCCCTGGAGGACTATCCCTCCAATACATTTCTCAGCCAGGAAATTGAAGGGCTGGCGACTTTTGCTTTCATTATTCCGACGATCTTCTTGGCCACTTCAGCCATCATTCTCAATGTCGTCATGATCCGCCGCGTTGAACAACAAAGGACGATCATCGGAACACTCAAGGCCCTCGGCTATGGCGATGCAGCGATTGGCTGGCACATTATGGAGTTTGCCCTTATTGTGGGGGCCTTTGGGGCTGTGCTCGGGTGTCTTGCGGGACAGTGGCTATCCGCAGGCATGACGAAACTCTATCGCCAATTTTATGAATTTCCCCGATTGGACGCCCATTTTTATGGCGACATTCATCTGGAGGTCATCCTCGTGGCAATCGGGTTTGCTGCCCTTGGCGGCTGGCGAGGGGCCAGAACAGCCCTGGCACTTCATCCGGCGGCTGCCATGCGACCAAAGTCACCCTCTTCCGCGCGACACATCGTCCTCGAACGTTTCGGCTGGCTATGGAAGCACCTTGATCCCGCCTGGCGTATGGCGATTCGGCACATGTTTCGTCACCCGGTCCGTTCCCTGACTTCGCTTCTCGCCTGTCTCCTGGGTGCCGCCATCATGTCGCTGATCTTCTCCATGATCGAAGGCATTGACCATCTCATGGAGTTTCATTTTCGGTGGCTTTACCGCAGCGATGCAACGCTCTTTTTCAAAAATGAATTCGGAGTGGAGGTCCTCAATGAAGCACGCCGTTTGCCAGGTGTGCGGAAGGCAGAACCCCTCCTGTCGATCCCGGTGACACTTCGAAATCGCGGAAAGGAAAAACTCATTATTCTGACCGGGATTGGACGGAATGCCTCGTTAACATTACCCCGGGATCGTTGGGGGCATCGTATCTCGGTTCCCTCCACGGGGTTTCTTATGAGTCGCCAATTGGCCAAAGTCATGGGCGTCGAAGTGGGCGAGTGCCTGGAGTGGCAGCCAATGCGTGGTCAAAGACAATTGCATCGTACGCAAGTCGTTGCCGTCATGGACGATTACGTGGGCACCGCCGTCTATGCCGAACTGGCCATGCTCCGCCGATATCTCGGCGAAGAATCCGCTACTAGCGCCGTCCAGTTGGCTTTGGATGCTGATCCCCAACATCGGGCCGATTTTCTCAAGGCGATTCGAGATCGACCGCAAATTGAACAAGTCATCTTTCGTGCCGATATGGAATCCAACCTGCAAAAGACACTTTTGCAGAACATCTGGATTATCCTCTCAATTGAGATTTCCTTTGCAGGCGCTCTATTTTTCGGTGCCATCCTCAATGGAGCCGTAATCTCTTTGGAGGAACGCCGTCGCGAATTGGCCACGTTTTACGTGATGGGCTACACACCCTGGCAGATCGGAGGCTTGCTCGGGCGAGAGTCAGCGATCATCGTTATCGCTGGATTGATTCTGGGAATACCCGTGGGATATCTTTTGACGAACTACGTTGTCAGCACATACCAGAGCGACGTGATGCGGATGCCATTGTTGTTTCCTCCGAAAGTTTGGATCAAGACGGCCATTTGCGGAGGCCTTTTCAGCTTGATTTCCCACCTGGTCGTTCAGGGGATGATCGTTCGAAGCCGATGGGTTGAAGCAGTCAAGGTCAGTGAATAGGAGGTCAGTTTTCACAAGACGTCGTAACACGAGGTTCTACCTGGTTAAGGGATCTCAAAGAATGTTAACAATTGCTGGTGGACAATTTAGCAAGGCCAACAAGAGAAAGCTGAAAAGAGCATTGGGGATCGGTGCTCTTGTCGTCCTTGCCCTTGGCGTCGTTTTCTTGATCCTGACATCGCGATCATCATCCCCAGGTGTAGAAACAGCATCATGTCAACGGGGGACAATTCAGGAGGTTGTCAGCGAGAAGGGGATAACTCGATTGTCAGATACGGTCCTCATAACAATGCCATTTAACGGTCGAATCGAGGCCATCCCATGGGTCGAGGGAACCGAAGTCAAGAAAGGCCAGGTCCTGGCACGGATTGTTCCTTCTGATGTGGAACAAATGCTGGCCGAAGCGAGAGCAGTTGTCGCGCGGATTGAGGCGGCAATTCGCACCCAGAGGGACAATCGCGTTGAAGAGACGGCCATCGCCCAAGCGCAAGCCTATGTGGAGAGTATGAAATCGACCGTCTCAGCGGCTGCGGCGAGGTGTGAAGCCAGTGAAGCCCGCTACAATTATGCCCAGAAATATGCTGCGCGAATCGCTGGCCTGGTGCGTTCAGGTGGTGCTTCGCAGGACGATCTCGACCGAACAGAACTCCTGAAGATTGAAAGCGAGCTTTCGTACCGGCAGGACCGCTTGATCCATGCTGCCCTTGTTTCTCTTCAGGCTGCGACAGACCTTCTTCCGACGCTCATCCAGAAATATGTCGAGCGGAAACTTCTCGTCGAGGACGAATTAAAACAACAACTGGCTGAGGCCAAGGCACGACTGGCCACGATTGAAGAGAATGCCCGCCGGGCTGTTATGACAAGCCCTTATGACGGTGTCGTCTTGCACCGCTATGTGAGTCAGGAACAGTTCCTCCCCGCAGGAACGCGACTTCTTGAACTTGGACGATGGGAAGACCTTGAGATCGAAGCTGACATCTTGACGCAGGACGCTGTTCGACTCAGGAAGGACATGACGGTTAACGTCTTTCTTGGGGACAACACAGTCAAGCCAGTCTGTCAGGGAAAGGTCAAACGTATCGAGCCGGCGGCCTTCACAAAACTGAGTTCGCTTGGGGTTGAGGAGCAGCGGGTCAAGGTTATTGTTGAACTCAATCCTAAGGATATCGAGGATTTGCGACGCGAGGCCAACCTGGGGGTCGGATATCGCGTCTGGATTCGGATCGTTGTCAACGAACGAAACGACACATTGATTGTCCCGCGGATTTCCGTGGTACGTGAAAAAAGCGATCGCTGGGCAGTTTGGGTTTGGACGGGGCGGCGGGCCGAACGTCGCACTGTAACGGTAGGAATCATGAACGATTTATATGTAGAGATCGTGTCGGGATTAACCGTCGGTGAAGAGGTCCTCCTAACCCCGGAAATCGGTTTGACCACGTCGTATTGAGATTCAAGTCCAGTTACAATGGAAGTTAGAGAGAAATCGCCGTGACCTGCATGGCAAACATGAATGACGTCAACGCCCTGGACAAGTAATCGACAGGTCTCATCAATGGGAATCCGGTTCTACTGCCCTAATGGCCATAAGCTTCACGTGAAGGCCTTTCAAGCCGGAATGCGAGGGATCTGCCCGTATTGCGGGGCGAAAGTCTTGATCCCGCTGCATAGCACGCGACCAAGCTCAAAAGAATTGAAAGCACGACGGGCGGGAGATCTTCAACGCAGGATGGCAAATCAAGCCCAGGCCGGCCTTTCACCCGAGACTCAGCAACCAGGCGCAGATTCACCCCCTATCGAAACGTTGGGCACGACGGCGGAAGCGCCGGAGGCTTTGGGAATGGTCGGGACGCCGATGGGGGTTGCCAATTTGCCGCAAACCGGCGGCAGCGAAAGCCAGGTAGGAATACCATCCGGAGCAGGACCATTTGAAGAATTGCCTGCCTCCTTCGAGGAAGTACGTTCTTCTGACGATTTTCTCACTGGTCGGGTGCAAACCGGTTTTGTTCGAGAAGACGAACGAATAGAAGGTGATCCCCTCGCTGAGCCGAATGTCGTTTGGTACGTTCGACCACCTGCTGGAGGGCAATATGGCCCGGCGGCCCCCGAAGTTGTGCGAACCTGGCTCACGGAGGGGCGAATAACTCCCGATAGCTTCGTCTGGCGAGAAGGTTGGAGGGACTGGAAGGAGGCGAAAGACGTTTTCCCTGAAATGCTTCTCAAGGCCCTGCCCGAAGTTCCAATCGAGGAACAACTCGATCGCCGTCTGAAGCGACAAACTGCCCGTAGTCTGTGGGGACAATTCGCCATTGTCGCTTTCGTTGTGGCTGTGATTGCTATGCTTGGTGGGCTGGTTTGGTTGCTCGTCTCGCGCGGCGGGTCGTGAGTCTTCCTCGCACGATTGCTCGACCTCGCGGATCGAAAGCGTCCACTGTTAACGACGTGCGTGCATCTCGCTTGCAAGCGCGTGTGCCGACATTGGCGTAATTAAACGCCGTGCCCGAGACGAATCCACAAATCGGGTCCCCCTCGGAGGGACGCGCTTGTCGCGTCCGCTGCGCTCCAATTATTCGCCATATTTCTCGCATTGATGCATTTCTCGGCTGGACTTGTAAGCCAGCATCAGAGAAGTTCACGCCTCCGCAACCCACTGCTGGACCAGTGTCGAAGAATTTGCATAATAGGTTGACTGGGCTTTATGCTGTCAAGGGACTTCGTATCCGTCCGGCTTCGTACCGTATAATTTCAAGAATGGTTCGCATCGGACGTCTGCACGATCTACCTGTGTGAGCCGTATAAGTGTCCCACCTGACTGCTTGGCAAATGGGTTAGCAGCTCAGGAACCTGCCTGGAGATGAGGAGAACCAGGGAATGTTGAAACGTCACCACCAGGGCCACAGTCTGAAGAAGGCGATTTCTTTCTGGTTGTTCGGATGCACCGTTTTTTGGGGATCAATTGCTATGGCAACGTCAGTCGGCGGACAAGAGGGAGCACCGCAAGATACTGTGCCAACAGTGGTAAAAAGGTTGGAATGGCCTGAGTCCGTGACTCTTGTGGAGCTTTCCAACGGTTTGACCGTCATTGTTCAAGAGAATCACACAGCACCGGTGGCGACGGTTCGATGTTACGTCAAAAACACGGGGAGTATCTATGAGGGAGAATACCTCGGCGCCGGCTTGAGCCACGTTCTTGAGCACGTCGTTTCCGGTGGCACAACAACAAAGCGGACCGAACGCGAAATCGCCGCTTTGATCGATCGCTTTGGCGGTAAGACAAATGCTTATACGACGACGAATTTTACGTGCTACTACATCGATTGCCCAGCTAAAAATGTGAGTGAAACGATTGAATTGTTGGCCGACGCCATGCAGCGGGTCAAATTCGAGCCCTCGGAGTTTGAACGCGAACTGAAAGTCGTAAAACAGGAACTGGCCGACGGTGAGGTCAATCGCTCTCGCGTTTTATGGAAGCTTCTCAATCAGACCTTGTACATTCAACATCCAGCGCGGCATCCCGTAATCGGTTATCTGGATGTACTCAATCGGACCAGCAACGAGGCGATCATCAGGTTCTACCAGTCACGATATGTCCCCAACAATCAGGTCTTCGTCGTTGCCGGTGACGTGAACACTGATGAAATCGTAGCGGAGATTGCGAAACAATATCGGGGAAATGCACGGGTGGCAGAGACCTATCAACCACTTCAGGAAGAGCCACCGCAATTGACGCCACGGCGGGTCGTCCGGGAGATGGAAGGTGACGTGATTGATTTTGTGGTGGCCTGGCCTACGGTCAAGTTGTCCGATCCCGAGCTCTACCCTCTCGATGTTGCTGCCGATCTACTTTCGCGAGGCGAATCGTCTCGATTGGTCCGTCGGCTTCAACGAGAGCAACCGCTTGCCCTTCGCGTTGACGCAGTGAGTGCGACGCCCGAGTATGTCCGCGGTTGGTTTGGCGTTATCGTCAGTTGCCCGCCCAATCGCTTCGAGCAGGTCCGAAACATCGTCCTGGAAGAAGTTTCGCGGCTGGCCGAAGAGCTGGTCCCGGAAGTCGAGCTTAACCGGGCGAAAAAGAAGAAGATTTCTGATTGGGTCTTCGAACGAGAAAGCATTCAGGCCTCAGCCGAGAGTCTGGCACGCAGTTTCATTTCGACTGGCGATCCGCTCTTCGATAAGCGATACACGGAGCGGATTCAGGCCGTGACCGCTGAACAGATCCGCGATGTGGCCAGGAAGTACTTCGTTTCGGACTGCCTGAACGAAGTGATCATCGCGCCCTTGGGGCAAGCCCCTCGCATGGCCGGATCGATCCAGACTATCGAGGAATCGCCCGCCCGATTGGTACAGCTGCCCAACGGACTACGTGTGGTTGTGAAGCGGCAAAGTCGTCTCCCCATTGTCAGTATGCAAATTGCGATTCTTGGCGGGAATCTCGTTGACACACCGGAGGTCGCAGGTCGAACGTCTCTACTTGCTGGCATGCTGGACAAGGGAACAGAACGTCTTACAGCCGATCAAATCGCCGAGTTGTTTGACGATTTAGATGCCAGAGTCAGCTTCACCCCTGGGCGAAATACGCTTTTAGTGGGGATGTCGATCCTCAAGGATTCGTTTCCTCAGGCGGCGGAAGTTCTGGCGGATTGTCTGCTCCGGCCAAGTTTTCCTGGAGAGGAATTTGTAAAAGTAAAATCCCTGGCACTTGATGCTATCGCACAACGGACAACGAGTCCGGAGGCCGAAGCGCAGGAGTTGTTCGCCGACCTCTTGCCATCCGATTGCCCCTACCACATTGTGACTGGCGGAAAAAAGGAGACTGTGGAACGAATGACGCTGGACGATATCAAATCGCTCCATGCACGGCTTCTCAACCCGCAGCAGATGGTTGTTGGTGTCTTTGGCGATTATGAACCAGACAAGGCCCTGGACCTTGTCAATCGTTTGTTTGGGGACCTCCAGCCCCCTGCCAATGCTGCCAAGATAAGCTTCGATCGTAACAACAAGATCGACCATGTCATCACGGGGCACAAGCGAATCCAAAAGCCAACGAGCGTCATCGTGATGGGTTATCCCGGTCCAAGTATCCGGGAAGAAGAAGACTACACAGCCATGATGATCCTCGACACGATCATGTCGGGATACGACTATCCCGGGGGATGGTTGCACGATGAACTTCGCGGCGAAGGTTTGGTGTATGGTGTTCATGCCCTTCAGCTTACGGGACCAGCCCCGGGCTTCTTTATTGTCATCGCTCAAACCAGACCCGATGCAGAAAAAGAAGTTGTTTCTCGTATCCTCAAGAATATTGATAAGGCAAAAAGAGGCGAAATCGACGAGGAAGAATTTCTTCGCGCCAAAGAGCTGGTGATTGCCTATCACGCACAGAAGAATACAACTGTGGAAGAGCAGGCACAGCAGGCGGTCCTGGACGAGCTGTACGGACTTGGCTTCGATTATGACAAAGGATTCGAGAATCGCGTCCAGTCGATTTCCCTTGATGACGTCAAGCAGGTTGCTCAAAAGTATTTCGACAACTATGTTCTGGCGACGGTCTCACCGATGGAGTCGCTCACGGTTGATGAACCAAATCAGAAAGGCCGGTAACCCGTGAAAACAAAGCAACCGTGGAATCCCAGGCCATGGAGTTCCACAGTTGCCAGAGCGGAGGTTCGTTTGGGAGGTCTCAGAATCCGTATTTGGCCATTAGCTCCAGACGATAACTGTCGCCGGGTTCCTTGTCCACCCAATTGGTCTTCCATTGTTGAACCTCGACGCCAAGGACAAATTTCTTGGTCACGTCGTAGGTCAAATTGACATAATAAAACTGGTTGTAGCTGCGTTGTCCGGAACTGAGATCCCCGTTAAACGGGTCGTCGATTGAATATCCGGCATGGCTGTGAAGTCGGCTGGTCCAGTCATACCAGATATCGAACCAACCGCCTGTCGAGCTAATGGTGTCTCGCCGGACCAGGTTCACACCCTGAACGATCCCACCCAGGTAAGCACCAAGGTTTTCCCCGGTGAAGAATTCACCCTGGACACCAAAGCGAGAGGTGATGGGCCATTTCACATCGACGTTGAACGACCAGGTGCGAAATTCCACATCGTCCTGAGCCGGTGCCGCGAGAAAGTCGTACACTTGCTCGCCTATATGGCCGGAGATACCAAACTCCACGGGACGACAACCCTTGCCGCGAGGCCCCAGGGTGAAGGCCAACCGGCCTTCGACAACTGGCCAGTCGGCGTGGTCGCCAACGACGTTGCCAGCAAACTCGGAAACGATGTCACTATTGATCGAGGCCTGAGTCGTAACAAGGAATGTATCTGAAAAATGAAAGTATCGCTCGGCGCGGAATTGTGCCCGCCGGTAGCCCAGGTTCCCTGCACCCCATCCCACCGAGTACATGATTGTTCCCGGCAAGAGAGGGGAGATCACGTCCCACGTCTGACCGGCAAGCAGGCGGAAATCCTCATTCTTCACTTCGAGATAGGCATGCCGCAACAAAACCGTGCCCTTGTTCTCTGTCTGATACTGGCCCTGGAAATCGATCTCAACTTTTCCACCTGTCTGAGCACACCCTAAGTTGGGTAGCATCGGTCCCAGAAAGTCAATGCCCAACCGAGTTGATTTGGCATCCACATGCCAGGCCGATTCCCCCTGGTCGGTGTTGGATAAAACATAGAGCACATAGTCGCCGACCTGGGATCGTGAGCTTTCATACGATGTGGTTGCCCAGAGAAAGCCATATGGTAGGATCTGGATGTCGCCCTTGGTCCAGGCCAGCTTCTTGATTTCTGCCCGAATTTCATCCATCGTTGGGCTTTGTGAGGCACCCTGTGGCGCTGCCACAAAACCTGTTTGATCCACTCGAATTGGCGGGAGGGCGATGGGCTGCGCTTGCTGAAGGGCCTCGACCTCGGCCCGCAGTCTTTGCGTCTCCAGTTCCAGTTGCCGCAGCCGTTCTTCGGTGATTTGCTGGGAATAAGACGCTTCAGCGAGCAATCCAACCGCGATTGCCGCAATTAGCCACGAAATCGTTCGCATCGTTTCCACTCCGTTTCGTACAACTGACCTGAGTCCGTGTTTAGTGCGCAACATAATAGGTTGCACGTTGCGAATCGTGCCTACGACCGCACCCAACCGTTTCCATCAAGGGGCCGTCTGCGTGCTGAGGACGACGCGCCAGTCCCACCAATCGTTATCCTGGTCACTCGTAGTACCATTCAAATAGGCGCTACATCAGAGATACCAGGCAAAAGTGTCAGAACGCTATTTGCCTTAATCGTCAACAAATTGAGAACTTAATGAAAAACGATTCCCGCCTGCATCCAGCAAAATGTTGCCAGGGGAATTTGCCGTTCCGGACAAACGGTCTGTAATGAGAATAACGGCGGGGAGGCTGCCCGCGATGGTTCACGCAGCTTTGAGAAACCGAAAGGCAAAGACGGAAAGCCGCACAATCGGACAAGCGGATTTCTCGGCATTCCTGATAAAATCGGCACAATTTAAAACTGGCCTGAGCACGAATGTATGCACGCCAGATTAACAGGTGAGCTGACGAGCAAAATGGAGGGACGCGCTCGTCGCGTCCGCTGCGCTAGTGCTTCGTCACTTCAGGATTTTAGGGTACAGGCTCTTCAGTTTGCAGCGGGCGTCTGTTACGGTCATGTGCCAGTCCACACCACGTTGGGTCTTGTTCAGGTCCTG
>Ga0068707_1000787_pt1 | contig 21433 bp, 14 predicted proteins | sample YNPNPMetaG_FD_66600 | JGI IMG/M metagenome (GOLD analysis project Ga0068707, IMG submission 66600) | Anoxygenic and chlorotrophic microbial mat microbial communities from Yellowstone National Park, USA - YNP NP MetaG | ecosystem: Environmental > Aquatic > Thermal springs > Hot (42-90C) >...
CGTACCTCGAGTCGGAAGAACGGCTGCGGCGGGTCGAGGAACTGCGCGCGCGCACCGAACGGGAGGCAGCCGAGGCGGCCGAGGCGAAGCGGCTCGCGGAGCAGGAGCGCGATCGGCTGGCGCAGGAGGTGGCCCGGGCCCGACAACGCGAACACGAGGCGATCCGCGCCGAGGTCGCCGGCCTGTGGAGGACGATCCACGCGCTGCGCGAGGAGCTGCGCACCGCCCGGAAATACCTCCGGGAGACGCGCCGGCCGTCGGCGGAAACGGTGCGGAAGGTCGAGGCGATCGTCGAGGCGGTGGCGGAGCGCCTTGCGCCGTCCGGGCCCGTAGAAACTGCGCTCCGCGGCACCCCCCCCGGCGAGGCGCTCGATCCGTCCCGCTTCGCCGAGGGCGACACGGTGTACGTCGTTTCCGTCGGCCGCGAGGGGATTCTGGTGGGCCGCGCCGGCGCGCAGGCGGTCGTCGCGTTCGGCTCGGTCAAGACCCGCGCCGACTTCGCGGACCTCCGCCGCGTGCGCCGGGCCGTCCCCGAGCCCGGCTCCCGCCCGGCGCCGGAGGCATCCCGCCGCGCGCCGGACCGCGACGGCAGACCGTGGAGACCCAAGGTCGAGGCCAACACGATCGACCTGCGCGGCCTGCGCGTCGACGAGGCGCTCGACCAGCTCGACGCCCGCCTCGACCGGCTGTTCCAGGACGAGGCGGGGACGGTGTACGTCGTCCACGGCTACGGGACGGGCGCCGTGCGCCGGGCGGTGCGTGAGCGCCTGAAGGACCACCCGCTGGTGGCCGAATGGCGCGCGGGCGAGCCCGGCGAGGGCGGCGACGGCGTCACCGTCGTGCAACTCCGGTAGCGCGCCGACGCGCACACCCTTTCGTGCAACCCCCGTCCGGCGGCGGCTCGGCCACGCCCGCCGGTCCGCGGGGAACCTCCACCAGCCGTCCCGACGCGGTGAAGAGCAGGAAGGCGCGCAGCGGCTTGCCGAGCGAGCGCGCCAGGGGCGCCAGCAGGTCCAGGTAGCTGCGGAGCTGCGCGACGTACGCCGGATACGCCGTCTCCGGGGAACCTTCGATCGGAGGGTCGGTCTTGAAATCGACCACCGTCAGCCGCTCGGCATCCGCCGCCAGCAGGTCGACGAACCCCGCGAGCAGCGTGGCGGCCGGTCCCGCTCCGGCGACCGGGTACTCCAGCCGCACATCGACGCCAGGCGTGGGGAAGAGGCCCGCCCGCTTCAGCGCCGCCGCCGCGCGGGCGGCGTCCTCCGCCGCCTCGCGGAGGCGATCCGTCAGACCGGTCCGCAACGCCGCCCACCGGACCGCCTCGGCCGCGCGCGCCGCGTCCGTCGAGCGTTCCTCGACCAGCCGGCGGATCGCCCGATGCACGGTATCGCCGAAGACGGCACCGAAGCGGCCGTGCCGGTCCTCGCGTCGGGACGGCCCGGCCGTTTCCGCGGGCGATTCGGTTTCCTCCTCCGGCCACGGCAGCGGCGGCTCGTGCGCCGACCGGCTCACGCTGCAAGGCCGGAATCGAGGCGCGGCCGCCTCGGCCGCGGCCTGCGCCCACCGCGCCGCCAGCGCGTCCTGCCCCTGCTCATCGGCCGCGAGGCGCGGAACCGCGGCGGGCGGCGGCTCGGCGGCCCACGCAGCCCCCGCGTCCTCCCGGTAGACCTCCAGGATGCGCAGGGTGGACGGCGGCGCGCCCCGGACGAGGCGGCCCGTCACGAGCTTCTCGTTCGCTTCGAGCGAACCGTCGTCCCCTTCGCTCGCCACGGGCAGCACGAGCAGGTCGCGCGCCCGCGTCGCCGCCACGTACACGAGGCGGAGGCGCTCGGCGTCGCGGTACGTCCGCTCGCGGGCGAGGAAGTTCTCGCCCGAGTCGCATTCGACGCGTTCGAGCGACAGCATCCAGCGCCGGCCGTCGCGCGACACGGCCCAGGCCGGGTCGGAGCTCTGCCGGTCGGCGAGCGGGGCGCGGCAATCCCAGAGCACGACGACGGGGAACTCGAGGCCCTTGGCCTGGTGCACGGTCATCACCTGCACCACATCGGCGCCGACCGGGCTGGGCGGGTCGAGCGGGACCGGATCTTCGACCCACGCCCGCAGCCGGGCGCTGACGGCGTCGAAGTCGAGTCGTTCGTCGGTGGCGAGGCGTTCGAGCCGGGAGCAGAGCTCCCGCAGGCGTTCCAGGCGCTGGGGGCCGTTGGCGGAGAGGGCGACGGCGCGGGCGAGGCCGGTGCGTTCCAGCAGATCGCGGGCCGTGGCTCCAGGGGAGCGCTCGAACCGCCGCCGGCGCAACTCGGCGACCAGCTCTCGGGCGGCGCGCCGCCGGCGGACGGGTTCCTCGGACGCTTCTTCGCCGCGGGCGGTGGCGGCGAGGTGGTCGGCGGGGTCGAGCGCGAAGAACGGCGGGCGCAGCAGGGCGGCCTCCGCGGCTCCGTCGGCGGGGTCGGCCAGCGCCCGCAGCGCGAGCAGGAACCGCCGATGCAGCGGATCCTGGAGGAACAGCCGGGCGCCGCGGGCGGTCCAGGGCACGTGCGCCCGGTCCAGCTCGGCGAAAAGCAGCGGCAGGTTCGACGTGGAGATCGCCAGCACGGCGATGTCGCCGAAGCGGACCGCTCGTTCCCGCCGCGTCGCCTCGTCGGTCACGGTCGTGCGGCTGCGTTCGACATCGACCAGCCATCTCAAGTAGGCCGCCAGCGCGCGCGCCTCGAGTCGCCGCCAGACGGCGGCCTTCGGCCGCTCGGCCGCCGTCCGCAGCGGAACGACGTGCACCCGCGGCTCCTCCGTCGCGCCCCTGCGACCCGCCTCCAGCCGCTGGTGGAAGACGTGGCCCGTGTTCGCGTCGAACGGCGCGCCCCCCGGGTCGCGGCCGAGCAGCGACTCGAACCGGTCGTTGAAGAACGCGATCAAGGACGGCCGGCTGCGGAAGTTGGCGACCAGCGGCGCGACGAGGGGGCGGCCCGCGAGCACCCGGCGACGGACCTCGTCGTACATCGCGACGTCGGCCCGCCGGAAGCGGTAGATCGATTGCTTGGGATCCCCGACGATCGTAAGGCGGCCGGTGGCGAGCCGCGCGTCGTCCCAGCGCCGCGCGGTCGCGCCGTTCTCGCAGAGGAACGCCACGATTTCCGCCTGCAGCGGGTCGGTGTCCTGGAACTCGTCGATCAGCAGGTGATCGAACCGCCGCTGGGACTCGGCCCGCACACCGTCGGGGTCGTCGCGGAGCAGGTCGCGCAGCCGGATCAGCAGGTCGAGCTGATCGAGCACGCGTCGGCGCGCCTTGACCCGCTCGTAGAGCGCCACGATCACCGGCCAGGCGCGCACCAGGCCGAACGCCAGCCACTCGCGGAACGGCCGCAGGATCTCGTCGCGCAGCGCCGGCGCGCCCTTTCCCTCGCCGGTCCGGCTGCCCTGGAACGCCTTCCAGACCTCGTAGCCTTCCGGGTTGCCGGCGAACTCGACGCTCTTGCGCGGCCGGCCGTCGTTGGGAGCGTGCGTGAGCGGCCAGAAGATCTCGCGGTAGGTCGCCGCCGGGTCGCCGGTGTCGCGGTGTTCGCGCAGCAGGTCAGCCGCCGTGCGCAGCCAGACGATTCCCTCCGGGGCCGGCTCGGCCGGCAGCGCCGCGACGAGGCCGACGAACTCGTCCACCGCGGTCTGGAACGCCCGGCGGTCGAAGGCCCGCGGCTCGGGTTCCCGCGGCGGGACGTCGCGCCGGTTGGCGAAGTCTGCCACGAGGTCCTCCAGGCCGCGCGCCGTGCGCCAGCGGAAGGCTCGCGAGCCGGCCCCGACGCCGGCGGCAAGCGCGTTGCGGACCGCGGCGCACGCCTCGGCGGCGCGCGCCTCCAGCCCCGTACCGCGGAGCATCTCGGCGAGCGACCCGGTCTGGACGCCGTGGAGCAGGTCGTCCAGCGTCTCGCGGACCAGCTCGCCGGCATCCTCGACGATCTCGTACGACGGGCTCAGCCCCGCCTCCACGGTGTGTTGCCGGAGCAGGCGGTCGGCGAACGAGTGGATCGTGCCGACGTAGGCCGCGTCCAGGCCGTCGAGCGCGTCGCGGAGGAAGCCGCGCCGGCGGTCGGGGAGGTCGCGTCGGGCGAGTTCGGTGAGCAATCGTTCCCGCAGCCGCAGCCGCAGCTCGCCCGCCGCGCGCCGTGTGAACGTCACGGCGGCGATCCGCCGGATCGGGATCGGCGGTGCGTCGTCCGTCGGCGCGAGCAGCCGGATGAGGCGCTCGATCAGGATCGTGGTCTTGCCCGTGCCGGCGCCGGCGTCGAGCAGCACGTTCCGGCGCCGCTCGGCCACCGCCCGGTCGCGGTGCTCCTGGTCGGGGGCGGGAGGCCGGGTCGTGCGCGCCGCCAGGTTCAGCCCTCCTCCGTCCGCAGGGCGACGTAGTCGGCCGCCGCACCGCCTACCGGCGGTGTCGCGGCCATCCCGCCGCCCGGGGCCGCCTCGCCGCACACCGCGACGAACGGGCAGTCGGCGCAGTCGTCGGCCAGCGGCGTGCGCGGAAACGCCCGCTCGGCGAGCAGTCGGGCGGCGAGGTCCAGCCAGCGCAGCGCCGCCTCGCGCAGCTCCGCCCAGTCCTCGCGGAACGCCCGCTCGCGCACCGGATGCCGCTCGACGTACGCGTACGCCGCCTCGACCCGCGGCGGAACCCCCCACGTTCCGGCCAGGCGCTCCGCCACCAGGCCGTACACCGCGAGCTGCACGTCGAGCCTGGGAAGCGGCCCCGCCTCGCGCCCCGTTCGCGGGTGCGCCGAGCCGGTCTTGAGGTCCCGCACCAGCGTCGTCCGCCCCGCCACGTCGATGCGGTCGATCCGTCCGTGCAAGTACAGCGCGTGCCTCCCCGGCCGCAGCTCGAACGGGGCCGGCCGGCCGTCCGGTGCCGGGTCGCCGAACCGGCGTTCCGCATCGAAGAACCTCCGCGGCTCGCCCTCGTTCCAGTCGTACTGCACGAAGGAGGCCACCGCCGACAGCAGCCGCCGGAGCTGCTGCGCCCGGACGTCGGGACCGGCGAGCGGGTACTCCTCCAGGAGCGCCTCGAACTCCTCCTTGGCCTGTGCCCCGGCGACGCCCTTCCAGTGCTCCACGTCGCGCCGGCGCGCGCCGAAGTCGGCGCCGTGCCGCCGCGCGAACCGCTCGGCGACGCGGTGGACCAGCGACCCGAAGGTCAGCGGATCGAGGTCCAGTCCGGACGGGGGCGCGTCCGGCCTCTCCCATCCGAGCAGGGTTTCGAGCAGGAAGCGGTAGGGGCATACCAGGAGCATGCGGAGCGCCGTGGGGGACAGCGGTGCCTCCGGGGTGGTTCCCGGGACCACGGGGAACGCGGCATCGGGCGGGAACAGGCCGCCCGAGGGGCCGGCGGCCGGCGCGGCCCCCAGCGCGAGCAGCCGGGCGAGGTCGGTGGCGGGCGAGCCGAGCCAGTCCGGCGGGACGCGCAGGCGCGGAACGCGCGCGTCGTCGCCGGCCGCGGCGGCGGCGGCGACCGCGTCGTGCGCGGCGGCTTCCAGCAGGGGATGCGCGTGCCGCCAGGCGCGGCGCCGCTCGCGCGCCGGCGCGAACCAGAGCCGCTCGATCTCGTCCAGACCGACGGCGCCCGCGGCGACCCCGTCGTCCCCCCGCCCCCGCGGGACGAGGGCGGCCGCGACATCGACCAGCAGCGCGGACGGTTCGCGCTCGGTGTCCCGAACGTCGGTCCGCGGCGCGGAAAGCGCCAGGCGCTCGGTCGTGTTGCGGACGATGCGGTCGAAGGCGTGCTGTTGCGTCAGCGCGCGGTCGGGCGGATCGGCCATCCCCGGTCGCAGCCGCCGGCGGCGTTCGGCGTCGAAGACCGGGTCGGCCGGCTCGGCCGCGGGAAAGTGGCCCTCGGCCAGACCGAGGATGCGCACCGCCCGGAAGGGCAGCGGCGCGGCCCCGACGATCGTGCCGACGTACACCGCCGGATCCCCGAACCGGCTGCGGGCGAGCCGCATCGATTCCAGCGCGGCCTGCACGAACGCCACCGCCTCGACGCCCCGCAGGGCGGCCACGACGTCGGCGCGGCACGCCTCCGCGACCCGGTTCGCCAGCAACGCGGCGAGGGAAAGACCTTCGGCCAGGGGGGGCAATCGCACGCGGCGTTCGAGAAATTCCGCCAGCGGCGCGTGCAGCTCGGCCAGCGGCTCGCCGGCGACGACCCGTGCCGCCAGGTCCGCGAGCGCCTCGAGTGAGGAACGGACGGCGACCAGGTTCCGCAACCGCCGCTCGCGCCGGCGCCGGTCGCTGCGATGCTCCTCTTCCGCCCCGCGGGCGTCGCCGCCGGAGCGGCGTTCGAGTGCCGCGAGGCGGGCGGCGAGCCGCGCGCGCCACTCGAGGGCGCCCTGCGGTCGGGTGGGGCTGCCGCCGAGCGTGCCGAGGGAGTAGGCGAGTTCCCGGGCGTCGGAGGCCGACAGGTGGGCGTCCTCGCCTTCCAGCCGCAGCCAGGGCAGCAGTTCCGCGAGGCGATCCGCGGGGAGGAACTCGGCCAGCCCGCGCAGGACGCCGGCGATGCGCAGGCCGGCGGCCCAGGAGGTTGCGGGCAGGCCACCCTGGACGTGCACGGGGAACGCGCCGTCGTTCCAGGGGATCCGCGCCAGGCGGTCGGCGAGCATGCCGGCCAGCGGATCGAGCCTCGGCAGGAGGAGCGCAATTTCCTCCAGCGGCGTGCTGTGTTCGAACACTTCGCGGGCGACCCAGTCGACCGCCGCCTCGATCTCTTCCTCGACACCGGCGTGCCGTTCGAGGGACACGGTTTCGTCGGGCGGGGGGATGGGGGCGGCGTCGCCGGGGTCGTCGGGTGGCTCGAACAGGCGCGCGGCAAGGCGTTCCAGGTCGGTGGCGCCGGGGTCGGGCGGTCGCGCCTCGCGCAGCGCCGCGGCGACCGGTTCGCCGAACAGCGCGGCGAGGCGTCGGAGGTGCGAATCGCGGAGCGGGCGCGCGGCGAACACGGCCGGAACGAGCCGGGGCAGGGCGCGCAGGAACCCCGCCTGCGCGGCGGACTCGTGGCCGGTGACCGCCGCGAGGACCGGACCGCGCCGCGGCCAGGCGTCCGGCAGCCGCGCGGTCGCCTCGCGCAAAACGCGAGCCGGGGTCCAGGACGTGCCGGCGGCGGAGTCGATGCGCTGCCAGAGGAGCCCCAGGTCCGCGGCCCGCGGGTCGGCCGCCTCGAGCAGATCGGCGGGGGTCCAGCCGGCACCCTCCAGCTCGTGGATCGCGCGAGCGAGGGCCTCGTCCCAGCCGGGCATGTCCCGCAGGCGTTCCGGCCGGAAGTAGCGCAAGGCGGGTCGCTCCCGGAGCAGGGCGCGGATCCGCAGCGGACGCAGGACCTCCTCGCCGACGGAGAAGCGCACGCCGGCGGCTTCGAGCGTCTCGCGGGCCGCGGTGAACGGGGAGACGAAGCAGGTTCCGGCGAGACGATCGGCCCGGCCGAGGCGGAGCAACTCGCGCCGGAGGGCGTGGGCGGCGCGCTCGTCGGGCACGATCACGGTTGCGTCCGGCAGCGGCCCCTTGACCGGCAGGTCGGCGACGGCGCGCGCCCAGTCGGCAGTGGACCAGAGCACCGGCACGTTCCTCGCGGGCCGTGACCGGCGCGTTCCGGCGCGCTTCATCGCCACGGGCGCACCTCCGCTCGCATCATCGCACAGGTGTCGCGGGCGAGCCAGCCGCGTCGCGGGCGCACCGGCGGTCGTCCGCCCACGACGCAAAGAGCGGCGCCCGGCCGGGGTTCAGACAAAAAGGGGCACGACGAAACGCAGCCCGGCGGCGAGAACGGTCGCGGTCGCAAGCGTGACGAGAGCGATCGCGGCGGCGGCCTTCGCGCCAAACTCGCGAACCAGGGCGGCGAAGGTTGCGAGGCAGGGGAAGTAGAGGGTGACGAAGAACGTGTAGCCGAAGATCTGCGCGAGGGTCATCACCGAGGGGACGTCCGTGGTGCCGAGGACGGCGAAAAGCAGCACGAGGGCCATCTCCTTGCGGAGGATGCCGAAGATCAGGGTGATGCCGACGGCGGGGGGAAAACCGAGCAGCCCGGCGGTGTAGGGGGCGAGGAAGCGATTGATGGGCTCGGCGGCGCCGACGTGGTCCAGCACCTCCAGGACGATGCTGCCGGCGATCACGATCGGCCAGGCGACGACCACGAACTCGCGGAGGCGGAACCAGGCCTTCCGGGCCAGGGTCCGGAGGCCCGGCAGGCGGTAGGGGGGGATTTCCAGGATCATTCCCGGGCTCTCTTCGGGCCAGAGGCAGGACAGCCCGCGGCCGGCGAGGCCGACCAGCAGCAGGTTGGCGACGTAGAGGAAGACTGCGGCCTGCCAGGAAAGGAAGAACGCGACCAGGCCGAAGAGAACCGTCATGCGCGCCGAGCAGGGGACGAGGGTGGCGAGGGCCGCGGTGATGAGGCGGTCCCGGCGCGCCAAGAGGATGCGGGTCGCCAGCACGGCGGGCACCGAGCAGCCGTAGCCCAGCAGGATCGGGACGACCGAGAGCCCGTGCAAACCGATGCGGTGCATGAGGTTGTCGGTGAGGAAGGCGATTCGCGGCAAGTAGCCGGTGTCTTCGAGGAGCGCGAGCACGACGAAGAACGGCAGCAGGTAGGGCACGACGATGCCGATACCGCCGGCCAAACCAGTGACGAGACCGTGGAGGACGGTGAAGCCGATCGAGCCGGTGTCGAACCGGCCGGCGAGCCAAGCGTCGAAGCGGTCGAACCAGCCCAGGAACCGCGGTTCCAGCGCGCTGCCGAAGCGGAAGACCGCCGCGAACATCGCGGCCAGGATCGCGACCAGGAAGACGTAGCCCAGCACCGGGTGCATCAGCAGTTCGTCGAGCTTCAACCGGAGGTCCTTCGCCGGCGCCGGGCCGACCTTCGCCACCGCCTCGAACAGCTCGAAGGCCAGGTTGTGCCGCACCGCCGACATCACGAACTCGGTCCTCTGCTCCGTTGCCGCCTCGAACTCGGCCAGCCGCGCGGCAATCGCCGCGAAATCCGCCTCGGTCAGGTGCGCCGCGAGCCGTTTCCGCACGCAGGCGTCGCGCTCGAACAACTTGGTGGCGACGAGGCGGGGGGAGAGGCCGGCGGGCAGGGGACGGCCGTGCACGATCTCCGCCAGTCCCGCCAGGAACCGTTCGAGGTGTGCCGGGCCGGGCGGTACCACCGGCACCAGCCGCTCGCGTCCCGCGCGCAGCGCCGCCTGGAACAGTTCGAGGATCCCCTCGCCGCTGCGCCCGACCGTCTCGACGACGGGCACGCCGAGTCTCCCGGCGAGTCGGCCGGCATCGATCTCGATGCCCTTGCGCCGCACCTCGTCGCTCATGTTGAGCGCCACGACCATCGGCCGGCCCAGCTCGGCCAGCTGGAGCGTCAGCTCGAGGCTGCGGGCCAGGACGGACGCGTCGAGGACGTTGACCAGGACGGTATCGGGGTCGGCGTCGAGCAGGAACTCGACGGCCGTCCGTTCGACCTCGTTCGAAACCTGCAGCGAGTAGATCCCCGGAACATCGACGACCTCGATGTCGCGGCCGTCGATTTCCGCCCGTCCGCGCGTGTAGTCGACGGTCGTGCCGGGGAGGTTGGCCGAGAGCGAACGATAGCCGACGACGGCGTTGAAGATGGTGCTCTTGCCGCTATTCGGCTGGCCGACGAGCACCAGCCGCACGGGTCACTCCTTCTCGACCAGGATTTTCTCGGCCAGGCCGTAGCCGATCGCGACCTCGGTGCCGTCGTGCGCGACCAGCAGCGGGCCGCGCAGCGGCGACCGCTGGCGTATCTCGACGGTCTGGCCGACGTCGAGCCCCAGGTGGACCAGGTGGAGCGCGGCGCTGCGGCCGGCCTCCAGCTTGACGATGCGCACGCGGTCGCCCTTCCGGCATTCGACGAGCCGGATGGTCATGGGTCTTCCTCCGGCGGCGCCACGAGGACCGTGCGCGCTTCCTCCCCCGTCAGCCGCAGATCGAACCCTCCCAGCCGCAGATCGAACTTCGTCCCCCCCTCCCACACCCGCCCAACCTCGACGACCACGTCGGGGAGAAGTCCTGCGTCGAGCAGCCGGTCGCGCATCTCGCCGTCCGCCGCGATCCGTCGCACCCGCACCCGCCCGCCGGCGCCGATCGACGCCAGCGGCACGGCGCGCAACTGGGTGTCACGCCTCTTCCGCCGCAACGGACACTCGTCCCGGCACGCGTCCGGGGCGTGCTGCGCCACCGCACAGCCGTGGAACCGCTCGAGGAACCGCGCCCCTTCGGGACAGTTGTGCAGGAACTCGATGAACCGAACCAGGTAGTCCATCCCTTGCGCGGACAGGCTGTGCTCCATGGCGCAGGCATCGTCTTTCGCCGCCTGCACCGGCATCCGCAGCACCCGCTCGAGGAATCGGGTCAACGCCTGGTGTCGCGCGAAGACGCGCTGCGCCTCCCGCTGCCCCTTCGGCGTCAGGTCGATGAACTCGCGCTTGCCATACCGGATCAGACCCAGCTCCGCCAGCCGCCGCATCGCCGGCGTCACCGACGCCGCCCGCACGCCGCGCTTCTGGGCGATGTCCCGTACGCGCGCCACCTTCTGATCGCGCACCAGCTCGTAGATCGTTTCCAGGTAGTCTTCCAGCGCGCCGCTCAGATGGTCCGACGCCATCATCCTGCAGGCATGTCTACCAACGGAAAGGTCGTCTGTCAAGACGAGATTGCGCATTCCCGGCGGCGGCGTGCCGGGGCGGATCGGTCCGGCGAGGCGCGACGGCCGCCGCCGCGCCGGCTCATCGCAAGACCGGGAGGTGGGCCCGCGGTCGGCCGGACCGCCGGCCGCGGCGCCATCCCGGCCGGACGGGGCGAGCGGCCGCGCCCGCCGGAGCGGATGTGCCGGTCTCTCCTGCCGTCCGCCCGACGGGCGGATGGGTCGTTGACGGCTCCAGGGCGGCGGCCGCGGCGACGAATGCTTCCACCGGGTGCTGTTCGGGGCGTCGGTCGAGGCGCACGCCGGGGAGGTTGTCGAGGCGCGCGATCTCGTCGGGCGACAGGCCACCGTGGCGCAGGGCGTTGCGCAGGGCCTGGCGCCGGTGGCCGAAGGCGGCCCGGACGACGCGGCGGAAAGCGGCGCGAAGCCTCGGCGGGCAGACCGGCTCGGGGCGCGGCTCGAAGAGCACGACGGCGGAATCGACCTTCGGGGGCGGGTGGAACGCGCCGGCCGGGACGCGGAAGAGCTTGCGGGCGGTCCACGTGGCGGCGCACAGGACCGTCAGCGCTCCGTAGTCGCGGGAGCCGGGTTCGGCGACGAGGCGGTCGGCGACCTCGAGCTGGACCAGGAACACGACGCGATCGGGAAGTGGGTCGGCCTCGAGCGTCGTGCGGAGGAGGAGTCCGGTGAGGTGGTAGGGGAGGTTGCCGGCGACGGCGAGGGGGCGGGGCAGGTCGAGGCGGGTGAAGTCGAGGTTTCGGGCGTCGTCGCAGCGGATCCGGACGTGAGGTCGATCGGCGAAGGCGGCGGCGGTGGCCGCGGCGAGGTGTGGGTCGGCTTCGAGGGCGAGGACGCGGGCGGCCCGGCGGGCCAGCTCGGCAGTCAGCGCGCCGGTCCCGGGACCGATCTCGACCACGGACCACCCGGAGTCGGGGACCGCGGCCTCGGCGATCCGGGCGATCCGTTTGCGGTCGGTGAGGAACGACTGGGACAGGGTGCGGCGGGGGCGGAGGCCGAGCGACCGCAGCACGGCGCGCGGATCGTCGTCGGGACGCGGGGACCGGGCGGTCAATCGCGCCGTTCCGGGGTCGAACGCGGCGTCACGAGCTCCGGCACACGCCCTCGAAGCAGTACTCGGTGGCGGGGTTGCAGGCGTTGCCGCACCGGCCGCAGTTCTCGTTGTCACTGCGCAGGATCGTGCAGTGCCCGTCGCAGTACACCTCGTTGACGCCGGTGCAGACCTCGGACGTGCACACGGTGTCGCCGCAGCGCTCGGTGACGTTGCACGCGCGCCCGCACGCGCCGCAGTGCATCATGTTGCTCCGGCCATCCACGCATCCGCCGCCGCATTCGAGCTGCGGGGGGATGTCGATGCGCGGGCACGGATCGGGGCACGCCGACTCGACCATGCACTCGCCGCAACAGCACACCTCGCCGCTGTCGCACGGCTGGCCGCAGGCCCCGCAGTGGTTCCTGTCGGTGTTGAAGTCGTGGCAGGCGGCGACGCACTGGCCGCAGCTGCAGACTTCGCCGGCGGCGCACGCGTGTCCGCATTCGCCGCAGTTCGCCGGGTCACCGAGCAGGGAGGTGCAGACCTCGCCCCCGCAGTCGTCGTACGGGCCGTCCGGGCAGTTGAGCTCGCAGACCCCACCGCGGCAAACCTCGTTGGCGGCGCAAGGCCGGTCGCAGCCGCCGCAGTGCTCGTGGGACGACCGGGTGTTGACGCACGTTGTTCCACACAGTTCGGTCGGGGGTGCGCACGAGGTGCCTTCGTCCGTCGTGTCGCGGACGTCGCGGACGTCCGCCGTGTCCGTGTCATCCGACGAGTCGTCGCCGCAGGCGCCGGCGACGGCGAGCCCGGCCAGCCATCCGATCGCGATCCCGATCCGTCCGCGCATCGTGCGTCCTCCCTTCGACACCGGGGTAGCCTACCGGTCGTCCCGCGGTGCGTCAACCGTCGTTGCGGGGACGGGGCGGAGGACGACCGAGGCATCCACGGCGGCGCAGCCGCGGCCGCGTTCGCCGACGACGAGCGGTCCGATGCAGACGGCGGCCACGATCGCTTCGAGGTCGGCGCCGAGGCGGGCGAGGCGGACGAGGACTTCGACCAGCGCCTCGGTGTCGACCGCGGCGGCGGCGGCGGTGCCGAGGTCGAGCTCGGCGCACAGTTCGAGCGCCTGGGAGCGGCGGAGCGGCGCGGCGCGGACGGCGGGCCGAGGTTCGGCGCCCGCCCGGTCGGCGCGCCGGGCGACGACGAGCGGTCCGAGGCGGTCGTCGCGGACGACGCCGACCACGAGCCGGGCGCTGCCCGCGACCATGCGCATGACGGTCGCGCCGAGGAGCCGGTCGGGGGCGACCATCGTCTGCGCCCGTAACAGCACCTCGTGGAACGCGGTGCGCACGGCGGCATCCCCGTCGAGGTTCAGGCGGACGAGGCCGGCGGCGGCCTTGCCGGGCAGGTCGGGAGAGGCCGCCTTGATCGCCACCGGGCCGCCGACCTCCCGAGCGAACCGGGCCGCGGCCGTTGCCGTCGGGCACAGCCGCCAGGGCGCCGTCGGCAGGCCGTAACGGCCAAGCAGCTCCAGCCCGGCCGGTTCGGAGAGCGTGCGCGCGGGACCGAGGAGCCAGCCGCCGATCGACGGCACGTCGACCTCCGGGAACGTCGGCAGCGGCTCGTCCAGGCGTCGGCGGGCCTGGCCGACGCGCAGCGCCGCCATCACCGCCGCCGCCGCCTCCGGCAGGCCCGTCAGGAACGGGTTTCCTCGCCGCCGCGGGTCGGCCGCCGGCGGTGGCAACGGGCCGTGGAACGCGTGCACCGGGACCGCCATCCGCGTCCGACCGGCTCCCTCGGCCAACGCCTCCGCCCACCGCCGCACGCGCACGTCGGAGGGTTCGTCGCCCCGGGGCGGCTGGCTGACCAGCACCACCACGTCGAATCGATCGTCCGTCGCGAAGGCACGCACGCGGCGCTCCCCGTCCCGCGGGTCCTGCACGGCACGCCCGGTCAGGTCGAGCGGGTTGGCGGCGACCGGATCGCGAGCCCGCGCCCGCCGCTCCATGGGCTCGCAGCGCGGCACCTCCAGCCCGGCGGCGCGGAACGCGTCGGCGCACAGCCGCCCGGCGCTGGCCGAGACCGAAACGACGCCGACGCGGGGACCGCGCGGCGGCGGCCGATGCGCCAACAGCACCAGCGCCTCGCCCAGCGCCTCCAGCGTCGGCACTTCCACGATGCCGTGGTGCGCCAGGAACCCGGCGAGGCGGGCGTCCAGGCCGCCGGCGGCGAGCGTGGTCTCGGCGCGCGTCGCCGGGACGGGCATCGCCGCCTGCTCCTCCGGCGTCACTCGACCGCGCAAGGCGATCACCGCCTTGCCGGCCCGCAGCGCCGCCTCGGCCGCCCGGGCCAACCCCGCCGGGTCCTCGATCCTCTCGACATACAGCCCCACCACGTCGGTGTCCGGGTCGGCGGCCAGCGTCGACAGCATCGCCGCCGTTCCCGGGGCGCTTCCGGCGCCGACGGAAACGACGTGGCTCCAGCCGATCCGTCCTCCCAGCGGCGCGCGCAGCAGCTCGATCGCCACCGCCCCGCTCTGCGAGACGAACGCCACGCGCCCGGCCGGCGGAGGCTCGAGCAGCCGGCCGACGAACGGGTAGGCACCGCGAGCGGGGGAGAGGAATCCGAGCGATCCGGGACCGAGCGCGGCGATGCCGTGACGGACGGCCGCGCACCCGATCGCCGCGGCCACCGTCCGTCCGTCCGTCCCGTCCGGAGGGTCCCCGACCACGATCGCCGCACGCGCCCCCCCCTCCGCGCAGCGCCCCAGCAGCTCCGGCACCGCCTCGACCGGCGTCAACAGCACCACCAGGTCCGGATCGAACGGTCGCGACTCCCAGGAGGGACAGGCCGGGACGTCGCCGGCCTTCCGCGCCCTGGGGTGGACCAGGAACGCCCGCGGAGCCCGGCGGGCCAATCTCAGGTTCCGCAAGAGCTGGGTCGTCCAGTACGACTCCGGCGAACCCCCTACCACGGCGACCGATCGAAACGACGTCCACACCTCGAGCGGCGATGCGACGGCCGGCGACTTGCGCTTCCCTGCGGGCATGCCCGTCGAATCCCTCCACCGGTTGCTTGCCACTCGGGCGGCCGTCAGTATACTCGTTTGCGCCGTGGCCGTGCGCTTCTTCATCTCGCAGGACGCGCTCGACGCCCTTGTCGGCGCCGACCAGGCGACCCTCGACGGCGAACGGCTCGTCGTGCCGTCACGCCGCCTGGAGGCGCGGGTGGAGCCGGCCGTCTATTTCCTGCGCGAGGTCGAGGGGAAGGCAGACGCGAACGACCTGGTGGGGAAGGTCAAGACCGAGGAGGCATTGGCCGCCCGTGGTGCGGACCATTTCCGCAAGTCGGTCATCCTGGGAGACTTCGCCTACGACGTCGTCGAAGGGTATCTCGGGACGGCCGCCCCGGGATGGGTCTGGCCGGCGGGTGTGGCCGAGGCGCCCCCGGCTGCCGCGTCCGCGCCCCGATCGCCCGCCCCCGCGGCGTTGCCGCCGACCCCGGTGGCTCCTCCGCCGGCGGACGACGCGGAGATCCCGGTCGAGATCGACCTCGACGCGGACGAGCGCGAGCCGACCCCGCGCCGGGAAGCTCGGGAGGCCGCAGCGGCCGGCGGCGCCGCCAAGCGGCCCTCCCTGCCGCCGGACGCGCTTCACCGCGTCCAGACGTCGCCGGGTTTCCGACCTCCATCGGTCCCGCCGCCCGAAGGAGACGAGGAGGATTCCCGCCGCCGGGCTCCCTCCCGCCCATCCGCCGGCCGCTCCAAACTGCCGACCCCACCGCCGGCCGGCGCGGGCGGCTCCCGGATGCCCCCGCCTCCTCCCACCAAGCGAACGTCCGGTCCGCCACCGGCGTCTCCTTCCCGGCCAGGCGGCGCGAGAATCGAATCGCCGAGCAAGACCGCCGACGAACTGGAACGACTGCTGCTCGAGGCGATCAGACCGACGCGGGGGAAGCGACGGTAGATCGCGACGGCATGCCGGTCGTCCGACGCAGGATCCGGCGGACGCCGCGCATCGCCCGGACCAGCGCCATGGCGCGGCGCGACGCGACCCCGCCCATGCCCACCAGGAACAGCCGCGCCCCGTCCTGCTCGAAACACTGCACCGTCACGTCCTCCCGCTTCGCGAGCACACAGTCGGGATGCAGGAGCTCCGGGTCGAGGGCCAGCGGACCGTACGCCGCCACCTCCTCCGGCTGCGGCGTGCTCGGCGATGACGCGACCAGCAACCCGTCTTCGTCCGCTAGCACCAGCCCGTCCATCCCCGACTCGACGGCCGAGAAGGCGAGCTGATAGGAAAGAGCGGTCCGGGTATCCTCGCTCCGAAGACGGCGTCGCTCGTTCCTGCGCATCGTCGACCTCCGTGGGTCCTACTTTATCCTACCTCTGACTACCCGTCAAGGAACCCCACGCGCGTCCGGGAGATCCGGGGCCGAGTCGGCGCCCGCGCCCGCCGGTACGAGTGGATCGGACGGTCGAAAGGATCGTATGGAGGGGAGCCAGCGCGCGGCGCAACCGTGGCAGGGGGGCGGAGCGGAGCGGAGCGGACCGGGCGCGCCGGGAAGGAGGCAGACGGGAATGAGGAAAGGGTCAAGGTTCGGGTTGGTGGCGGCGGTGCTGGGCGGCATGCTTCTGCCGGCGGCGATCGCGGGATGCCACAGGAAGGTGGAGCAGCCGCCGCAGGTGACCTCCAGGCTGCCGGTGCAGCGGGTGGTCCTGTACCGGAACGGGGTCGGCTACTTCGAGCGGGCGGGGAAGGTGGAGGGGGACGAAATCCGGTTCAAGGTGCGCGAGTCGCAGGTGGGGGATTTCCTGGCGTCGTTGGCGGTGGTGACGCGGGACGGGAAGCCGGTGGAGTTCGTGAGCTTCCCGGTGCCGGAGAGGAAGAAGGAGAAGAAGGACGAGACGCCGGCGCCGCCGTCCCCTTGCTGGCCGTGTGTACCGCCGGGTGCGTGTCCCGGTGCGACTCCGGCGCCGCCCGGTGACGGCGGCGAGGAGGAGGAGGAGCCGGAGGAGCAGGTCGAGGTGGCGGTGCGGTTGAAGTCGGGGGAGGGGACGGGCCACGACGTGGTCATTGCCTACGTGGTGGAGTCGCCGATCTGGCGGCCGACGTACCGGATCGTGGTGGACGAGAAGGGCGGCAAGGCCCTCCTGCAGGGCTGGGCGGTCGTGCAAAACCTCTCGGGGGAGGACTGGGAGAACGTGCAGATGACGGTGACCGAAGGGGCGCCGCTCGCCTTCCGCGCCGACCTCGGCAACCCGTTCGTCCCGGAGCGCCCGTTGGTGACGGACCGGGGCGAGGTGGTGCAGGCGGCGGTCGCCTCGTCGGTGTCGGTTTCCGAGGAAACGCGGCGGATGCTGGAGCAGATGCGAAGCGAGGACAAGGCTGCGCCGGAGAGAGAGACGTCCGCCTCTTTCGCCGACAATGCCCAGGAAGGAATCCTGGCGGGGCTCGGCCGGACGGGTTCGAGTCCCGGCGGCAGCGGTGGCGAGATCCCTCTGGCGGAGGCCGCGGAGGCGGTATCGAGGTCGGTGCGGCTGGGCCGCGGGACCGCCGTGTCGGGGGGCGGGCCGGCGAGAAGCCGCGCCGCGGCACCGGCGGAAGCGGCGCCATACGCGACGACTCCCCCGGCCGCACCGGCGCCGGCTCCGCCTCCTCCGCCGCAGGGCCTCACCGCCGGGGGCGCGCAGGCCTCGCTGGCCCTCCTGGCGCTCGGCAGCCAGGAAGGCGGCATCACCTCCTATCGCTCGCTCGCGCCGGTGACGGTGCGCGACAGGGCCTCGACGCTGGTGGCGATCTTCAACGAAACCGTGGAGGCCAGCGACACGCTGCTCTACCGCCCCGACCCGGGCGTCTCGGCGTCGTACCAGCATCCGTTCCGGGTGGTGCGGTTCACCAACCAGGCCGGCGTCACGCTCGAACGTGGCCCCGTCGCGATCTTCGCCCGGGAGACGTTCCTCGGCCAGGGACTGCTCGAGCCGCTCCCCGTGGGCGCAACCACGTCGATTCCCTACGCTCTCGAACGCGGCGTCACCGTGTCGCAGGAGAGCGGCAGCGACGTCGAGGAGGCGACGCTGGTCAAGATCGTGCACGGCACGCTGACGATCAAGCGGTTCTCGGTGCGCAAGACCAAGTACGTCGTGCAGAACCTCACCGAGCGTTCCGGGAAGCTGTACATCCAGCACACGCGCTGGTCCGGCTGGGAATTGAAGAACCTTCCGCCCGGCTCCGAGGAGGTGGACGCGCTGACGGTGATCGTGCCCGTCGAGTTTGGGGCGCAGGCCAAGACGGAGATCGAGGTGCTGGAGCGGTCGCCGATGGTCCAGGACGTGCAGATGCTGAACCCGGACGCGCGGGCCGCGGTGCGTCTGTACCTCTCCGGGCCGGCGGTCGACGAGGCGATGAGTCCGACGTTGCGCCGGGCACTGGAGATTGCGGACGCGATCGGCACGATCGACGCCGACATCCAGCGCTACACCGAGGAGCGGGAGCAGGTCCAGACGTGGACCTACGAGGTACAGAACAACCTGTACTCGATCGAGGGGATCGCGCGGGCAGAGCAGCTTCGCGCGCGGTTGGCGCAGCGACTGAGCGAGTTGCAGAAGCGGTTCGACGAGCTGCAGACGAAGATCACGGACCTCACCGCGCGGCGCGGGGAGATGTCCGTTGAACTGACCGAGCTGTTGCGCGAGGTCGATTTCAAGGTCCCGGAGACGCCGGCTTCGCCCCCCGCTCCGGCCGCCCCGCCGCCGGGCGCGGCGTCCCCGGTCGGCGGCGTCGGCGTGGCGCCTCCCGTTCCGTAGCCCTTCTCTTCCCTATTCCCTCGTGCCGAACGCCCGGCGGACCGCCTCGACGTCCTCCTCCTCGACCATCCCGTCCTCATGGACGTCCGCGTCGGCGCGGGCGACGCGGGGGCCGGGGCCGTTCAGCGCGGCGGCCGCCAGCAGCACCGCGCCGAACGACCACCGGACGGAGGCCGCGGAACGACGCGCGATCATCGCGTTACCTCCAGCACGCCGTCGGCGGTGCCGATCGTCACGTAACGCGTGGGAGGCGAGCCCACCGCCGCGCTCCGTTCCGGGACCAGCTCGATCACCGAAGTCCCGGGGCCCAGAATCTCGAACTCGAGGAGCATCGCGCAGACGCCACCCTCGGTCCCCACGGCGTCGTCCGGCGACCCGACCGCGACGGCGAGCCACGCCTCCGGTGCCGGATCGATGATCCGCCATTCGAGCAGCGCCCGACCGGCGCCGTCGAACGGACCGCAGGAGCGGACGTTCCGCAGCGCGAGTCGCGAGGCGTCCCAGCGCGTACGGGCGGCCACCCCGAACACCGGGTCCGCGTCGGCATCGACCATCAGCCGCAGGGTGATCGAAGAGCCGGTCGTCGCCTCCTCTTCCAGCCACAGAAGCCGCGAAACGGGGGCGTGAACGGTCGAGTCGAACCGAATCCGGTACGGTCCGCTCGAATCGCCCCCGTCCCCTTCGTCGGCGCTGTCCGCCTCGTCCCGGGGGTCGTCGGAAGCGTCCGGAGGGCCGCCGTCGAGCGGCGTCGGGTGGGAATCGTAGCAACCGGCGAGAGCGGCGAGGCCGATCGCGGCTGCGAGCGCCGGCGGGGCCAGGAACCGGGCGGGTCGGTCCGGTGTGGTTCGCATGGCCCGCTCGTACCCCGGGTGCCGGCCCCTGTCAGACGACCGCCGCCATTTCTCCACCGCACCGAGACCCCGCCGCCGGTCGAGCCGCGGGAGGCGGAGGCGGTGGGATGACGGCTTGCAACCAGGCCCGCGTCCCGGCCAAGATGCATGCCGGAGGCGTTGGCGGGCCGGACGCCGTAGGGAATCGAGGTGGAGCGATGCGGACGCCGAGCGGCAAGCATATCGTCAGCTTCGACGAAGACGAGATCGCGTTCCTCAACGCACTGAACGCGATCCTGCCGGCGGTGCCCGACTTCCGCCTGGCGGTCCGGCGGGCCGTTGCGGAGGCGGCCCAGGTGATCCCGTTCGACGCCTTCGCGGTCCTCCGCCCGGACCGCGGCAAGGCGGTTCTCACGGCCTTCTCCGTCGGAGCGCCTTCCGACCCGTTCCTCGCGGCGCTGCGGGCGGAGATGGAGGCAGCCGCGGGGATTTCGCCCGGACCGGAGTCGGGGGTCGAGTTCGAACGGATCGAGTTGCCGGGGACGGGGCGCGCCGAGCATGCCGCGGCCGTCGGTTCGTCGCATGTCGGCGGGCCGGACGACCTTCCGTCGTTCCGCTGCGGCATCTTCGCCGCCGCGCCGCGCGCCTTCCAGCGCAAGCACGCCCTGCTGCTCACGCTGGTCGCCACCTGGCTTCGGTCCTACCACGCCTTCTCCGAGGCCTATCGCCAGATGGAGGAGATGTCGTTCACCGACCCGCTGACCGGCTGTCTCAACCGCCGCAAGTTCGTCGAGGAGGCGGAGCGAGAGCTGGAGCGTGTGCGCCGCTACGGCTACGACCTGTGCCTCGGGATCATCGACCTTGACAACCTCAAGCAGGTCAACGACACCCACGGCCACCCGACGGGCGACGCGCTGCTCCGGGCGCTCGGAGAGGCCTTCGGCCGGCGCTTGCGCAAGGTGGACGTGTTCGCGCGCTACGGGGGCGACGAGTTCGTCGTGCTGCTGCCGCACACACCAGTGGCGGTGGCGGTCCTGGCGCTGCGGCGGGTGCTGGCGGCGGCGCGCGACCTGGTGACCGAGCGCGAGGGGGGGAAGGTCGAGTTCTCGGCCAGCATCGGCGTCGCGGCGCTGCGGCAGGGCGACGACCTGGACGGCCTCCTCAAGCGGGCCGACGATGCGCTCTACGCCGCGAAGAAGGGCGGCCGGGGCACCGTCGTCGTCGGCGAATGACCGGACGAACCGCCCGCCGCCGCCCGAACCGTGGGACGTCAGGCCGTCCGCGTCGCCGAGGCCGCCGTCGGAGCCAGCCCGTTTCCCGCGGGAGCGCCGCCGCCCGAACCGCCGCAGGATGGTCCCGGCGGCGGCGAGTTTCCTCCGGCGGCCGCCCCCCTATCCGCCGCAGGTGCTGTCCCCCGGACAGACCGCAAACCTGTCCACCAGCGGGGGCCACGTGCCGTCGGGAGCGACCTGCACGCAGGCCACGGGGATCGTCCGGTCGCACGTGCACCCGTCCTGCACCGGGACGCCCGCGCGCGTCGTCAGGATCAGGCAATCGATCGGCTGGCAGCAACGCCAGCCGAAGCCGAAGCTCGAATGATACCCGCGATAGTGGAGCTCCTCCAGGTCAAACTCGAACCAGTCGTTGTGGTGGTTGCCGCCCCAATCGTACACCGCGTGCTCGACGGGAACGACCGCTCCGCCGCGGGAAACGAAGCCCCGCACGTCGTAGGCCGGGACGACCGACATTCCCGCCGGCGTGCAGGAAACCGGCGTCGCCTGCAAGTAAACGACCGTTTCCACGTCTTCCCAGGTGAACGAACAGAGCCAGTCGGCGTCGCCGTACGGCACCGTCCCGCCGAATCCCGCGCAGTCGAGCACCCGCTCGCGGGGAAGCCGGATGTCGAAGCCCCAGGCACCGGCGTCGCCGCCGTCGCCATCGGCATCGGCGTCGGCTTCAGCATCCGCCCCTGGGTCGGGGGTCGCGTCGGCGTCGGCATCCGCCCCTGGGTCGGGGGTCGCGTCGGCGTCGGCATCCGCCCCTGGGTCGGGGGTCGCGTCGGCGTC
>Ga0068707_1000790_pt1 | contig 21410 bp, 22 predicted proteins | sample YNPNPMetaG_FD_66600 | JGI IMG/M metagenome (GOLD analysis project Ga0068707, IMG submission 66600) | Anoxygenic and chlorotrophic microbial mat microbial communities from Yellowstone National Park, USA - YNP NP MetaG | ecosystem: Environmental > Aquatic > Thermal springs > Hot (42-90C) >...
AAGGGTCCCCCGGGGGCCGAATCCCTGGGAAATCGGGCCCCGAAGACCCGACGATCCCGTCTCTTGTCCATACGAAACAGACCAAACAGACGGAATAGACCGAATAGACGAGATAGACGGAATGGACGAGATAGACCAATGCCGCCCCCCGTGACCAGTTGCGACTCCTCCATAGGGTCACCCGCTTTGCGGTTCGGCGGTGTCCTGGGACGTCCAGACCGCGCTTGTCTCGTGATCCCCCTCTTTGCGGGCCGGCAGTTGACAGCGGCGAGATGGATCCCTATCTTTTAGCACGGGCTGCGACGTCTTGGCCGTTTTGTCTTCGGCGCACAACGGAACGTGAAAGAACGAGGAGGGCTCCCATGAGGGGAATGAGCAGTGGTCTTATTTTGAGGGCGCTTGTGGGGATGATGGCCTCTGTATGTCTGCTCGTCGCGACAACGTATCGACCCATAGCCGCCGAGAGGAACAAGGAAGATCGGCCCGCTAGGGGCATGTCCATCTCTCCAGCTTACCCCGGTGTGATAGTGGCCCAAGGCGAGGAGCTCCGCTTGGACCTCTTGGTATCCAACAAGGGGAGAGCAGACGAAGATGTCTTGTTGGAATTGACGGCCGTCCCGAAGGGTTGGGACGCAAGGATAAGGAGCTATAATCTGCTGGTCACCGGGGTCCATGTGCCCACCGGGGAGACCAAGACGCTGACCTTATTGGCCACCCCTGACAAGGAGGTGGGACCGGGGACGTACCAGTTCGGTTTAGCGGCATGGACACCTGATGGCGCGCTGCGTTCAGAGAAACGGATAACCGTGAAGGTGAGGGCGAAGGAAGAGGAAAAGGGATCTCAGGAGATCTTGATAAGCACCTCCTACCCCGTCCTCAGGGGTACTTCCGACGCTAAGTTCGAGTTTTCCGTCGACGTCGAGAATAAGACGGACAAGGATGTCACCATCAATCTCTCGGCCAAACCGCCTGAGGACTGGGAGGTGAACTTCAAGCCCGCCTATCAGGAGAAATACATCTCCAGCCTTCAGATGAAGAGCGGCCAGAGACAGAGCATTGCCGTGGAGGTCAAACCGTCCGTAAACAGCCAGGCGGGTGAATACCCTATTGAAGTCCTGGTAACTGCCGGTGACCGTAAGGCCTTGGCCAAGCTGATGGTTGTTCTGACCGGCACCTACAAGCTGGATGCAGGCACCTTGACAGGGCTCCTTTCCATCAATGCCGAGCAGGGCAAGCCGGCGACAGTCTCTTTGTTCGTGAAGAACTCGGGATCGGCTCCTCAACACGATGTCTCGTTCCTCTCCTTCAAACCTGAGAACTGGAAGGTGGAGTTCAGACCCGAGCGTCTGACCGGATTGAGTCCCGGAGAACTCAAACAGGTTGAGGTGACCATAACGCCGGCAGAGCAGGCCTTGGTGGGGGATTACTCAGTGGGCCTCAGCGTGAAGGGAGAGAAGGCGAGTCGCGACGTGGAGCTTCGGGTGACGGTGAAGGCATCGGCATTATGGGGCTGGGTCGGCATCGGGACTATCCTTTTTGTGATCGCCGCCCTCTGCGCCCTGTTCGTCATCCTTGGAAGGCGATGAGATGGACGGGAACAATGTCATCATCGAGACGCAAGGGCTGACCAAACGTTATGGGTCCATCGTGGCCGTGGAGGACCTCTCTCTTGTAGTGCCTTCAGGGCATATTTTCGGGTTTCTGGGGCCCAACGGGGCCGGAAAGACCACTACGATCCTCATGCTCCTGGGCTTGACGAGGCCCACCAGGGGCAGGGCAGTGGTGTGTGGATTCGATCCAACGCGCGAGGCGATAAGAGTCAAGCGCATGGTCGGGTATTTACCCGAACACCTGGGGTTTTACGACGATCTCACCGCGAGGGAAAACCTCAAGTACGTCGCGAGGCTCAACGGGATTCGTGACGAGGAGGCCGCGGAAAAGCTGGACAAGGCACTGGACACTGTAGGTCTGACGGAGGATTCGAACCGAAGGGTCGGGACCTTTTCTCGAGGCATGAGACAGCGGCTCGGTATAGCCGAGATCCTCATAAAAGAACCGAGGCTAGTTATACTGGACGAACCGACCTTGGGCCTCGATCCTGAAGCCAGCAATCGCATGATCGACTTGATCCAGAAACTCAGCAAGGAGAAAGGGATGACGGTGTTGTTCTCCTCTCACTTTCTCCCACAGGTTCAGAGGATATCTGACAGGATCGGGATCATGATCAGGGGCAGGATGGTTGCCGAAGGGTCCATCGATGATCTTGCCAAGGAAAAGCTGGGCGTTGGCAAAGAGAAATACTCTCTCGAGGAACTCTATATGAGGTACTTCCAGGAGGAATGACCTTGCGAGGAACCTATGCCGTCTTCAGAAAAGAGCTGGCCGACCACTTCGGAAGTTACCGATTCGCTATCCTCTTCGCCCTCATCACCATGGTCAGCCTGATCATGGTCTATATGGCTGGCACGGGTATTCGGGAGGCCTTTCAGGGGACCGTAAAGCCACGATTCGTATTCCTCATGCTCTTCACATCGACCGGCGCCCTTTTTTCCTTGGTGCAATTCGTCGGTTTCTTCGGCCCCCTCATTGGCCTGGTCCTCGGGTTCGACGCCATAAACAGGGAGAGAGCGACTGGAACGCTGAGCAAACTCGTGTCACAACCCATTTACAGGGATTCCATAATAAACGGTAAATTCTTGGCAGGTGTGGCTACGATCTTCATCATGCTCTGTTCCATTGCGCTGCTGATCTCCGCTCTCGGGATAGTTGTGCTAGGAGTGGTACCTGGGGTCGAAGAAGTTCTCCGCGTCATCTTTTATCTCCTGGTCAGCGTTTTCTACATATCATTCTGGCTGGGGCTTGCCATTCTGTTCTCCCTCCTTTTCCGCAGCACGGCCACATCTGCCCTCGCGGTGCTGGCGTTGTGGATTTTCTTCTCCTTTTTCGTCTCTCTCGGGGCCACCGTGCTGGCCAATGCCATCTCCCCTGTGGAAAAGGAGAGGGCCGCACTGGAAGATGTAATGGACAATCTCAGAATCCAGAGGGCCGTCTCCCTTGCCTCTCCCATGACCTTGTATAGCGATTCCGTGGCCGTGATCGTGGATCCTCTCAGAAAGACGGTCAAGCCGCTCCTGCTCGTGGGACCCATGGAAAAGCTCTCTTCGGAGAGGTTCAGGAACCCGCTTCCTTTGATTCAAAGCCTGCTGGTAGTGTTTCCGTATATCACTGTCCTTGTAGCCATAACTCTGATATGCTTCGGTGCGAGTTACGCGGTCTTCATGTTGCAAGAGGTGCGGTCCCTTTGACAGGACCCATGGCCATCATCGGCTGCATGTGAGAGAAAGGCACAAAGGGGAGGCCCTCAAAGAACGGAAGTGAGCGCTACCGGGAGGTCTCCCCCTTGTGCCGAGAGGGTCGATCTCCTCCGCCCGCTGTGGCAGGGCTCATGAACTTCCATCGCTAAGGTCAGACAGGGAGGAGGCCAGGCCATAATCCAGAAGGAGATGTACTGGAACCCTAGCCCAGGGCCTATGGCACTGAACTATTCGAACCGACACGAGGCCGGGGAACGGAGAAAGGAGAAGTGCATTGGTGTTCGACAAGATGGACTCCTTCCTGCACAGCGCCAGGACTTCGGGGATCCCAAGACCCGTTGACGCGGTCACGGTGATCATCGTACGGGAAGGGGGGGGTACGCCCTTCGAGGTATTCCTGATGAGGCGCCACCGAGACCAGCACTTCATGGGGGGTGCCTATGTGTTCCCGGGTGGCAGATTGGAGGAGACGGACTGTGATCCGTCCCTGATGGAGTGGACGACAGGTCTCACTGCTGAGGAGGCCAAGGCCAAACTCAACGAGCCCGACCTTCCGGGGGAAAGGGCCATGGGCCTGTTTCTCGCAGCGGTTAGAGAGACCTTTGAGGAAGCGGGAGTCCTCCTCGCCGCCTCGTCCCGGGGCGAGATGATCGGCTTGACGGATGCCGAGACCCAAAGCCGTTTTCGAGCCCATAGGAGAAAGCTCCACTGTGGGGAGATCTCGCTGAAGGGCCTGGCGGAGGGCGAAGGGCTACGTTTCATGCTGGGCCTCCTCACCCCCTTTTCACACTGGATCACGCCCGAGGTCGAGATCCGGAGGTTCGACACCAGATTTCTGGTGGCACGCATGCCTGAGGGCCAAAGCCCCGCCCACGACTCCGTGGAGACGGTGGAATCGCTTTGGGTCACACCGAGGGAGGCCATTGCCAAGAACGATTCGGGAGAGATCCTCCTCATGCCTCCCACGTTGAAGACCTTGGACGAGCTGTGCCAGTTCCGTAGCCTTGATGAGATCTTCTATAAAGCAAGCCAACAGGAGATCAACCCAATACTGCCCCAACCGTTCAAGAGCGGCGACGCATTCGGCGTAAAACTGCCTCACGATCCTGAATATTCGATAATGGCCTACAAGAGATGGGCTAGCAGCGAAGAGCCGTCGCGGATTGTCTTTGGCAACGGGGTCTGGAGATTGTCACGGTTCCATCAGGAGACGCCTTAGGCAGAGATGGCCATTGCGCAATATTGCGCAATATGCCAATCCCGGTATTATCGGGTTAGTAAGAGATACCGCATCCCGGAAAAACGGCTTGTAACCCAGGAAATCAATTCGTTTCCTTTAATGGTAACAGATTGAAAACCAGGTTGCCAGGACATTTTTCAGGAGTGCGAGGATTCTATGCTTTGCCATTCACTGCGTGATAAGCTCATCAAGGTGGCAGGCATACTTGCCCTGTCCGCGGCCCCGGTTACGGCAGCAGATGATGTCCATGCCTTTCTTGCCAAAGTCTCAGGTGTAGCCGGCGGGGACACCATTACAGTGTCCGAGGAGAAAAAGGCCTACACGCTGCGTCTTTATGGCGTCCGTTGTCCGCCGAGGGATAGGCCGTGGGGCAAAGAGGCGCGGGAGTTCGTCACGGATCTGGTCTTCGGAAAGGAGGTGGAGGTCAAACTGGTCTCTGACTTTCCTGGAGAGAGACCCAGTGCCATCGTCGCCCTAGGAGCGCAGATCATCAACGAGGAGCTCGTGAAAAGAGGCCTTGCCTGGGTCAACACCCCTGTGTGCAGACAACCGGTCTGCTCGAAATGGAAGGATCTGGAGTCCGAGGCGAAGTCGGAGAGACGGGGCCTTTGGGGGGGCCCTGGGGACCCACAGTCATGGCAGGGCAGAAAAAAAGGCAGACCCAAGGATCGCCCCCCCGAATGAAACAGCGGCCGGTCTCCAGGGAAGAAGTGCCTGGGGCGGGGATCGAACCCGCACGGGGCACAGCCCCAAGGGATTTTAAGTCCCTTGCGTCTACCGGCTCCGCCACCCAGGCACGCGAGGATTATCCCTGCTCCTCCCCCTGTCTGTCAACGACAGGGCGGGCCGTCATCGGGACTTGGAAGTTTCCGGCAGGTAGAAAAGGGGATTCCGTGCCTCTTTGTTGACGCGGATCTCGAAGTGGAGGTGAGGGCCTTCGCTCCTACCACTGTCGCCCACCGTCGCCACCGTCTCCCCCTGATGCACCTTGCTATGCTCTTTTACCTTGAATTCGCCCAGATGTGCGTACACAGATGTGAACGTCTCTGAATGCTTGATAATGAGGACGTTTCCATAGCCTCTCAAATCCCCCTGGTAGATCACCTCACCGTCGGCCACAGCAACTACCGGGCTGCCAAGTGGCGCGGATATGTCGATCCCAGCGTGTTTGATCCCGTTGCGCACCCCGAAGGGAGAAACCACAGCTCCCTGAACCGGCCATATGAATTGACCCCTGAACGTCTCCAGCCTTGGAACTGGTTCGTGAGGTACATCGGGAGTAGGCCTAAAAGGCTCCACCCTTTGGGGTCTCACGGCTCCTGGGATGAATATTCTCTGCCCCACTTTTATCTGAGTGACGTCCTGAATGTTGTTCACTTCCGCCACCTGCTGCAAATCCGCCCCGTAGGACTTGCAAATCCGCCACAAGGTCTCCCCTTTCCCCACGACATGGTATATCCCGGAGACCTTTTCGTCACCAGGAGCCAAATGCTGTGGCGGGGGCTTCCGGGGGGCAGGAGGAGCCTGTCTCTTGACCTGGCATCCCCAGAAAAGGACCATCACAAGCCCGAGAGCCAGCCATGCATCAGCCTTCCTCATGTCTACTCATCCGGCCCCACCGCCTTTGCCGAACTCCAGCCGACTGCCTCCAATATCCGTTCCACAGCGTCCAACGGATCCCGGGCCGCGATAACGGGGAGCCCCAAGTGCCAACTTCCCAGGCTCACCACAGGTAGGCCGGTCTTGAGGGCAATAGCCACTTCGGACAGGGTCCCGTAGCCGCCACCGATGGCGATGATACCGTCCGAAGAGCGAACCAGGACTACGTTCCTCGCATGTCCCATGTCGGTTGCGACCCTGATGCGGACAAACGGGTTCGCCGCGCTACGATCCGGTCCCGGAAGAATCCCCACAGCTATCCCGCCCTCCGAGGCGACCCCCTTGGCCGTGGCCTCCATGACCCCACCCAGTCCCCCGCAGATGACGACGATCCCTCGCCGGGCCAACTCCCTCCCGACTGCCTCGGCCCATTCATACTCCTGCCTTACCGCATCGGCTGCCCCGACCACACCGATCTGCAACACTGCCCTTTCTTTTTCAAAGCTGATCATCTCCGGGGGTTCCCCCTACTCCCTCCACCCATAGGCCCCAACCAGATCTACGAAACGGCAACCACCCAGATCCTCTCGGACATACTCCCCGCCCCTCTTGGTGATCTTCCACAGTTCCTGGGAATATCTATCCCCGACCGGGATCACCAATCGTCCACCGTCAGCCAACTGAGCTTTCAAGGGCAGGGGAACATCCGGAGAGCCAGCGGTTACCAGGATCGCATCGTAGGGACTATGCTTCTCCCACCCCTGGGTGCCGTCACCGATCCTTATGGAAACGTTGTAGATGTGAAGTCGATCCAGGACCTTCCGCGCCTTCATGGCAAGGCTCCGAATCCTCTCCACCGAGTAGACCCATTCGGCCAGGGTAGCCAGTATGGCCGTCTGGTACCCGGAACCTGTCCCTATCTCCAGGACGCGGTCTTTAGGCCTGAGGCCCAAAGCCTCGGTCATCAAGGCGACTATGTAGGGTTGTGAAATCGTCTGTCTCTCCCCAATAGGTAAGGGGTAATCGTTGTAGGCTTGATCCCACATCGCCTCCTCTACGAAAAGATGGCGAGGTATCTTTCGCATGGCCTCCAACACGCGTTCGTCCACTATGCCCCGAGCCGCGATCTGTGTCTCCACCATCTTTCGTCTGGCGATCTCGAAATCCATCAAACACGCCGCCCGGCCAAGACGGGATCTGGAGCCCGGAAACGGCCCATCACCCCGAATCCCCAGCCGCTGAAGATCCTCACCGCCGCTTTCAGGTCGCAAGCCCTGGGCATCGACGCTCGTCGCCCCCCTTCTCGGTTCAGATCTCCCACCCTCTTAGGCGCTCTATGGCTTCGTAGTCCGTGAGGTCTAGCTTCAAAGGGGTAATGGATATCCAGCCGTTCAGGACCGCTTCTATATCTGAGTCGACCAGTTCCTGGAACCCGGGCTCTTCTCCCCCGATCCAGTAATACTTCTCTCCCCTTGGGTCGATCTTTTCTACCACTGCGCCGTTGTAAACGCGTTTCCCCTGCCGGGTGATACGGACCCCCCGGATCTCCTCATCTCCGATGTTCGGGACATTGACGTTGAGGAGCAACGAGCCTTTGCAAGATCTCTGCACTATCCTCTGCGCTAGTCTCCTGGCGAAACGGGCCGCAACCTCGAAACGGAAGTCGCTGCGGGAGGCCAACGATATGGCGAAGGACGGGATGCCGAGCCTGGCACCTTCCATGGCCGCCGAGACCGTGCCCGAATACACTATGTCGTCTCCCAGGTTCCCGCCTTTGTTGATACCAGAGATCACCAAGTCGGGAACGACTCCTCCAAAGACCCGATTGACACCCAGGAGGATGCAGTCTGTGGGAGTCCCATCCACCGCGTAGAAACCAGCGTCCATCTGGCGCAGTCTCAACGGCCGATGCATGGTGAGGGAATGGCTGACGCCGCTCTGCTCCCGATCAGGGGCCACAGCCACCACCTCCCCTAGGCAACGAAGGGAATCCACCAAAGCCCGAAGGCCCTCGGAATGGATCCCGTCATCGTTGGAAACGAGTATGCGGCTCATGCCAGCGAGGTTCTCCACAGGGGCACGGACCCCGTGCTCCTTATATCAAAGGATAGGCCGCTGTTCAACACGAAACCCCTGAGCAAGATCACTGGTCTCCAAGCGCACGCATCTGCGCCTCACCGCGGCTGCTCTTTGGCCGGCGGTTTCCTGACTGAGATCCGGCCACCAAGTCCTGGCCCTCTGTTCATCTCCCGTACCTTGAAGAACTGCTTTCCATCCAGGACAGCGCGAATCTCCAGCAAAAGCCTTGTCCTGGCTCTCTCCAGCTGAAGCCTCGCCTCTTGCAGCTCCTCAGCCGCCCGCAAGGCCCTGTCAAGCTCGTAATCCGTCTTCTCCAGTTCCCTCTCCAGGGCCAACCCCTTCTTCTCCACCGCACTGCGAAGATCGATCATCACCTCCCGTGCGGACTGGACCAACTTTCTGATCTTTGCGGTCTGTCCCTCGGTCAACCCCACGGCCTTCCTCGCCTCCGAATCCTCCCACCAGTTCCACCTCGTCAACGGTGTATTGAACCCGTGGGCCTGTCCGGCAGCCGCGAGCGTGAACCACACCGCAAACGCCATCAAAGATCCTTTGACCCCTTTCACTTCCTTTCTCTCCTTTCTGTTTCGCCGAATCACCGGCATATCCTTGGGCTCGGCTCCCCGGCACGGCCCTGCGAGGAGCCGTTCACTTCGCTGCCTGGATCACGGCGACGACTCCAGGAGGGCTCGATATGTATTGCAAGGCGTCATGCCCCCGTCATCGAAAGAAAGACACATGAAGTGCAGATGGGTCGGAGACCGCCTCATGGAGGCGTTCTTACCGCTCCTTCCCAAGAGGCCTATGACCTCCCCGGCCCTTACCAGATCACCCACTTTGACAAAGATCTCAGCAAGGTGGGCATAGTAGTAATATCTCTCCCAATGCGGATCGAAGATCCATACATAATTGCCTCCCCTGATATCACTGGTCGCTTTCCACCCCTTGTTGACACCCACTACGACCCCACCGGTGAAAGAGCAGATCTCCACTGCACGCCCTGTGGCGTCGCATAGGGAGTCTCTGTCCTTGTCCATGATGAATATGTCGTGGGCCGGGTGCCCTTTGTGTCGGTTTCCGTCGTAGAAATCATACCCCTGGGGGTTGAACCCGCTCCCATTCCTGCCACCGATGTCCCGGGCAGTGTAACCTCTGACCGGGAATCGAGGCATCCCCTGCTCCACCTTTCCCCTGTAAGTGTCCACTAGAATCCGGGTCAACACCCTCAACTTCTCCATGGCCTCGGCCTTCCCTATGGCGCCATCCCTTATCCCCTTCTGCAAGGTATCCCACTCCTCGCAAGCATCGGCCGATACAGGGGCCGTCCGGATCAGGAAAATCGCCGTCAATACCGCACACCATCTACCCGTCCCATTCCTCAACACCATGGCCCTGTTCCCACTCGAGCCCCTAGCGCACCTCCGGAGAAAAGGCTCGGCTCTTGCTTTCGACCCGTGCGACGGCCGTCAGATTCACGTCAGCACGGAGGTCAGTTCCTGATCTTCCTTATGAGCCAAGGGCGCAGCTCGGTGACCCGGTTGAAATAGTACTCGGTGAATCTCCTCGTAGCCCTCTCGTAGAGCTTGGATTGCACATCCGGCGACCTCGCTCTGAGGTCGAAAGAGTCTATCTGGAGGAGGACCTCCCTCTGTTCTTCGCTCAGCTCCAACATCCCTTTCTCGGCGAGATCCAGCAAGGAGACCGCCCCGGAGACGTCTTCCCCTTCTTGTTTGATGCACAAGGCCTTGAGGAGCTTTTCCACGAGCTCCCTCGCCGCCATCAAGGTCCAGACGTGATGGCCTTTCTGGAAGAGGGTCTCCATGGCCTGGAAATCCGCATCCGAAGAAAGGAGCCAAAAACGAACCATTTCGTCCTTTCCCATGAGCCGATCCCCCCATTTCTGACCCACAACACCCCTTAAGCCCCGTGAAGCATAACAACAAGGCTTGGATGTGTAAAGCCGGCCACGCTTGGGAAAGACAAGATCTAGTTCCTGAAGCACGGGGAGAGAAAAGGCTTGGCCCTCATGTCACGTGGCATCGATGCCGCAGAGACGATAGGCGAGGGACTTCGCTGAGTGGAGGTCGGCCAGACGCATGATCATGATCTTTTGCGCCTGTGGAGAACCTGCCCCGTGAACGGATTCCGTGAGGTAGGATACAGCCCCGGTTCCAAGGGTCATCTGTTCGATGAGACGAATGATCCTCATCCTTCTCTCGCTGTCCCACCCCTCTTTTCCGACGAGGTATTTCCTGACGAAACGCCCGATCTCCGGGTTCCTCTGGTCTTCCAGGGAAGGCATGGTGGCCATGATCCCCCCTGCGATGTCCTGCGCCAGGCGCGATATCTCGAAGGGGAACCGAGTGACGTTGAGTTTGCAGACGTTCGCCAGCAGAGGATCCACCGCGTACGCGCCACTGGGAGTCGAGTAGCCCTTCACGGCGCTGGCAAGGGCCCCGGCGTGGAGGGTCTCGTTGAGGTGTATCATCTCGGCCAGCTTGTCCCGGATGTGGAAGGCATTATCGACCCCGTGGGCCTCGGCTATGGCCGCCGCTGCCCCGATGAGCACATCCCCGACGCCCACCTTGCACCCCCCGTAGCTCGCCCTGTGATGGGAGGCAAACAGCTCTACCAGCCGGCCGGTCATGGTGTATTCCCCTTTCATGAAAATCCGCTCCTCCGGCACGAACACGTCGTCGAAAACCACCATGGCCTCGCACCCACCGAAATAAAGGTTCCCTACGTCCCCCTTATCCCTCTCCATTCGCCGCGTATCCGAAGGCTGCCGGCCGTATACGAAGGTGATCCCTTTGGTATCAGCCGGAACGGCGAAGGATATGGCGTAGTCCCTGTCCTCCTCCCTCATGGCCCTTGTGGGAACCACGAGGAGCTCGTGGGAGTTGACCGCGCCCGTGATGTGCATCTTCGCCCCGCGCACCACCACTCCTCCCTTCCTCACCTCGGAGACGTGCAGATATTGGTCGCGGTCCTGCTGTCGCGACGGCGAGAGGCTTCTGTCGCCCTTGGCGTCGGTCATGCATGCAGCGGTGACCAGATCCTTGGCCTGGACATGTTTGAGGAAATCTATGAACCTATCGTGATATTCGGTGCCATAGGCCCGGTCCAGGTCATAGGTGACGGAGTAGACGGTATTTATGCAGTCCATCCCAGCGCATCGCTGGAAGCAGGAGGCCGTCTTCCTGCCCATCTCCCTCAGCATCAGGATCTTCTTTATCAGGTCGTCGATACTTCGTTGCACATGCGTGAACCGGTTCACGATCTCGCCGGTGATATGGGATCGCGCGGTGAACAGGTCCCGGAGTGATTCCTCTTCAGCCTGGCCATATGTTTCGGCCATGGCCATAGCCGGCGGTCCACATATCGGGTGATCCGGCACGCTCTGGACCTCCTCGCCATGGGCGAAGACCCTGTGAGCGAACCTCCTCAGCCCATCAATGTATTGCTGTCTCGTCATCAGCGACATGACTCGTCCTCCCTATCTCTCTTCGGGAATCACGAACATCTCAAGAACGCTGTGCTGCGGAACTCCCCGCATCTGTCACAGCCACGGAAAAACGGCCAGCAATGGAACTCCGCAGGCACGCCATCCGAATTGGGATCGGGATCTGCCGACCAATCCAACCACTCCGTAAGTAATGCATCACGAGCAAGCTTTGTCAAGCGAGACCGCGGCCACCACCTCACACAACCGTGCGCGTCCGTTGGATCCTCTGGGCACAAGGGGTCCTCTCGTCGGTCATCGCTCGGGTGCCGCAACGGGACGGTACCGAGCTCGTGGACCCGGAAGGGGCCGGACCTTTCGGGCAACGGCGCGTTGTGATGTATAATAAGAAATGACCAAACACCCTGAGCCAGCTTGCCCTCGTCCTGGCAAGCCCGGCTGTGGAGGGCTGGTATCGCGCGCATGGGTTCTGGCAGGTGTCTCCCATGAAGGAAGATCACCAAGAAAGCAAAGGTATGCACTACGAAGGGTACTGTATTCGGCCGCCGAGCGAAGCCCAGAGCATCCTTCTCCAGGTGACCCTGGGTTGCTCGCACCACAAGTGCACCTTCTGCGGCTCTTACCTGGACAAGCGTTTCAGGATAAAGGAGGACGGAGTCATCCTGAGCGACATCGAGTTCGCCTCCAGGCATATGAGACATCAGGACAGGGTCTTTCTCATGGATGGGGATGCCTTGGTCGTTCCCCAAGAGAGGCTCGTCTGGATCCTAGGGGAGATCCGAAGGCATCTTCCTTGGGTGAGGCGCGTGGGGACATACGCCAATGTCAAGGCGATAAAGATGAAATCTCTCGAGGATCTAAGATGCCTCAGGGAGATGGGGCTGGGGATCATCTACCTGGGGGTTGAGACTGGCGACGATGAGATCCGCAAGGAGATCAGAAAGGGCTCGAGCGCGTGCGAGGCCATTGAGGAAGGCAAGAAGGTCAAGGAGGCCGGTATCAAGCTTTCCGTGACCGTGCTTCTGGGCATTGGCGGACCGGAGAGATCTCTCCGACACGCAAAGGCAACGGGGGAGTTGCTCAGCGCCATGGACCCGGATTACGTCGGGGCCTTGACAGTGATGCTCGTCCCAGGGACGCCTCTTTACGAGGACTATTTGACCGGGCGTTTTCGACTGCCCGATCAAAGCGGGATCCTTCGGGAGTTGAGGGAGATGATCGCCCACACGGAGTTGACAGGCGGGCTCTTCTTCTCCAACCATGCTTCCAATTACCTCGCTATCAAGGCCAGGCTTCCTGGAGGAAAACAGGAGGCCTTGGGGCTCATCGACAGAGCTTTACGGGGAGAGATAGGCCTCCGGCCCGAATGGATGCGTGGTTTATGAAAAAAAACGGTCGATTCTTTCTTTGCTCTTGTCGCTCTTGTGCGGCACTGAGTGATCCCATGTCGTCGGGCCAAACGTCACGGGTGGATTAGAAGATGAGACGAACTGGCAACAACGACGCTTGCGGCGCTCTCGTTACGCTGTCGCCGGAAATCGTTTCGGGACTCCTGGATAATCGATACGAAGGGATAACGATAGTTGACCGGGATGGGCTCATCCTCTACATGAGCCGGTCCACAGAGAGGTATTTCGACCTCGAACCCGGAGCCGGGATAGGGAAACACGTTACGGAGGTGTTTCCCGGCTCCAGGCTTCACATGGTGGCCAAGACGGGCAGGGCTGAAATCGGGGCCATCGTGGAGGCCAAAGGTAAACGCAAGATCGTCTCAAGAATTCCAATCTTCAAGGACAAGGAAATAGTCGGTGCCGTCAGCAAGATCATGTTCAGGGATATTCGGACGCTGATGCAAGTGTCGGTCCAGATACAACTGGTTGACAAGCCTCCGTTCAATGATCCTCAACGCTCGAGACAGGTCGAGGGGGTGCGGTACACCATAGAGGATGTCCTGGGTGTCAGCCCGCAGGCCATCGCCCTGAGGGACTTCATCCGTATGGCCTCCAAGACGTCCTCCAACGTGCTAATCATAGGAGAGACGGGGAGCGGCAAGGAGGTGGCTGCGCAGGCCATCCATCATCTGAGCGCTCGAAACTCGGGTCCCTTTGTCAGCGTCAATTGCTCTTCGATCCCGCAGAACCTCTTCGAATCCGAGCTCTTCGGGTATGCCCCAGGGGCATTCACAGGGGCTGCAAAAAAGGGGAAGATCGGGATAATCCCTCTTGCCCAGAAAGGCACGCTTTTTTTGGACGAGGTGAGCGAGTTGCCCCTCGAGATGCAGCCCAAGCTCCTGAGAGTTCTCGAGGAAAAGGCCCTTTATCCCTTAGGGGACACGAAGAAGGTGAACGTTGATTTCCGGCTAATCGCAGCGAGCAACAAGGACATAGAACGAATGGTGGCACAGGGTTCCTTCCGAGAGGACCTGTTTTATCGCCTCAATGTCCTGGGCACAAGGATCCCACCCCTCAGAGAACGTGTGGAAGACATCCCCCACTTAGCTTATCATCTCTTGGAGAGGCTCAAGAGGCGCATGGAGACTGAGGTCCAGACGATCTCCAGGGAAGCCATGGACGTATTCCTGCGTTACAAGTGGGGAGGCAATGTGAGGGAGCTGGAGAACGTCTTAGAGAGGGCGATCAACGTCGCTACTGGTGACACCATAGGAATGGATGAGATCCCGAGGTCGCTGGTCGCTGCCGCTACCGACGCCAAGCTGGTAGCGCGGGCCAAGCCCATGCTCAAGGCAGAGCGGGACAACGCGGAGATCCAGTGCATCCGTTCAGCACTGGAGCACGCCAAAGGCAACAAGGTAGCAGCAGCGAGGATCCTCGGCATTCACAGGACGAACCTGTATCACAAGTTGAAGAAGTACGCCATAGGGTGATCGCACGTGATGCATCAGACCCTCTACATGTAGCGAAGCTAATACACATCGTCCGTCTTCCACGCTTTCGCAAGACGAGGGCGTTTTCTTCGGGGCTTTCGGGTGTAGCCGTTTCGCTTCACCGGCGGACCCAACATGCCGTCTGACAGGGCAAAGAGCGGCTCTTCCTGAGAGGACCCACCGCTTCAATAATTGGATCTGGTTGCTTTTTCTTTCTTGCCCGGCTTTGACCGCGGCCTGGCATCATTGTTGCATAATCACTCCTAAACTTTGCTCGGGACGTCGGCTTTGGAGACCAAGGTCGCTGTTATAGGTGTCGGGCAGACAGCGTATTCGATCCAAGACAGCCTGCACAGCGCCAACGAAATGGTTCTGGACGCAGTGGAGTTCGCCCTTGCTGATGCTTCCATGGAGCTGGGAGACATCGATGCCGCGGTGACATCGTGCATCGATCTCTGGGATGGTAGGACAGCCTCGAACTTCTATTTGACCGAGGTAGTCGGTTCTGTCATGAAGCCAGAGACCCGGGTTGCTGGAGACGGCTCGTTGGCCGTGTTTCATGGGGCCCTGAGCCTGTTGAGCGGTTCGTACAGGAGTGTCTTGGTGGTATCGTCGTGCCGTGGAAGCGAAGGCGACCACGAAGCTATCTCCAACTGGGTCTTCGACCCCATTTACCAGCAACCGCTTGGACTTGATTATCTCTCGGCTGCGGCCCTTCAGGCCGACTACTATATGAATCAGTTCGGCATTAGTCCAAGCGCCCTGGCCCACGTAGTGGCAAAGAACCGTGAGAACGGGGCTAGGAATCCCCGGGCGATGCTGCGCACGCCGGTCAGCTTGGATGAAATCGAACGTTCCGAGGTCAGGTCATATCCCCTCAGGGCCATGGATGTCGCTCCAGTAGGAGATGGGGCATGCGCCCTGGTGATGGCACGAGAGGAGGTTATAGACAAGAGGACCCATAGGCCGATCTGGATCCACGGCATGGCTAGTGCCTTGGGTTCACATTATCTCGGTGACCGGGTCCTCAGCGAGGATGTCGCCCTCCGGATCGCAGCGGCAAAGTCATACGAGATGGCTGGCGTGAAGGACCCGACTGAAGAAATAGACTTGGTCGAGCTTTCTGAGCATTATTCGTATCAGGAGCTGATGTGGATGGAGTCCCTCGGGCTTTGCCCCGCTGGCAAAGGTGCCGACTTGCTTCTGTCCGGGGCGACCAGGATCCAAGGAAAGATCCCCGTTAATCCGTCGGGCGGGCTGTTGTCTGGCTGCCCCTATGTAGTGGCTGGTATGGCAAGGGTCGCCGAATGCGTTCTCCAACTCAGAGGTGAAGCAGGCGGCTCCCAGGTCCGCTACGTCTCCAGGGCTTTGGCTCACGGCACCTGGGGGCCTTGCGGACAGGCTCACTGCGTTATCGTCCTGGGGGCTCACCGATGACCGAGGGATAAGATGGGAAGAAGCGTTGCGATTGTGGGGACCGGTCAAACCGTTCACCGTAGCAGACGGGATGACGTCTCCATGATGGAGCTGGTCCGCGAGGCAGCGACAAGTGCGCTGGCTGATGCCGAGATGAGAGCTTCCGACATAGATGCGGTCATCCTGGCCAATATGGAGCTTTTCGAAGGAAGGGCCTTGCCTGAGATGTGGTGCGCCATGGGGGCCGGAGCGCTGTACAAGCATACCCTCAAGATAGCGACGGGAGGTACTTCCGGGACATCGGGGGCGATTGCTGGATTTCACCACGTGGCCTCTGGTTTGTTCGACACCGCCATGGTGATCGGTTTCGAGAAGCAGTCCGACGGCCAGACCACAGCCGGAATGGCCCTCACCGATCCCATGTGGGACCGACACGTGGCCTCGGCCGCCATCGGTAACTTTGCGGTATCCATCTCGCAATACCTGGCGGCAAGAGATGTAGACGAGCGGCATTCGGCGATGGTAGCTGTCAAGGCGCGGCGAAACGCATGCAACAATCCCTGCGCACACCTTCAGATGCCTGACCTGACTGTCGAGGACGTCCTGGCCTCCCCTTATCTGGCCTATCCCATACACCGTCTGGAAATGTGCCCCACCACGGACGGGGCCTGCGCAGTCATTTTTGCCTGTGAGGGAAAGGCAGAAAAGCTGTGTTCCAGACCGGCATGGGTGAGGGCTGCCGTCACGCGGCATGATCTCCCCTATTTGGGCGATTTGAAAGACCGTTTGTTGACGATGAGGACCTTGCGCGACGCGGCGAGAAAGGCCTATGAGATCGTCGGGATCAGGGAGCCCATCAAAGAGCTGGACGTGGCCGAGATCTACGAGCCAGTGACGTATGCAGAGCTCGCCTGGTACGAATGCCTCGGCTTTTGCAAGGAGGGGGATGCGTGGAGACTCATAGAGGATGGTCTGACGCAGATGGATGGCGTACTGCCCGTAAACCCCTCTGGCGGAGTCCTTTCAACAAACCCAATAGGCGCCTCCGGGACCATACGCACAGCGGAGGCGGCCCTTCAGATCCACGGAAAGGGCGGAAGGAGACAGGTCCCTGACGTGAACCTCGCCCTCGTAACTGGCTATGGGGTCTATTCTTGGTCCGACGTGATGATCTTGTCGAGCTCCAAAGGGTGATCTGACTGCGGAGGCTTCTTTATGATGCACGAGGATGAGTTCCTGAGGGTACCCATCACGATGGACTTGACCTTCAGATACGCCGCCGGCCGATATTTCACGCATTTTTTCAGGGAGATCAAAGACAACAAGAGGATCCTCGGCGTCAGGTGCGCGAAGTGCAGAAAGGTCTATCTACCGCCGCGTCCGTTTTGTGGAGAATGTCACTCGCGGATGGAGGATTGGATCGAAGTCGGTCCTGAGGGTACCTTGGTGGGGTTCACGGTCGTGTACTTCTCGTTTCATGACGCCAGCCTCGGTGGTGTACGCCCAACACCCTTCGGGGCGGGGCTGATCCAGCTGGATGGTGCCGACACGAGCTTAAACCATTACCTGGGGGAGTCCAACGTGGCCAATCTGAGAATTGGGATGAGGGTACGTCCGATATTCAAAGAGAAGAGAGAAGGAAATATCAGTGACATACTCTATTTCGAAGTGTTGGGGTGATTCTTCATCGAGCTCCGACCGGCACGACTTTGGAGGGATTGTTCCATGACTTCAGGCTTGCATTGGAGCGTAGAAGGGCTAGCGGTGTCAGGAAGGATCGCGGTGCCCTTTGACTATTCTGCTGGAAAGACAGCCAGTCGTTTCCTGAGGGAGCTGAGAGACCACCAGAGGATCTTTGGGAAGAGATGCCCCAATTGCCTGAAGATCTGGGTCCCTCCCCAAGCCTCTTGCGTGGAGTGCTTTGTGGAGACCTTTGACTGGGTCGAGTTGTCGCCAGAAGGTTTGCTCTTGTCTCACACCTGGATCTCAAGCCCGAAGCCTCACCATCCACCATTGAGACCTCTTATCTACGGGCTGATCCGCCTCCAAGGCGCACACAACAACTTGGTTCACCTAATACGGTTCGACGAACCGGGTGAGTTGCAAAACGGCATAAGGGTAAAAGCGGTGTTCTCGAAACAGAGGAGAGGCCACATCCTTGACATAGCGTACTTCCGCCCGATCTGAATGAAGTTTGGAGGTCTTAGGAACGATGTCCGTTGTCCTCGAAAGAAGGGGCCGCATCGCGGTCATAACAATAAATCGACCGGAGGCGATGAACGCCCTCGACCGTGAAGCCTTGGAACGGATCAATCGCGCTTGGATAGATTTCCGAGATGACCCGGAGCTCTGGGTTGCCATCGTGACGGGCGCTGGGGACAAGGCATTTTGCGCTGGCGCCGACCTCAAGTTCCTCGGTCAATACTATGCAAGCATGACGCCTTTGGAAAGACGAGAGAAGGCTGAACGCGAACCAGGGGTGGGAGGCATAACGCGAAATCTGGATATTTGGAAGCCGATCATTGCTGCTATCAACGGCCATTGCCTTGCTGGAGGGCTCGAGATCGCCATGGCCACCGATATTCGGATCGCATCAGATACGGCCACCTTCGGGCTCACGGAGGTCAGTCTAGGCATAATTCCTGGTGCCGGTGGAACCCAGCGACTCCCCAGGATCGTCCCGCTGGCCAAAGCCCTGGAGATGATCCTCACGGCCCAGCGGATCGATGCGCATGAGGCCTTTCGAATTGGCCTTGTGAATAAGGTGGTCCCATTAGGGGAGGTCATGTCCGAGGCGCTCAAGGTCGCCCAGAGGATATGCCAAAACGGGCCCCTGGCCGTCAGGACTGCTAAGGAGGCGGTTTACCGAGGGCTCGATCTGCCTCTCAACGAGGGGTTGCGGCTGGAGCAGCTCCTGGCGGAGCCGATAAGACAGAGCGAGGACGCAAAGGAAGGGCCAAAGGCTTTCATCGAAAAACGAACGCCCCTTTTCAGGGGCAGATAGAACGACGCGATATCTGGGAGGGGTTCCATGAACGAAAAGGTCCTGGCGATCGATGCGTGGGCCACCTTGATAACCCCAGAGCGCTCCACCTTGTGGCCTGACTCCTTCTGGCACATCTTCAGGAGATACAAGGTCTACGAGGTCTTCAGGAATGGCAAAACCCTCGAGCAGATGCTCGAGGAGATGGAGGAGGCGGGAGTCGAAAAGGTGATCCTGTCCGCCTTCGTATTTGAGGGAAGGGAGCTTTGCAGCAACACGGAGGCCGGAAAGCTAGCGCTGAGGTACCCGGACAAGTTCGCTATGGCCTGCACTGTAGACCCCAGGGATGGAATGAAGGCCTACTATGAGGTGGAGAGGTGCGTGAAGGAATATGATTGCCGGGCCTTGAGGTTAGAACCGTACGCCTATGGCAATGGTAAGGTCGGGCTTCCCCCTAACGACAAGCTATATTTCCCCCTTTATGCCAAGTGCTGCGAGCTGGACATAGCTGTGGTGCTCCAGGTCGGGCACACGGGGCCACTGCTGCCATCGGAGTGCGGTCGTCCCATCTATCTTGACGAGGTGGCCCTCACCTTCCCCGAGCTCAGGATCGCCGGTGCGCATCTAGGCCAGCCCTGGCACGAAGAGATGATGATCTTGGCGTGGAAGTTTCCAAACGTCTACGTAGAGACGTCTGCTCGTGCGCCGAAATTCTGGCCAAGCTCCTTCAAGGAATACGTGAACTCTTGGGGCCAGGACAAGGTCCTGTGGGGCACTGACTATCCGCTGCTTCCGTTCAAGAGATGCGTGGAAGAGGTGGAGGAATTGGGCCTCCATCCTGTGGCAAAGAAGAAGCTTCTCAGAGAAAACGCGATCCGCTTTTTCAAACTGGACGACTGAAGGGAGGAGCCCATATGAGCCGCCTCAATCCCTTTTCAGAAGAGCATAACATCTTTCGGAAAAGCGTTGAGGACTTCGTGAACAGAGAGGTCAAGCCTCATGCAGAGGAGTGGGAGCGAGTGGGAGAGATCCCGAGGGAGGTCTTCGCTAAACTGGGCGAGTTGGGATTTCTTGGCATCAGGTTCAACGAGAAATACGGGGGAAGCGGCCTCGACTATTGGTACACCTTGATCCTTTGCGAGGAATTGGCGAAATCAAGATACATAGGTGTCGGGGTCTCCATCCTCATGCAGACCGAGATGTCAACAGCGGCAATCCACGACCATGGCAGCGAAGATCTGAAAAATCGGTACCTCGTCCCCGCAATCAGGGGAGAGCTCTTGGGTTGCCTGGGAATCACCGAGCCGTACACAGGCTCGGACGTGGGTTCCATAAGGACCTCTGCGAGACGCGATGGAGACTCTTATGTAGTGAACGGTGCCAAGACCTTCATCACCAACGGAACCATAGCGGATTACGTGCTCCTTGCCGTCAGGACGGGCGGAGGAGGGACCGGGGGCGTGAGCCTTCTGGTGTTACCAACAGACACTCCTGGATTCACCGTTGGGAAAAGACTCAGAAAAATGGGAGTCCATTGTTCTGCAACGGCGGAAATCCACTTTGAGGAGTGCGTACTCCCTGCTGGAAACCTGGTGGGTGAAGAGAACTCGGGCTTCAAGTATATCATGCAGCATTTTCAGGGTGAGCGTCTGGTGCTCTGTGGCTTCGCATTGGGGGCTATGGATGCCCTGATGGAGGAAGCGGCTTCCTACGGGCGGAGCCGAGAGGTGTTTGGTCGACCTGTGGTGGAATACCAGGTATGGAGACACAAAATGGCCGATCTGGTCACCCAGATAACGGCCGCGCGTCAGCTCACATACCTCGCCGTCGATGTCTTGAACAAAGGAGGGCGGGCGGAAAAAGAGGTCTCGATGGCCAAGCTCTTCACCGCTACTCTGGTCAAAAGGGTCGCTGACGAGGTGATGCAACTCCATGGGGGTTACGGCTACATGGAAGAGTATCCAGTATGCCGGATCTATAGGGATGTCGCAGCGTTCACCATCGGCGGCGGAACAAACGAGATCATGCGAGAGATCGTGGCGAGAAATAGCGGCCTTTGATCCGCTAGAGAGGAGAAAAACGTGGGGTTCCAGACCATCCATTATAGACAGCAAGACAAGATTGCCTTCATCACCCTCAACAGGCCCAGCGTCTTGAACGCTCTGGACGGCCGGATGTTGGAAGAGATTCGCGGCGCCATGGACGTATTCGTCAGGGACAAGACAGCCGTCGTAGCGGTCTTTAATTCCTCGTGTCCCAAGGCATTCAGCTCCGGAATCGACGTAGCCTTCGTCAAGGACATGGACCCTTGGGGGGCCCGACGCGTTGGTCAACTACTTCACGAAGCCTTCGGTGCCATCAGATTCTCCGAGAAGCCGGTCATTGCCTCCATCCATGGCCTTTGTCTGGGGGCCGGGCTGGAGTTGGCCCTC
>Ga0068707_1000791_pt1 | contig 21406 bp, 15 predicted proteins | sample YNPNPMetaG_FD_66600 | JGI IMG/M metagenome (GOLD analysis project Ga0068707, IMG submission 66600) | Anoxygenic and chlorotrophic microbial mat microbial communities from Yellowstone National Park, USA - YNP NP MetaG | ecosystem: Environmental > Aquatic > Thermal springs > Hot (42-90C) >...
TATATACCCTGCAACTGGGACCCAAATCCACCGACTTTCGATCAGTTTGCCGGCGTATACGAAGCAGAGTTAGAAGTCGAACTGCCGCAAGCCAACAACGTCATAATGATTCTTGATCGAGACTTCGCCGACTGCGAGGTTTATATCAACGAAATACCCATTGTTCTGGCACCGTGCGCTCCAGGAATGCCACCTGATCTAGGTGGGGCCCGTTTCTACCTCACAGACTTCCAGGATATGTGGGCACCAGTGGGTCATCTGCTACTCGAACATCCTAACAAAATAAAGATAGTGTCGAACACCAAGCTGAGCGAGCCGGTGCGCTTCGTTGGTGATTTCAGAGTTGAATTGAAGGGCAGCAAGGTAGTACTTTCCGAACTCAACGAGACCAACGTGTTCGCAATGGAAATGGACTACCCGTTCTACTCTGGAACACTGTCGTATCGGGGCGAGTTTGAAGCGAAGACATACTTCTCATCGCTAATACTAAATCTACATGACGTGCATGACGCGGCGACAGTTATAGTAAACGGCCAGCTCGCAGGCAAACGGTTATGGCCGCCTTATATTATCGACATAGCAGATTACTCGACTTTGGGAACGAATCAGCTTGAGATAGAAGTCAGGAACAACATGACAAACCTGATCCTGGGCAACCCGCGCAGACTCGGGCTGACTAGGATGCCTACGCTGGCCGGGTGGACCCAGTTTCTCTCGTCGGAATAAGTCTTAATAAAAGTTGCGATCGCAACGATTTTGCCGCTAATTCTTCGGTTGTTCGCCTCGAGCTTAGGTGAGTGGAACGTGTCCGACTTCGGCGCCTTGGGAAGCGGCGAGAAAGAAAACAGCGGCTTTCCAACAGGCCCCGGACGCGGCGGTCAGGTCCAGCTAGGCATTACTCTGGTGATAAACACATCCTCGGTTCACGAAGCCCGGAATCATGGTTCTGACCGGAAAGATATTGCCTCGGAATGCCGACACCTTAACTTCGTCTGTAAAGAGCGTTAACTGGATTCCGAAGGTTGTGAACCCGAAGAGCTTGGACGGCAGGAACCTGGGCTTGGGGCTTCGTTGCACCACGACGCAGGATGCCAGCACGCGTACGAACAAGCTGTTTGACGCCAACACCGGCAAGTGAAACGAAGAGTAGTTAGCTGGTTATGCTTGGACCTTGAAGGTTAGACCCGCCACATCACCCCTCGATGATCTCGACGTTTGCGCGCGGAACAGTGACCTCGCGGCCGTCTTCAAGTTTGGCCTCCAAAACGCGCACAATTGCGCCAGACTCGATCTCAACCAACTCCGGCGGCAGCTTGGTCACTTTGCCTAGCGCCCCGAAGTAAGGATCGCGGATTACTCGGATGTCCGTGCCGACCTCTAGGCTGGATACGCCAGTATCCTCGTCTGTGTGCTCGACGAACTCCAGCGGGGCGATGATCTCAGGTCGGATCACGCCTGCTCTGATTTGAGTAGCCCCGTTGATCGAAACCTTGTGGCCGTCAAGCGACTTCAGAAGTCGAAACGTGCGATTCGCCATTTGCAACCTGCCGAACCCTTCGGTGAGGATAACGGTGGTAACAATGTCTTCTTGGCCAGTGATAGCGACCCCAATATCGTGGCCGAGGTATTCTATGAGATCAACGTCGACTACAGCTCCCACCACAATTCCTTTGATGCCGAGCGACGCAGCCTTTCGCAAAGCCCCAAGCGTAACTCCCGATCCTCCGACTACTACGTGTTGGCCGTGTTTTTCGGTCAGCAAATCCTCGGTCAGCACATCGCCTGGGGAATCCACTGCGACGCACAACCTTCCAGAGCGCTCGCCTCCAACTCCAAAGATCCCCTGAATAAGAGCACCGTATGTTTCCACCACGACACCCTCATCATCCAGCACATCAGTGACAACGCCGTCAATGTAGGCGTCGACCTCTACTGGCCGCGAAGGCATTCTTATGCCCAAATGTCCTGTTGCCCGCGACACAAGCTCGACCGTACCGGTATAAGGCGCCTTGCACTCAGACGTAAACAGTCCAAAGAACGATTTGCTTCGTGCGACCACCTGACCGGCCTCTACTTTATCACCTTGTTTGACCGTCATAGCCGCAACGGCCTCGGCGGGCTCCAGACCGAGCATTTCCGCAATCTTCAAAGTCTGTATCACACCTGGGATTTCAGTACGGGCTACGACCGTGTCGGAATTGACTGAGTCGCCAACGGACACCACAACCTGCCCTCTCAAAGGCAGTTTGCGTTCCTTTCGAACAATTGTTCCAGGACAGACCCTAAGACCAGGTGTATAAGCGCCGCCCATCACTCCACCTCCAGCCCGAAGGCTGCGTACCAGTCGCGCAGCCTGCTCATCCTGGCGCGCGCATCGTTCGGGAGCTCGAGCGGTCTGCCTCGACAATCAATAACCAACCCTACTACTCCACCCTCCACTTGAGTCACAAGCTCCGTGCCTTTCCCCGCGCCAAGATCCAGCTTCCGAGAAGGCCTTACGATTGCCTCGTGACTTTCCCCTTCCTCCATCGGAATCAACTTCACCTCGCCGTAAGGAACGGTTATGGTTTCACCACGAATCACTAAAGTGCATGCGGGTTCGCCTTCTCTTGCCTTTCCAACCGGCGCTATAACGCTGCCAAGCTTAATAAGGCAGTCGCGCTCGAAGACTTGAGACGCAGCTTCTGGAAGTATCGTCGACAGCACACCAAGTTGGGGCATCATAAAGATGGAATCAACGGCTAGCATAGTGACACCCTCAGGCTGGTAGGCATCTAACATCATATAAGCTGCCTCTGCTCGCCTGGGCGCGTGGCTTAACACACCGCCGCTTCCCACGATCATATCCAAGCTGAGCATATCGACAAGCGTATGTCCTGTCTCCATCTGCTCCATAATCTCGCCAATGGTGCGTTGTGACTGAACTCCTTTTAGGGATCGAGCTAGTGTTTTGTGATGCTCAAAGGCAAGTCTAAGAGCCTCGCGCGATACGGCTTGCTCAATACGTAGCTCGCGAATGGTCTGCGGGATGGTTGTAGGGCGGACCATCTTGTTCCGAAGCGAGTTTCTTAGAGCAGCCTCGTCGACCTCGAATGGTATCCATCGACTAATATTGGAAATACCAGCCTCAGCAAGCACATTGCAGATTGAGTAGCTCATACCGAGGTTTGCGCTGACGGTGCGATTGTAGACGCCACCAAACACAGAGAATACATCCGTGGTGGCTCCGCCAATATCGGCAGCAAGAACGTTGATCTTCATTTGTTGGGCTACGGTCTGGATGATTTGTCCGACGGCGTTTGGGGTAGACATTATCCCCGAAGAAACCCAATCGCTGAGCTTTGCATAACCTGGCGCCTGCTGCATGACGTGCTGAAGGAAAAGCTCGTGTATTGCCTCTCGCGCTGGTCCTAAGTTTTCGCGATCCAACGTCGGCCTGAGGTTATCCACTATACGCAGATCAACACGATCGCCGAGTATTTCGGTCACCGGCTGGCGCGCATCTTTGTTGCCGGCGTAGATTACGGGAAGGCGTAGTCCAACTCCAAGCCTTGGCTTTGGATCGGCCGAAAGGAGCATTTCGGAAAGCTCGACCAGATGTTTCACAGTCCCGCCGTCGGTACCGCCGGAGACCAAGATCATATCCGGCCTGAGATCCCTGATCCTTCTCACCTTTTCAAAGTCTTTTCGGCCATCATCAACGGCAATTACGTCGATGATGATAGCACCTGCGCCCAACGCAGCGCGCTCCGCGCTTTCAGCGCTCATCGCCCTGACCACACCCGCAACCGTCATCTGAAGACCACCACCCGCGCTGGATGTGGAAAGGTACATATCAACTCCGACGCCTTCGGAAGCGGTCGGTACGATAATTCGGCCGGTCTCGTCGAGTATTCTCCGACCGGCAAGTTCTTCGACCTCACGGACGGCATTAACGACACCAACGGTAACGTCGTCAAATGGGGCTTCGACGGTCGTAGGAGCTTCGCCTCGCACAACAAGACGATACTCGCCATCCTTTTTCTCAATTAGGATAGCTTTCGTAGTGGTACTTCCGCAGTCGGTGGCAAGGATGGTATTTATCTCGACCATTGATCACCCGATATCGCAAGCGCTAACCCATTATTACCGGGCAAGATTCTAACATCTCCCATTGAGAGTAGCAAGAAGTAAACGCACGGATCAACCGTCATACTCCAAAGGTGGCACGAGACGAGGAATCCGAGGTTAATCGGTGTACACAATGCGTTGTGTTCGTTGTTCGGACTATCACTCCCAGTGTCGACGCCAAACTAAGCCAGGCTCAGCTATGTCCTGTCGAAACGCCTCTGCTTCTTTGTCTGGTCAAGAATTACAGCCAAAAGGATAACATAACCCTTCACCAACATCTGCACGAACCAGTCTACAGACATTAACCCCAACCCGTTCTCCAAGGCACCGATTACTACGGCCCCAAGGAACGTCCCGAGAACGCTGCCAGTTCCACCCATCAAGCTCGTTCCACCAAGGACCACTGCCGCAATAGCGTTGAGCTCGTAAGTCATGCCCGATTTGGGATCCCCAGCTCCAAGCCTCCCAGCAAGCAAAAATCCGGAGATTCCGGCAAGTAAACCGCAAAGCACGTAGACTCGAAACTTGACACCGCCTACGTTTATTCCCGACAAATGTGCCGCTTTCTCACTTCCACCAACAGCGTATACTGCCCTACCGAACCGAGTGCGCGTGAGCAGCACGTGACCGAGTCCCACAGTAGCAAATGCCAAGAAGATTAGGAGCTGCCCATCACCTATTGCGTCCACCAGTGGCCCTGGTAGGTTAGCGACTTGTCCAGCGTTAACGTAGATAAACGCAAGACCACGAGCAATCGAAAACATAGCCAAAGTGGCAATGAAAGGCGGAACGCGAAGCCGCACAATGGGAAGCGCATTGTGGAGGCCGCATATGCCACCAACGAGCGCCGCTATAACTACGGCCACTGGCACACTAGCGGCCAGAGGCCACGTGGGAGTAACATTTGTAGCCGACGGATAGGGAAATGGCGGCGGAAAGCCCCTCATTACAATGGCGGTGGATAACACCCCAGCCAACGCGAGCACCGATCCTACACTAAGGTCGATGCCGCCGGCGATGATTACGAACGTCATACCAACGCCAAGGATGGTGTTTATCGACACTTGCCGCAGAACGTTTTTGATATTGAGTTCGGTAAGGAAGTTGCCTGAACGAAACCAATCTAAAAACGCGCCGTACGAACTGACAGCACGGCCTGTCATCAACTGAAAAAATGCAGCAAGGAGCAAAAGAAATAAAACGATTCCACCGGAACCTGAAACGCGGGACCTGAACGAAGCTGGATGCTTATTTCGCATCACAATCCACCGGTGGCAAGGTGCATTATCTTCTCTTGGGTAGCCTCCTCGCGGCTAAGCTCCCCAACGATCTCGCCCTCGTGCATGACGACTATTCGGTCGCTCATGCCCAGTATTTCAGGCAGCTCCGAAGAAATCATAATGATCGCGTTGCCGTTTTCGGCTAACCGATTCATAAGCTGATAGATCTCAGTCTTGGCGCCGACATCTATCCCGCGGGTGGGTTCGTCGAATATTAGGACCCTTGATTTTGTGAACAGCCACTTTGCCAATACGACCTTCTGTTGGTTGCCGCCGGACAGGTTCTGGACAGCTTGCTCGATGGAAGGAGTCTTAATGAGAAGGTCCGCGACATATTGATCCGCCACATCGCGCTCATTACGACAACTAATGAATCCCATCTTAGACAGCGCACCTAAATTAGCAAGTGATATGTTCTCGCGAACGGTCATACCCAGGATCAGGCCAAGTGACTTTCGATCCTCGGTAACTAGGCCAATACCCAAGCTGATAGCATCCCGCGGGGAGTGGATTGCTACCGGCTCGCCATCGAGAAGTATCTCGCCTTTGTCAACGGAATCAGCCCCGAATATGGCTCTGGCTACCTCGGTTCGACCTGCTCCGACTAATCCGGCAAGCCCCAGAATCTCTCCTCTGCGGACCGAGAAGCTGATGTCTTTGATAATACCGCGTCGGCTAAGACCTCGAACCTCCAGGACTACATCCCCTATTTCGGCTTTGACCTTTGGAATAATTTCCTTTAGCTCGCGACCGACCATCATGCGGATGATATCTTCGCGATTTGTTTCGGCCACTGACCTTACACCGACAAGCTGTCCATCGCGCAGCACAGTAACCCTATCCGCAATCTCAAATATCTCCTCGAGTCTGTGCGAGATGTAAATAATGCTTACACCTTCGGATTTTAGCTTGCGAATCAAAGCAAAAAGGTTTTCAAGCTCGTGCTCAGTGAGGGTAGCGGAGGGCTCGTCCATGGCTATGATCGAGCACTTCTTGGATGTGGCCTTGGCTATCTCAACCATTTGTTGTTGGGCAACCGAGAGTTCACCGACCGGTTTTCTGACGTCTAGTTTTACTCCCAGCTCGTCTATGATTCGCTGCGCATCCGAATACATCCGGCCAAAGTCAATAACCCCCGGCAGGCGACCTATCGGCTCTCGACCAAGAAAGATATTTTCGGCAGCGTTCATATAGGGGACTAAATTGAACTCTTGGTAGATGATGGAAATACCAAGATTCATCGCGGAAAGCGGACTATCTAAATGAACCTCAGTGCCATTCAGAAAGACACTGCCGGCATCCTTTGTATCCGCACCGGCAAGTATTCTCATAAGCGTTGACTTGCCCGCACCGTTTTCGCCAACCAGCGCATGAACTTCGCCCGGTAGCACCTCGAAGTCAACGTCCTGAAGAGCAACCACGCCGGGATACGTCTTTGTAATCCCTCTCATCAACAAAGCAGGGGTAGGCTCTGCAACGACGGTCATACGTCAGTTCGTCCCTTCTTTGAGTAGCGAAGCCCTGTCGACAATGCCCACCTTTACAGGTATGATAGGTTTGACTTTCTTGCCAGCGAGGTAATCGGCAATAGTATCTGCGGTGATCTTGCCAATCTCACGAGGGAACTGCACAGCATCAGCCTTGAGAGGTGTACCCTGTAGTATCTTCTGACGGGCTTCCGGGTCGCCATCATAGCCGACAATCACCACATTTCTTCTGCCTAACTGCTGAACCGCCGTTAACGCGCCAAGGGCGGTGCTGTCGTTAATGGCAAATATCCCGTCAAGCACCGCGTGCTTTTGAAGTAGGTTTTCGGTTACCGTGACAGCGAGATCGCGCCTGCCATCAGCGCTCTGGTCATCAACGATCTTGATGCCTGCGAAACGTGAAATAGCCTCTTTGAAGCCTCTGACTCGATCCTGCACGCTCTGCACATCCGGGCAGTTTACAATTGCTATCCTACCCTTGCCCTTCAGCAACTTGCCCAAATATTCTCCGGCAAGGCGACCGCCCTGCACATTGTCTGAGGCAATATGAGAAACAACTTTCCCTCCCTGGGAAGCGATATCTGCAGTGAAGACGGGAATTCCAGCCTTATTGGCCTTGCGTATTGCGCCGGCAATTCCTGCAGATTTGGCGGGACACACCACCATCGCCGCCACTTTTTGGTTGATGAAGTTCTCAACCTGAGTGGTTTGCGTGGAAAGATCCATGTTACATGAAAGAACTATTGGCTTAATACCTCTAACCTTGCACTCATCAACAAGGGCAGCCTTTAACTCTCGATAGAAAGGATGTTCTTCGGTCAGAAGGGACACGCCTATAACCGGCTCTTTGGCGACACTACGCGAGTTGCGCTTTGCTCCGCAAGAACTCAGCGCGAAGCACACCGTCGCGCAGACAAGTATCGCAATAATCAGCTTAGATTTGCTCAACTGAGTCCCTCCCGTGCTGTATTCGACGCCTTGGTTATGTCAGGGCTTAACCGCATCTGGCTTGAGCTCGGCTACCTTCTTTTTGTAATTCTCATTATTCGGCTCCAGCCTGACAAGAATCTGGTAGGTCCTGACCGCCTCGGCCACGTTTCCGACCTTTTCGTACAGCGCGGCCAAGTCTTCAAGCAATCTCTTATCCGTGTGGAAAAACTTCGCAGCGGTGGAGTAGGCCTCTATGGCCTCACGATCCCTGCCGGTAGCCTTGTAAAGTTCACCAATGGCCCGACTTGCCCACGGGTCATCTTTCGTCTTGGACAGGATTCTCTTGTACTGGTCAATGGCCTTGTCCTTCAAGTCCTGATCCCTGTAGGCGTGGGCGAGCGCGTTGGCTAGTTGCAAGTTATCAGGATTCTTTGCCGCGATGTCCTCAAGAGCTTTCGCAGCGTCAGCGGCCTTACCGTTCTTCTTGCAAGTATCGTAGTAGAAACGGTATGGAAGGTTTTCTTTTCCCGGCTCGATAAGGGATTCTAGATACGCAATCAACTCGTCGGTCTTTTGCTGGGCATTGTAAGCCTCTGAAATGCCCTGCAGGGCTGGGCCATCATCCGGCCTTGTGGCAAGGGCCTTCTTGTAGAGATCGACGGCTTCAGCGTTTTTGCCTTGTTTCTTGAGTATGTCGGCCGCACCGACATAGCCTGTCATTTGCGCCGATACATCAGCCATCTTGGACATCTCGTTATATTGAGCAATGGCTCCCACGTGATCACCGCTCTTGTCAAGCAACTGGGCAAGTGTCAATCTGTAGGTCGAATTACCGCTATCAGCGGCAACGAGCTTTTTCGCTTCCTCTATCGCCAGTTCGGTCTTGCCCCATTTATCGTAAAGACGTGGTATTGCGCTCGCATAACGCACACTCGCGGGGTCGAGTGTCTTGAGCTTTTGGTAGACCCCGATCTCGGACTCGTAGTCAGATTTGGAATCGTATAGACGCGCAAGCTGTTCTAACACCAGCGTGCTTGTGGAATCGAACTCGAGAATCTTCTTGTATTGCTCAATGGCCAGATCAGTCTTATTCTGCGTTTCGTAAATGCGCGCTAAGGCTGTATAGGCGGTTTCGTTCTTCGGGGCAACTTGAGTCGCTTTTCTGAGCAAGGAAATGGCTTCTTCGTTCTTGTTCTGTCTCTGAAGCGACGTCGCCGCGTCAATCATAAGCTGAGCATCTTTGGGCTTGAGCTTAATAGCCTCTGAATAGATTGCGCTAGCCCCTGCATAATCCCCAAACTGGGTTAGCGCCGCTGCGTAATCTCGCAACAAATCTACGTTCTTAGGACTCTTCTTTTGGGCTTTCTTGTATTCAGCAACTGCCTTCTCTTTGAGCCCCTGGAATCTGAATATGTTAGCTATGCGCTGGTTCGGATTTGCGTCCTTTGGAAATACCTTCTCCCATTTTCGATAGGTGGTAACGGCACCGTCTAGGTCGCCGCCGTGTTCCTGAACGTAGGCATAGACCTCCAGTGCGATACGCTCCCTGGGATTCGCTGTAACGGCAGCCCTCGCCGGAACCAGCGCACTCTTAGGGTTCTCCTGAGCCGCCAACGTCAAAGCCAACAAAGTGTTGGCAGCGAGATCATTGGGTTTGGCCTTAACGGCAGCCTTTAAGTAAGGCAGCGCTTCCTTGTAACGTTTCTGAACGTAGTAGTATCTGCCAAGGGCTAAATTTGCCTGATAGTTGGACTTGTCTATGGTTAGCAGTTTTTTTAGAGCATCGTTTGCTTTGTCGGTCCTACCAGCAACTTGATGTAAGCGAGCAATATTCAGCAAAGCGGGTACAGCAGTTGTCTTCGCCTCTGACGCCGTTTCATAATGCTTGAGAGCGGCAGACTTATCGCCCAACTGTTCAGCGAGCCTGCCAGCGGTAAGCGCGGCGTTACCGTTGTCCGGGTCGAGCTTCAGAAGCTTCTCGATAGTCTCAAGGGCATCGGCAGTTCTCTTCAGGCCCATGTAGGCGCCAGCTAGATTTGCGAGGGCATCCGGATTGTTGGGCTTGATGTGTAGCGCGTCCCTAAACGCGTCCGCAGCAACCTGGTAGTCTTGGATCTTCAGGTTGACTACGCCAAAAACGAATACCGCGCCAAAGTCCTTTGGCTTGGACCGAAGCAGTTTCCGAGCATAGGGCAGCGCTTCTCTGTCGCGGTCTTGGGAGGAAAGAAGGCGAGTGAGTTGTTCGATGGCGAAGACGTTCTTAGGGTCGATTTCGACAACACGCTTGAACGCCGTGACGGCACTAGGATAGTCTTTCCTGACGATGTAAATAAGGCCTGCGTTGATTAGCGGAGCCGCAGACGTAGGCGCCAACTTGGCAACCTGCCGATACAACGCCAGGGCGGCATCGTAGTTGCCCTGTTTCTGCAGCTCGACTCCTTTGTTAAACAGCCTTTGGGCTTCATTGGGCTTCGACGGTGAAGCTGCTTGACAGAGCGTGGTGACAAGGACAACCAAGGCACACGCAAGTCGCGCCAACTTAAGCAAACGGGACTCTCCTATGGAGACCAGCGTATCCACGGAAGAATTTTAATCACTCACGCACGTGCGGGTCAACATCAATAATGGCCGTGCGTCAGCACTTGGCTTGCACAGAACAATTAAGCGCCAGCATTTTTTTCAATACACACGGTGAACCGGCCGGCTCGCTTGTCGAACCAAACACAGTCCGTAACTTTGCGCATCAAGCGAATGCCGAGGCCGTCAACAAGAGAGCCAATATCGGGGCCGTTACCGGAATCGGTTACCTCTGCAGTTAATTTACGATCGGCACATCTAAGCATTATGGAAACGCGGTCGTTGTCGCCACCGGGCGAACCGTGTACGATGGCATTGACGCACGCCTCCGTTATGGCAAGCTCTGTATCGTGCACTTCCTGTGCGTTCATACCGACGCTGTCAGCCACACACGCGGCAATACGACGGATGCGAGCGAGATAGTGAGGCTCGCTTTTGAGATTGACTTTAAGGGTTGCCGCGTCCATAACCGCCTCCTTGCAGCTTCGACTAGCTAATTTGCCGACCGCGTGGCCGCGGCGGGAGTAGTAGTTTAGCAGAGCCCTGGCATCTCGTCAAGGGCATGAAAGCTGCGATTGCGTTGACACCGAAAACGACGCTTTGTTAAGATATTGCCATCACTATCGGAACCCCCCTTGTTACCTGGTTTCCGCGACACCATTTCTCATGGAGGCCCAAGTGACCCACAGCAACCAGGCATCGACCGAAGAACTGGTCCTGATCCTGGACTTCGGCGGCCAGTATACGCAACTCATCGCGCGCCGCGTGCGCGAGTGCAACGTCTACTGCGAGATTGTGCCGTTCGACACACCAGTCGCAGAGGTCGTCGCCAGGTCTCCTAAGGCACTTATCCTCTCCGGCGGCCCCGCGAGCGTCTACGAACCCGGCGCGCCCGCCTGTGACCCGGAGATCTACAACGCTAGCCTCCCGATACTTGGCATCTGCTACGGAACCCAGCTAATGGCGCACCAACTAGGCGGCAACGTCTCCCCCGGCGAGAACCGCGAATATGGCAAGACACAGCTCGATGTTCTCGATTCCGATGGCCTCTTTTACGGTTTGAGTGGCCAACTGATCTGTTGGATGAGCCACGGCGATCTCGTTGAATCGGCTCCAGCGGGCTTCAAAGTGACGGCAAAGACGGCCAATACTCCAGTAGCCGCCATGGAAGACCGAGAGCGTAATCTCTTCGGCGTGCAGTTCCATCCTGAGGTAGTGCATACGCCGTGGGGCACAGAATTGGTGAGAAACTTCCTGTATCGCGAGTGCGGGCTCAAGGGCCTATGGACCGCGGCCTCGTTCATCGAGACGGCAGTGCACGACATAAGAGAACAGGTCGGCACAGACCGGGTGATATGCGGCGTGAGTGGAGGCATCGACTCGTGCACCACCGCTGCCTTGGTTCACAGAGCGATCGGCGATCAACTTACTTGCATCTTCGTTAACCATGGCCTGCTGCGATTGAACGAGGCCGAGAAAGTGCGCCGAATGTTCGAGGACCACTTTCACATAAAGCTGGTCTACGTCGATGCGGAGGAACGGTTCCTAACTCGGCTGGCGGGGATCACGGATCCCGAACAGAAGCGCAAGATCATCGGCGAGGAGTTCGTGAGGGTCTTCGAGGAACACGCTGGACATATCCAAGACGCAAAATACCTAGCGCAGGGAACACTGTACCCGGACGTGATCGAGAGCGGGACCAAAAATGCAGCCGTCATCAAGTCGCATCATAACGTCGGTGGGCTCCCGGAGGATATGAACCTAAAGGTGCTGGAGCCGCTGAAGTGGCTTTTCAAGGACGAAGTGCGAAAGGTGGCCGCGGAATTGGGGCTGCCCGAGGATATGGTCTGGCGACAGCCGTTCCCGGGACCGGGACTTGGCATTAGGATCGTAGGCGAGGTCACCAAGCAGAGGTTGGACACGCTTCGGCACGCCGACGATATCGTGGTAGATGAGATCAAGAAGGCGGGGCTCTATCGCGAGCTGTGGATGGGTTTCGCGATTCTTGCGCCGATACGCAGCGTTGGCGTGATGGGCGATCAGCGAACCTATGCCGACACTATCGTCGTGCGGGCAATCACCAGTCAAGACGCGATGACCGCAGACTGGGCGCGACTTCCTTACGAGGTGCTGGAGCGCATCAGCAATCGGATAATTAACGAGGTAAACGGCGTAAATAGGGTGGTCTACGACATCAGCTCCAAGCCCCCCGCAACAATGGAATGGGAGTGAAAGATTGAGCGAGCAAAAGCCGCAACGTGTGCTGCTGAGCGAGGATCAGATTCGGGCGCGAGTGAAGGAACTCGGCGAGCAGATATCTCGCGATTACGCGGGCCAGCCGCTGCTTCTGGTGGGAATACTGAAAGGTGCGGTGGTGTTTCTCTCTGATCTGATCCGGCACATCGACTGCCCGCTCGATTATGATTTCGTCGCAATTTCCAGCTACGGCACGGAGACTCGATCTTCCGGCGTTGTGCGGCTGTTGAAGGACCTGGATGCCGGTGTCGAAGGCCGACACGTGATAATTGTAGAGGACATCGTCGATACGGGCTGGACGCTGCGGCTAAGCTACTTGCGGGAAAACATCTTGGCACGTAAAGCGGCAAGTGTGAAGGTATGCGCGCTGCTGGACAAGCCGAGCCGACGCGAGGTGGATGTTGGAGTTGATTACTGCGGATTCGTGATAGAGGATCACTTCGTTGTGGGTTACGGTCTGGATTACAACGGCAAGTATCGCAACTTGCCTTATGTGGCGATAATGGAGCCGGAATGATTGACAGTCTCGCGCAGGGGACTGTATAATCTTCTCACACTGGCTGTGCCGAAGTGGCGGAATGGCAGACGCGCATGGTTCAGGACCATGTGTCCGCAAGGACGTGGGGGTTCAACTCCCCCCTTCGGCACCATTTGGACGACCCCTAATTACGGCCCCTCACCTCGCTGAAAAAAACTGCCCTACTCAACTCGGCGAGGCTTATCTGCCCGTGCCCGTGTGCACGCTTAGGGCAATAAGCGAGTCTTCAGTGTAACAGATACATTCTAGACTGCGTCGAAGTTTCTCTCGGTGGAAGCAGTGTTGTCGCTCGTAGACGGCGTTTTCTGGACTATCGACCGGCGAAGCGCTAATAAGACCAGACGTCGCCGTAAGTCCCTTGCCATCGCCTAAGGGTCTCGACTTCTTGACATCTTACTGAGGATTCGCACCTGTGAGAACAAGCGCGTCCACGGTATAGCAAACAAATCTGGGGCAGGAGACTCCCTGCCCCAGACACAATCCAATCAATCAACCTTAATGCTTAGTCGGTCGCAATCCGGCTTATCTGCTTCGTCGGTAACCACCTGCAAACAGCAGCCCCGCAGCACCGGCCAGCAAAGAGACAAAAGATGCCGGTTCGGGAACATGTGGTTGGTTCACACGCGCGCCGAGCTGGAGCGTGCCGTTCCCGTCTCTGAACAAGAAGAACTCGTCCTCCATCGACCACACCAGAGGAGCCGTGCCAATGAGTGCATTGCCCTCGTGAGTTATTGTTTGGTCGTTAAGGCCAGACTCGTCACTGGTTATATAGTGCAATACACCGTTAGAATCCGCGTAAACTGCGCCGCTCCACGAAACGGCGGGAGCGGATCCGCTACCATAGCCGTAAAGCAACCAATTCCATCCGGACCCCTCGTTGAGCGCCGCATAGAATTGACCGTTAATGGAACAAGCGAATGCGGCATGCGCCTCGCCTCCATCGGAAATGCAGCTAACGGACCTGCGGGACAACTGAATGTCGCTTCCATCATAGGCTAATCCGCCTACGCCTATCCTGGATGCTCCGGGACCGGCAACGCCTGCCCATTTGTCGGACCAACTCACCTTGCCTCCCCAGTTGTCCTGTTGGAATGCCAGGCTGTAGGATCCGTCGGCAAAAGCAGCGATAGAAGATTGGCTGTAGTAGTTGCCGGAGCCGCAGCAATACCAACCGTCGAGTAATACTTGCGGGGTGCCCCAGCCAGTGCCGGGATCAGTAAGACGCAGGACCTCTTTGGAGCTGTCCCCGTCGTAGTTGCCCTCGACGACCATCTGCCAACCTGTAGTGAAAAAGGGCGAACTCAAGATCGGCTGGCCTCCTTGAATGCCGCTGAGGATAGCAGTAGGAGTCCAGTTGTTTCCAGTACCCGCGCCATATATAGTGCCGCCGTTTTCAAATGCAACCAACACGTTGTTGTTGATGTCGCTGGCGATGGTAGGCCAGTTTCCGGGACCCAGGTTGGTAATGTTCCAAGTGAGATTGTCCTTGGTAGCTTTTGCGTAATAGACATTGCCGCCTTTGGTGTAGACCACGTGTGCGGCGCTATCGGTAAGCGCCATATCGTACTGAGCTCTGTGACCGGTGTAGTCCACAGTATCGATCGGCAACAACAAATTGAGCTCCAACCCCGCGTTTGCAACGCCGCACAACGACAGAACCAGACTACAGGCCAATACATACGAAAGGATTGGCCTTGACACGTGAAGCTTGTCCATAATAATACCCCCTCTTGTCATATTCACAGGCGTGTATGCGCTCCAACTTCCGCGTGGAGAGGCGACCCCAGAATTCATAGAACTAGGTCTGGGAGATAACCACAAACAAACCCTGCAATCAATGTGCCAAAAGGCTAGGCTAGAGCGCACTCCCATAACTTGGGCAACTCCGTTATTCCAAATGCAGTACCAGCGGAATCGAGAAGTCGGCTTTGGAGCTTGTGGCGGGGTGAAAGAGCCGCATGCTCCACCTCGGTCGGAATGACAATCGCGCCAAACTGAACAGTTTCGGGGGACAGCGCGAGCTTGTATCCCCTGGCCTCGGGTGCTACCATGTAATGGAGCGAGCCGGGTGATCGCCCCGAGCAATCGGGGAGGAAAGTCCGGGCTCCGCAGGGCAAGGTGGTTGCTAACGGCAACTGTCCCGCCAGTTGGGATAAGGAAAGTGCCACAGAAAAGAAAACCCCGGGCTGGTCCCGGGAAAGCTGAAACGGTGGTGTAAGAGACCACCAGCTCCGTCGTGAGGCGGAGGCTTGGCAAACCCCACCTGGAGCAAGGCTGAATAGGGGAGAGATGAAGCTGCCCGCTGATCTCCCGGGTAGAGCCGCTAAAGCCGCGCGGCGACGCGCGCGCGTAGATAGATGATCACCCTTGACAGAACCCGGCTTACAGGCTCGCTCACGTAATTGCACGGTACGACGAGTCACGCCTGTGACAATAGGTCTAAGCGCACCCGAGACGATTCAGCAATGATACCTAAATCTTCATCGAGAAATGTTGACAGCCCAAGGCCCGCTGGGCGCTAACTGTTTTTTGCGACGATTTCATAAGGTCTAGGCTGCCGCTAAGCGTGATTGTTCCTGGGCCAAGAACGACGGATGTTAGGGTGGCGTCGTAGCCGATGTCTCGGGCGTCAAATATCTCTCCCACCCTAGACTCCAAAAACTCCCGCGCGAACCCGGGCGCACCCAAGCCGGCGACATCGAGCTTCTTTAGGTCGAGCGCAAGGATGCGTTGGCCGCGTATCACGAGGTCCGCGTCAGCAACCACTGCCACTTTCAGCACTGACACCCCCGGCTTGGCAAATATTGCAAGCTTATTACCCCTAAGTTCGGCTTTGAGACCTGGAACGTTGGGGTACTTGTTCGCGAGGTAGCGATTTAGTTCCTTTTCGGAAAGAGAGGCCGCGAACTGCGTGTAGCCGACGCGCTTGATTTGTTTGGTATCGGTGTCAACCATCAGATCCGTGATCTTCACGTTGAGCCTATCAACGCGCAGCCCAGCGGGCAGTTCAACGCCGATACCAATAATATCCAGCCCGGATATCTTCCCCCCGATCATGCGAAACATATTTCCCGACGCACGGACCGAGTAGGATTCCGCCGGACCTATGAGTTTGGGCAGGCTCTCGGCCACCGACTTCTCAATCTTCCCCCTAACAGGATCTCCGCCGCAGCCGCAGAACCCAACAAGCGCAATGCCGACAATAACACTTAGACAAAATCGGAACAAACCCATCGGTCACACTCCACAATATGAGAACGCGCGTTGCGCGGACTCGGTTCCCTCCAAGTTTTCGATGTGAGCGCGCTAAAGCTTCTGCCATTTACCCCCAATCACAATAGCTCCACGCGTGCCGTGACGCCCTCCAGCGCACATAAACTTAACTCTATTGGCGTAGCCGCTGCCGCTTAAAACTTACATCCCAAAACGCCAGCACTTACTGAGCTTAGGCAACGAGATAGCAAATTACTTCCCGGCGAAACCGACGATAAACAACGCTGTCCACACACCGTAAGCCCGTTTGGCACAGTTATTGCAGAGTTTATGTGTGACTAGTATGTTACTAGAGGGGGACGTCTAGATGCGTTTAGCACTGACAATTATTTGTCTTATGATGGCTCTGAGCGTTGCCGCAAGCGCGGACGGCTTCTATTGGAGCCAGGATTTTGAGACCTTGCCTCTGCCGGACGAGTGGGACGTGCAGAGCGGCGATGGTGGGTTCGGCGGTGTGGTGGTTGATCCGCTTGACTCCAATAACCACGTGTTGAAGCTGGACAGCAGCTCATCCGGCGGCTGGGCATACGCCGCGGTTAGTAGCACAGCGCTCGATTACGACAACCCCGGCACCGGCGTAATCACCTACAGGCTGCTGTTGCTCACCGACGACAACTACATTCTCTACAGCCCAGGCTCGAACACCATCACCAACATCATCTACGGCACTGGCTTATACACCAACCCGGCTGGGCCGCAGATCTACACGTTCAACACTAATCAGTGGTACAACATCAAATACATAGTTGACTGGGAGAACTTCGAAGATTACGAACTCTGGATCGACAACACGCGCATAGGCACCTATGACAGCTACGACGCGGGCCCGCCGGGAGGAATAGCCTTCTGGCTTGGCAACTACCCGAGCGGAAGCAGCACTATCAACATCCCCCCGATCCCGCCGCAGGGTGGAGCTTGCTGGGATGATTTCACGATCACTGTTCCCGAGCCGAGCAGCATCCTTGCGATGATGACAGGCCTTGTGGTCCTTGTAAGACGCCGCAAGAAGTAGCGACACCAACTTGAGAGGCAATCCAACGGCCCGGCCGATAAGGCTGGGCCATTTTCTTGTCCGACCTTTACCCCCGCCTATCTTCGACTAGAAAAGATAAAAAGCAGGAAAAATGACACAGATTGTTGCATATAATATGGTTCGAGAACTCGAGTGCTGTGAGGAGGATAATGAGCAGTTACTATTCTACCAATAGAAAGCCTCTGCCGGAAACGGCGTTTTCGTTTCTGCCGCTTGGCAGTGTCAAGCCCACCGGCTGGCTCAAGAACCAGCTCCGAATACAGGCCGACGGCCAGGGCGGGCACCTGCCAGAGTTCTGGGACTCCCTTGGCCCAAATAGCGGCTGGCTAGGCGGGACCGGCGAGAGCTGGGAGCGCGGGCCTTATTTCCTGGACGGCCTGGTGCCACTTGCCTATTTACTGGAGGACGACAAACTCATCAAAGAGGCCCAGAAATGGATCGAGTGGAGCATCGCAAGCCAGGACACCTACGGCCACTTCGGCCCGAGAGCGGACAACATCGACTGGTGGCCCTTCGGCATTATGCTGAAGGTTCTCACGCAGTATCAGGAAGTAACCGGCGACCCACGCATAATCCCAATGATGGAGCGGTTCTTCACATTTATGGCCCGCGAGTTGCCGTTCATTCACCTTCACTCTTGGGGTAAGGTGCGCTGGGCGGACACGGTGCTGAGCATCATTTGGCTCTACAACCGTAACGGGGACCCGGCTCTGATTAAGCTTGCCAACGACATTATGCAGCAGGGCTACGACTGGGCATGGCACTTCGATGACTTTGGCCACACCGAGAAACAGACGAAGCGCTTCCGGATGCGCACTCACGTAGTGAACAACGCAATGGCAGTGAAGACACCCGCCGTGCAGTGGGAGCTCACGCAATGGCCGGAACACAAGGACGCGGTTGATGTGGCGCTGTTCATGCTGGATGAGTATCACGGTACGGCAGTCGGGATTTTCACTGGTGACGAGCACTACGCGGGCAAGAACCCGACACAAGGGACAGAGCTTTGCGCGGTAGTCGAGTATATGTTCTCGCTCGAAAACCTTATTCAAATACTTGGCAAGCCGGCTTACGGCGATAGGCTCGAAAAAATAGCCTATAATGCGCTCCCTGGCACTTTCGATGAGAAAATGTGGGCACATCAGTACGATCAGCAGGCGAATCAGGTGCTATGCACTGTTGACCGGCGAGAGTGGACAAACAACCACGACAATTCGAACATTTTTGGCTTAGAACCCAACTACGGCTGCTGTACTGCTAATTTCCACCAAGGTTGGCCCAAGTTCGTTGCCAACATGTGGTTAGCTACACCCGATGATGGCCTAGCTGCAGCAATCTATGGCCCGTGCCAGGTGAAGGCGACGGTGCGTGACAAGCGGCAGGTAACCCTGGACGTCGAAACCGAATACCCGTTTGACGAGACGGTGATGGTGAAGATCCACATCGATGTCCCGTCTACGTTCCCGCTTAAGTTTAGGATTCCAGGTTGGGCCAACGACGCATCCGTGAAAGTGAATTGCGCGGACTGTGGTTGCGCCGAGCCCGGCACGTTCTTCACAATTGAGCGCGAGTGGAAAGACGGTGATGTCGTGGAACTGAACTTCCCAATGAAGGTGGAAGTGGAACGAAGGTTCAACGACTCAGTTACGGTAAAGCGCGGTCCGCTGGTTTACTCGCTCAAGATCGGCGAACGTTGGGAGAAGATCAACGACCACCCCGTTTGCCCGGACTACGCAGTGTATCCCACCACACCGTGGAATTACGGACTCGTTATCGATCCTGAGAACCCAGACGTGGAAGTTGTTAAGGGCAAGGTAGGCGAGGTAATCTACGGCCCAAATCACGCGCCCATTCATATAAAAATCAAGGGCCGCAAAATACCCGAGTGGACACTGGTAAATAACCAAGCCGGTCCGCTGCCGAAAAGCCCGGTTAAATCGTCTGAGCCCATAGAAGAACTTACGCTCATTCCCTACGGATGTGCCAAGTTACGAATCACCGAGTTTCCGCTTTTAGAGAGCTGAGCGCACCGGTTCATCACTTAAGGGAACAGTACTGCGTAAGAGGCAAGCAACCTAGGTTCTTGGGCAAATCTGACGGGACCGCTCCAGCGGACGATCCTGTGGCGAGTTACCGCGGCAAGACCGGAACCACAGCTAAGGACTTAACCACTGCGAAGGTTTACAATTGGCAATATATCAAGCAAAATCAAGTAAAATGTGTGGAGACTTATATTATGATAGGTCAGACCAGCTTGAGCTCGCTACCGACTTTGCGAGACTATAAAAGCGTGAGGATTTCCAGTTGGGATCGGACCGGCAACAACTGCGACGCCTGGTGGATAGAGCCGGGCGAGAGGAGAGTATTGGCCGAGATCAATGAGCCAGGATGTATCAAGCACATCTGGATGACACTCGGCATTAAGCAGGAAGATATGGTCCGTAGGATAGTGCTGCGAATGTATTGGGACGACTGCGATGAGCCAAGCGTGGAGTGCCCCATTGGCGACTTTTTCGGAATGGGTCACGGAATGCGGAAGAACTTCGTCACCCTGCCACTGCAGATGAGCCCGCAGAACGGCAAAGGTATGAACTGCTGGTGGCCGATGCCATTCAAAAAGAAGGCCATAATCGAAGTAGAGAACCAGGGCGAGGTGGGTTACAACCACTACTTCTACATTGATCACGAGGTATATCCATCAGTCGATGCAGTTGCAGATCAGGCCTACTTCCACGTGCAATGGAACCGGGAAGCCGAAACGAAAGGTTGGGCATTCGAAGAAAAGTTGCCCAGAGGCGACGCAATCTGGAAAGACCCGCGCATCATCAACGCCAGCGGTAAAGACAACTACGTAATACTTGAGACCGAAGGTGACGGCATTTATTGCGGCGCGCATCTGGACATTGACTGCTTCCAGCGCAATCCCAACGACTGGTATGGCGAAGGCGATGATATGATCTTCATCGACGGCGAGGAATGGCCGCCCAGCCTCCACGGCACTGGCACTGAGGACTGGTATCATTGCGCTTACTGTCCCTCGCAGGAATATAACGCGCCTTACCACGGCATTATCTTGTACAGCGGAACCCCAGATTGGCCTTGGAAGGGCAAGAACACAGTCTATCGGTATCATATCGAAGACCCCATCAGGTTCCGCAAGAGCATCCGCGTAACCATAGAACACGGTCACGCCAATAAGTTGAGCAATGATTACTCAAGCACGGCATACTACTACCTAAGAGAGCCGCGGCGCGGCGGTAAGCCCATTCTACCTGTCGAGGAGCGACTTCCCAGACCCAACGAGCCTTGGTATACCCCACAAAAGGGTTGACAGAGAGGTCGTGGGTTATGTGATTAGGGAATAGGGGTCAGAAAACACAGATTGGAAGATCAGTGAACTAGCGGTCCCGGGCGGATGCTCGGGGCCGTTTTCTTGCGGCAGTGTTTCAGCACGCCCCCTCTATAGTTCTGAGCACGATGATGTTCTTTCGTAAGAAGCCGAACAACTCTTTCAGGATCGCAGGTGCAATCAAATGGCATGCCTTGCGGTTCGTACTGCCTGGCTAGATCGCCTAGCCCCGACTGCTTCGGCGGCGCACATACCCGCAAAAAATGGCTGAGGTTGTCACCTCCAGCTTTGAATTGGCACGGTATGTGCATAAAAGTGTGTTCGAACCTGGCATAAGTACTTGCACGAAAGGCGGAAAAAGGGAACCGTGAGCAAGATACTCGCTATGTTCCTGGCGACCATTGTCACGCTGATCCTGTCAAAAGATTCATTGCCTAACAGAACTTGGGTAAGAGTACGGACTTCGCCCTGCAAGACGAATCCGGCATGGGCCAAGGATTCGAAGCGGATCAAGCTGGGCAGCGTATACTTCGACGCTTCGAACAACGTATATACCACTGCCACGAAAGGAAA
>Ga0068707_1000793_pt1 | contig 21395 bp, 18 predicted proteins | sample YNPNPMetaG_FD_66600 | JGI IMG/M metagenome (GOLD analysis project Ga0068707, IMG submission 66600) | Anoxygenic and chlorotrophic microbial mat microbial communities from Yellowstone National Park, USA - YNP NP MetaG | ecosystem: Environmental > Aquatic > Thermal springs > Hot (42-90C) >...
CTAAGCTGGAAGCTGTGAAAGATTACGATTCAGATTGGTACAACACGCAGAAAGAAGCTCTCGGTGACGCGCCTGCTCCACCTGAAAGCTAAAAAAAAGCTCTCCGATTGGAGAGCTATTCATCTTCGTCTTCTTTTTCACTTGGAAAAAGAAGGTTCCATACAACTGAAGTGATCACACCACAGATTAGCATGAACACCAGTGTAGGTGTTACTGTGTCTACCATTACATACAAGATATTACATCCTGCCATCAGGGCCAGAAGCAGCAATATTAGAAACAGCATTTTTGACCACCTCCCAGTCCGGTAAAAGTTTCTGGTATTTTTCGATGCTGACATCTTTGATGTAAGACATCCACCCACTCAGAACTTGGTAAAACTTTGCTGCTTCGACCTTTGCTTTTTTTGCTTCTTCGATCAATCCATTCTTTGCAACATTGTGAATTATGGCACGGATGCGCATGTAGTCGCGCCTGCGTAGATTTACTTTTTCGTTGACGCAGAGTCCCAGGACAACCTGGGATCTGTTTTTCCCGACAACTTTTATTTTCTTCTTATTTACGTAAAATCCTCCTTTCTTTATTATTGCCTCGATGTCCCTTATCAACTGCGTGATTGTCTCTTTGGGTTGCCACACTGGATGACTGATGATAAGGTCATCGGCGTACCGATCATACCTCCAGGCGGGATCCAATTTTTTCAGATAATCAATGATGGCCTGGTCGAACCGCCAGCTGGCCACCAGGTTGGCGATTGCTCCAGACGTTGGCGCTCCCTGCGGCACGTGATTTTTGTAAGTCACAAAGCAGGAAATGCTGTGACTTACTTCATGTGTAAGTCCGTAAAACCGCAGACACTTGTACACGTCGTACCGTCGGATTGAAGGAAAGAAATCTTTCAAATCTATTTTGATGATAACTGCTTTTCCGGTATGGCGTGCTGCTAGTTCTCGGCAGTTGTGCTGTTTCCGATATGCTCCTACATGATCTCCCAGAGGAATTCGATTGAGCACACGATGTAAAATGTTTCTCTGAATGTTTCGGAGGCTGTCATTAGGAGCTTCGATTGTCCTGAATTTTCCAGGCGTGCTTTTTTTAATTTTGAACGTTGTATAACAGTTGTCTATGTGTTTACGAATTAGATATGCCCATCTTGCCGCTATCCCCAGAAGACAGAACAACTCGTCTCTGGTTTCGGGCATCGGGTAGCCTTCCGGAGGTTTCTTCCTAAAGTTGTGATGTTGTGTACGAATGTATTCCTGGAACGTATCAAAACAATAGAGCGGCAATTTTTTCTCGTTAAGTAAACATTCGAATTGATATTGACAATGAACACAGATATTTTCCTCTTGATAGTTCACAATAAACTTCAGTTCAGTTGCGTGACTGATTTGCCAGCGTAGTTTTTTCTTATTTGCTTTTATATATGTGTAAGGAATTAGCTTCTCTGTTCCGTGGTGTACCAGTACTATCGCATGGCGAGGTTTCACAACCAGCCTCCGGTTTCTACTGAAATGCAGAGTTCAGACTTTACTTTTCGCCCACGTTTTGTAATTATGAAATAACGCGGGCACTTTGTTTTGATTGTCGGAACATCAGCATAGCCATCGGTGAAGTAAAACAAGATGTCTGGTCTTACATTTTCTTCGGCGAACTGAAGCGCTGGATCAAAAGTCGTCCCGCCTCTACCGCGAACTTCATATTGAATTTTGCTGTTGGGTTTATCGAGCTCGTATACTTTCTCGACAGCAGCATCGGCTTCGATCACGGTCACTTTCATGTGTGGTATCTGTTGCCGGAGTTGCCGTAGTTCGTTCAGACCTTCTTCCAGTTCACGCTGCCCCATTGAACCGGAGGTATCTAGGCACCATACCACATTGAAATGAGACTGTTTTCGCGCTCCAGGATGGATTATTGGAAGAGCCACACGTCGCCGCGAGATTCGCGCAATAGTTCTTTCTTTGTCCTCAGTACGGACGCAAATCAAGCGTCGGACCAGCTTAGCATAGCTAATCTTTGTTTGTTGATTTAGCTGTCCGCACAGCTGCTCAATTTTGCCAGGAAGACTGCCTATTGTCTTTTTGATGTCATTAACAACTGCAGCCAGCTTTTGCTTTTCAACAGACAGAATTGCGCCAAACTCATCTGCTTGTTTGGTTTTCTCTGTTTGCGCAGCAGCGCTGGTATCGCTGGTTTTGTCGCCTTTGTTACTCGAAGTGCTGGTTCTTTTTTCAGCTTCTTCCTTAGCTTTTTTCTGCGCTTCAGCTTGTGCGTCGAAGTATTCCTGCAGAGCACGATCTGTTTCTGCATTTCCTTTTACAGTATTTTTGGTGGTGCCATCTGATGTTCCGCCACTATTTTTACTTTGAGCTTTACGGTTCAGTAGTTCACGCAAATAATAATCAGCGGATCTTCCAGGAAGTAAATCAAAATTTTCAGGCAGCACTGCGTGCCAGTGGCAATCTTTAAAGTAAACGAACTCCCGCAGTTGGTCGTTGCAAGCACATTCGACTGCTGTATCTACCAGTTCTTCTCTTCCAGGAGGAACTATCTGGAGAAGCTCCATCTTTCTGATAGGATGCAAAAGAAGGTAGTGCATAGCTTCATGGAGAAGTACCACATTCAGATACTTAGGAGTTAATTTTTCTACAAATTTAGGATCGTAGAAAAGAAACCATTTTCGGGATTCTATGTTGAATGCGATTGCACAGGTTATCACAGGCGCGGGTTCGACAGGCAAGCGCCACAACAACTGATAGAAGAAGCGGTGAGTTTCGTTTCGACCGTACATGGCTTTGAAAATTATGAATTTTTTTACATCCTTGACCATCGATTTTCTCCTTGATTATGTTTTTGTTTCCAGCTACTATTTTTAGGAACCCCATTAGGAGTTCGAAAGTTGACAACTTATCACAACTGCTATACTATGATAACGCTGGCAGAAAGGAATTATCGTGACGATTATTGACCAATTTTCGGATCCTAGTTTTAAACCAGTTATTCAGCTTATGCAAGCAAACCCTGAATACAGGGAGCTGACCAAACACGCCTCTCTGGACTATGGCGAACGTGACCAGTTGCCAGACAGTGCGTTTGCCTGGCCAGAGGAACGCCTGTTCCGAATCGACACACGTGACAATGCTGTTTTGTCGAAATTGTTTATGGAAAAACAGGCTGCTTATATTCCAGAAGTGGTAAAACAACGCTGCGACAATGCTCTTCGTATTTACGGGGTAAATCCTGACTCTATAAAAATTCGGGAAAAGAAGGCATCTACTGCGCTTGTGCGATATGTTTATCCAGAAGAGAAAAAACTCCCGGTGCGCAACGCACAGGATTATAAAGTTGCCAGCGATCTTTTGACTTCCAATCTTCGGCGTATGGACCCCAGAACACGTACATATACAGCGGTACGTCTGGTAAAAATAGGATCCGAGCTGGGTGAATATCCGCCTGAATGGGCGCTGCAGTACTCCGGAATGACTGTTTGTGACAAAGGACGGCTGAAAGAGACCATTGAAGTCCGGACAGCGGTGGCGCCCAATATGCAGTTAAAATATGCCTATAATAAACTTCTGGATGGTATCCAGCAGTTGCCTGACTTATTCGATGATTTCTCTGAGCTCACTAAGTTTGCCGCAGCTCTGGAAGAGCTAGACATGCTTGCAGGACTGGTCCCCTTCTACAGTCGTGGACTTCCTGATCCGATGCTGTCAGTTTTTAATACCACCAAAGTTGCTTCGGATCTTGTACAGTTGAATGGTACGACTGTTCCTCTGGAAACTCTGCTGCGCGTTCCTGTTGATGTCTATGCTACCATATTTGGCGATGAGATTGTTCCAGAGATTACCACTAATGGAGATCTTGACCCGGAGAAACTTATTGCAGTTCTTCCCACAATGCCTGCTGATCTGATTCGTATCTTCCTGCAGCAGGTTGGCAATGGCTGATCTTCTCACCAACGACAAAGCAAGCGCTACAGCTATTTTTACTGCTGTTAGCAAGATGCTTGGTTCCCAGTTTATCAACTGGGAACCAGAGACAATCTGGCTGGACCTGCAGCAGAAGTTTTCTGTAGATCTCAGCAACATCAATCGCGACAAGTTGATGGCCTGCATTACGGTTCTGACTACTGATTATTTTTATGTCGATGCTGCAGTTTTCGAAAACGTTTGCATGGCGTTCTGCCACAAATGGTCCAGTCCTGAAATTCTTCAGGAAGCTACTCCTGCACAGATGTCCTGGGGAGTTATCGAAGCCGAATTTCTCAGGAAACTTTATGATCAAGTTCCTCAAGAATTCGATTACGAACCACGCGGCTACGTAGCAACGATTCTTGCTCGCGAAGGTTTCGTTGTAGCTCCGGATTACTTACGCTTTGCACAACCGGAGCTGGATAAACAGATTTCCAACAAAGAAATCCAAAGGGAGGTCCTGTCCCGCTGGGAGGGACTCAACAGAAACAGGACCCCCCTTGACCAGCAAATTTTTCCTGAAACGCCAGTCGGTGTACAGCTAGCGCGATTGGCAGCAGTGAAGCTCTACGTTAATGAACGCACGCAACAACTCATTGATGAGATGCATGCGGTCTGATTAGTTTTCGTCTTTTTCGAATGACTTCCTGATCTCCTCTTGCGTGCCCCGCAGCTTTGTGTAGAGCTTTTTGTATCTTGCAGAGGCTGCAAGCTGCTGCAGCAGTTTGTCCATGTACCCCCGGCGCTCCTGCAGTTCTTTTACGAGTTTGGTTAGCAGCGCCATTTGAATTTCTTCCGGGAGATCTTCGATGAACGCAGAAAGATTGTCACCCAGAGAGGCATCGATGTATTCATTGCTAATCAGCCACAGGACGGTAGCTTCGGCGATACGAAACAGCGTCGCTTTTTTGGCGCTGTCCTGTATGAGTTCTTTTATCTTGCTCTGGACGCTGTTATAGTCTTTCAAAACATCTTCTGGACTCACGAGATCTTTCTGAGTTTCCAACCACTCGATGAATTCTGTGGCAGTGTGAACTCCCAGAAATCCAGATATGACAATGCTGAGAGCGTTGGTGTCGATGTTCTTTATGCTGTGCATAATCTGACTTACCTTTTCCCAGGCAGCCGGATTAGCATACACCTTGCCAGCGTCGCGGGTCTCTACATCCAGCAACTTTGCCGGATTGTGAATTATGTACTTTATGACCGATTCATGGATTTTGTTATTCTTGGCCCAGGAAAGCCAGGTTCCGGGGTCGCTGCGCACACCGATCCATGCCAGCCGGCGACGGAATGCAGGGTCTTTTTCGCATTCGTTCACCAGATACCCCATTTCACTGGGGTTCATAGTTGCACCGATGCTAATGTTTTTGGGGAGCACAACGCTGCCAAACCGACGTTGTTCCATCAAGGTGAACGCAGCGTTCATAACGTCGTGACTTCCCCGGTTCCACTCATCGAGAATCAGGTAAGTCACTTTTTCGGTATTCGCCAGTTTGGCGATGTGCTCTTCTGTCAGGTATACGTACGCTGATTTATTTTTGTTGGGGAATGGAATTCCAAAGTCTTCCTTCTCCATGTGGGCGAGATACAGAAAATAGATATCTGCACCTTCTTCTTCGGCGATCTGCCGCATAAGTGCAGTTTTGCCGATTCCGCTTTCCCCAACCAGAGTTGGGATATATCCCAGCTGAAAACAGACTTTGCAGAACTGCTTCGCAGTCTGCAACGTCACCAGATGAATTCCGAGTCTCTCTGCAAAAACGGTAGCTTGCTCTTTGTTTTCTTTGCCCATTTTTCCTCCTTTGTGGGTTTTTCGTATTTTCTTATAACATGTTTTTTTTCGATTTTTTTAAGCTTTCAGCTAAAATATCCTTGAGATGACGTACACTATAAAATTGACAAAATCACAAATTGCAGAGCGCCTTTTCATGCTTGATGGTAAGCGTTACACGCTACATGACTACCCATTTATGCGTCAAGTTTTTGACATCCCGGCTCGTGAGGTTCTGTTAAAGACAGGGCGTCAGGTTTCAAAATCAACTGTTTGTGCCTGTAGTCTTCTGGCAGAAGCAATAGCGCGTAACCATTTCAAGATTCTTTACATTGCGCCATTGCGAGAGCAAACGAGCCGATTTTCTAACACAAGGCTTTCAAAACTTATTTACTACTCTCCAATTGTGCGCGATCTTTATACAGATGATCGGCTGACAAATAATGTCTTGCTTCAGGTTTTGAAGAATGGGTCTGAGATTGCGCTTTCTTACGCCTGGGATGACCCTGACCGTGTCCGGTCGATTTCGGCAGATCATATCTTTGTCGATGAGGTACAGGACATTATTTACGACAGTGTAATTCCTGTCGTGAAAGAGTGTATGGGAAACTCCGATTATGGTTACACAACTTATGCGGGAACACCGAAGACAATGGAAAACACTATCGAATTTTTGTGGCAACGGAGTTCTCAGGCTGAGTGGATAATGCAGTGCAAGCATTGTAATAAATGGCAATATGTAGACAGTGTAAAATCTGTCGGTAAGAGAGGAATCATCTGTGTTAACTGTGGCAAGTCTTTGAACCCCAGAGAAGGACATTGGCACGAGTTCAACCCCAAAGCGCACATCAAAGGTTTCCACATCTCGCAGCTGATATTGCCGCGCAACAATGAAAATCCAGACAGATGGCAGCGCATCCTGGAAAAGCTGGAAACCTATTCCGAAACTCGATTCAAGAACGAAGTTCTTGGGATTTCCGATGCTTCCGGTGCACGGATGCTTACCAAGGAAGACCTGGAAGCGTGCTGTCAGGATTATTTCGTTACCCGGCCTCCAACAACAACTGTGCTTCAGAATGTTCAACAAATTGTGGCTGGTGTTGATTGGTCCGGATCCGGCACGGGGATTTCAGCAAGAACCGTTGTCTGGATCTGGGGGGTCATGCCGGATCAGCGTCTCAAGACGCTTTACTTTGAAATCTTTCCTCAAGCCAACAGCATCAATGATGTCAACAAGGTCATGACCATCTTGCGTGAATTTAACGTTTCGCTTGTTGGCTGCGATGCTGGTGAAGGTGCCGTAGCTAACTCTGTTCTCAAAGATGGCTTGGGAGCTCATCGGGTTATTCCGATTCAGTATACTGGTGGACGTGCTGCTCAGCGGCATATCAAGTGGAATGAAAATACAGATAAATACATTGTGCACCGCACGGCAGCAATAGATAGTTTTCTACTTATCGTTAAGCGCCAGGGCGTTATTTACCCTGACGCCCGGCAGATGGAAGTTCCATTTTCCGATATGTTGGCTGAATACGAAACTGTTACTAACCCTGAAGGCGAAGTGCAATCACGCATCTGGTTGCACTCTCCAACGCAGCCCGACGACTGTTTGCATGCGCAGATTTTTGGTTACATTGCTGCTCAAGTTTCACGTGGAGTAGTAGAGTTCTATTGAGTTTGCTGTGCTCGAACGCGTCAAGCCACGCTTGACGCGCTACTTGCTGTACAGCGACTTTTACGTACGTGTCGATGTAACATCGACCCGATTAGAACATATCGGCCACAGCAAACTTGTTTGTGTGGTGCTTGCGACGAGAATTTTTACGGCAAATTCTCGGAAGCCATTCACTTGGGCATTTGTTTCTTATTTGTTGCTGTAACAGCGACTGGAGGTGTTTCACTCTTCGGCCACCACACAAACAATTATTTCGCAGGTGCTTATTTGAGGGAGAAACTGGATGCACGCGATTCTTTTCTACATGACGCTGTTGCAGCGTCGGGAAACTGAACTCCCACCACCTGCTACTCGATCGTCTTCAAGAACTCATTAAAAGGCACCAACAGCTCTTTTGGCATTGTCTCCAGTAGAACTATGCTGTTCATAGAAATCTGCGGCTTGTAAAATATCGGAATTGCGTTGAATACCCATCCAGTATTGTTGCTGTTGCGATTAAAAGTAAATATTCTTGCGAAGATCATCTTTTCATGAATCTCAGGCTCGGCTAATGCTACCAGCCCAACATTCTGAATGAGCGCGATGAGGTGTGCCTGCGGTTCAGAATTTTTCGGTTTTGCCATAACTTTCTCCCATTTCAACATCGAACAGAAAAGGAACCGGAAGCCAGGGGTATTCCTTTTTGATCTGTTCGACAATGATTTCGTTCAGGAGCGGTTTCAGCTCACTAATTTTACTGCGGGGTACTTCCATCACTACCGAGTCATGTACAGTGAGCAACAGCCGACCACCAAGTTTCTTAATAGGTTTATCCAAAGCACAGATGCGTGTCAATACTAAATCGCTGCTAGTAGACTGTATCAGAAAGTTGACACCTTCTCTAATGGCCATTGCTGAAAAACTATTGTCATAATGCAACTGTGGAAATCGGCGAAACCGCCCGAACAACGTGCGTAGCTGTTTTTCTTTGAAAATCTTCTCTTTGGTTGTTTCAACATATCTGGGAAGCGCTGGCAAAACTTCGAATATTTTACGCTGTAGATTGCGAGCCTCATCTATGTTGATGTCCAGAATTTTAGAAATTCTTTCAGGTCCGGCTCCGTACAGCGTTCCGAATACAATCCGCTTGCACTGATCCCGCAGCTTTTTTACCTGTGGGTCTGTTTCTTTTACAGCATTGATTTCTTCGTAAGTCTTCTTGTAGACCTGCGCAGTGACCCACGAATGCGGGTCTTTGTTGGTCATAAACAGGTCAATCATCAGCGGGTCTTCTGCGTATGCTGTGTATACACGCAACTCTGCTGCCTTGATGTCTACGTTGACCATGACCAGATCCGGGCTGGATGGAATGAACAATTCCTTGATGTTGTAACCTGGGTGAAGAACAGACCCATCTGGTGCATGCCGGACACCTGCAATTTTTGGAATATTCTGCATGTTGGGATCAGAACTGCTCAGCCGTCCAGTTGCCGTTCCATTGAGATGGAACGCACAGTGAATCCTTCCATCCTTAGCTGCAAAATCTCTTAGAGGAATGAGATAGGTGAACAACAATTTGTGCAAACTGCGGAAATTAAGAATCTGTACGCAGAAGTCGCGGCGTGGGTCATTCTGTGGCAACAGGTCGAGATATGTCTGGAATACTTCTTTATCCGCAGAATTTTCTTTTACTGCTGGAAGGTTCAACTGCGCAATCCATGAGGCCAACTGTTGCTGTGAGCGAATGTTAAGATTTGGATTGTAGTGTATCTTTATGTGCCGTTCGATTTCTTCTATTTTTGATGCGACTTCTTTTATCAAATTGTTTAGTTTTTCCCGATCCAGCTTTGTACCAACGTACTCCATTTCCCCCAGAACTCTGGATGCTGGAAGGTAAAGCTTTTCCATAACCTGTGTGGCATAGGTATCAATATGCGTAGCTGCAATGAAAAGCTTTTGTTTGCGAGCAATTCGACGAGTTACGTCGGCATCAATAGTTGCGTACTTCTGAATTTCAGAAATTGGTGTTGGTTTTTGGGTTTTTGCAGCTGGACCAGAAATTTCTATGTTCAGCAACTTTAGTTGCTGACGGAGTGTTGCAGGTATCGCACCTTTACTCTTTTTTAGCGCTTCCAGCATTTGTTTCCAGGTTGCTATCGAAGTATCGTGTGCTGGGATACCGTCAGCAATGATTTTTTCGATGTAATCTATCAGTTTCCGTTTTGTGAATTTTTTAGTTGTCTCCACTGATGTTTCTTCAGCAACATCAAACCGGATATTCTCTTCGTAGTTCTGGAACTGAGGGACGTAAAGCGGCACTAGTTTTTTCAGGCCGTAAAATCCTTTTTTGTTTTCATCAATATAGTGCTCGCCGAGCATCGTATCCCAAGAAACATTGTTTACCGGCTTTTTGTAAACTAACTCCAGGAACTTCAGGTCGAACTTGAAGTTATGAAATGTCTTTGGTTTCGGACATTGCAAAAGTCGGTCTACATGTTCCCAGGCTTGTTTAGGATCGTATGGAGTTTCTGGGTGATCAAGCATGATTGTCGCGGCCTTGCCTTCATCCCAGGCAACTGATAGCATGTAGATTTTCGGATCGGCAAGCCAGTAAGGATGCAGTCCGTTGGTTTCCAGGTCTAGCGATATCAACCAGTATTCCGGACCGCGTTTGGTTCGTTCTGGATTGTAGTAATTTATAATTGTGTCCACTACATTTTTGACGTCTTCAATTGTTTTTGGAAAGTAATATTCAGTCTGAGGAGTTCCGACAATTTTTTGTTTGGCATTCACGGCTGTCAATGCTAGCCGAGCAATTCCTTTTACGGTCTGTAACAATCCAGGATTGCGCGCCAGAAAATCTATCGAGGGCATAACAAATGTTGTCAGCTTTAGCACGGATTCCGGTGTGGAAGTTGGCAACGTGATCTCTATAACTCTGCTGTACAGACTGCTTATTTTCTTCACCTTGTAGTCCAGCGCACGCAATGGAATCTCTCCAAGTGCGACAATGACCGGAGGTTTGTTGCCGCGCTGGAGTGTGACATTTATAATATCTCGCTGCAAAAAAGTTTTGCAGATGTTAGCAGCTAAGTTATTCTGAGTGGCTGTTCTTATGGCATAAGTGTAGCCAATTCTCAGCGATCGGAATTCTGCATTGTCTCTCTGTAGCCCAGTAAAAATAGTTTTTATTAGTCGTTCGTCAGCTGATTGGAATGGTCGGTTATCACTAACGGCAAAAATTGTTGGGCTGCCGCCGACAACGATAACGTCTTCGTTCGTTAGTTTTGGCGTTAGACAAATATTGTAGAAATTTTGACATTTCTGGCAGACGGTCGGTTTAGACATCGATCTTTCCCTCTTTCTCTTCCGCTACGAAATCGAATGGAGATGCTGTTTCTGAATGCTGCCAGAGCTGTGGCAATACTTTATTTAAATCTAAAACCGACAGGTCTTTTGGGCTCAGTGCAAACTTACTGATGCGCTGAAGTTCTTCGATTAGCGTTGGTAGTATAGTATCTATTGGAATTACAGCTTCATGTTCGTTTGCAAGAGCTTGTAGTTTTTTAGCGTTCTTGTAACCTTTGAACAATGTTGAACCATTTAAAAGTCCATCAACTATTTGGTTCCAATTGATTACCAGCCAGTTTTTCGACATGATATAATATACACCTATGTCTATGGCATTAATTGCGTTGCCGTTGCCCATTGCCAGCATGGATATAATTGAACCGGTTGTTAAATCACCTGATGGCAATCGGAACGCATGAGGTACCGCAAGAATTGTGGACCAGATCTGTTCATAAAATTGTACTGTTCCACCAAGCGCCTCAAGCTGTTTGGCTTTCTCACGGCTAAATTCTTTTACGAATTCTTTGTAGTCTTCTTTTATGTACTTCAGGATTGCAGCTACAGGAAGATAATTTCGTAGTTGTCTATCCATTACTTCTGGTGCCAGATTTTTCTTATCCAGAAATTCGTTCCGCAATTCTTCGTAGCAGACGGCAAGTTCGCCAAGCCGAGGTAGAAAGCACAGAGTAACCTGGCGCTGTAAATCTTGCAACTCTTCTAGAGTGTACATTTCTCTGACTGCCGCTAGCGGAAATTTCCAGCCTTTAATCTGTTTGGTCTCGATGTGAACGAATCTGTTTACGTCTTGTACCTGTTGCATTGTATAAATACCGCCAACCAGCAGCGGGAAATTTATTTTCCCGGTTACAGCTTCGCCGCCAGCAGTGCCGCGAACGAACGACGCTCCACTGGCACCAGAGCGAACAAGTTCCAGGATTTCGCGGACCGCACGGGTTTTAGGATCAGTCGTCAGTCCGCTATCGCGATCTTCGAATTCATCGAGTAGCAAGCACAATCGGTTGTTTGCCATAAATTGTCGAACACCAGCACTAGAATAGTTTTCCAGTAGCACCGTTGCTTCGCAGAGTTTATACTGCATCTCCGAGCTGCCGCTCACGAGTTGCATGAACGAGCTCTTTCCGGAATGTGTTGGGCCGGTGATATCTGTGAAAACCATGTGCTTGAAAATGGACGCAACTGGAAAATACATTATCAGTCCCGTGAGAAACATTGCGTCCAGATCATGGTTCTTGAATTTCCACAGCGTGCTTACGATTCGGTGGATTTTCTTATACAATTCAGCAGCATTTATTCCGTTTGGTTGCAAATCTTCAAGTCTTTTTATGTAGTTGGACCAGGGAGTATTCGATGCTTTGAATATGTATGTGTCGTTGAAGGGAGCATCGAATTCCACGTAATCTACGCCACCTTCTTCTGTAAGTTTACCCCGGAAGAACTTGTTTCCATTAATAACGTAGACTTCGTAGTTCTCTCCATTTTTCAGATAATGCACACCCTGACCCACAGTTTCAAAATGTGAGCTGCTTGGCAGCTGGTAGGCAATATTTGCCAGTGCATTTTCTGCATGCGTCATCAACTCGGCCATGATGTAAGAGCTAGGTCTATTGACTGACTGGCCTTTTCGCGTAGTTGTTTTTATGTATTCGGGAATGCCTATTTCCTGTTCTACAAAGTCATCAAACTTACCGGTATCCAGTTCCAAACTAGCACGTAGTCCTCTCATACCACGGATCAGGTTTACTAGCTGTCTGCGGCGTTTGCTCCAGGCACGGATTTCGACGTGTCCTTTGTCCGTCGAGTCTGCCGAGAGAAACATGTAAGTTTTTTTCAGAAGATGTTCCAGTTGATGCAGGAATTCGTTCTCTTCCGAGGTTTGCCGTATCAGTTTTTCAAAACTTCCCGAAGGCAGATTATGCTTTTCCGAAAGCCAGGCAATAAACACATCTTTATCAATCTGGTTTGTCAACCAGGTGCCACATTCAATCGCTTGTTCTATTCTTTTTCCGGTTTCTTCCGGAGGATATGTGCTTACTTTCTTTTCGTAGTAATCCTGAACCCAGTTGAGCGCTTTTTTATAGTTTTCTTGTTTCCTGAAGATTTCGATGCTGCTTGCGTCCTGGGTAATCAAAGCATCTGGATCTTTTGCGGCAACGGCTGGCCAGACAAAAACTTCAATTGGTGACTGGTTGCTTTTCAGCCAGTTTTTTACTCGGCGTTCACCGCCAAGATCATTGTCTGGAATGAGCCGGATTCCTTTGAATCCAATGTCCTTTACCAGAAAATCGAGCGTGTCCACCATCGACCCGCCGCTGGCCACAGTAAAGATGTCATTGTCGCCAGTAGCAAGTTGTCGTGTTATCAAAGCTAGGGCATCGAATTCACCTTCGACAACGTGAACAAATCTGTTTTCGAAATCCACACGGACTTCAGGAAACATGTTCAAACCGAACATCCCTTGTTCTGGTTGCATTGGGTCATCGATGAAGTGGAATGATTTGGTATGCTGTGTTGGTTCCCGTAACTTTATGCCGCCTATTGTGGTTGGGTTTATGAAGTAGAAGAACATCATCCAGCCTTCATATTTTTTGTGTTGCGGCGTTACTGCATAGCAAGCTTCGAGGTAGTTGAAGACTTGTTCATATAGATCTGCGTTGCCTTGTTTTTCCAGGTACGCATGCATGACTTCTCTGGGTGGAAGTATTCCCACAGGGCATGCAAAAAGCACATCGAGCGGTACTTTTCTGAGTTTCAGCCACTCAATAAGCGGAGCAGCATAGTCGGCAGGATTAGCAATTGCATCACAGAGTGCTTTGTTGCAAACTGTATAAAGTGCAGCCTTTATCCTGTTATTCTCTTCGGTTTTGTTGATATTCTTTACGTCTGCGTCTGTAAATGTTAGATGGTATGTATTTTTCAGATCCCGTAGAACGTGGTATATTGGTTTCTTTCCTGCGGCGCTCAGAAGAGCAAGTGGATTGTTTATGTACTTCTGGCAGCCAAAACAGTAAGCAAATCCCTTTTCGGGCGAAATGTTAAACGATGGTGTTGAATCATTGTGAAACGGACAGCAACCAACAATATGACTGCCTTTGATATGCCACTTATTATCAGGCAGATATTCATTCAGAATCGCCTGCCATTCCTCCAGCAGCAGCGCTTCCCATAGGTCCCTCCAATCTCTGCGCGACGTTACCACCCCAGGCATTGCAGCTCTCCTCTTTGTAACCACAATATGCACAGTGTCTTCCGGGTAGAGGTGTTGTTTTGTCTGCCAGGTTCACGGCCTGACGGAAAAGGTTAACAACAAATTCCGTGGAATCGGGCTCAGGTGTTATCCATTCTGATAGCTCTTCGTGAAAAAAGTAAAGCCCTGTTTGGACTTCGATGTCTTGCAAGATCTGTTTGTAAACCCACGCATATATGTCTAGCTGCGGTTTGTAATGCGTTATCATCTCTTTTGAATGCGGGGACGTCTTGTAGTCTACGATTGTCACTTTTTTGAAATCTATAGCTAACAAATCTACAACGCCTCGAAAGAAAACTGCAGGTCCGAAAAAAGAACAACTTTGTAGATTCTGGTCAATAGCAAACTTATGTTCTCTGCTCTTTACTCCAGGAATTGTTGCTGTCCATTGGATGGCACGGTCAATTTTGTCTTTGTTTTTCGCAACTTGCTCAATCAATTTACGCGGTAAAGCTAACTTGATAGCTGCACTACGCAAGAGTGTTGTGAAGTCATACGCGCCTGGGACATTCTGTACGTTTATTTCGGAGAGAATTTGATGCACTGCTAAACCGTAGAGACTCTCAGCATTGGCAGCCTCTTTCTTTTTCTGCACGTATTTCAGATGGTGTCGGAATGGGCATTCGTTGAGAATTTGCAGCCGCGAATATGACCAAATGCCGTATCTGGCGAGTTCAGTAACAACTTCAGCAGGTATTGGCATTCTTTACTCCAGGCGCAAGAGAATACTAGGCCGGAAGAGTGGATTGTTCCCACTCTTCCGGCCCTGATTGTGTTAGATTCCATCTACGTCTGGAGCATCATCTTGTCCCAGATGTTCCAGAGACTGCAGGACTTCAGCAACTACACCAGATTGCTTGTGTATGTCTTCGATGAGTTTCTGACGAGCTTCGGTGATTTTCTGACAGAGGAAGGCGAGCGCTGGTTGATATTTCGCCTCCAGCTGCTTTCCCGTACGCGAGAAATTGAGCACGTGATATTTGTAGGTGGAATACGTCGCCTGTTCAGTGGTCAACTGGAATTCGTTTGACCACAGTGTTGGGCTGTTGCTTGCTTGACGAAGCAGCTTCATTCCGGTCTTGTAGTTTGTTTTCCTAAAGATAATTTTGTAGATTCGTTGCAGGGAGCTATCTACAACGAAGAATTCCAGACCCTTTCTGCAGGTTAGTGTCTTTGACTTAAAGGGCGCATCGGGGCACTCTGCGCATTTGATGCCTCGATTTGAAATAATGCCGTCTTCAGACCGGCATACGATGATTCGTTTTTCCTCGTCCTCGCCGATCTTCATGTTGGCGCTGTGTGCGTAAAGAATGTAGAATTTCCAGGGCTGCTGGAGAATTTCCCCAGCGTCAGTATAAAGAGCGCCAACGGGTGCACCATCCGGAGCTGAGACTGACAGTGCCTGCCGGATACGCACAATCGGTGGCGACCAAGGCACATCGACCTCAATGCCTGGTTTTTTGTTGTCGATCTGCTGGTAAATGTTCTGCAGAAGCTGCTTGGTTTCTTCTGTTAACTGCAGATTCTCGATGTCGTTAGGGGTTACGGTTTGAAGACTCTTCGACTCCTGAACTTCTTGTTTCTTTGCCATCATGGCCTCCTTTTGGGTTTAGGGTTTCGATTGTACCTATGAACCGAACCAAGTCAAGACAAAAATTAGACCAGCTGATCAATGTTTCCAAGCGCCCATTCAAAGGCGCGCAGCATGCCCTTAATAAATTCCTCACGGAGCTTATTTCCAGAGTTGATAGCCTCTATCCGAAGTTTGTCCAGCTTAGCTTCAGCCGCAAGAATTTCATTGCGTGGTTTTACCGCCCGCATCTCGGGATTTTCCTTTTTGACCGGGCGGCCACGCTTGGTTTTCCGTTTGTCTTCATCGGACAACATGTTTGCAAACTGCTGCACGTTGTATTTCTTGGCGGCAGCAAGAAGCTTCTTCTGCTTCTTTGGGTCTTCGATGCGCAGGAGCTCTCTGGCGTGTGCAAATTCGATTTCTTTTTTCTCCAGCGCTGTCTGAATTTCTTCGGGTAGCTTTAGTAGCTGCAGGCGTTGACTGACATAACCTTCTGTAGTGCCAATTGCTGCCGCAATCTTGTTTACTGGGAGTCCGTTTTCCTTCAGCTTCTGGAAAATTCTTGCTTCTTCCAATGGTGCAAAATTATGCCTGCCGTAGTTTTCAGCAACTTTATCCTGTAGCGTTTGCTCTGTGTTCTGTTTCTTGATAACCAGAGCTGGTATATTTTTCATGCCTAAACGTTTGCAAGCTTCAACACGTCGATACCCATATTCAACATTGTAAGTGCCGTCACCATTTGCACTGAGCACTGGCGGTTGTTTAAGTCCGACGGCTTTGATGGATTTCATTAAGTCGTCTATGGACTTTTCCCAGCCATCATCACGAAGATTATTTTCCGAAATAATCTTTGAAAGAGTTACCTGTTCTAATTGCATTCCTTCCTCCTTTTTTTTCTTGACATGTTTGCTATTTTCATTTTTATTTGGAGTCAATGAAATGTTCACAGGATCGCACGTTCTGGTCATATTATTGTAGCTTGTCCAAAGTAAAGCTTTTGTCTCCCGATGAAGAACGTGACCTTTTACGGAGATATTACAAAGAGAATGACCTCGAAGCCCGTAATAAGATAGTTGAAAGTTGTCTTCGTTTCATTGTCAAACTTGCTATCAAATATGCTCACAACATGGAGGAACTCAAAGAGTTGATTTCTGCAGGTAATGAAGGTTTACTTGTAGCATTTAGCAAGTTTGATCTTAATCGCAAAGTGAGATTTCTTTCTTATGCAGCATATTGGGCATTGCTGCATATTCGCAATGAGCAGTACAAGAATTTGGTTGTTGCACCACCTCCCTGGTACCAGAAAATGGTAACCCGCATCAACAAGATTCATGCACAAACGCTAACACGCCACCACCGATTGGCGACAGCACGTGAGATAAGTAAAAGTCTGAAAATAACAGAAGCACAAGCCAAGAAGATAGAACAGTTACAGTTTGTAGATTTATCTCCCACAGTGCCTGCAGATAATACTGCGATAGACCGTAAAGAGCACCTTGAACATGTGAAACAAATGTTACAACGTTTGCTGGATACAAAGCAGGTTCCGCTGTCCAAACGCGAGGCTTTTATCTTACGGGCTTACTACGGCCTCATCGATGAAAAACACTGGACTTTGAAGCAGATATCCAACTATCTGCAGATGAGTTCCGAGCGCGTGCGCCAATTGAAACGGCACGCACTTGAAACGCTAAGAGAGTTCAGCAAAATTCAGCGTCTTAGCACAATGTGAGGTGCTGGAGCTCTAAGCTGCTCAACGGTACGCCGCTCAGAATATTGCCGACAGCAACGAAGAATTCCCGCCCGATGAGTTCAGGAGTCAGTCCGCTTACAACGTACTCCTGATGCAGCTGTTTTATCTTCTGGCATTGATCCACTAATTGTTGAATCTTTTTTTTCGAACGGGGCAGAACCATGTTTTGGGCAGAGTTTGATCTTACCCTCGACCTGTAAGGGCGCTTTGCAGATCGGACACGTGTCTGCATCTAAGTTCTCCGTTTCATAAACGTTATATTTTTCCATGCCCATTTTAGAAAGATTTTATCTGATTTAAGATATAGATGTCAAGTTCACAAATTACACAAGTTATAATTGCCATTTATAACTTGTGCAGAAGTCGATTCAGAGCCCACGCCGGCAAATATCATAATAACCGCAAAACCTGGGGCTACACCACCAATTGCTTGGATGTGTTCTTGGAAACACGCCTGTCTTAATTGTTGCTGCAACGTCAGTAATGATGTTACTCAGCCATTGCATATCCTGTGGAATTTCATCTTCAACAAGTTCGATATCATTCTTTGTTTTTACAAGACAGTTGAACCCACCGTGTTTTATTTTGGTGTAAACGCTGTAAACCATAAGTTGAATATCTTTTGCAATATCATCTTTGCTTTTCTTTCTTGCGACAACTTTGTGATCGATGATTTTCTGTTTACTGTCCATCTCTCCAATAAGATCAATTACGCCGACAATCGGAATTCCGCCGATTTCCAGAATGAACGGAAATTCGACCTGTGGTTTGTTGTCTTGCACGACTGTTTTGATTTTCGGCAGCTGTTTTGTATGATAGATTCTGATCAATTGCTGTCCGCGTGACTCTACGCCGTTCGGTCCAATGCCTTCTTCATCGGTAGTCCAATCGATTTCTTTTGATGCTTCTCGCCAAGCGTCGGCGAACGCATCTAGCATGATGTCTACTGGAACGGTTTCAGTTTTTGCAGCTTCGATGTGCGCAACTTCGAGTGCGTGGTGTATTGATTTTCCCTCACCAAGCGCCACAGATGGCGGCAACACCAGATTGTGAATTACGCGAAACTCATATTGTTTCCAGCACCGCAGCGCCTGGTTTATCTGACTTACTGAGAGATATCCTCTCGGCAAGTCTTTCGATAGTTTTTCTTTGTTTGTTGTCAGAACAGTTTCCAGACGTTCTTGTTTTTCCAGGTCTTCGTTCATTTTCTCTCCTTTTCTTTTTTAGCTGCGCGCTCGATAGCAATCAAATAATCCCGAGTGCCTTCGGGAAGCAGCGAAGGGTCAAGGTCGGCAAATGATACATCATCGTATTTCTTCTTCGGAAGCTCCTGTTGCAAAACATCTTCTACAGTTTTTGGGGCAGGTGTTTCAGGTTCTGCGGCCGGGCGTTGCTCCACCTCTGCACTGACTCGCAATTGTGGCCGGTGTTTCCATTTGAAAGCCACGTCTGTCGAAAATCCGTTTTCTTTCAGCTTTTCTTTTAGCAGTTCTTCTAAGTCTTCTTGCGTCCACTCGATCCTGAATTTCATCCTCTCCTCCTTGGTTGGATAGCATCTTCTTATACCATAAAACGCCTAAATTTTCTAAAAGCAAAAAACTTGATTTTCAATTGATTTTGTAAAACAATGCTAGCAGAAAAGAGGATTAGACGATGCTGTTTTTAGAAGATACTTACAATACGCTGGTTTCTTTGAGTGTTCAGCATCAACACCCGCTTTTTGACTTTCTGACTGCCTTTACGCCTCGCCGGCTGAAGGCAATGTTTCTGTATTGTGAATATCTCTACTACAACTCACCTCAGATCTTCTCTACGCTAAAAAAATTCGCGCTATACCCAATCACTGACTTCCGACTTGAGACTCCTCAGCCTAAATTACGGGAGAGTTACAAAAAGCTGCTGGAAAAAGATATAAAACTGAAGAACCACCTGGTTGCTGCAGCTACGGATCGTTACATCTACGGCAACTCATTTACCTCGATTCATTTTCCCTTCCAGCGGTTTCTGGAATGCCCCAAATGTGGCCATAAAGTAAATATGAGCCACATAGAATACAAAGCAAAGGTAGTATCCAAACGAATTGAGTTCCGTTATACCTGTCCGAATTGCAATGCCAGCGTTCTTGGCACAGTCGTCGATGTTTATGTAAAAGACACTTCTAAGATAAAGCTGATTCGCTGGGATCCCAAGAATATGGAAATCGACAGCAATGAGATAACCGGCGAAAGCACTTATTACTACAACATTCCAAATGTATTGCAGAACAAGATAATGAACTCTGACCGGAATGCCCTGGAAACCACACCAATGGCATTTCTGGCAGCAGTTGCAGCACGTAAAATTTTCGAATTTGCGCCGGGGAAGATTTTCCACCTGAAGACCGACGCACCTGCTGGAGTGAGCACTCGCTGGGGCATTCCACCTCTGGTATCTGCGGTCAAACAATTCCTTTATGTGGCTACGCTGCGTAAGGCCAATGAAGCAATTGCTCTGGAATACATAACGCCCATGCGCATTCTGCATCCTGCGCAAGGCACGTCAGCCTCGGATCCAACTCTGGCGATCTCGATGTCCAACTGGATTGATCAGATGAAGTTCAACATCCGTGCCTGGCGGCGTGACCCTCTGCACATCATGTTCAGCCCGGTTCCTCTGGGAATTTCGCAGCTTGGTGGTCAAGGACGTGGAATGCTTCTTTCCGGAGAAATTGCCGAGGCCGAAGCGAGCATTCTCGTTTCGATGGGTGTTCCCAAAGAATTTGTGTACGGCGGTTTCCAGTCTTCCGGTGGCGTCATTCTGCGCATCCTTGAAAATCAGCTGCTGAATGACACTTCTTCGATGGTTGAGCTAGCGCAATGGGTCGTGGACAGCATTGCTAACTTTATGAGCTGGCCGAGAACCAAAATTGAACTTGAGCCGTTCAAACTTGTGGATGACGTGCAACAAAAAATGACCATGCTCCAGGCAAACGATGCTACCGGGGGTACTCTACTTTCCCGGACCTCACTGGCCGCTATGTTCGGCAGAGAACTCGAGACAGAACGGAAGTTACGTTTACAGGAAGCTCTGGATGAGCAGAAATTCCAGGCGGAACTACAGCGTCGATTGCAAGAACAGCAGCGTAGACTGGAGGCTGAAATGGGACCTCCGCAGGCCCAGGGATTGAATTATGACCAGCAAGCGGTGATTGCTTCAGCACAGCAGATTGTCAATGAAGTGCTGCAGATGGATGAAGGCATGCGTCGTAGTAGATTGCATGAACTTCAGATGGAAGATTTTGTAATGTATTCAGTTGTCATCCAGCTGCTTGAACAAGCTCGCGTTTCACAGGCTGCTGAAATTCGGTCTCAAATGCAGGGACAGCCCCCGCCTGGAATGTAGGAGCGTTTATGGCAGACGAAAATAAAAACGATTTTTATGATTGGGTAAACATGCAGCGGCGCCCCGATGCGCCATTGTTTCCTAATCACCCGGCTGAAATGGAAGCGCTGCCTCGTGCAACCCTGCCCAAGGGAAAGTATCGAGTTTTTTACCGTCAGTTCTGTCTGAAGGACAAAGAGCAGGCCGATGAGCTTCAAGAAGTTGTAACCATGTGTTTATCTAATCCCAACTGGATTCTGATTCGTGAAGAGTGGAGCGTTGACCAGCAAGGCAACCGAATCATCACGCTCAAATACATGAACTTCATTCCTGATACAAAAAAAAGAGAGGGCGCGCCGTAGCCCGCCCTCAAGATTTAATCAATAACATCCGCCCCGCCCATAGCGCACCTCCTTTCTTTTATTATCGAAAGAGAGTGTGGTTGACTAAGCTTGCGGAGCCGCTTTGATCGCCGATTCCCGTTTAGGGAACGGCGGTTGCGGGACTGATAAAAGTTTTTTCTGAGCAGCGGCTAGCTGCTCTTGAAGAGCAGCTATCTTCCGCTGCAGTCTGAAGATTTCTCGGCGTGTGTCCCACGCCGCCGCTGGCACAATGTACCAGTGATACAGCGAAAAACGCCCGCCGTTTTCTGCCAGCACTTCGTGGGTGTTGGCATCGTACATCCGGACCT
>Ga0068707_1000794_pt1 | contig 21390 bp, 18 predicted proteins | sample YNPNPMetaG_FD_66600 | JGI IMG/M metagenome (GOLD analysis project Ga0068707, IMG submission 66600) | Anoxygenic and chlorotrophic microbial mat microbial communities from Yellowstone National Park, USA - YNP NP MetaG | ecosystem: Environmental > Aquatic > Thermal springs > Hot (42-90C) >...
CCCACCAGCCGGTGGCGGTCCGGCCGGTGAGTCTGGCCGCCGCTACCCCGTGCCCGACCCCCGCCAGGAAACCCTGCCCGGCCAGCAACCACAGCCACGACCGTCGCACCTCGCCGTAAGCCAGCAGTTCGGTAGTCACCACGGCATCGAGCCCTTCGCCACGACCCCAGGCAGCCAGGGCAGGGAGGTCGTGGCGGGCAACGTCAGGAACCTCGTCTTCACAGACCGCAAGCCCGCTTGCTGCCAAATGGTCCGCGAGCTGGCTGCGCAGCAGCACGAGTGCCGACTCGCGGCCGCCCGCTCCCCAGACCGCACCCTCGCGGACCGGCACGGCGTCCAGCGGTGTCAACACGCCCAGGCGCAGGTGGGCGGACACGCCGGGGTGGCGCCCGGTGGTGGCACAGGCCACCACCAGCAGGGCCGTCGACATCGCGGTGGCCCGCTGGGGCCAGCGGATCTTTGGAACAGCCATGTTTTCATCTTACCCGTCTCCGACCGCTGGCCTCCCCCTTGGCTCCTGCTCGGCGAACGCCCGAGGAATCCCCGTCGCTGGCCGTGGGCCACCCCACACCCCGACCGGAGCCTCACCCCTGCGCCCACAGGCTCGTGAGCTGCCGCGGCAGGCGCAAAGAGCGTATCGCGCTGGTCTTGCCCCCGGGGCTAAACTAATAGTGATGGCCGAGCTGGGTGCGTTCTTTGCCGTGGCCCGCGCCCCGTTCCTCCTCCTGCCGGTGACGTTGGTGGCGTCCGGTGCAGCCGCAGCTGCGTACGAGGGGCACTTCTCCTGGTCCGCCTCGCTGCTTGCCTTGGTGGGCCTGGTGCTCCTGCACGCCGCGGTGAACATCCTCAACGAGGCTTCGGATATGAGGACGGGCATCGACTTCCACACCCTGCGCACACCCTTTTCCGGCGGCAGCGGAGCGTTGCCGGCCGGGCGCATGAAGCCGGAGACGGCGCGTCTCTTTGGCCTTACCTGTGCCGCCCTGGGCGGCTTGGTGGGCGTCTACTTCCTCACCCGCGTTGGCCTGCCGCTGGTGCCCATCATGGCGGTGGGGGCGCTGGCGGTGCTGGGCTACACGGACTTCCTGGCCCGCATCGGTTTTGGCGAGGTGTTCGCTGGCCTGGGCCTGGGGGCGCTGCCGGTGTGGGGCACGGCGCTGGTGCAGGGGGCCACCCCCCGCGAAACCACCCTGGCGGTGGCCGTGCCGGCCTTCTGCATGACTTTCAATCTCCTGCTCCTCAACGAGTTTCCCGACGAGGTGGCGGATCGTGCGGGTGGCCGCTCGAACCTGGTGCTGCTCCTGGACCGCCGGCCAGCTGCCGTCATCTACGCGCTCGTGGCGCTGTTCGTCCCCGTGAGCATTGCCGGCGCGGTGGCCCTCGGCGCGCTCCCCGCCCTCTCGCTCCTGGCCCTGGGACCGTCGGTGCTGCTGGTGGGACCGTTGCGCTGGGCGCTCCTCCGACCGGAGGAGGCGGTGCCCATCCCGGCACTGGGCGCCAACGTGGTCTGGAACCTGGCGACCAACCTGTTCCTCGCCGTGACGCTGGCCGTCTCTGCCGCCTGAGCCTGTGGCCCAGGCGGCACAGGGGGGGCGCGCTAGCCAGGGCCGCCGGGAGGGGCGAGGCCCAGGAGGCGGGAGAGGAAGGGTGCCACCTGGGTGAGGGGCGCCCGACGGCGGTACTGCCCGGGGACCCCCGCCCCGCGTGCCAACCACACGCCGGCCATCTCCGGGTGGGTGTTGCGGAACCCGTGCTGCCCCGCCACCGTGGCCGGCGTGCTGAGCGCCCCGCCGATCTCGGCGGTAGCGCCGTACCCGGGCCGCAGGAACACCACGAGGTCGCCGCTGTGGGGGTGGTCGAGGCCGATCTCCGCGAGCTGGGAGCGTGGGAACATGGCCTCGATCACCGGCTCCCCATCCACCTCCAGTCGCGCAAGGGCGCGCGCTGCAGCCCCCACCACCTGGTCCCGCTGGTCCGGCGCCACCACTCCCGTGGGCTCGCGGCCGATCAGGTTCACGTAGAGGTGGGCGCACCCCCCCGAACCCACGGCCACGATGCGGGACGCCGCGCCCACCCGGGGCTTGCCCGTACCCTCGGCGAGTACGGCCAGTCCGGCGCGGCGCAACGCTTCGTTGAGGTGCACCGCTTCCCACACCGGCGCGATGCCGTGGTCGGAAAAGACCACCAACGCGTCCTGCCGCAGGTCCAAGGAGCGCGCCAGCTGCCCCGTGGCGCGGTCGGCGAGGCGGTAGGTTTCGTCGATGATGCGCCCCCCCGTAGCCGAAAGACCCGGGGAGTACATCCCTTGCCGCGGATCCACGAAGAGCCAGGTGTGCTGCACCTCGTCGATGATGGGCTGGTAGGCCAGGAGCAGGTGGAACTCCTCCTGGGCAATGGCAAGCTGGGCAGCGGCGGTGAAGTACTCGGAAAAGCGACGCACCTGGGCCAGGTACTCCTCGGGGGCAAGACCCGAGCTGCCGCGCACCCCGCGTCCCAGCGCGTCGCTGTCCGGCGCACCGGGCCAGAACCCCACGTGCTCGTCCAGCGCCTCGCGGAAGGCCCGCGGGTACGCCTCGGTGCAGTTGAGCTCGCCCCGGTAAAGCTCCACCCTCGAGAGGTCCGGGGCGAGCTGGCGCACCACCCACCACCCTCCAGCCAGGGCCGTTCCCCCGTCCGGGTGCGGGAGGCGCCAGCGCACTGCGAACCACTGGCCGGCCTTCACCGTGGCGAGTCGGCCGTTGGCACTGTCCTGGTCGTCATCCACCACCACGGTGTCGTAACGGGCAGCGCCGTCGGCCACGGTGTCGAGGGCGGTGAGGACGAAGGTCCACTGCCCGGGGAACTCCTGCCGCTCCGAGGCGAGGGAGAGCGTGGTGGAGGCTGGCGGGGCATCGCCCCCTCCAGGTGCTCCGGAGCGGGTGACGAAATCGTTGCGGGAGAGCTGGAGGGTAGCGGCGCGGAGGAGGGGTCGTTGCACGTAGTCCATTCCGAAATCGGCGCGCCGGCGCTGGTCTGGCCCGTTGCAGCCGGGGTAGGCCAGCGAGCCCACCCGCCGGCCCTGGCGGCGCACCGATTCCCAGATCGTCTCGGCGCCGATCGGGTAGTCGAACCCCGACACCGTCTCGGTGATGGGCGTACCGGGGAGGTGAAAGCGGTTGGCCACGATGCCGGTACGGGACGGTTCGAGGCCGGTGGCGATGGCAATGTGGGAGGGGGAGGTGAGGGTGGGGTTCACCGGCAGAGCGCGGGCCACCACCAGGCCGCCGGTGAAGGCGCCGAGCCCGTCAGGGTCCCGGTACGCCCCTGCCCGCTGCAGGCGGGCGTGCCGCTCCCCGGCCAGTCCGTCGAAGGACACCGCCACCACCCGCCTGGCAACAGGATGCGGGGGAGAGCTTGCCGGGGCGGGACCGCTGCGACAGGCGATGGCCACCAGGCCAGCCGTAAAAACCAGTACGGATCGATAGCGCATACTGAGAGTGTAGGCGATTGCCGCACAGCGGCGCTTCTTCACGGCAGCTTCACACGCCCTTCGTATCGTCTCCATGGGGGTGTCGTCCCCGGGAGGACTGGATGAGGGGCAAACGAGGGTACGGTGTCGTGGTGGCAGCGGTGACAGCCACTGTGGCGGTGGCCCAGGTGGTGGAGGTGGATCGAGCTATCGCGCCCTACCAACCGGCAGCGATGGTGTCCGGGAACCTGAACTCGGTGGGCTCGGATACCATGAACAACCTCATGACCCTGTGGGCCGAGGGGTTCGCCAAGGTCCACCCGGCGGTACGGGTGCAGGTGGAGGGGAAAGGCTCCTCCACGGCGCCACCGGCGCTCCTGGCGGGTACCGCCCAGCTCGGACCCATGTCCCGGGAGATGAAGGACTCGGAGCGGGACGCGCTGGAGGCGAAGTACGGCTTCCCTCCCACCGTGATCCGCGCCGCCCTGGACACCCTGGCGGTGTACGTGAACAAGGACAACCCGCTCACCTCCCTGGCCCTCCCCGAGGTGGACGCCATCTTCTCCAAGGCCCGCAAACGGAGGTTCCCGCACGACCTCACCACCTGGGGTCAGCTCGGCCTCAAGGGGCAGTGGGCCGGCAAGCCCATCTCCCTGTACGGCCGCAATTCCGCCTCGGGGACGTACGGGTTCTTCAAGGACCACGGCCTGGGCGGGGGCGACTTCAAGGATGCAGTGAAGGAACAGCCGGGGTCCGCGTCGGTGGTGCAGGGAGTCACGGAGGACCTGTACGGGATTGGCTACTCGGGGATCGGCTACCGCACCTCGGGGGTGAAGGCGCTGGCGCTGGCCGAGACGGTGGGGGGACCGAGCTGGACACCCACCTACGAGAACGCGGTGTCCGGCAAGTACCCCCTCGCCCGCTACCTCTACATCTACGTGGTGCGCGACCCGCGCCGGCCGATGGACCCCCTCACCAAGGAGTTTCTCCGTTACGTGCTGTCGCAGGAAGGCCAAAGGGTAGTGATCAAGGATGGATACCTGCCGCTGCCAGCGGCGTTGGTGGCCGAGGAGCTTGCCAAACTCGACTAACCGTTCCCCCCGGTGGGCGCCGTGGCACACCTCCCGGCCCTGCCAGCAGGAGAAGGAGCAGCACCCGGCATGAGCCCCCTCCCCACGCGTCGGCTCGCCCGAGCTCGCCGCCTGGACCGACTCGCGGCCCTCTGCATCACGGGCGGCGGCGCGTTGATCCTCCTGTCGGTGGGGTTCCTGCTGGTCTTCCTCCTGGTGGAGTGCCTCCCCCTCCTGAGCACTGGCAAGGGCACGCCGGAAGGCAGCGTGGGTGTCGCCTTCGTTCCGCTCGTGGCTAGCGAAGACGAGTACCGCGAAACGGTGGCGGTGCTGGGGCGGGATGGCATCCTCCACCTGGTCCGGCGGGATGGCAGCAGCGAAGCACGGACCCTGGAGGGGGTCGCTCCACCCCTGGAAGAGGCGACGGTGGATTCGAGCGGCCGCCTGGTGGCGCTGCGCGACGGACGGGGCAGTGTGCAGGTGTGGTCGGTGCGCCTTCGCCCCTCCTGGAAGGGGCAGGGGCGGGGGTTGGAGCTCTCCCTCAAGCCGGTGCTGGTGGCGCCACCCCTCAAGGCGGGGCCGATCCTGGCGGTGGCCGGCAGCGACGGTTCGGCTGGCGTGCTGGTGGCAACGCCGACGGGGGCGCTCCTCCTGCGCACCGGCTCGGGCCCCAGCCCCGTAGCCCTGGACGCCCTTTCACCCGCGGTGGCGGGCACGCTCACCAGCAGCCTCGCTGAAGCCTGGCTCGCGAGCGAGGGGGAACTGCTGCTCTTCGAGGTGGGAGGCGAGGCCGAGGTGGCGAGCCTGGTGGCGCGGGCACCCCTTGCCCACCGCCCCACTGCCCTGGGTCTGGTGCTGGGGGAGGTCACCTGTCTCGTGGGGGACGGAGCAGGGGTGGTAACCGCGTGGCAGGCGGTGGAAGGGCCCATGGCCGGGTTGCGGATATTGGACCGATCCGCAACGTTTCCGGGCCAGGGGGCTATCCGACGCCTCCTTCCCTCGCAGCGCGACAAGACGTTTCTCGCCCTCCGGGCGGATCGGGCCGAGCTCTTCCACCTGACGACCCGCCGGCGCCTGTTCGAGTTGCCCGCATTTCCAAGCCGCGTGGTGTGGGCGAGCCTTTCGCCGCGGCGCGACGGTGCCTTTGCCGTCACCGCCACGGGCCAGGTGCACCGCTGGAGCCTGGCTATCCCCCACCCCGAGGTGAGCTTCTCCACCCTCTTCCTGCCCGTGCGCTACGAGGGGTTCACCACCCCCGAGCTGGTCTGGCAGTCCACCGGTGGGAGCTCGTCGTTCGAAACCAAGCTGTCGCTCGTGCCGCTCATCGTCGGTACCTTCAAGGGGGCGCTTTACGCCCTGCTCTTCTCCGCCCCCATCGCCCTGGCGGCGGCGCTGTACGTGAGCCAGTTCGCGCCGCGGCGCCTGCGGCTCGTCACCAAGCCCATGGTGGAGCTGATGGCAGCGTTGCCGTCGGTGGTGGTGGGGTTCCTGGCGGCGTTGCTCTTCGCACCCCTCATCCAGCGCCACATCGTGGCCGTGCTGGCAAGCCTGGTCACGGTGCCACTGGCGGTGGTGGCGGGGGCCGCGCTCTTCTCCGCCCTGCCCCGCACCGTCCGCCGCCGCCTCCCGCCGGCGGGAGAGCTGTCGCTTGTGGGTGCGGCGGCGGCAGCCGCGGTGACGCTCACCTTTGCGCTGGAACGAGCCGTGACGCGGCTCTGTTTCGGCGGCGACTTCCAGGCGTGGCTCGCCAACTCCGTGGGTGTGACCTACGACCAGCGCAACGCCGTGGTGGTGGGGTTCGCCCTGGGCGTGGCCGTCATCCCCGTCATCTTCACCCTGGCGGAAGACGCTTTTTCCAACGTCCCCGCGAGTCTCATTTCCGCCTCCCTGGCCCTGGGCGCCACGCGCTGGCAGGCGGCCCGGACCGTGGCCATCCCGGCTGCTAGTCCCGGCCTCTTTGCCGCGGTGATGATCGGCCTCGGGCGCGCGGTGGGGGAGACGATGATCGTGCTGATGGCCACCGGCAACACGCCGTTGCTCTCCCTCTCCCCGTTCAACGGCATGCGGACCATGTCCGCCTGCATTGCAGTCGAGCTTCCCGAAGCTCCGTACGGTGGGACGCTCTACCGGGTGCTCATCCTCACGGCGCTGCTGCTCTTTGCCGTGACGTTCGCGATCAACACGGTGGCCGTCATGGTCTCGAACCGGCTCCGGCGGCGGTTCGGGAGGCTGGCGGCGTGACGGGTCTGCGGCACTGGCTCAAGGAGGGCGCGGCGCAGCGCTGGCTGGCAGGAGCCGCACTCTTGGCGGCACTCGCCCTCGTGGTGGGGCTGGTGGTCGTGGTGGTGACGGTCTCTGCCGGCTTCTTCTGGCCGCGTCCCGTGCTGGAGCTGCAGTTGCGGGACGGCAGCGTGGTGCTGGGGGAGGAGTGGGGGCGAGAGGACGACCCTACGGAGGCTGGCAGCCAACGCGTGCGCATGAAGGTTGGCAACCGAGACGTTTTGGGCCTCGACTTTCGCTGGGTGCGGGAGGCGGAGGTGGCGGCACGGCGCACCCCCGCTGCCGCGTGGCTTTTGGAACGGCGCGAGTACGGCAACTTCTACGGCTTCCCCCAGGCGCTGCGCTCCCCTACCGGCAGCGTGGCCGTCACCGATCCCTCCTTCCAGGTGCACCTGGACCACGCCCTCGCCGAGACCCGGCGGCTCGTCCAGGAGGAAGAAGCGCTGCTGCGTCGCGCCAGCCGCCTCCACGAGCCGGTGGCGCGGTTGCGCCTGCGCGTGGCGGCTGCCGAACGGGCGGGGAGGGATGCGGCAGCGCTGCAGGCGGAGCTGGAGGCGGCAACGCGCCGGGAGCAGACGGCCGCAGCCCCGCTGCTCGCCGAGCTTGCCGAGCTGCGCGGCAGAGCTGCCGCGTTCTCCCTCCTCATGCGCACCGCCGACGGCAGTGAACGTGAGCTGGCGGTGAGCTCCCTGCTGCGCGTGGTCCCCGCCAACCGCATGACGACGGGAGCTAAGCTAGCCCTCTACCTCTCGCGCTGGGTCGAGTTCGTGAGCGGCGAGCCGCGCGAGTCCAACACCGAGGGGGGCATCTTCCCGGCCATCTTTGGCACGGCGCTCATGGTGCTCCTCATGACCCTCGTGGTGGTGCCGTTTGGCGTAGTCACCGCCCTGTACCTCAACGAGTACGCCGGGGAGAACGCCTTCACCAACGCGGTGCGGCTGGCCCTGGCCAACCTCGCCGGCGTGCCCTCCATCGTCTTTGGCGCCTTTGGCCTGGCGTTCTTCGTGTACACCGTGGGGGGCGGCGTGGACCGCCTGTTCTTTTCCGACACCCTGCCCACCCCCACCTTTGGCACGGGGGGGATCCTGTGGGCCGCCCTGACGCTGGCGCTCCTCACCGTCCCAGTGGTGGTGGTTGCCACCGAAGAGGGGCTCCAGTCGGTGCCGCAGGCGGTGCGGGACGGTGCTCGCGCCCTCGGAGCCACGCGCTGGCAAACGGTGCGCCGGGTGGTGCTGCCTTACGCCACGCCGGGCATCCTCACGGGCACGATCCTGGCGGTGGCGCGCGCCGCCGGCGAGGTGGCGCCGCTCATGCTCACGGGCGTGGTGAAACTGGCCCCCGCCCTGGCGGTGGACACGACCCCCCCCTTCCTGCACCTGGAGCGGAAGTTCATGCACCTGGGGTTCCACATTTACGACGTGGGGTTCCAGTCCCCCAACATCGAGGCGGCCAAGCCTTCCGTCTACGCCACGGTGCTGGTCTTGCTGGGGCTGGTGGTGGTGCTCAACCTGGCCGCCATCACCCTGCGCAATCGCCTGCGCCGGCGGCTGCGGAGTTCGGCGGTATGACCCCCCCGGCCCTGGCCACCGTGGCGCTCACCTGCGGTTTCGGGAACCACACCGTGCTGCACGATGTCTCCCTTGCCGTGGCGGCGCACCGCATCACCGCCCTCATTGGCCCATCGGGGTGCGGCAAGTCCACGCTCCTGCGCTGCTTCAACCGCATGAACGACCACCTTCACGGTTTCTTCCACCGCGGCCAGGTGCTGGTGGAGGGGCGCAACGTCTACGACCCCACCTGGCCGGTAGAGGCGCTGCGCTTCACCGTGGGGATGGTGTTCCAGAAGCCCAACCCCTTCCCCCTCTCCATCCGGGAAAACGTGCTGTTCGGTCCGCGCCTGGCCGGCGTCACCCAGGCCGACGCCCTGGAGGAGCGGGTGGTCCGCTCCCTCCAGCAGGCACACCTGTGGGACGAGGTGAAGGATCGCCTGCACGCCTCGGCCTTCGATCTCTCGGGCGGGCAACAACAGCGCCTCTGCATTGCCCGGGCCATGGCCTCGGAGCCGGACATCCTGCTCCTGGACGAGCCGGCCTCGGCCCTCGACCCCATTGCCACCGCCAAGCTCGAGGAGACCATCGTGGCCCTCTCGGAGGCGGTGACGGTGCTCCTGGTCACGCACAACCTGCAACAGGCGGCACGGGTCGCCCACCGCACCGTGTTCCTGTACCTTGGTCGGGTGGTGGAGGAGGGCGAGACGGTGCGGCTGTTCGAGGCGCCACAGGAGAAACTCACGGAGGAGTATGTGACCGGGCGGTTCGGGTAAGCCGGGGAGGAACCATGGAGCGACCGATCGAGCACGAGCTGGAGGCGTTGCGCAAGCTCCTGCTGACCATGGGTGGGGCGGTGGAGCAGCAGGTGCACCGCGCCCTCCGCGCGGTGGTGGAGCGGGACAGCGAGCTGGCGCTGGAGGTGGTGCGGGGCGACGCGGAGATCGACCGGGCCGAGATCGAGGTGGACCGCCTGGTGCGGGAGATCATCGTGCGGCAGCGCCCCCTGGCGCGGGATCTGCGGTTCGTCATGACGGCCAACCGCATCGCCCCAGACCTGGAGCGGGTCGCGGACCACGCGGTCAACATTGCCGAGCAGGCCCTCGAGCTCAACAAGCTGCCGCCGCTCAAGCCCTTCGTGACCCTGCCGCAGATGGCAGCGGCGGCGCTGCAGATGGTCACCGACGCCCTGAGCGCCTTCGTGACCTCCGACTCGGCCCTGGCGCGCGAGATCATCCGCCGCGATGACCAGGTGGACGCCATGCACGTGGAGATCTTCCGGGAACTGCTCACCTACATGATGGAGGACCCGCGCACCATCCCGCGGGCGCTGGCCATCCTCCTCATCGCCCGCTCCCTGGAGCGCATCGCCGATCAAGGTACGAACATTTCCGAACAGGTGGTGTTCCTGGTGGAAGGCGAGGACATCCGCCACGCCCACCCTGCGGAGGAGGTGTGAGCGACCTGCCACGTTTCCAAATCCAGCAGCTCACCTGCCGCTACTCGGGCACGGTGGCGCTGGAGGACGTGACGATGGACATCCCCAGCAGCGGGGTGACGGCGTTCATCGGCCCCTCGGGGTGCGGCAAGTCCACGCTCCTGCGCTGCCTCAACCGCATGAACGACGTGGTCACGGGGTTTTCCCTGGCCGGGAGGGTGCTCCTGGACGGAGAGGACATCTACTCGCCCCTGGCCGATCCCGTGGCGGTGCGGCGGCGGGTGGGGATGGTGTTCCAGCGCTCCAACCCGTTCCCCTCCTCGATCTTCGACAACGTGGCCTACGGCATCCGCCTGCAGGGGAAGGCGAGCCGCGCGGAGCTGGAGTTGGCGGTGGAGGAAGCGCTGCGGGCAGCGGCCCTGTGGGAGGAGGTCAAAGACCGCCTGGACGAGTCCGCCACCATGCTCTCGGGGGGGCAGCAGCAGCGGCTCTGCATCGCCCGCGCCTTGGCGGTGCAGCCCGAGGTGCTGCTCTTCGACGAGCCGGCTTCGGCTCTGGATCCCCTCTCCACCGAGCGGGTGGAGGAGCTGGTGGTGGAGCTGGGGCGCCGCTTGACCATCGTCATCGTCACCCACAACCTGCAACAGGCTTCCCGAGTGGCGGACCGCACCGCTTTTCTGCTCCACGGGCGGCTCGTGGAGTACGGTCCCACCGTGGAGCTCTTCACCACGCCCCGGGAGAGTGCCACCGAGGCGTACATTTCTGGCAGGTTCGGATGAGCACCCTGGTTTTCCTGGTGGAGGACGACGACGACATCCGCGAGATGGTGCGCCGGCATCTGGAGCGCACGGGCGAGTTCCAGGTCGCGGCCTTTGCCGACGGTTCCAGCTTCCTCTCTGCCTGCGAGGAGCGGTGGCCTGAGCTGGTCATCCTCGATCTCAACCTCCCCGACACCGACGGCCTCACCCTCTGCCGGGAGCTGCGCAACTGGGAAGCCACCAGAACCGTCCCCATCCTCATGCTCACCGCGCGCGCCAGTGAGGCCGACCGGGTGACGGGCCTCGAGTACGGGGCCGACGACTACCTCACCAAACCCTTCTCCATCCGCGAGCTGGCAGCCAGGGCCAGGGCGCTGGTGCGGCGGGTGGGGTGGGACCGCGGCACGCCCGATGGCGTGTACCGGGACTCCCGCCTGGAGGTGGACGCGGTGCGCTTCCGGGTGGTGTGGGAAGGCACCGAGGTGCACTTGACGCGGCGGGAGTTCCAGATCCTCTGGTACCTGGTCTCGCTGGGGGGGAGGATCGCCAGCCGCGAGCAGATCCTGGATGCCGTGTGGGGGCTGGCCTCGGCGGTGGACGCCCGCACCGTGGACGCGCACATCCGCACCCTGCGGCGCAAACTGTCGGACACCGTCATCGAGACGGTCATTGGCGTGGGGTACCGCTTCCGGAGCAAGCCATGAGGCGTCTCCAACCGATCCGCGTGGTGGGGGGGGCGGCGCTGCTCACCGCCCTGCTCGTGGTGGTGGTCACCGACCAGGAGCAGCGCCACGCCCAGGCGCGCTCGGAGCGCCGCCACCTGGACATGGCTGCCAGGGCGCTCGCCGAGGATGCCGCTCGCTTCCTCGCCGCCGATCCCGTGGCGGCGGACGCCGAGATCCGCCGGTGGGCGGCGGTGAGCGGCCTGCGCGTCACCCTCATCCGTGCTGACGGCGTGGTGCACGCGGACTCCTGGACCGTGCCAGGGCTCCTGGACCGGCTGGAAAACCACGGCGCGCGGCCGGAGGTGGTGGCGGCGCGGCGCGACGGCACGGGGTTCGCGCGGCGACGCTCCGTGACCACGGACCGGGACACGCTCTACCTGGCCCGCGCCATTGGGCCAACCGACCGGCCAGTTGGCTTCCTGCGCCTGGCCATCGAGCTGGAGCCACCCCACCGCCCCTGGCTGGCCATGGGGGTGGCCGCGGTGGTGGCAGTGGGGGTGGCCCTGCTGGCGCGGCGCCGGGTGCAGCGCTTCACGCGGCGGGTAGCGCGCCGTCTGGGGGAGTGGACCGACCTGCCGCCCGATGCAGACCTGGAGGCCCTGGCCGAGGATGCTGATCGCCACTTCCGGGCCGAACGGGAACGCCTGCTCCGGGAGCTGGACGCCACCCGGGCGGCGCTGGCGGAGGTGAGCGAAGGGGTGATCCTCCTGGACCGGGAGGGCGTGGTGCGGTTTGCCAACCCGGCGGCCTCCTCGCACCTGGGGCGGCCACTGGCCGAAGGGCGCCCCCTGCTTGAGTTCCTGCGCGCCCCGGAACTGGTGGCGGCCGTGGAAGCGGTGCTGGCGAGCGGCGGCGACCGCCACACCAGCTGTACCGATCCTCGAGGGCCAGAACTCGCCGTGCGGGTGTGCGCCGTCCCCCACCCCCTCCTCGCCGCCGCCGTGGTGCTGCGCGACGTGCGGGGGGAGAAGCAGACCGAGCGGGCGCGTCGTGCGCTGGTGGCGGATCTGGCCCACGAGCTGCGCACGCCCTTGACTGTGCTGGGTGGCCTCCGCGAGGAGCTCGAGGAGCAGGGGGTCGCGCCGCAGCTCCTCGCTGCCCTGAACCGCCAGGTGGCGCGGCTGCAGGCCTTTGCCCGCGACCTGGAGGACCTGTCCACCATCGAGTCCGGCCGCCTGCACCTGGACGTGGTGCCGGTGGAGCTGGAAGGACTCGTCCGCCAGGTGCTGGAGGATCTTGGAGCCAGAGCCGAGGCTGCGGGTGTGATGCTCCGCTCGACAGTGGCAGGGATCCAGCTCCACACCGACCCCGTGCGCCTGGCCCAGGTGCTGGCTAACCTCGTGGACAACGGCATCCGCTACAACCGGCCCGGTGGCAGCGTGAGCGTCGAAGCGGTGCAGGAAGGGGAGGGCGTGCGCCTCGAGGTGCGGGACGACGGCATCGGCATCCCGGCCGCCGAGCTGCCCTTCGTCTTCCAGCGGTTCTACCGGGTGCGGCGCGGCAAGTACGAGGACGGCGGCTCAGGGCTGGGGCTTGCCATCGTCAAGCACCTGGTGAAGGCCCTGGGCGGCACGGTGGAACTCACCTCCCGTGAAGGGGCGGGGACCACCGTCACGGTGAAACTGCCCCTCAATCGGGAGTGAGATTGCGGGTTGGCTGCGGCCCGCGGCCGGCAGCCTCGCGCTACTGGTTCTTCTCCGCCAGGGCGCGGGCGAGGACGGCACCAAAGGCCGTCATCTCCGGTTGACGCTGCGCCTGCCGCTCCGCCGCCCACGAGCGGAACTCCTTGGCCACCTTGCTCTCCTTGGCCTTCTTCACCGACAGCGAGAGGCGGCGGCGCTCCCGGTCCACCGACAGCACCGCAACGGACACCTTGGCGCCAGGCGCAAAGGCAGTGGCAAGCTCGGTCCCCTTGGGAACGTCGCTCTCGGAGGCGGGGATCAGCCCCGTGAGGCCAGGCTCCACCTCCACGAACACCCCAAAGTTGGCGGTCCGCTCCACCACCCCCTCCACCACGGTCCCCACCGGGTAGCGCTGGTGCGCATCCTCCCAGGGATCGGAAACAGCCATTTCCCGCAGCGTCAGGGAAAGACGCCGCCGCGCCACGTCGCACTCCCGCACCCACCCGGACACGGTGCTACCCGGTTCGAGCTCCGGTCCGTCCAAGGTCATGCCCGGGCGGAGCTGGGACACGTGCACGAGCCCGTCCACGCCCGGCTCCACCTCCACGAAGACGCCGAACTCCGTCTTGCGTGCCACCGTCCCCTGGAACGGCCCGCCCACCGGGAAGCGCTCGGCCACACCCTCCCACGGGTCGGGCTCGAGCGCCTTCATGGACAGGGCAATGCGGTTCTTCTCGCGGTTGGCCTCCAGCACCTTGACGCGCACCGTCTCGCCCACCTTCACGAGCTGCGAGGGGCGTACCCCGTGGCGGTGCGACAGCTCCGACAGGTGCACCATCCCATCCACGCCACCGCAGTCCACGAACACGCCAAAATCGCGGATGCTCTTGACCTTCCCTTCCACCACTGCGCCCGGCGTCAAGCGCTCCCAAGCGGACCGCAGGGTCTGCTCGCGCTCCTCCTTCAACACCAAGGCGCGCGACACCACCATGGTGCCCAGGTCGTCGGCAAGCTCGGTGATGAGGAAGCGGTACGTCTTGCCCAGGTAGGCGTCCACGTTCCTGGGGAACCCCAGGTCGATCTGCGACATGGGGCAGAACGCCCGAACCCCGGCAATGGCGACGTCGTAGCCCCCCTTGTTGCGGCCGGTGACCTTGCCCTCCACGGGCACGCCGTTGGCGTAGGCGCCGCGCAGCGCCTCCCGCTCCCGCCGTTCGATGGCTGCCCGGTGCGAAACGCGCAGCTCTGGCGAGAGGGAAACTACCACGGCTTCCAGCCCGTCGCCGGGGTGCAGGTCGCCCAGTTCGGCTCGGTCCATGAGGGCCTCGGTCTTGCCGCCCACGGAAATGAGGGCCACATCGCCGGTCACGGCCACCACTTCGCCGGTGACGAGCTGGCCAACCTGGAGCTGGTCCTGCTGGAACGATTCGGCCAGAGCCTCTACGAAGGTCTGGCTGTTGGCGGTGGGAAGGTTGTCGTCTGTCATGGCGTCGTCCTTGCCGACGGCACGCGCCGCTCGGCACCCGCGTTCAGGCGGGCGGTGCATTGTACACCACTTCCTCCCCCTGGGGGCGGGGCGCGGAGGGTTGGCGCAGTCCAGCGCCACAGAGTTCCCAGCAGCCGCTGCGTCACCCCACGCACCACCGCACCTGCCACGCCTCCCCTGCACCCGGGTCAGGGTTGGAGGCGGTGAGGGCAAGTTCTTGGGGGTTGCCCAACGCCGCACGGTGGGAACCAACAGGAAGGGCAGTGCAGCGCCAGGCTTTGCGAAGCTAGAGCTTGGCCAGCTCGCCTTCCAAGAGGCGCTGGTGGCCGAGCTCTTCCTTGCGCAGGAGCTCGAACACCTCGGCCACCGGCTGCTCGGCCACGAACTCCAGGGCCTGGGTGTAGTACTGGTAGGCGGAAACCTCGGCGTCACGGGCCAGCTCCAGGGCCCGGGCGGGGGTGAGGCTGGCGGTCACGGCGGCATCGTCGGGCAGCTCGATACCCCACGGGGCGCGATCGGCCAGGTGGCTGGGGGCGCTCGGGTACAGCGCCTGCCGGCGCTCGGCCAGCTTGTCCTGGTGGCCGCGCTCCCAGGCTGCCATGCGGGTAAAGAAGGCGGCCAGCTCCGTGCGACCCTGCGCCCTCATCAGAGCTGCCAGGCGATCGTACCCCTCCTCCGCCTCCCGCTCGGCAAAGAGAGCCAAATCCAAGACATCTTGGGGCGTGAGTTTCGCGAAGTCGAGTTCCAGCGCCATGCATCCCTCCCAGACCGCGCCTCCGAGCGGCGCCGCTCGGAGATCCGTGCCGCCGCGCCACTGTGCAACGCCAGCGCGGCGCTGTCAACCGCTCACCAGTACCGCTCCACGTGGATTTCGCCAGGGGCGAGGCGGGAGTGCTCGCGGAACCCCTCCTCCTGGAGGAGAGCACTCATGGATTCCACCATCGCCGGGTTGCCGCACAGCAACACGTGGGTGTGCGGCGGCGCGGGGCGAACGCCCCAGGGGGCATCGAAGGGACGTTGCCGCCACACGTCCTGGACCCGACCCACCAGCCCCCCCCAGGGCGGCACCTCCTCGGTGGGGGCGCTGATCACCGGCAGGTACAGCAGGTTGGCGTGACGGCGCTGGAGCGCTTCCAGCTCCCCCCGGTACCCCAGGTCCCAGGAGTGCCGGGCGCCGTGGATCACCCCGAAACGTCGCCCGGGCTGCTCGGGCAGGAAGCTCCGCAGCATGCTCATGTACGGCGCCAGCCCTGTGCCCGTGGCCACCATGATCACGTTGGCCTCCGCCGGCACCTGGTCCAGGGTGAAGAACCCCGAGAACTTGGGGGAAAGCCACAGGCGGTCGCCAGCACGGAGGGCACCCAGGCGGGGGGAGAGGTCACCCGAGCGCACGACGCTGAAGAAGAACTCCACGTACCGCTTCTGGCGGGACGAGGAGGCGATGGAGTAGGAGCGGCGTAGGAGCCCCGAGCGGTCGGGGCGCGGGTCGTCGTCCGGATCGGCCAGGGGGTGGCGGGGTGCCTCCACGGGCAGGCCAAGCACCGCAAACTGCCCCGGTTTGAAGGGGGGAAGGGTCCAGCCCTCGGGGGCCACCCGGAGGATGAAGACACCGGGAGCCACTTCCTGGTTCGACACCACGATGGCGTTGAAAGGGGTCTGTTGCATCGCTGTCCTCGAGGGCCAAGCCGCGGGGGCAGGCCGCACCTGTCCCAAGGGAACGGCTGGCGCCGCTATTCCCGGTCGCCGCCGAGGCAGCGGCGCGGCGGACCCGGGCAACCGGGAAGCTCAAGATTGGTCTCACTGCCAACGGAAGATGCGCACCGCCACGACAAAGCTGGCGATCCCCCACAACCCCAGCACCGCCAGCTGGGGCAGGGTGGCGGTGAGCCCCACCCCTCGGTTCATCACCGCCCGCAGGGCATCGTTGAGGGCCGTGAGGGGCAGGGCGCGGATTGCCCCGTGGGTAACCGCAGGGAACCGCTCGTAGGAGAAGAACGTCCCCGAGAGCAGCCACATGGGGAGCATGACCAGGTTCATCCAGCCGGAGACCGCTTCGATGGACCGCGGGCGGGCCGCCACCAACAGGCCCAGGCCGGCAAAGCACAGGGCGCCCACGAGACACACCAGGGCGAGGACCGCGAGCGGCCCCTCCACCCCCACGCCAAAGACGACCCACCCAAAGCCGACCACCGCCGCCACCTCCAGGACGAGGAAGGCGAGGCGCGAGAGGGCAAAGGAGAGCAGGTAGTGGGACCGCCGCATGGGAGTCGCCGCCAACCGCTTGAGGAGCTTCCGGGTGCGGGCCACTACCACGGAAAAGCCAATCCCCCACATGCCGCTGCCCATGAGGTTCAAGCCCACCAGGCCCGGCACGAGGAAGTCGATGTAGCGCGAGCCGGGCGCAGTTACGCGCTCTTCCGCCAGGATTGGCACCAGCGTTGGCGTGCTCCCGCCAAGGGCCTCCCGCACCGCGAGCCGGGCGGTACGGGATTCGGGGCGTGTGGGATCGAGGCGAAGGCGTACCCCGCCCTCGCCGCCTTCCCCCCGCTGGCAGAGAACGGTGAGGTCCAGCTTGCCGGCTCGCCGTTGCTGCTCCGCCTCGCCATCCGGAAGCAGCACCACCTCCAGATCGGCCGCAGCGCGGAGGGCAGCGGTCACCTGCCCCCCCTCGTCGCCCACCACCCCCACCCGCAGCTTCTCCACTGGCCGCACCCGGAACGCCACCCCCAGCGCCAGGGCCAGGAGCACGGGGAAGACGAACACCCAGAACACCGCCTCCCGTTCCCGCACGAACTCCAGCACCCGGGCGCGGGTCAGTTCCAGGAGGGGATGGGAGGGGGAGGCCTCACCCATCGCGAAGCGCCCTGCCGGTGAGGCGAATGAACACGTCTTCCAGGGTTGGCTGGTGGGTGCGCAGCGACTGGATGCCGACCCCAAAGCGCTGGAGCTCGGCAAGGAGCGCCGGCAACGCCTCGCCAATGGCCGCCACCTCGAGCGTGGAGGTGCCGTTGCGGCGCGTTGCTGCGCGCACCCCGGGGAGGGCGGCGAGCCGCTCTAGGGGAAGCGGCCCCGCCGCCTCGAACTCCACGATCTGCTCGGCCCCCAGCGAGGCCACGAGATGGGCGGGGGTGTCCAGGGCAATGATCCGGCCGTGGTCCATGATGGCCACCCGGTCGGCGAGACGAGCCGCCTCCTCCATGTAGTGAGTGGTGAGCAGCACGGTGCCCCCCTCGCTGCGGAACCGTTCCACCAGCCCCCAGATCTGCAGGCGGGCCTGGGGGTCGAGTCCCGTGGTGGGCTCATCCAGAAAGAGAATCTCCGGCTGGGCCACCAACGCGCAGGCCAGGGCCAGGCGCTGCTTCTGCCCGCCGGACAGCTTGCCGACGCGGGCATGGCGCTTCTCAGTGAGCCCCACCAGGGCAATGGTTTCGTTCACCTCGCGCCCGCGCGCGTAGAAACTGCGGAACAGCCGCACCGTCTCGAAGACGGTGAGCCGTTCCCCCAGCTGCGTGTCCTGGAGCTGCACACCGATGCGCTGGCGCAGTTCGAGATCGTGTCCCTCGCCCCAGCGGTGGCCGAGCAGTTCGGCGCTCCCGGCGTCCTGGCGCTGCAACCCCTCCAGGATCTCCACGGTGGTCGTCTTGCCCGCCCCGTTGGGCCCCAGCAGGGCGAAGCATTCCCCCCGCTGCACCTCCAGATCCAGGTGCGCCACGGCCGTCACCTCGCCGAACCGCTTCACGAGACCCGTGCAGCGGATGGCAGTGGGCGCCGTCTCTGGTTGACGTTGGACCGGACTCACGGGGTACCGTGCTGCGGCACACCGCCGGCGGCTCCCTCCCGCCGGCGGTGCGACCAGTTTTGCCCGTGCCTTACTGCCGGGCTCCCAGCTCCCGATCGAGGAAGAGCAGGGCAGCAGGCTGGCCAGCACCCATGTGGAAGCGGGCCAGAATCCCTTCGGCAGCTCCCTCCTCCTCCACCTGCTCGGTGACGAACCACTGCAGGAAGCTGGCCGTGCCGTGGTCTCTCTCGGCGGTGGCCAGCTCCACCAGCTTGTAGATGCAGGCGGTGATGTGCCGCTCGTGGGCCAGCGTGGCCTCGAAGACCGCCTGGGGGGAGGCCCACTCGTTCTCGGGCTTGGGGATCGCCTCCAGCGTCACCCGGCCGCCACGCTCGTGGATGTAGCGGAAGAACTTCATGGCGTGGCCCAGCTCTTCCTGGGCCTGCTTGGCCATCCACGAGGCCATGCCGCGCAGGTTCTGCGCCTCCAGGTACGCGGACATGGACAGGTAGAGGTAAAACGAGGCCATCTCTTCCCTCACTTGCTCGTTGAGGGCTTTTTGGATTTTTTCGTTGAGCATTGCTGTCTCCCTTCCGCCTCTGCCAACCCTGCAAAGGCCGCGAATGTTCCCTCTCCCGCCGCCCCCTGCATCCGCCTGGGGCGGCCCCCCGCGGCTACTGGAACTTGGCCAGCAGATCCCGTACCACGTCGCGGTGCACCGTGTAGGTGAGCATCTTCAAGCGCACGAAGTCGTCGCGGTAGAAGTAGTACCCCTCGAACTTGCCGTGCCGCGCCGAGCGGCCCGAGTCCTTGATCAGGAACCACTCGTGCCCGTCGGGGGTGGTGGTCATCCCCACCAGGTGCAAGCCGTGGTCGTCCTCGGAAGAGTGGTTGTCGAAGCGGAACTCGCGGGCGTCCTGGTCGATGAACGCCTGGGGGATGTCGAAGCTGGGGATGATGGCGGCGTCCTCGAAGCCGTTCAGCCCCGGCTCGGACACGTCCCCGCCAATGGCCACGGTGTAGCCCATGGCCACCGCCCGTTTGATGGCCCCGTACCACTCCTCCAGCGGCACGTTGTGGTAGCTAGCGTCGTGCCACCAGTTGTCGGGCACCTTGTACTCGCCCCGGGTGTAGAAGGGGATGGAGAGGGTGGACATCATCTCCACGTAGTCGTCCAGGTTCAACCGCAGCACCTGGGCAAGGAACTCCTGCGGCGTGTACGACACCCCCTCCCACGTCACGGTGGGGGGCGGGGGACCCAACTCGCGGTCCAGGATGGCCCGCGTCATGGCAATCACCAGCTCCTCGTCCCAGATCTCGTTCTCCTCCACCCAGCGGGTGAGCTTGGTGAGGCGGTCGATGAGGCGGGAGTGGTCGTGCCGGCCGTCAGCGGCGAGGACACCGGGGTACGCTGCCGCAGGCACGATGCCGTACTGCTTCCAGATGCGCGGCACCGCGTTGGACTCGGAGCCCTCGGCAATGAGCGAGTCCCCGCGCTCGCGCACGAAGCGCCGTACCTTCTCCACGTACTCCCAGTACACCGTGTACATCTCCGAGAGCTTGATCTCGCGCCCACTCAGGCGGTGGATCTCCGACTCGTAGAAGCTGGTGGTGGAGAAGCTCCAGCAGGTGCCGGTGAGGTACTGGGCCACGGGGGGGAAGTGCCACGCCTGGCGGAACACCTGCGGCCCGGCTGGCTTCACCACCTTGGACATGTCGAAGCGCAGCACCTTCTCGTCTTTCTTCTCGGCCTCTCGGCGGGCCTTCTGCGCGTCGCGCACCGCTTCGGTCGCGGCGCTCTCCTGCTTTCCCCGTTCTTTGTTGGCGTTTTCCATCTCTTCGAGGACCGGGTCGCGGTACCTGGGTTGGTAGACCGCGTGATCAGGGGCTGGCGTGGGCTTTGGTGGCGCTGCCCAAACGCTGCTGCTCGCCAGAAGAAGCACGATGACTGCGGAGTGACGCATGGGGCCTCCCTGGCCGGCGCCCTGCCACGGCCACCGCCGCGGGAGCGCCGGCACGCACGCAAGGATACACTGCTCGGCGCCGACCGGCCGGGAATGCCGGCCGCTTGTCGCCACTCTTGCTGAGGACGACCTGCCCTGCGGGTCGGCAAAGGAGGTCAGCATGGCGTTTCGAGGGTACGTGGTCCGCACCGCCAAGGCGGCGCTGGAGCCCTTCGAGTTCGAGCCCAAACCCCTCGGGCCCGAGGAGGTGGAGATTGCCATCAGCCACTGCGGGATCTGCCACTCCGATGTGCACCTGGCGGACGGCGACTGGGGCAACGTCTTCCCCCTCGTGCCGGGGCACGAGGTGATCGGCACGGTCGTGGCCGGGGAGGGGTTCGCCCCGGGGCAGCGGGTAGGGGTGGGGTGGCAGCGCTCCAGCTGCGGGACGTGCGAGTACTGCCGGGGGGGCGAGGAGGAGCTCTGCCCCAAGAGCGAGGCCACCTGCGCCGGAAACTTCGGCGGCTTTGCCGACCGCATCCGCGTCAACCGCCGCTTTGCCATCCCCATCCCGGAGGGGCTCGACAGCGCCGCCGCCGCGCCGCTGCTGTGCGGTGGCATTACCGTCTACTCGCCGCTGCGCCGTTACGCGAGCGCGGGTTCCCGCGTGGCGGTGATCGGCATGGGCGGGCTCGGCCACCTGGCCCTGCAGTTCGCCCGCGCCATGGGGTGCGAGGTGACCGCGGTGAGCCGCTCGGCAGCCAAGGAAGCTGACGCCAAGCGCTTTGGGGCGCACCACTTCCTTACCTCGAAGCCGCGCCCCGGCTCCTTTGACCTAATCTTGAACACCGGCCACTTTTCGCCCGCCATGGATGTGTACCTGGCGGCGCTGCGGCCCAAGGGGGTGTTCTGCCAGCTGGGCGCTGCGGCGGAGCCACTGCTCGTGCCGGGGATGCCGCTCATCACCGGCCGGCGCAGCGTGTGCGGCAGCGCCATCGGCGCTCCGGGGGTGATTCGCGAGATGCTGGAAGTTGCGGCCCGCCACGGGATCCAGGCGACGGTGGAGGTGGTCCCCATGTCCGAGGCGCAGGCGGCCATGGAGAAGACCCGGCGCAACCAGGCGCACTACCGCATGGTGCTGGCGGGCGACAGCGGCAAGTGAACGTGGGAGAGTGAGCGCCGTGTAGTATGGCGGGCGGTGAGCCACGACCGCCCGACTCGGCCGCCCGTACGCCCCTGGTGGGTGGTGACCACCTACTTTGCCGAGGGGTTCCCCTACTCGCTGGTACGGCAGA
>Ga0068707_1000795_pt1 | contig 21390 bp, 18 predicted proteins | sample YNPNPMetaG_FD_66600 | JGI IMG/M metagenome (GOLD analysis project Ga0068707, IMG submission 66600) | Anoxygenic and chlorotrophic microbial mat microbial communities from Yellowstone National Park, USA - YNP NP MetaG | ecosystem: Environmental > Aquatic > Thermal springs > Hot (42-90C) >...
TCCGCTCGAAAGCCCCAATGGCCAAACCCCAGTTCCTGACACTTATGGGATCCTGATCCTGAGGAAATGCCTTTTTGAAAAGCTCGGGGTATCCGGCTATGGCTTTGAGTCTCGACATGGCAGCCTCTGGCGTGGGGTTTCCAAAGCTTGGGGGACCTACCAGAGCCTTGACCGCCTGATCCTCCACGGACTCCCTGTCCCCCCTCCAGTGCTGGGAGAACTGGAGGGCCGCGTTGAGCACGGTGGGGGCGTTTCTCGGGTTGATCCTCCCCATCACCCCTATGGATCTGGCAAGCCCGTCCGTGCCATAGAGCTGGGGGAGATGGCAGCGACTACAGCTCACAGTGCCATCCAGGGATGCCCTCGGCTCGAAGAATAACCTCCTCCCAAGGGCCACCCTCTCTGCCTGAATCGAGCCCGGGGCCGGGGCCTCCTCTGGCCTGAGGGGGGCCAGGGCCTCGAGAGCCCTTGTTCGCAGCGGCTCCTGGGCCAGGCCGCGGGAGCCCGCAAATTCCACCTCTCCGGTGCCCAATAAGATGATCCCGAGAAGAGGCATCAGCGCTCTTGCCATGACATTTCCCCCCTTGCCTCCAGAAGCTGCCCAGCACAAGCCGATTATACCGGTTCCCTTGGGTGCTGGGAATGGATTGTGAGCTCATCTCGAGGCGCCGCGAGGCTCCCCCTGGAGCGGATCCGGCTCCGAGGGCCTTGCTTTCTTGTCCGAGGTGGGACAAAATGCGCAGACGGCGCGCCAGCAGAGGTTTGTTGGCGAGGCCGGCGGCGCAGCATGACAGGCTTTCTTGACGTAAGTGATCACGGGGTGGTGGCGTTTCTCGGAGCGGCTTGGCGGAGGCGCTTCGATTTTCCAGGATTTGGACCTGGGGGAAGCCCTCTCGGCCGAAGCGAAGCTGAGGCCGACCGAGGGAGGGGGCAAGGATCCCCCGGAGGCCAAATCCTTCGGAAAATCAAGCGCCGAAGACGTGAAGCGGAGAGAAATGCCACCACCCCCTGTGACCAATTGCTACGTGTCAATCCTAGATCGTGTGTGTCGGGGCCGAGGAGCAGACATGATGCAAAATGCACTTAAGACCTCCGGTCCCTACGATGAGCTCCACGTGTACGAGGTGGAGGGGCGCCTGGAGGGGTTTCCGCACTCCTGGAGCGAGGAGGGCTTTCTCGGGTGCTGGTACGAGGGCGACTACTCCTTCCTCTTCTTCTGCGCCCCTAGGGAAGGACTCGTCCGGGGCTTCCTCGACGGCCGCCCCGAGGCCAGGTTGAGGACGGCGGTCGTCCTGCCTTACGAGGAGTGGGAGGCGGGAGGGCCGCTCAGGCCCTTCCGGGTTGGTCCGCTGTGGGTGCTGCCGCCCTGGGATGGCGCGGAGCCTCAGGCAGGCGAACAGGTCATCGTCTTGGACCCGGGGGTGTGTTTCGGCTCGGGTCATCACCCCTCCACCCGCGCCTGTCTGGATCTCCTGGTGGGGCTCTACGGCAGGGCCAGGCCGAGAAGGGTCCTGGACCTGGGGACAGGCACCGGGATACTGGCCTTGGCAGCGGCGCGGCTGGGTGCAGAGCGGGTACTGGCCGTCGACCTTCAACCGCTGGCCGTGGAGACGGCCCTGGCCAATGTGAGGAGAAACGGGCTCGAGGACGTAGTCGAGGTGCGTCTGGCGGACGCCGCGCAACTGTTGGGCGAGCCCTCCGACCTGATCCTGGCGAACCTCAGCTACGATCTCATCTGTCGGCTGCTGGAACGCCCGTGGAGGGGCACTGGATGCTGGTGGATATTCTCGGGGGTCGTGGGCGCACAGGTGGAGAGGCTCAAAGAGAGGCTGGCCTCCCTCGCCTTAAAGATCCTGGAGGTGAGAGGGGAAAACTTCTGGTTCAGCGTCTTGGCATCCTCCGCCCGGCAGGGCGGTAATGTCAAGAGTTTTGTGTCAGGGCCCGGCGCTTGACTGGCCGGCCTGTGGCCTCTAATATCTTTCTTGTAGGGACTTGGCTGCCCGGGAGAGAGCCCCTGCCTCTGCGGCCTTGCGGAGGCGGGAGTTCGTTTTTTCTGGGGTCCGAGCGACAGGAAGGAAAACGGAAGATGCGTGGGGCTTGGCGTCGGCTTGTGGGTTTCTCGCCTCTTCTTGGTCTGGTGGTCTTGTGCGCCCCCGGCCTGGGGCACACAGGCGGCTTCAGATACGAGCTGCCGTCCCGTGGGAAGGACCCCATGAGCTGGGAGACCGTGGTGGGATTCATTCAGGGGCACACAGTGGAGGATCAGGACACGTTTCTGGACATCGCCAGGAAATACGGGCTCGGGTTCAACGAGATGGAGCTCCTCTACCCTCAGTTTGACGCCTGGCTTCCCCCTGTGGGGAGCCGTCTGCTCATCCCCACCCAATGGGTCCTTCCCGAGACGAAAAAGGAGGAGGTGGTCATCAACATCGCCGAGATGAGGCTCTACCGTTTCTTCCCTCGCGTGCGGATGGTCAAGACCTACCCAGTGGGGATCGGGGATGAAGGTTGGCACACGCCCGTGGGGATTTACAAGATCGTGGATCGTCAAGTGGACCCGGCATGGTCCGTGCCCAAGTCGCTGAGGGAAAAGTACGGGGTCTCCCTCATGCCTCCCGGTCCCGAGAACCCCTTGGGAAGGCACTGGTTGGGGCTCTCGCGGAAGGGATACGGGATCCACGGGACCAACTTCCCTTGGGCGGTGGGCCGCCTGGTGACGCATGGGTGCATCCGGCTTTACCCTGAGCACATGGAGATGTTTTTCCAAGAGACCCCGGTGGGCACGGCCGTGGAGCTGATCTACGAGCCGGTCAAGATCGGCTTCAGGCGGGGGGAGGTCTTCGTCGAGGTGCACCCCGACATCTACGGCAAGCTGCCTGACTTGAGCGAATATGCCCGAAGGCGGTTCCAGCAATCGGGCCTCTGGCCCTTCATATCACCAGAGGAGCTGGAACAGGCGGTCCGAAAGAGGGACGGGGTCCCGGTGCGAGTGGGGGTCCTGGACAAGGGGAGGCCGGTGAACCTCGCTTGGGGGGGCAGCAAGCCTTGAAGCGGTTCCATGGACCATCCCCCCGAGGGGGAAGGTCCATGGCGTAAAGCGGGGACCCTTCCTGTGGGACAGAAGTTCTGAGCGATCAGGGGGTCGTGGCGTCTCTCGGAGCGGCTCGCCTGCCTGCGGCCTGTCTGTGTGCAACGCACAGGCAGGCGCCCCGCTTGGCGCAGGCAAGGCGGAGGCGCTCCGATCTTCGAGGATTGGGACCCGGGGCAAGCCCTCTCGGACTAAGCGAAGCTGGGGCCGACCGAGAGGGTTGGCAAGCATCCCCGAGGCTAGATCTTTTTGCAAATCGAGCGCCGAACACCTGGCGATCCCGTGTGTTGTTGAGACCAGACAGACGGAATAGACGAGACAGACGGAACAGACCAACGCCTCCCGCGACCAGTCGCGAGAAGTCGATCTTCCACTCCCAGGGGCCGCCTCCGCCCTCAGGGACGCAGGCGGAGACGGAGCCCTGCCACGGTCACTACTTCTTCTTCTTCCCCCTGGCGACGGAGAGCTTCTCCCCCAAGCCTCTTTCCTTCGCTATCCTGCGGCGTTTCGCCGAAAGACTCCTGGCGCTCAGGCTCTGACGCAAAGGGATCCCGTGTTTCTTCTTGTAATCCCTCGGGGAGAGGCCGTGGAGGCCTAGATGCTTCCCGGAAAGCTGCTTGAACTCCTTGCCGCACTCCAAACAGATCACCTTGTTTCGCTGGATGGAATCCAGCCCCGAGATCCCAGGGCCCTCCTCGCCCTTGGCGCTCTTCTCCTCCTGTGTGCAGATCCACTTGAGGGCCTTGTAGACCTTCTTGAGCGCCTCGGTCATGTCGGCGGCCGTCATGGGGGCATGTGATGCCTGGGCCTTGACTATCTCGCTGGTGATCTCGAGGAGATGCTTTTCTTCCATGGTTCAACCCTCCTTTACGCCTCTTTTCGAGCGAAACGAATACGTTCTTTGACGAACGCGTCACAAGTCTAAGGCATTTCCCCGGTGAATTCAAGAAAAAAAATTCTCGGCTTGTCTTGCGAGCGCGGACAACAGGTTGTCTGTCTTTAAATGTCTTCTGTGGGCTAGTCGATGCGAACGTTCTTTTGAGCGCTGGCGGGTCCGGGGGGCCATTTTTCAAAGGATCGCCACGGTCATGGGTGCCGAGCCTGCACGGGCCTTCAGACGTACCGACCTCTGCTCCACCAACGTCCCAGCCATGGCTTCCATGATGCAGCCTGACATGATGCCGTCGTCCATGCACCTCAACCGCTCGATGGGGTCTGGAATCAAATCCACGGGGCCTATGCAAGTCATTCAAGGGGGTGGCGGCGTCTCTCGGAGCGGCTCGCCTGCCTGCTGCCTGTCTGCGTGCAACGCACAGGCGGGCGCCCCGCTTGGCGCGGGCAGGGCGGAGGCGCTCCGATTTTCCAGGATTCGGGCCTGGGGGAAGCCCTCTCGGCCGAAGCAAAGCCGAGGCCGACCGAGGGAGGGGGCAACGACCTGCCTGTGCCTCTCACGCAGACAGGTCCCCGGAGGCCGAATCCCCCGGAAATCGGGCCCCGAGGAGCTGACAATCCCCTGTCTTCTTCAGACCAAACAGACGGAACAGACCGAAGAGACGAGACAGACCAGATGCACGGAACAGACCAACGCCCCCCGTGAGCGATCGGGGGCCTTTTCCCTTGAGGAGACGAGATGGTTTGTTTAGGATAGGGATGCCGGAAAGGAGAAGCCCCCGTCATGAAGCCCTCGATCTACGTCCCTCCCAGACTCCCGCCGGAGCTCCATCGGCCCACTTTCGCCGAGGTGGATCTAGGGGCCATCGCCCACAACGTGCGGTCGATCCGCGGCCGGATCGGTGCGAGAAGGGGGCTCATGGCGGTAGTTAAGGCCGATGCCTACGGCCACGGGGCGAGGGAGGTCGCCAGGGTCGCCCTGGAAAGCGGTGCGGACTGGCTGGGGGTCGCCCTGCCGGAAGAGGGATGGGCCCTGAGGGAGGAGGGGATCCGGGCCCCGACCCTGGTCCTGGGGCCTACCTTTCCCTCCCAGTCGCGGATGATTCTGGAAGCGGATCTCGTCGTGGGGCTCTTTACGTGGGAAGTGGCGCGTTCCCTGGACGAACACGCAGGGAGCATGGGCAAGCGGGCCGTTGTCCACGTCAAGGTGGACACGGGGATGGGTAGGATCGGGGTTCCGGCCCGGGATGTCATCGCCTTTCTGGAGGCCCTCAAGGGTCTGAGGCACCTCGAGGTTCAAGGGATCTATACTCACTTCGCCACGGCGGACCACCCGGACAGCTCCTTCACCCGGCGTCAGATGGATGACTTCATGGAGATATGCCGGGAGGCGGCATCCAGAGGGATCCGGATCCCCATGAAGCACCTCTCGAACAGCGCCGCCATCCTTCAGCACCCTGAGGCCTTCCAGGACCTCGTGCGGCCCGGCATCATGATCTACGGGTGCTACCCCTCCGCCGTGGTCCAAAGGAGCATGGAACTTCGTCCAGCCATGACCCTCAGGACTCGGGTGGCCTTGGTCAAGGATCTCCAGCCCGGGGAGTCCCTGTCCTATGGAAGGACCTTCGTGGCCTCGCGACCCACGCGGGTGGGGACGCTCCCCATCGGCTACGCCGACGGCCTGTCGCGATCCCACTCCAACCGAGGGGAGGTGCTCATTTGCGGGAGGAGGGCCCCTATCATCGGCACCATCTGCATGGACATGACCCTGGTGGACATCACGCACATCCCCGAGGCGGGAGTGGGGGACGAAGCCGTGATCTTCGGGAGGCAGGGATCGGGGCAAATCTCAGTGGAGGAGGTCGCAGAGAGGATCGGGACCGTCTCTTACGAGATCCTGTGCTCCGTCGGGGCCAGGGTACCGAGGCTCTACCTCGGAGGGGAAAGGGTCAAGGGCAAGGGAGGGGAGGTGTGAGACGCGATGAGTTGAGAGGGATGCGGATCGCGGTGCTCATGGGTGGGCGCTCGGCGGAGCGGGATGTGTCCCTGAGCACGGGCAAGGCAGTCGCCGCGGCCCTCAGGGAGAAGGGCTACGCCGTCGTGGAGCTGGACGCGGCGCAGGACATCGCTTACCGTCTCAGGGAGGAGCGGACAGAGGTGGCCTTCGTGGCCCTTCACGGTCGTTTCGGGGAGGATGGCACGATACAGGGACTCTTGGAGTCCCTGGGCATCCCCTACACGGGATCGGGCGTTCTTGCCAGCGCCCTCGGCATGGACAAGGTGCGATCCCGTTGGATCTTCGAGCATCTCGGCATCCCGGTCCCTCCCTATCGGGTCGTCGCCCTCGAGGAGGCCGCTCGGTTCTGCCCGGAGCGTGAAGCCCTCTCCCTGCCCCTGGTGGTGAAACCGGCAAGGGAGGGCTCCAGCGTCGGGGTGAGCATAGTGAGGAGCCACGAGGCCCTCCCATCGGCCCTGGAGAAGGCCTTCGCCTTCGGATCCCCTGTCCTGGCCGAAAGATACATCCGGGGGAGGGAGATCCAGGTGGGCATCCTCGACCACGAGCCATTGGGGGCCATCGAGATCCGCCCCAAGGTGGAGTTCTACGATTACGATGCCAAATACACGGAAGGGTTGGCCGAGCACATCTTCCCGGCCCCGATTCCGCCCGACCTGTACCAGGAAGCCCTTCGCTTGGCCCTGGCCGCCCACCAGGGCCTTGGCTGCGAGGGGGCGACACGGGTCGATCTACTCCTGGAGGAGGGCGGGGGATTCTACGTCCTGGAGGTAAACACCCTGCCGGGGATGACCCCTGTGAGCCTTCTGCCCGAGATCGCACGGAAGGTGGGCATCTCTTTTCCGGAGCTGTGCGAGCGCATCCTGGCAGGGGCAAGGCTCAAGGCCTGAGGCAGGGGCTTCGCTTTGCAGCGCGCAGATAGGCCCACAGCCCTGCCCAGTGCCGTGCCACCTCCGTGTGCGCTCTCAAGCCCGAGACTACCAGGAATAGTCCGAATAACAACAGATTGCTTTCCTGGAACTTGGTGAGGAGGAATTCCTGGACCAACACGAGCAGGCTCGAACCCCAAAGGGGGCCCCAGCGAGTTCCAGGTCCACCCAGCAGCACTGCCACTACCGGGGCGAGAAGCACGTCCAGGCCGAAGGCGGACTCAGGGCTCACGTAACCGCTGTGCATGGGGTAGATCCCTCCCGCCAGTGACGCCAGGGCCGATCCGAGCACCAGGGCCTCTGCCCTGATGGAGTCGCCCGGTATACCCAGCTGGGATGCGGCCAAGGGGTCAGAACCGACCGCCCTGAGGGCCCTGCCCCAGCGGCTCGCCATGAGCGTGTGGTGGATCCAGACCGTCCCGAGCAGGAGGGCCAGGGTGCTCAGGTAAGGTACCCCCCGGTCCAGGACCACGGTGGAAAGGCCCGAGACGCCTCCTGTTACCGATCCGAGGTTCCTGGCGAGGATACCAGCCAGGATGGCGACACAGAGCGAAGAGAGGGCGAAATCGGGGCCTCTGAATCCAACCAGGAACGCGGCCAGCCCCCTGGCGGTCAAGGCCCCGCACGATCCCGCCCCGACCATCGCGATCCACCACGGCAAAGCAGCATCGAGGCACACTGCGCTCACATACGCCCCCAAGCCGAAGAACGCACAGTGGCCCAGATGGAACTCCCTTCCCATGCCCCCCAGGAAGTTGTAACTGAAAGCCAGGACAGCCTGCTGACAGAGAGCCCACAGCACCAAAGACCAGTAGGGCCCGGTGAGAAAGAGCCCGAGGGCCAATAGAACGCCGCCCGAGACCAGGCCGACGGACAACGACCATCCCATCAAATTGCCCCCCGCGAGCGCAGACGCAGCACCAAGGGCAGAAGGACAGGGGCCAGGGCGGGATGCCACTGGGGCCCCAGATATTGGGACACCCAGGCCTCCCCAACACCCATAGCCCACCCCATCGCCAAGGCACTCAACGGGTTGAGGCCTCCACCGATGAGCGCCACACAAAGGGACTTGAGGCTCCAGGCGATCCACTCCTGGGCGCTCACCACCTGTGTCATGCCCAGAAGGACTCCTCCCATCGCGGCCACCCCCAGGCCCACCGATGTGGCCCATCGAGCGAGACGGTGGGTGTCCACCCCCACTGTCTCGAGTTGCGCCGAGCCCATGTCCCAGGCCCTCAGTGCCTTTCCCCGTCTTGTCCTGTGCAACAGGGCGTAAAGACTCAAGGCTGCGGAGGCGGACACCACGATGGCCAGGCCCTTGGGCCAAGCGATGAAGACCGCCGAGAGGGAAAGCGGTGCCCCAGCGGCGACCGACGCCATGCCTGGCAGGGGCCACAACCATTGGGCCAGGGCCTCCATGGCCATGCCGGCACCGATGGTGATCAACAAAAAGGCCCGGTCGCCCTGCTCCCTCAATACGTGTCTCCACAGCGCAGGAGGATGCATGATGCGGGCCGCCAGGGCCCCTGAGACGGAGAGCCCGAGCATGACCCACCCCAGGGGGATCCCGGTCCGCTCCAGGGTCCATCCCAGGAAGAGGGCCGTCATCACCAAGGCCTGGCCGACTCCCAGATGGACCCTTCCCGTTGAGCCCAGGATGAACTGCATCCCCATGGCGGCGACGGCGTATATGGCCCCTGTCGCCAGGCCCTGGAGCGCTATCTGGGGATGGAGGAGGGTCATTTACGGTTGCCGTCCTTCGTAGCGGGATAGATGTGGGGGGCCGTCGCCAGCTCCGGGGGCCACACGATCTGGTACGAGCCCCCCTGGATCTGCGATGGGTAGGTGTTTATGGACCCGACACCGTTTTCCCTGAACCACACCTCCCCCCCCAGGGTTTCGGTGCGAGAGGCCTTGAGGTGCTCCATGAGGGAGGCACGATCGAGGGGGGGCGCCCCGGCCAGGACCGCCTCCACCACCTGGAGGGCCATCATGTAAGCCGGTGCCCAGGGGTAGTCATCCGGCGATATGCGGGCGGCCTCCAGGAGCTTCAGGAAACGGTCTGCACCGGGCCCGCGCATGGCCCGCGTCCAGTAGGACTGGCCTGTGACGCCCTCGGCAGCCGTTCCCAAGGCCTTGAGAAACGGGCCGCCGTGATGGGTGACGTGGAACTCCCGCGGCCTCAACCTTTGGTCCCTGGCCTGCGCCATGAACTGTATGGCGAATGGGATGTTGGCCGAGACGAAGAGGATGTCCGGGTCCTCTTCCTTGAGCCTTACCAAGAGCGTCGTGAAATCCCGGGTGTCCCTGGGGGCGATCTGGGAGGAAAGAACCCGAAGCCCCGCCTCCTGGGCCAGGGCACGGGCCCCCTCGTACACCCCTTTGGGATGAAGCGTGTCCTCCACCACGAAGGAGACGCTCCTGGCCAGGCCCTCGTGACGGATCATCTCCCAGTAGCGGTAGGTGTACCTCGGCGCCTCGTCTATGACGCAGGCGATCCACCTGTATCCCCTCTCGTAGATCTTGGGCGAGTTGGCGCAGATGGCCAGAAAGGGGACCTTGTGGAGCTCCGCTGCGGTGGAGGCTGCGAAGGTGAGCGGGCTCGAATAGGGTCCGAGCATGAGATGGACCTGGTCCACCGTGGCCATCCTCTCGTACATACGCCTGGCCGTGGCCTCGTCGCTCCTGTCGTCGTAGAGAAACATGCGAACGGGGATCCTCTTTCCGCCCGTAAGGATTCCTCCTACTGCGTTGAGCTCATCCGCCCAAGCCTTGAGAAGCGCCCCGAAGGGCCCCACCTCGGTGGCGAATGGTCCTGTCTGGGACACACTGGCCCCTATACGCAGTTCCGTTCCCTGGGAGATGCGGATCCCCAGGCCCAGGATCATGATCGCGGCCCACAGTGCGGGCCAAGCCCTCTTGTCCATCGAGACCTCCTCTCCGCAAAATGCAACGGGCCACCCAACCTTGCGCCTGGGTGGCCCGTAGAGGCCTGACATGGCGGATCCATATCTACCCCATTCACCGTGAGCAGTCAAGGCCCTTTCGCCCCCTTCGTTGCGCACATCGGCGATCACCCTTTGGAGGTCCGGGGGAGGAGCTCTCTGCATGCAACGGACGGGCGGGTTACGTCGTCCCATCTCGCCCGGGCAGAAGGGCTCGGGCGCAGTGGCCTCCCCCTGGCTGCCGGCAGTCGATGGGCGTCCAAGGGGTTGGGGGGCACCTTCGAGAACGGCCCCCAACGGGACGCAGGGCCACCTCCAAAGACCGAGGTTTCGCCCGCCCTGCGGAATTTGGTTGCCGTTTCCTTCAAGTTATGATAGCCAAGAGGCGTGTCGAAGGGAGCGCAAGTGGCCACGTTCGGCGGGGGTTCACAGCGCAAGGCGCTACAGGAAGCGAGGGGTGGGGTCCTGCCGGAGCAGGCGACACGGCAGGGGCTTGTGGAGGGGCTCGAAGGGCTTGCCCTGCCGGCCATCCGGATATCCGCCGATGGATCCTTGGCAACTTTCTCTTGGGTTTGACTTGTCCTAGGGCCATGGCGAAGCAGTGGTTTACGTAACAGGCTCGAGATGATTCCAGTGGGGCCTCGCGAGAGCGCTCGACCGGTCATCGGGCCATCTGCATGAAAAAGGGAGGTAAGTGATTACAGGGTGGCGGCGTTTCTCGGAGCGGCTTGGCGGAGGCGCTTCGATTTTCCAGGATTTGGACCTGGGGGAAGCCCTCTCGGCCGAAGCTGAGCTGAGGCCGACCCAGGGAGGGGGCAAGCATCCCCCGGAGGCCAAATCCTTCGGAAAATCGAGCGCCGAAGACTTGAAGCGGAGAGAGATGCCGCCACCCCCGTGACCAGTTACAAAGGGAGGCGCTATGACGGCGGAGGCGATGGAGCGGAAGGCCAAAGATATGCTCATGAAGAGGTTTCATTGAAGCCAGGCGATTCTTGCGGTCGGGCAAGAAAGACTCGGGTTGAACAGCGATGAGCTGATCCGGGCCGTGGGGCCCTTCGGAGGCGGGATGGGCTTGGGGGAGGTCTGCGGTGCCCTGAGCGGTGCCCTGGCCACCCTTGGCCTCAGGCTGGGCCGTGCGAGGGAGGAGGAACGAGAGAGCCGTCTCATGTGGGGTCTTGTCAGGGAGGTCGCCGACCGCTTCCGGCAGATCGGAGGCGGAACCATATACTGCCGGGATCTGGTCGGCGTGGACTGGGCGAACCCCGAGGAGGCCAGGGCCTACTATCGCAGCGACAAGGTTCTCACCTGCCTGCGCGTGGTGGGGGAGACGGCCCGGATGCTGGCGGAGATTCTGGATCGCATCGACAGGGAGACGAAGTCCGTACTTTGAGACTTCGAATGGAGGCCCCTCCAGTGGGCGGGTGGTCATGGCTGCGGTTGGCCGCCAAGCCGGCCTTGACATCGGCCTTCTCGGAGGGTGCATTGCCGGGAATCGGCGAAAACCCGCGAAGAAGTATTGACCCCGAGAATTTTTTTGACTAGGATAACGACGTCCGCCTTGGTCCGAAGGTCCGACGACAGACCGGAACGGAGGAGGGGGTCTCCGGCTCGCATCCCACAAGCAGCTCTCCTGTGATAGCTTCCTGGCTGGTTCGGCCGGACCGCCCTTCATAGCAACGCTGCCTCGCGAAGGGGACCGGCGGCTTTGTCCTTGCGCTCAAGCCCGAGGCGTCCGCTTCGGGCGTTGCACGGGGAGGTTGCACTTGCTTAGGGTGGAATCCATCGAGACCTTCTACGGAAAGCTCAAGGTCTTGGTGGGGGTTTCGCTGGAGTTGAAGGCCGGGCAGTTGGTCGCCGTGATCGGGGCCAACGGGGCTGGCAAGTCCACGCTGCTTCGCACCATAATGGGGATCACCCCCGCGGAATACGGGACCATAGAGTTTCTCGGCCGCAGGATAGAGGAAGAGGACCCGGACGAGATCACCCGTCTGGGGATCTCCATGGTCCCCGAGGGTCGATGGATCTTCACGGACCTGACGGTGCAGGAGAATCTCGACATGGGGGCCTTCACCCGTTCGGATAGAGAAGGCATCAGAGAGGACTTCGAGCGGGTCTACTCCATGTTTCCCGCCTTGAGGGCCAGGGCAAGGCAGAGGGCCGGGCTCCTCAGCGGGGGCGAGCAGCAGATGCTCGCCATAGGACGAGGACTCATGTCCAGGCCCAAGCTCCTGATGCTGGACGAGCCATCCCTCGGGCTCTCCCCGATCCTCGTCAGGGAGATATTCCGGATCATCAAGTCCATCCACCAACAGGGTACCCCCATCCTCCTGGTAGAGCAGAACATGGCCATCTCCATGACCATCGCCAGTTACGCCTATGTGATGGAGACGGGCAGGATGCGCCTGTCAGGGGTCCCGGAGAAGATACTGGCCGACGAGGATGTCCGGGAGTTCTACCTGGGGGAGGGCAAAGGGAAGTATGTCTCACGGAAGGACAGGTGGAAGGGCAAGATGTAGGGGGACGATCGGGATGTTGATGCAACAGGTCGTCAGCGGGCTGGCCCTGGGGAGCGTCTATGCATTGGTGGCCCTGGGTTTCATCATCATCTACAAGGCGACGGACGTCCTGAATTTCGCCCAGGGCGACATGATGATGTTCGGCGCCTATGTGAATTACGCCCTCCTGGTGAGCGGGGTGTTGCCCGTCCCATTGGTGATCCTGGCCACCCTCGTCTCAGGGGTGATACTCGGCTTCTTGATCGAGAGGGCCATCGTGAGGCCCATGCTCGGCAAACCCCTCTTCGCCACGGTCCTCGTGACCATGGGGGTGGGGATCTGTCTGCGCGCGGTGGCCGGGACCATCTGGGGTCACCAGTACAAGGCCGTGCCGGAGATACTCTCCATAACCCCCATCAACTTGGCCTTCGGCCTCGTCATATCGCCCTTTCACCTGACCATCATCATCGTCTCCCTGGGGCTCGTGGCCCTCCTTTCCCTTTTCTTCAACTTCACGCGGCTCGGCACCGCGATGAGGGCCGTGGCCAGGCACCAGTTGGCCGCGTTTTTGATGGGCATCAGGGTGAGGAGGATCTTCTCCATCAACTGGATGATCAGCGGCCTCATCGGGGCCTTGGGCGGGATGCTCATCGGGCCCTTGACCTTCTTGAGCCCGGATCTCGGTTTCATCGGGCTCAACGCCTTTCCAGCGGCCATCATAGGCGGTTTCGGCAGTGTCCCAGGGGCTGTAGTGGGAGGATTGATCCTGGGCGTGAGCGAGAACATCGCAGGGGGATACCTGCCAGAAGGGGTCAAAAACGTCTTTCCGTGGACGGTGTTGATCGTCGTGCTCATGATCAGGCCCGAGGGTTTCTTCGGTCTTTACGAGGAGAAGAAGGTCTAGTCGAAGATGGAAGCGAAGAAGAGGAAACGGCGACAGGACGAGGAACAGGAGATCAGCAAGGTCTGGCTTCTCCTTGTCTTCGCCTTCGTCCTCACTCTCCCTCTCTATTCCAACAGCTACGTCATGCACATAGCCTGCGTTACGGGTTTCGGGATCATCGTCTCCCTTGGCTTGAACGTGCTCATGGGCTATACAGGGCAGGTCTCCCTGGGCCATGCGGCCTTCCTGGCGGTAGGGGCCTACACCTCCGCCATACTGACTTACAAGGTGAAGATGACATTTTGGCTCGCACTGCCCCTCTCCGGTGCGATGGCCGCCTTTGTGGGGCTGGTGGTGGCGATCCCCTCCTTGCGCCTCAAGGAGCTCTATCTGGCCATAGCCACCATGGGATACGCCTTCATCATCAACGAGGTCATCGTGTACTGGAAGGAGCTCACAAACGGCACGAAGGGGATGATCGCCCCCACGGTCTCGTTTCTGGGGATCGAACTGAATACCGGACACAAGTATTACTACCTTGTTTATGCGGTGGTCTCCCTGCTGACTTATTTCGCTTACAACCTCTCGCAATCCAAGACGGGTCGCGCCATGATGGCGGTGAGGGACAGCGAGGAGGCAGCGCAGTCCGTCTCCATCAGTCTGGTGAAGTACAAGATCATCGCGTTCACCATATCGGCCTTCTACACCGGGATAGCAGGCAGCCTTTACGCCCATTTCATCATGGTGATCTCCCCCGAGAACTTCAACATCATGCTTTCCATCCAGTACCTGGTGATGCTGGTCGTGGGGGGAATGGGCCATCTGTGGGGGGCCGTCTTGGGGGCGATCTTCGTGTCCCTCCTGCCCGAGGGGATCAGGCTGTCCGTGCGGTATCTCCCCTCTTGGCTCGACATCATCGATCTGCAGCTCTTCATGTACGGTCTCATCATCATCCTGTTTCTCGTCTTCGAGCCCGAGGGGGTCTACGCAAGGTGGCTCAAGGTAAAACGGTACGTCAAGGCGTTCCCGCTGAGCCCCAGAAAGCAGAAGGGAGAACGAATTTGGAGGCGGTGGCGCTAGAGGGCAGGGGATCCATGGAGATCTTGCGCATCGAGGACCTCCAGATGCATTTCGGGGGGCTCAGGGCCCTGGACGGGGTGAGCATCGATGTGGCCGAAGGGGAGATAGCCGCCATAATCGGGCCCAACGGGGCTGGCAAGACCACGGTATTCAACTGCATAAGCAAGTTCTACAAGCCCACGGGGGGGAAGGTATTCTTCAAGGGACGCGACATCACCCCTTTGCCCCCGCACAAGGTCGCTGCCCTGGGGATCGCCAGGACGTTCCAGAACCTGGAGATATTCCCGGGCATGACGGCCCTGGAGAACATCCTCACCGGGGCCCACAGGGCCATAGGGACAGGGGTCTTCTCGGGGTTCCTCCTGGGCAAGAACTCCCGTCAGGAGAAGAGGGCCAAGGAAAGGGCCCTGGACATGCTCGACTTCCTGGGGATCGCGAGCGCCGAGGAGAAGATCGCCTCCGGTTTGCCATACGGTTTTCGAAAGCTCCTGGAGATCGCACGGGCCTTGCTCTCAGGGCCGTCGCTCTTGCTGCTGGATGAGCCTGCGGCCGGGATGAACGAGAGGGAGAAGGCCGAGGTGGCCAAGATCATCATGGATATCCGGGACGAGCTGGGTGTCACGGTGCTCCTGGTGGAGCATGACATGAACCTCGTCATGCAGGTGGCCCGGAGGATAACGGTGCTGGACTACGGAAAGGTGATCGCCTCCGGATCACCCGAGGAGATACGGAGCCACCCGAGGGTCATAGAGGCCTACCTGGGGGCGGAGGAGGGCCGGCCCGATGTCTCATGAGTTCGTCTTGGGCAAGGTTGTGGGCCTGGAGGGAGACGGTTTCGACACCCTCACCAAGCTTTTCCTCTATCGTACCACAAGGCAGCCCGACCATGTCATATATACCTACAAAAAGGGGGGCAACTGGGTCGACGTGACCTGGGGGGAATATGCGGATATCGTCAAGACGGCGGCCATGGGTTTCTCCGCCTTGGGGGTCATGCGGGGGGACAAGGTGGCCATCCTCAGCGACATAAACTGGGAATGGTACTATCTCAACATGGCCTTGGCGTGCATCGGGGCCATAACCGTGGGGATATACCATACCGACCCCCCCAGCCAGTGCGAGTATATCTTGAAACACAGCGATGCGGCGCTGGTCTTCGCCGAGGACCAGGAGCAGGTGGACAAGGTCTTCGAGGTCTGGGGGAATCTTCCCCTCCTGGAGAAGATGATCGTCAAGGAGAAGTTCGAACAGAAGGGGGATCCTCGGTGCATGACCTTGGAGGAGTTCCTTGAGCTGGGACGAGAGGCGTCCAAGAGGGCGCCCGACTTCTTCGAGAAGGCCCTCTTGGATGCCAAGCCAGACGACGTGGTCACCTTCGTCTACACCTCCGGGACCACCGGCCCCCCCAAGGCGGCCATGCTGACCCATGCCAACATACTGTCCGTGGGCCACTACATGCGGACCTTCAGAAAGATCACCGAGGCCGACCTCTCGGTGGATTTTCTCCCCTTGGCCCACATAGGGGGCCAGGTCGTGTCCCAGTTCTCGAGGCTCTACACCAACCACAGGAGCGTCATAGCGGAGTCATGGTTGGACGCCATGTACAACATATGGGAGCACCGCCCCACTACGTTCACCTCCACCCCAAGGCAGTTCGAGAAGTTCTACAACAACATCCTCTCCAAGCTCGACGATGCCACCTGGTTCCAGAGGAAATGCTATCGCCTGGCGATGGAGGTCGGGAAGAAGGCATTGCGCTACAAGGAGAGGCACGAGCCGCTGCCCTTCTTGTTGCGATTCCTGAACTGGGTGGCCAAGAGGTTCGTATTTCACAACATAAGGGAGATGCTGGGGGGCAGGGTCACTCGCCTCTGGTCGGGAGGCGCCCCCATAGCGAGGGAGATCGTGGAGTTCTTCCACATCATAGGCGCCCCCATATTGGAGACCTACGGGATGACGGAGACGAGCAGTGCGGTGACCGACAGCTCCGTGGAGGAGTGCAAGGTGGGCGCCGCTGGAAAGGTCTATCCCGGCATGGAGGTAATGATCGCCGACGACGGCGAGATCCTCACCAGGTCTCCCGGCAACTGCAAAGGGTATTTCAAGGCCCCCGATGCCACCGCCGCCCTCTTCGAGGGAGGGTGGCTCCACACCGGCGACGTGGGGGAATTCGACGAGGAGGGCTTCCTCTTCATCACCGATCGGAAGAAGGACATCTTCATAACCGCCGGTGGCAAGAACGTGGCCCCTGGTAACATCGAGAACGTAATGAAGACGAGCAAATACATAAACCAGTGTATGGTCTACGGGGACAGAAAAAAGTACCTCACGGCCATCTTCACCCTGGACGAGGACGAGATCGTGAAGTACGCCAGGGACAACCGCATCATCTTCAAGGACACCAAGGATCTGACGCAGTTGCCGCAGATCAGGGCCTTGATAGAGAGGGAGGTTCAGGAGAAGAACAAGGAACTGGCCAGGTTCGAGACCATAAAGAAGTTCATAATCCTCCAGGAGGACTTCGACCAGGACAAGTCCGAGATCACCGCGACCCAGAAGGTGAAGAGAAAGGTGGTCACGGAGAAGTACAAGGAGCAACTGGAGGCCCTCTACGCGGAGGACTAGCGACCAAGATGTAATCGCTCCCGCGGATGCCGCAGGGACGAACGGAAAGGGGGTGATGGTCTTCTTCTCGTGGGCGCCCGGCGTCAGTGGAAGGTGTGTTTGCAGCTCGGCATTCAGTCCCTTCAGCGAACAAATATATATAAGGGGGCAGTGATGAAGAGCAGATCCCTGGCGATCCTTTTGGTTTCCTTCTTGGTTACCATGGCCCTGGTCGCCGTAGCAAGTGCCCAGGCGCCTGGCGTGACCCAGGACAGCATCACGGTGGGGGCCATACTCGATATGTCGGGCCCTGTGGTCATCGAGTTGACCCAGCAATATTACGGCCAGCTCGCCTATGTCCAAAAGGCCTTCGACGAGGGGATCTACAAGAGGAAGATCAAGATCGTGGCCGAGGACGGGGCGTACGATCCGGCCAAGCACCTGGCCGCGGGCAAGCTGCTCTTGGACAGGGACAATGTCTTTTGCTTCGTGAACTCCGTGGGGACATCCCCCACCTTGGCCCTGAACGAGCTCCTGGAGGCCAGGAAGGTCCCGCTGGTGAGCCCCTCTGCCCAATCCAACCGACTGGCCGTCCCCTTCAAGAGGTACATATTCAACCAGATGGCGGCCTACTACGATCAGGCGCGCATATGCGTGGACTACATCGTGGGCAGGGACCCCAAGGCCAAAATCGCCATGATCTGCCAGGATGACGATTTCGGCCATGAAGGAAGGGATGGTTTTTTGGAGCAGTGCAAGAAGTACGGGATCGAGCCAGTAGGGGTGGTGACCTACCAGAGGGGAGCCAAGGACCTGAGCTCCCCGGTGATCAAGCTCAGGTCCCTCAACCCGGACTACGTCATCAATCACGGGATCGCCGCCCCCGGGGCTGCCATCATGAAGGAGGCCCAAAAGCTCTCATGGAGGCCGCAATGGGTCGTGATGTCGGGCCTCCCGGTCGGGCATTTCATCCAACTGAGCGGGGAGGCCCTGGACTTCGCGGGGGACACTTACGGCGTGATGCTCAACTACCTCCCCGACGGAGACAGCCCCGGGGCCGTGGAGTACCGGGAGGCGGTGAAGAAGTATCAACCCAAGGCGGAGACCAACAACTCCAATTCCATGTGGGGCTATGGATACTCGAAGGTCCTCGTGGAGGGGCTCAAGAGGGCCGAGGCCGCCAATGATCTGACGCGCGAGGGGCTGATCAAGGCCTTAGAGACGCTGAAGGAGTTCGAGACCGGTGTCTTTCCTCCGATCACTTACACCTCGACGAGCCACGCGGCCCCGGCAAGTTGCATGCTGGTCAAGCGCAGTGGGGCCAGCTGGGCCGCGGTGACGGGAGCGTGGCTGAAGGCCAAATGACGAGTTCCCCGGGTATGGAGACAGTCGAGGCCGGTCAAGAAAGGGATGGGCCTTTGGGAAGAAGGGCCGTGGGAGGGAGTGGCCGCCGGGAGGCTCGATCGCCCCCGGACGCGCATGGCTGTGCCTTCGAGGCCACAGTCTTTAGGGAGGTCGAGAGACCGGGAATCGGGACCTGCTCTAAGAGGACATCACCCAGCGCTTCGAGGGGAGGGTCCTGTGCATGGGGAGGGCGAGCCCGTTGGAAGGGGATGAACTCGGGAGAGGACATGGCAATGAGGTGAGAGGGGGGGAGATGCCAGCGCGGGCACAGGGGTGCCGCGACTGCGAGAGATGTGACAACGATTTCATCTGCAACAGGAAGCTGAGCAGAAGGCGACTCACGGAGGAGGGGGGTCTTGACGATGATCGAGCTGACACAGGAACAGAAGGGATTCAGGGAGGACCTGAAGGCCTTTGTCCGGTCCGAGGTGATCCCCATAGCGGCGGAGGTGGACCTGAAGAATGAGATTCCCTGGGATTTCCGCAGGAGATTGGCCTCCAAGGGCTATTTCGGCACCATAGTGCCGAAGGAACTGGGGGGCAGGGGCGGCGGGCAGGTCGATCTCTGCATCCAGGAGGAGGAACTCGCCTACGGAAGCGCATCCATCGCTTCTTCCACCCTCGCCAGCATCCTCTGTCAGACGCCGTTCTACCTAGCCGGTACGAAAGAGCAAAAAGAGAGGTTCATGGTACCGATCCAGAGGGGAGAAGCGATGGGATCCATCGGGTTGACGGAGCCGAATCACGGGTCTGATTTCGCCTCCATAGAGTCCACAGCCAGGAGAGAAGGGGACTCTTATGTTCTGGATGGTACCAAACGCTATATCGACAACACCTCTGTATCCAGGTATTTCATCTTCTGGGCCAAGACCGACCTGCACGCGCGGCCCAAGCACAAAGGGATCTCGACATTCGTAGTGGAACGGGACCGGGAAGGGTTCCATGTGGACGAGCTCAATGACGTCATAGGTCTGCGGGGCTTGGGAGTCGGGGGATTCACCTGCAAGGGGGTCCGGGTCCCCCAGGAGAACCTCATCGGCAAGGAGGGCGAGGGGTTTTACATCGCGATGCAGCTCCTCGAGAGGGGCAGGACTCCCACCGCTGCCATCTGCGTCGGGTTGTCCCAAGCGGCCCTTGACGCGGCAGTAGATTTCGCCAAGAAGAGGGTCCAGTTCGGCAAAGCCATCGCCGAGCATCAGTTGATCCAGAACAAGATCGCAGAGATGGCGACGCAGACCGACGCCGCGCGCCTCTTGGTTTACCGGGCTGCCCTCTTGATCGACAGGGGTCAGAGGAGCGACAAGGAGGCATCGATGGCGAAGTACTTTTCCGCTGAAACCGCCATGATGGTGACCAGGGAGGCGGTCCAGATCCATGGGGCAAGGGGGTGCATGAAGGAGTTTCCGGTGGAGCGGATGTATAGGGACGCCCGAATCTTCACCATTGGGGAAGGGACCCTGGAGATACAGCGGATCACGGTCGCTCGAAGGATTCTCGGGCTTTGACGAGCCGTCCCGAGCAAATTTTGGACGCAGGCACGGAGGAAGGAGGGCACGAGATGAAAAAATCTTATCTTTTATCGTCGATCGTTTCCGTGGCACTGTTTTTTCTCCCGTCGGCCTGGGCCCAAGAGCCCGGCATTACTGCGGACAGCATCACCGTCGGCTCCATCCTGGACATGACGGGGCCGGCGACCTACCCCATGACACAGATGCACTACGGGCAGCTCGCCTATTTCCAAAAGGTCAACGAGAAGGGGATCTACAAGCGGAAGATCAAGGTGATCGCGGAAGACGGGGGTTATGACCCGGGCAAGACCTTGGCGGCGGGGAAGCTGCTGCTCGACAGGGACAATGTCTTTTGCTTCATCAACACGGCGGGGACCGCGGCCACCCTGGCCTTGAACGAGCTCTTGGAGGCGAGAAAGGTTCCCCTCGCCACCCAGCCCAATCAGTCGAAGCGTCTGGGGGCCCCGTTCAAGAAGTACATCTTTGTGCACCACACCAACTATTACGACCAGGCCCGTATCGCCGTGGACCACATCCTGGACCAGAAGAAGGATGCCCGTATCGCCATAATCGGGCAGGATGACGATTTCGGCCAGGAAGGGTTCGAAGGATTCATGGATCAATGCAGGAAGCATGGGATCGAGCCTGCCGGTGTGGTCACCTTTCAGAGAGGGGCCAAGGACTTCAGCGGCCCCGTGCTGAAGTTGAAGTCTCTCAACCCGGATTATGTCATCAATCACGCCCTGGCCCCTCATGGGGCTGCCATTCTGAAGGAGGCACACAAGTTGGGCTGGAAACCGAAATGGGTGGCAATGTCCGGGCTCACCGATGCGGAATTCTTCAAGCTGGCCGGTCCGGAGACCCTGGACTTTGCTGGGGAGATATACGCGGTGCTGTTCTTTTTTCCCGGGGATGGCGATACCCCGGTGGCTGCGGAGCACAGGGCGGACGTGAAGAATTACCAGCCGAAGGCCGACGTCGGCAACAGGACGATGTGGGGATACGGGATGGCCAAGGTGCTGGTGGAGGGACTGAGGCGAGCAGAGGCCGCCAATGACCTGACGCGCGAGGGGCTGATCAAGGCCATGGAGACCTTCAAGGAGTTTGAGACAGGGGTCTTTCCGCCCTTGACATACACATCCCAGAGCCACGCCGGTCCCGGAAAGAGCCTCATAGCCAAGCGCCAGGGCGACTCATGGGTCCCTTTGTCCATGAATTGGGTCAGGGCAAAGTAAGGCCACGGCCCATGGAGGGAGGAAGGAAGGGACTCCCGGCGAGATCCGAAAGGCGGGGGCAGGTCATTATCCCCGCCTTTTTCACGAGGCTCGCACAGAGTCCAGGGGTCTCTATCTCAAGGGCTCACAGTGAGGTCGGGGCCCCTGTGATTGAGGAATCGAGGACCCCGCCTTGAGGGGCTGAAGAGCTCTTGCGGGATAGTCTTTCTTGGCAATTGCCGTAATCGGCCACGCCTTCTGTGCAGGCCGAGCACTTGGGGCGATCGGGATTGACTTTGTGGCGGGCGGGGCTGTAGTCTGAAGTTGAATGGATT
>Ga0068707_1000803_pt1 | contig 21309 bp, 13 predicted proteins | sample YNPNPMetaG_FD_66600 | JGI IMG/M metagenome (GOLD analysis project Ga0068707, IMG submission 66600) | Anoxygenic and chlorotrophic microbial mat microbial communities from Yellowstone National Park, USA - YNP NP MetaG | ecosystem: Environmental > Aquatic > Thermal springs > Hot (42-90C) >...
TGGATGGAGAACATCCGCGATTGGTGCATCTCACGCCAGTTGTGGTGGGGCCACCGCATTCCAATATGGAAGTGCGAATGCTGCGGTGAATATGTCGCCGCGAAGAACCCCATCGATGCGTGTACGCAGTGCGGAAGCACCGACATAACCCAAGATCCAGACGTGCTAGATACTTGGTTCTCTTCAGCACTTTGGCCTTTTGCAACGCTGGGCTGGCCTAGGGAAACACCAGAACTAGACTACTTTTACCCAACCGACGTTCTAGTAACAGCTCGGGAGATCATCTATCTGTGGGTTGCAAGGATGATTTTCTCCAGCCTGGAGTATTTGGACGGCAAAATTCCTTTCAAAGACGTCTACATCTACGCAACCGTACTTAACGAGGAAGGAAAGCGGATGAGCAAGTCCCTGGGTACTGGTGTCGATCCATTGGACCTGGTCAACCGCTACGGAGCCGACGCGCTGCGCTTCGCGTTGATCCAGCAGGCCGGCAAGAATCAAGACATACGCTTCTCGGACCGCCGTGTCGAGGTGGTGCGCAACTTTGTCAACAAGATCTGGAACGCATCGCGGTTTGTAATAATGAACCTAGACGGGTTTGATCCGACCACGCCATTAGATAGCTCAGCTTTCTCGCTGGAAGATCGCTGGATCCTCTCACGATTAAACAAGACTATCGAAGCCGTGAATAAAGGGTTCTCGGGCTACGATATGGACGACGCCGCACGTGCCCTTTATGAGTTCCTATGGAGCGAGTTTTGCGATTGGTATATTGAGATCGCAAAACCACGTCTGCGCTCCGATGGACAGGACAAGACCCGCACGCAGGCCGTGCTCTTCCACGTACTGAATACGATTCTTCGTCTGCTGCACCCGATCATGCCATTCATCACGGAGGAAATATGGCAGGCACTGCCGGTGGAGGGCGACAGCATAGTGGTGGCGCACTTCCCTGAAGCCGATCCGAGGCGCGACGACCCAGAAGCCGAGTGCCGGATGGAAGCACTTATGGAGGCGGTGAGAATCATCCGCGACTTCAAGGCGGAGGCAGGATTGTCTCTAAGACAAAAAGTTGAAGTCGGCCTCGAGTCACAATCGGATCCCCTAACTGCAGAGGAAAAGCACTTTATCGAGCATTTGGCTGGCGCCCAAGTTTTGTGCTCGGAGGAACTCGCGATCACCGGTAACCATTTGTCGGGAATCGCCCCTGGTCTTGGAACGTTTACTTTCAAACTGCCCGAAGTAAACCGGGAAAAAGAGCTGGCTAAGGTGCTGGCAGAGTTGGCATCGGTGGAGAAGGAATTACAGCGTTCTCAGGACAAGCTGGACAACCCCAACTTCCTCTCCCGCGCTCCCGCGGAGATCGTGGAAAAGGAGAGGAGAATCGTTGCGGAGTTGGCCGAGAAGAAACAGCAGTTGGAGTACCGTAAGTCGGCCCTTGGCGCTTAGCAATACGTTCCATCTGCATCGCCCATTGGACACTCTCTGTAGTTTTTGTGATCGCAATCTAAAATGCTCGTCTGCAAGCCCGAAGTTGGTAAAGAGGCTTGCAATTCGGTCATAGATTGTCTATAATGAATGCCAGGCCGGCCGAAGCTGCGGCCATAGGGAACGCTGCGGATGACGTTCGACGTCGCCGCGCTGAAATGACCGCTCGTGACGAGGTACAATGATTAGCGAAACTCCGATTCTCGTGCCCACCTACGTGGGTTTTGCCCCAAAACTAAACGGCACCATCAGCGATCATTCGTGGTCGTTAGTCGAGAGCATTACGGGTTTCCAACTAATTGGTGGTCGTGGACTGGCATCGCAGCAGACATACGTGCGCGTCTGCTACGACAGGTCGGCCCTGTATTTGCGCTTTGAGTGTTTGGAAGATCAGATCGACAAGCTCATGCTGGACCGTAAACAAGATAACCTGCCCGTCTGGCGAGACGACTCCGTTGAGGTACAGATTAGCCCCTACAGCGTGGCCAGTAATTCCACTCGCCATCGGTTTGTTGTCAACGCGCTTGGCGCCAAGACTTATCGCCGTCCTGACTGGGTACGCGAGAATGAAAACTGGCGGGCGTCGGCGCGGATTCTGAGCGATCGCTGGATCGCAGAGATGGTCATTCCGTTCGAAACGATCGAGCCACTTGGTCGTAACGATGAGTGCTGGCGGATCGCTATGTGTCGGAGGGAGAATCCTCACGATGAGTACAGCACATGGTCTCCATGCCAAAACGTACCCTGTAGGCTCGATGAGATGGGCAGACTGATCCCGCCTGCAGCGGCATATCGGTTCACTAAGTTCCGCGGCAAGCCGACTCCTATCAAGACTGAGAGCTCAGCAAGACCCGGACTGTTAGTGGTCAGCGGACCGGCGCGACGGATTGAAAGCGTTGATAGGGTAATCCCCGAACCCCAGGAAGCTCATCGGCGTCCCAGTAGGTCTGATTTCGTTATACGGCCCGAAAGCCGCATTGTAGTAAACGACGACCCTGACGAAATTGACCTGTGGACGGCACGCGAGTTGAACAATTCGCTATCTCGGATGGGGCTCGCGGAGTTGGACATCGCTACACCGTCAGAGGTGGGATTGACACCGACAGCCGCCGAAGGTAACATCGTGATCGGCGAAGGCTCTCGCAACAGGCTTCTACGAGCCGTTTGCGAAAAGGACGAGGTCAGGATGCCACGCGCAAGCCTTAGCACCGGCGCAAACGTCGTGGACGTAATGCCCGAGCGCGTTGTGGTGGCCGGCCAGAATAAGTGCGACACATACTACGGAGTTCAGACGCTTAAGCAACTGCTAAAGAAAGCCGATGACGGCAGGGTCAGCGTGCCGTCTATCTACGTAAGAGATTTCCCGAGATTCGCGTTTAGGGGAGTGCACCTGTATTCCTCGCGGGATGCGCTCTCCTACATCGGCAAACTCATTGAGCGTGTCCTGGCTCCGCTCAAGATCAACCACATACTACTACAGACGGAACGCATTGCGTGGGATAGCTGCCCGAGCGTAATCGATGAGAGCAATTTCATGCCCAAGGATGATGTGCGACAGCTTGTGGAAATTGCCCGAAAGCACCACATTAACATCACGCCAGCTATCGAGACGCCTGGACACTTCGATTGGGTATTCCGCGATGAACGCTATTTGGATTTCTGCGAGGATCCTGAGAATCCGTTCTGCTACTGTATGAGCAATGAGTCCGCACAAAAATTCGTTCGGAATCTCCTAGATGAGATTGTAGACTTGTTTGCAAAGCCTACGTATGTGCACATAGGCAGAGATGAGTTCGTGTCAAGAGGCCGATACCCTGCCGACAGCGTATGTGCTGAGATCGGAAGAGAAAAACTATTCTTCCAAGACATACTCCGAATTCGCGACTACCTGCGATCAAAGGGTTGCCAGACTATGATGTGTGGTAGTATGGCGGCGGCCCCGTTGTTCCGCGAGCACATAGATAGTTTGCCGAGGGATATCGTGATCACAGAGTGGGTTCATTCACCCAGCGAGGTCTATCCCACGGTTAACTTTTACCAATCGCGTGGGTTTCAGGTCATTGGAACTAGTTGGTATGATCCGCGCAACATACTTTCGTATTCGCGCTACGCAGCTAAACGCGGTATCCTAGGTATGCTGCAAACAACGTGGACTTACTTCCGCACTGAGGAGGAGATACTTCGCCTTCAGCCTCAGCACGCCTATGCACACGTCCTGGCGGCGGCGTGGTCGTGGAATCCAGTCAAACCCAGCGTTGAAAACCTACCCTATAGGCCATCCGCCGAGTTCCACAGGATGTTTTCAGGCGAGGATACTTCGCCGGAGATTGAATACCGCTTCGTGAACATCGAGTCCTACTGCAACATGTCCCGAATCGACTCGGGTCGTACGCTCGGCTGGTTGGGCCTTGGCCGAGGCAACGACCTGCGGGGCATTCCCGAAGGCATCATCTCAATCGGCAAACGTCCGTATTTGATCTTGCCCGCGCGTCTGGATTCGCCTGCGGTAATAATGCTAGGCGCGGACGGTCCGCTCGATCAGTTCCCTCGTTCAGTGACCGGAATACGCGTGGACGACTATGTCAAAGGCCTGTGCTTTCTTCACGGAACCGCGTATGGTGACGATTACGAGACCGAAGTAGGCGCAATCACTATCAACTACGAGGATGGCGAGTCACACCGCATTCCTTTGCTTTATGAACGTAACATCGCAGCCTGGGACGATCAGACATCCGGCATGTCCTACCAGTTTGCTTGGCGTGGAAAGGCACAAGATGGACGGACGGTGGGAATATGCGAGCTGAGCTGGACTAATGAACGCCCAGATCACAAGGTATTGAGCATAGACCTTGCCGCAAGCTCGTCACAGGCACCGCCGTTTTTCTTAGCTATCACGGCCGAGATGTTGGCTTCCGTTCCCTCTTCCGAGGTTTCGACTCGCTCTTTTTCTCAGGCGGAGCCGGCTCTTTCTCAAGCGGATAGCTGAGATCCTGGGTGGAGAGCTTGTCAATCGCGTTCTTATAGTCGGAAGCGTTTTTGCCGATTTTGGCCGCCAAGTCATCGTTTTCCTCGCGAACCTGCCCTATTGCTATGCCAGCCTGCTTGAGGTTACCCTTGTTAACATAAGCCTGAGCCAGAGCAACCGAAGCCACCGGCGCTTTCGAGTCAAGTTTCCGAAGAGCGTAGTTCGCAGCTTTGACAGCAGCGTCGTAATCGCCCATCTGATTATAGACAACAGCCAGCCTAACCCACGGGTCTCGGAACTTCGGCCAGAGCTTGGCTGCATTCTTGAATTTAGCAATCGCACGTGGGAAGTCACGCTTGTAGGCGTAAGACGCGCCGATCATCGTAGTGGCCCTGGCAACAGCGTTATCACCAGCTCTGCCCAGCTCTCTTTCCACGCGAGAGATGAACTGCTTATAGTAGTGCACGGCTCTGTCGGGCTGCCTGCCAATATAGTAGTAGTCGGCTATATCCAACATCAGGCCTTCATTTTCGCCGGTAAGTTTGAGAAATGGCTTGAGTCGTTCAGCAGCATCACCGAAACGGCCGGTGTTGTAGGCGCGCTTCACCGCCTTGAGCCGGCCATAGTAGTCAAATCGTTGAACCTGCATCACATAGACGGATATAGCCGAGGCACCTGCGAGTCCAGCAATAACGACCCACTTTGCTGAGGTGCCTTTTCTCCAATCGTAGTGCTGGCCGACTCGAATGATGCCCACGACAAGGCCCAACGCAGATGCGACAATCCACGGCGTCTGATCGACGCCGATGACCGCAGCGGCGGTCTGTTTGAGCCCGAAAGAGGCATCCTCAAACGGAACCATTCTGGAGCCCGAGTAGGTCCAGCCCAACGCAATGGCGACGGCCACGGCTACGACGATGTAGGTAAGCGCGGCGCGCGCGACCGGAACCTTGCACAGCGATTGGATGCCGAGGGCCACGACGGCAACATACCAGACGGGTAACGCAATTGCCAGGGTGTTGAGAAGCTGCGCGCCGTAGCCTCCCGTAGCTCCGCCCGCTGCCAGAACCGACATTCCGACCTTGACAAACCCCAGGAGCAGCAGCAGCACGTGGCTCCAGCCAAGCACGATGAGGATACTCACATAGTCTGCGCGGGCGCCTGTCCACTGCAGCAATCCTTGCAGGATCAGCGCGTAGAGCATGCACAGGCCCAGCCAGCACAGCGGATTCTCCTTGCCGATGGCGAAGTAGTGTATCGACCCCGCGACCTGGGCGTTGGCGACCTCAGTAACGATGGCAACTAACCCGGTGAGGACCACGAGGGTGAGCCCGGTTCCAAGCATACCTCTGCTCAGGATTTCTTCGAACGCCGCGGTGGGCGACGTCAGTATTGCCAGCGCCAGTCTTGGTTTACTGTGCATCCGTGCCTCCTTTTCCGTAGATCAAACAGATCTATCGACGGCTTCGGCGACTTTCCGAACCCTTTGCATAAGATCATAAAACACTTCCGGCGTGAGGGACTGCGGTCCGTCGCTCATTGCGTGGGCCGGATCGTTGTGCACCTCAATGAGCAGCCCGTCCGCGCCCGCGGCCACAGCCGCTTTGGAGATTGACTCAACATATCGTGAGTTGCCTGTGGCATGGCTTGGGTCGAGCATAACCGGCAAGTGTGTCCAGTCCTTGAGAACTGGAACGGCGTTGATGTCGGTAGTGTTTCTGGTTGAGTCTTCGAACGTAGTGATGCCGCGCTCGCATAGAATAACCTGGTGGTTGCCCTCGCTGATAATGTATTCCGCCGACATGAGTAGGTCCCGCAACCGTGATCCGAGCCCTCGTTTGAGGAGCACAGGATGACCGGTAGCACCCACTTTCTTTAGCAGAGCATAGTTCTGCATGTTGCGAGTGCCGATCTGGAGCACATCAGCGTAGCGGCAGACAAGATCGACTTCGTGGGTGTCCATCACCTCGGTCACGACGGGCAGACCCGTTTCTTCTCGCGCCTGAGCCAGGATTCTGAGCCCCTCCTCGCCGAGACCTTGAAAACTGTAGGGGGATGTGCGGGGTTTGAACGCCCCACCCCTCAGCAACTTCGCGCCGGCTGACTTCACCTGGTGAGCAAGTTCTATGGTCTGCGACTCGGACTCCACACTGCAGGGGCCTGCCGCCACAACCACGTCCCTGGCTCCGATCTTCACTCCTCGAACGTCTATGACCGTCCCTTCGGGGTGGTAAGACCTGGAAGCCAGCTTCCAGAGGTCCGATATCAGTTCGACGCGCGCAACCCCAGGCATCACCTGAAAGTGATCGACCAGGTCGGCTTTCTGGACGTTCAACTCCCCAAGGACGGCAATGACCTTGCGCTCGACGCCTGGATTAATGAATGGGCGGAAGCCTATGCGCCGAATTTCCTCCTGAACGGCTTCGACTTCCTCTTCCGTGGCCTGAGTACTCATTATGATGATCACGACGCCACCTCCGCGTAACGCATTAGTATACCTTAACCGACAGGCAATTATCCAGTTGTGCGAATCACGAACATGGCCGACGATCAGTTGGGCACCGCGCCAGCAAATGCCACCAAGCCCCGGAGCGACTCGTTGTTTACGGATTCCTCAACAGCCAGCATTACATTAACCCAATGCGGTCAAATATTGTTGCCAAGCAACCTTTCTTGTGGCAATATACGGGTTGATGGCGACGCAATCAACTGCTGAAGCCACCCTGGTGTCGCTGGTGTGAGTAGGCCGAGGCCGCTAAAACGATCTACTTCAGCGATTGATTGAGGAAACCTGGCTTATATGCTGAGAATCCGACTGTTGCTGGCTATTTTGATGTTTGTGTTTGCAATGTCAACGAGCAGTCGTTACGTATGGGCACGTGACAACAGGCCCATAGTCGTTTTGCGGGAGGACGATTGCCAGAGTTCGTGGCGAGTCCCTTTTAACGGCTTGGGTGGTGTCAGCGCGCTGGCTTACGGAAAGTCCAAGCAAATCCCGATCACTTGGGGCATCATCACCAACGTCACCAGTTCCGGTTCAGCGCTGAGTTGGGCGGAGCTGGCTGACTATCTGTCGGTGGCAGGCGGCGAGCCCGCCAGTCACTCGGTATCCCACCGTGCGTTGAACACAATCCAAGAGTACATTGACGAACTGGTCAACAGCAGGAACATCATCAACGCAAACTTGCCCAATTACTCGTGCACGACGTTCCTGCAACCGGGCCCGTGGAGTGGAGAAGCGTATCTCGACAGCTTCAGCAAGCTGGACAATCCTATCGGCCAGGCCATACAAGCAAACTATCAGCAAAGTATGGCTTATCTCGGACAGGGATGGATTACGGGCAACGTCCATTATCGCTATGGCCTCACGAACACGGCCTCAATCGACTACCGTAATGGTTACAGTCTTCCCCACATCCTAGCCATGCTTGATATCGTCGCCGAGAGCCCCGGTTTGATCTATGTGATCTCTTGTCATGGGGTTCAGGAAGCGGGCGGGACTGCGGGCTACGCGGTGCCCGCCGATGCTCTGAAAGCGATAATGGATAAGCTTTCCGATCTTCGCGATCAGGGCAGGGTCAGGCTCATGAGCCTGAGCCAGGCCTATGCGAATCAGTTCGACGACGACATCAACCTTGTAGTTGACCCAGGTTTCGAGCTATCTTCCATCAAACCGGGCAACACCTACGGGCCGTGGATGGGATCTGGTTCGAGCACGATTGTTCCCGGTGTCGGTGTGGGCGGATCGCGATGCGCTTCGGTTCCGGACGGGTTTTCGTCCGTCTACATGTCAGGTAACCTTGTGATGCCGGGGCAGTATAAGATGGAGTGGAGCCAGAAAGTCATGCCTGGCAAACCGATAAACAAGCCGCTTATGGTGTCAGCCACTAACTACTCAGGGCAGACGTCGTGGGCGCCCCTCAGTTATTATTATTCGTACAATACAAGCCCCGATGTTTTTGAAACAAACCACGCATTCTTGCTAGTGAAGGACCGTCTCCCGTTCCTCAGCGCATCGTTCAAGCCGTATTCGGGCGGAGGTTATTTGGTAGATAACGTTTCTATCAAGAAAATGACAATCGACCCCTACTATATGGTTTCTGACGTAACATATACGGTCACCCCTACAAATCTCAAAATCAGGTGGAGGACACCCGATGACCCGGAGGTTAGTCAGGTGAAAATAGTATGGGCAAGCAGCTATTTCGCTAGACATCCGTCCGAAGCACCCAATCTCTTCTGCACGGTAAGCGCTAGTCACGGCGTATATCAGGAATACACTAGGACGATGAACTGGTCCGCCACTAACAGTATGTTGATTAGTTGCTTTGCCCTGAAGGCCAGCGGGGACTACACTGCGCCAACGTTGCTGTACGTACGAAAAGTAACAAATCCGGCTGCCCCGTCAATCACTGTGTTAGCACCACTGCCTCAATTCTACACAGCTGACGCAAGCTGGACAACTAGTGATCCAGATTCAATGATCTGGGGCTATGAGTACCAAGTCGGAAGACGTCCGTTATCAGGAGACGTGGTTGGCTGGACAGCGACAGGACTCAACAAGTCGGTTCGTTTGAAGCGGTTGCCGGCAGGCGAGGATCTATACCTGTCAGTGAGATCACAAAACGTTTTCGGCTACTATGGCTACGGTTATTCGGCTCCGTTTCAAGTTAGCCCAACTGGGGTTGTGCAATCCCTAAAAGCTGCGGACGAAACTGACATAGCGGTTACTGGCAATGTAACAGCGGTGTTCGCCGACTGCGTGTATATCCAGGACAACGTTCACGGGCTTAAGATTACCAACTGCGGACCTTTTCAGATAGGAGATCGCGTAACAATAGAAGGACGCATTCGCACCCACAACGGCGAACGTTATGTCGATGCGAGCGGTCATTGAGATGATTGCCGGTGAATCGTTGTGAGATAGTGGCAAAGGGCCTACACTAGCCCGCCTATGTGCGCAACGACCTTGCGGAGGCCGTTTGTTGTGGGCATCATCTCGATTTCGCGGGCTGTATACCAACCAACCTCAGCCGCGTCAGACCCCGCTGTGGCATTGCCTCCTATGCGAGTCGCACCCATAACAATAACCACGTAGTGATACTTGGTTGCATTTTCTTCCCCAGATATCACCTCGTGAAACGTGATAAACTCACCGGGTGCCACGACAATTGATGTCTCTTCTGCAACTTCACGAATCAAAGCGTCGCTAATAGTTTCACCGAACTCAACCGAGCCGCCAGGAAGTGACCAGAGCCCCTTGTTTGGCTCTACGCCTCTCTTAACGAGTAAAATCCGGCCTTTCTCGACTACAGCGGCAGAAACAGCCAATATCGGGTGAAAATTTCGCTCGCACATAAGCTACGGCCAGAAGGCGTAAGACGGCAGATGGAATACAATACCCCATATCGTCCAGAAGCTACCGACTACGCACTCGCCAAGGATAATGCCGAGAAAGAAAGGCAGTGCGCGCCTGTAGAGCTTGAGACCTCCGTAACGAAGTATAGTGAGCTTAATCAGCCACGCGATAAACATAGGAAGCCACAGCAGGTGCATTGACCAACTACTCGAAACCGCGTAGCCGACCGGATGAAATGGGAACCACCCTACCCGCATCCTCAATGAGTTGAGCGCAATCGTGAGACAGAAGCCAACGACAATTGCTACGGCACGGCTGGAATCCGCAGGCTGCGGCACTTTGAGCCAGGCATCCATGCGTCCCCAAGGTTCACTGCCGAAAATGAGCGGCACGTTAGGTGGTCCCAGGCTCGATGAGCCTGCACCATACTGATACAAAAGGCTCAGTATCACAACAAACGCCGTCACCGTTCCGACTACCGAGGCGACTGCAATGGCAAGAAATATCCCACGATATCGGGCCTTCGTGCGCTCCGCCATCTTAAACGACTCAAGCTGAAACGGCATCGGATGGCATCGGTAGGCGCGGTTGAACCAGAAGAACATCGAGAGGCCACTAAGGTCCTGCGTGCTGAATGTCTTGGGGCCCATAACGCCTGTTATGATCGCGTCTGGTCCCGCCGCGTGAAGGTCGTGAGCGGGAGGACCTAGCTCAGCACGCATACGCGTGATAGCAATACTCATCGCAAAGAAGATTAGAAAGAACGGTACAATCACCAACCCCGACAAACCAACCCTGCGCGAGAACCACACGAGAAACAACGTGCCCAACAGCAAGAACCACATAGCCGCCCGATAGGAGATGGGCTCTTTCGAATCGTCGAGGTTGGTTTTTATGCCTATAAAATGTTTTACAATCGCCGCAAAATGCTTTCGAGAAACTAAAATTGCGAATGCGCAGATGCCCATGTAAGCCCCGAACGATTGCTCGTTGGTAAAAGGCATACCTGGGATTGAGTCGTAGCCGAGCGCCGCCGTAAGAATTCTCTGAGTTTTCCAAAAGAAAAAGAAGAACCAGCACGAGAATAGCAGGTCAACCGGCAGCAACATCCCTAGGCCGATGCCAAACGGATAGAACTGGATCGGAAGCCAGCCGATGTTATTCCACGGCCTTGTGGTGAACACCACAGACTGATCGTTAAGCTTGATCGGTATCAGGGGCACCGACGGATATAACACATTGAGTCCGTTGATAATGTCTATAGCGGCAGCGATGCCGAAGCCATACCACAGCAACTTCTCCCGAAAAAGCGGAGCGCCTTCTGCTGTCATGTCGAGCGGAAGCTGCACGAGTGGATAGCTAAGCTTTTCTTTCTCCGTCCACTGCTTCCTGAGGAGAACGTTCAGACAGAGAAACATGCCCATTAGCACTAATATGAATAACGTCCACCATAACACCGGCACTATCCAGGGCCCGTAGTTAACCGGATCCCACAGACTTTGCTGACCTGTATAGAAGTGCTTCGCCGCGACCGGATCCTTGACTACGAGTGAGTCAGGAAGGCGGTCCACAAACAGTCTGCCCCAGTTGTTCTCCTTGGTGGCGAAGTAACCAGCGTAGGGCATCATCGAGACGAGAATCTGAATGGAATCGTGCCCAACAAGCGCCGACCCAATATTGATCATCACGTATATTGTTATCAGCTCTACCTGGCTCAGTATCTGTCGCGGCGCAAAACGTCTAAGCAGCCTATTGGCAAGAAGTAGCAATACTAAGATAAAGATGGAGCTATAGAATAGCGAGATGGTCGTGGGGTGACCCTGATACCGGATGATCTCTGTCATGAAGATCCAGTAATCACACACAGGTATCAGAACCAGGCCAATCAAGATGGCCCGGAGCGTAACGCCGTGTTTGCGCTTCTCAGAGTCGTTAAGGCTCAATTGGGTCAACCACAGAAGAGGTATGCCCTAGTATATCGGATGAACAAGTTAAGGTCAATGTTGTGTCGGCACTTGCGATTTGGTTTGGCTGAGCGAGATGGCCAACATTGCGGTGTCGTCGACAAGTTGACCGCCGGAGAATGAGAGGATATCGTTGAAGATAAGCCGCGGCACATCAGACGCAGGTGTTGGGCTTAGTTCCTGGAAGATTCTTAGCAACCGTTCCTCTCCGTAGCGCTCGCGGCCTCGTTTTGCATCCGTCACGCCGTCGGTGTATAGAAGCAGCACATCGCCGAAATCGATTCTCTCCAACCCATCATAGTAGGGCAAGTTGGGAAGAGCGCCCAGAATCGGCGAGCCTGTCTCCAGTGCAGCCACACCACCACCCCCGTGCTTCCTGAGCAAACCTGGCAGATGACCAGCATCACAATACATAAGCTCTCCGCTTATGGTATCGAGGACCCCAACAAACGCTGTGACGAATGTAGCCCCGACCAGATTAGACGCCAAGATCATATTGTTTACTTTTGAGGTGATAGCCGATGGCGTATGTCCTTCGAGTGCATAGGCACCTACGGCGTGTTTGACGAGAGAAGTCAAGGTAGCTGCCTCCAGTCCTTTACCAGCCACGTCGCCAATCAACAGCCCCACCTTTCCATGCTCCAACTCGAAGATGTCGTAAAAATCACCGCCAACCATCGCCGCCTCCGAGGCTGACTGGTAGAGATGGCCATAATCAATGCCTTCAACATGTTCCGGCATCACCAGAAGAGCGCGCTGCAACGTATCTGCTATAGTACGCTCCGCTTGATATACACGCGCATTCTCCAAAGCCAACGACAGCGCCGCAGCAAGGCTCCGTGCGAACTCTACCTGAGCCTTGGTGAAATCCGATCGCCGCGAAATGCGATGGAACGAAAGCGTTCCGATCACATCACCACGTATGGTAAGCGGAATCGCGATAAACGACTTGAATCCAAAGTGGCGCAAGGAATCGGGGTTGACACGCTCGTCTTCGGCCGCATCATTGACCACCACCGGCGCACGTGTTCGTTCCGCGATGGCCTGTATAATGGCTTCGCGCGAACTAAAACGCAAGCCCACAGGTATGCCGGCAAGCCCGTGAACGTGGCGCACGATCCACTCGTCAGATTCACGTAGCAAAACAGTGGCTGACTCGCAGTCCAGCGCCTTTGTAGCATCCTCCATTGATCTTCTAAATATTTCGTCGAAATCGAATGTTCCGGCAATGCCAGTGGTTATCCTGTTCAGAGCCTCGTTCATCGCCTCTGCGCGTTTTCGGCGGGTAATGTCACGCAGTGAGATCAGATGGCGTTCCGGCAATATATTTCTGACCGCGCTATACTCAACCTCGGAGTTGGAACCGTCGGGTAACCTAAGCTTAATCTCGCCCCGTTTCCGCCCCGCCCGTGTTATTGCGCGCCATAACTGCTTGAAACCCGTCGGATCGGCCATAAAATCGGCGAGGCTGTGGCCGAGGCAGTTGACCCGATCCAGCTTAAACATATCGCAGGCCGCGGGATTCGCATCGACGTAGACTGCATTGTCGTCAAGCACCAACATTGCATCGAGTGAACTCTCAAACACCACACGTAACCGTGCTTCGCTTGCAGCAAGCGCCTCCTCCATCTGTTTGCGCTCAGTGACGTCGCGAATAGTTGCCAGCAAAGCAGGCTCGTCCTCCCATTCAGTCTCAACTACGCGCATTTCTCCAACATAAAATGAGTCCGGTCCGTGTCGGATGTCCAACTCCGTTTTTGCCCCGCCGACTACGGGGTAACCGAAGTATTGACCGACTAGATCGCTTGCCGATTTGCAAAAGAGCTTCTCGGCCACTGGATTGGCAAACAGCACCGTGCCCCTCATATCAAGGACCAGTATGGCATCGACGCTTCTAGCAATCACATTTCTAAATCTGGCCTCGCTCTTTCGCAGGCGATCACGTAGCCTGTCCTTGTCACGTTCTTCATAAAGGTCGCTCATTTCTTCCGACAGATGTGCCTCTATTCACCGCGAAACATACCGTCCAACCGATCTATCTCAGCAGCGGCAATGGTCTGCGGGTTGTCAGCCAGGATTCCAGTCAGGTTTCTGAACGGCTTGCCGATGTGCATACCGCTTCCGTCGATTGTGAACTCACGTATTTCCTTATCGTGCCTAGAGCCACGCATCTTCAGCACTGTGATACCGCGACGCATCTCACCATACATCTCAACGTAGCGAAGCAATATGATCGAATCGGTGAGCGTGGAGATGTGCGACTCAGTCACGGAGGCCCCACCCGTAAGCGTCGGAGTGGTCGCGGTGAAGACGCCCGCTACCTCGGCATGTTTGATGAACGAAGTCAAAGCGATAACGAACTCCCGAAACCCCTTTATGCCCGAAACACGTTCAAGCGCCGACAGGCTGTCAATAGCCACTCTTGCGGGTTTGAACTCCTCCATCACAGACTTGATGGCAATCAGATGGTCCTCGAGGCTCTGCACCTCAGGATAGACACACGTTACTTTGAGCTTCCCATCTTTCTCCATCTGTTCGAAGTCAGCGCCCCAACCGATAGCGTTACGAAAGAGCTGCTCACGACTTTCCTCAAATGCGAGCAAAAGACACCTCTCACCTGCCTTCGCTCCGCCCGCCATGAACTCAGTGGTCATAAGAGTTTTGCCTGTCCCGGTAGCTCCCGAGACCAGGATAATGGAATCGCGATAGAATCCACCGCCGCACATAGCGTCAAGGTCGAGGTTGCCGGATGTTATTCTTACGTTGGATGATCTCTGTCTGAGTTCGATAGCGGAAAGCGGGATCACAATAATTCCCTCGTCGCGAAGTATTGTGAACGGATACTGGCCCTTCTGATGATCGGTTCCGCGGAACTTGAGCACCTTTATCGTCCGTCTGCGCTTCTCTTCTTCCAGCACGTTGCGTAGCACGATCACGTTATCGGCTACAAATTCCTCGACCCCATAACGAGCGATTTCGCCGTATTCGTGAACTCTCTCGGCGGTCAACACTGAGGTAACACCTATTTGTTTGAGCTGTGCGGCGACGCGCAACAACTCACGCCTAACCGAGGCCGCGTCGGAGAACTGACTGAAAACCGCCCCCAGCGAATCAAGCGCTACCCGGGTGGCACCGTGCGACTTGATCGCGTGCTCGATGCGAACGAGCAGAGCCCCCAAGTCGTAGGAGCCTGCTTCGATGGCCTCATCACCTATCGTAGGAGAGGCATCAATAAAGGTCCACAAGCCTCGCGATTCCCACCATAATGTCCCAATCGAAAGACACCATGTTTCGGCGAATATCCTGAACCGGCTCCTCAAAGGTAACAAACACGCCGGGCTCTCCTCGCCTGACGCCCTCTGCAAGGAACTGGCAGGCAAATACAGTCTTGGCGCTCCCGGCAGTGCCTGAAACCAGCGTGGTTCGGCCTCTCGGAAGTCCACCGCAACAAATGAAATCCAGGCCGGAGATTCCGGTTTCCAGCATCTCGACGTGTTGCGTGTCGATGCCTTGGACTTCCATTGCTCAGTCCTCCTTTGCCGGCTTATGCTGCAAATCGAGGCCAAGCAGCACCTGGTCAGTGTCGGAGAGATCGCCGATGATTCGTCTCAGAGGAGGCGGCAGTACCTTAATTAGGGTAGGCGTTGCAAGTATCTTCTCGTCCTCAGCCAACTGAGGTCTTTCGAGAATGTCGATTATCTGCAAGTCGTAATGATCGCACAGTTCGGCGTCGCATATCTGCTTGAGATTGGCTATTGCACGCTGAGCCCTTGCGGTTCTACCGGTGATGTAGAGCTTCAGAAGATACTCACGACTCATCTCTGCCCTCCTCTGGTGCATAACCGGCGCGCGCATGGGATCTGGGTGCGGCAAAGCCAAAGTAATAACTTCTGTAGAACAAGACCAGGTAGCCCATCAATTCGATCAGCATTAAGCGGCCTTCCTTCGCACACGCCTCCGCTCGCGCGGGATTGTCGGAGCATACGCGTAGTCGGAGGGCAGATGTATGCAGGTCGATCAGGTCCCGCGGTCCTGCAAGCATAAAGCCCAACTGATCGGCTATTGACCTGAGCTCTTCTGCGACTCGATCGCTCTTCACCTCTACATCACTGCTAACGACGCTTTCAAGCAATCTTTCGTAACGATTAACCATCGCCTCAAACGCACCAGGAAAACTGCTCTTCAGCGGGAAGACGCCATAGAGCTGGGCGGTGACCGTGCTTTCCGGCTGCGGCATCAACCGCTCGAGGCATTCGAGTTCGTGTTCACGCTCCTCCGCCGCATTTACATAGGCGATTTCTGCGGCAATCTCGCTCCGCTGCAAGGCGTAGTGAAGCGCTGTTTTCAGCACATCTGGTTCAATCCGGGTCCTTACCAGATAATCCTGCGCCCCCGCTCTGAGAGCCTCCGTGGACAGCGTGATGTCATCTGTATCAAGCAGAGCAAGAACAGGCAGGACTGGACGGGCCGAGCGGATTTTGCCTATCACCTCGCAACCAGCGCGATCAGCACTCGTCAGACCCACTAACGCAGCGTCGTAGGTACCGCGATCGAGCATACGCATGGCATCGGAAACGGTTGCGACGGCGTCAACCTCCTGCACCCGATCATCTCCTGACATCAGCATCTGCTCTACGTGCCTGGCGAACTCCCAGTCCTGTTCGATTATCAATACACTCAGCGACTCGCGCATTGCCCTACCCGTCCGAATACGTCCTCGCGTGGGTTCCATGTGCCGGCGGCGCCACACACGGTGATTTACCCAGCAGAGACCTCGCCTAGGCAAACAAAATGCAAAGAGATGTTAGCTGGTTTTAGTTGGCAAGCGCAAAAGATCTGGCCCTCATTAAGAGTATCAGACCTTGTCTGACTTCAGTTCTGCTTACGTCACCTTCTAGGGAAGTGGCTCGCACCAGTGCACATCAATTGGCTCACATATTATCCAGCGTTGTGACCGAAGCGACGAACGCCTCCACCCATCTAAGCTTCCGATAAGAGCAGCTCCAATCGCAGCCATATCAGCAAGCTCTGTTGCTAGGAAGACGTAGTTTCTTCGAGGGCTCATTGGAGGCGGATGTGCCAAAGGGCCGCAGGCCTTTCGCCCGAGCGATTATTATTTATTACGAAGGAGGGTGTATGTTCAGGCTAAGCGGCTTTCTTCCTCACGGCCGCGTATTTGTCCACCACGACGATATGCGACGGATGAATCGGTCTGGTATAGTGTTCATCTTCCGGCGGACGTTTGGTTAGCTTGATCGGAGGAGGCAAAGCATCCGAGTAAGGGATCGTATCGAGGATATGTCTAATGCAATTGAGCCTTGCACGACGTTTATCGTCTCCGTCTACCTGATACCAGTGAGCCTCCGGGATATCGGTGTAGGACATCATCGCGTCCTTGGCCTTTGAGAATGCAACCCATTTCTCGCGAGAGCGTATGTCGATGGGGCTGAGCTTCCAGCGTTTGAGCGGATTGGTTGCGCGCTCTTGGAATCGCCGCTCCTGCTCCTTGTCGCTGACGGAAATCCAGTATTTGAGCAAGATGATACCGGAACGAACGAGCATGCGCTCAAAGTCGGGACAGGCTCTGAGAAACTCCCAATACTCCTCATTGGTGCAAAAACCCATAACCTTTTCGACTCCGGCACGGTTATACCAGCTTCGGTCGTAGATCACGATCTCTCCAGCCGCGGGCAGATGCTGCACATATCTTTGGAAATACCACTGAGTACGCTCCATATCAGACGGAGTGCCCAATGCGACCAGTCTGACACCTCGAGGGTTAAGCGGCTCTATGATGCGCTTGATCACCCCGCCCTTTCCCGCAGCATCACGTCCTTCGAAAATCAGCACGACACGCATATTCTCTTGGCGAACCCAGTATTGCAGCTTTACCAATTCGCCTTGAAGCCGCTTGAGTTCCTTCTTGTAAAACTTCTTGTCAAGCCAGTCCTCGGGTCCACGGACAGCCCGTGACGTCTTGCCAATATCAGTAGCTCGTGCCGCTCCGCCATCTTTCGCAACAATCTGCGTTCTCCGTGTGAAACCATCTTTCTTAGTATCACGCGACTTTTGCTTACCCATCACCCATCCTCTTGACGTGTGCGAGCCCTGTTAAGCTCCTGTAGTGAAACATAAATATGATCGGCTGCGAGTCGGTAAAAACATAGCGTAGCGACTCGTCAATGAAAATCAAGGGCGGCGGTTGTGACGACCGCCGCCCAGCAACTGCGTCGCAATACTCAGTAAGTGACTTAGATTCCCAGCGCGGCTCGCTTCTTGTTGATGTGCTCGAGGATACCGTCGGCAATGGCCACAGGGTCGTCGCCAACTGCGAGCTTGCCACCGGTCAGTTGTTCTACAGTGCTCGTAAGCAGCTCCACCACTTCGGGACTGCCCGTTACGGGCGGTGTCGGCGAAACGTGGGTATACAGCCCAACCGCAACTGCTCCGAACGCGTCGATAGTTGCTTTCTGCTCCATGTATTCGGGAGCCGTAACCGCTACCGGAAGCTGAGGAATAGTAACCCCGAGTGCGTCCGCAACGGCGGTCACCAGCAGCACAAGCCTTCCTACGTCCGTACAGGTCCCGAACGAGAGCACAGGAGGCACACCCAAGGATTCACAGACAGCTTTGAGACCAGATCCAGCCCACTCTTTGGCCGAAAGGCTATTCAGACCTCCGACTTGGCATGCGCCGTTGCCACAACCCGCCGAGAGGACCAGTATGTCTCGGGCAATCAGCTCCTTTGCGACCTGAACGGTCGTGTTATCCTGAGGCCCGTTGCGGAGGCTGGTGCAAGAAACCAGCGCCACGACGCCTTTTATTGCACCATCCTTGATGGCGTTGAGCAGCGGATCAAGACTGCCGCCGAGGGCTGCGAGACACGCTTCCGTTGAGAAACCAGTCACTATACGGGTCTTGCCAAGCCCACGGGCCGCAGGCTTACCTTGGCGCTTCTTAAAATTATCAATGGCTATCTCGATCAGTTCCAGCGCCTGCTCCGCTACTTTCTCCGGCTCATAATCAATGTGTTTGTCAACGCCCTTCACGCCAACCAGTCTGCTAACCGCCACCAACGCGCCGCCATACTTCTCGGCAAACTCGTTGAGGTTGGGCACGGAACAATTCATGTCCATCGCAAACAGGTCCACCGCACCGGTGGCCATTACGAACTCTTGGTTAAGCCAGTTGCCCGTGAGACCAACGAAAACGTCATCAAGCGGATACCGCTGCATTATCTCCTGACCGGTCTCTATGGAACCGATTACGTGAATGCCCTTTGCGCCGGCGGCCTTTGCTTTTGCCTGGATCTCGGGTTTGTGCGCGGCCTCGATAATGGCAAAACCCACAAAAGGCTCATGGCCATTTGGCAAGATGTTCACGTAGTCGGGGTCGATTACGCCGAGGTCAACATCTGCCTCGTGCGGAGTCGGGGTGCCGAAGAGAATGTCCTGCATCATCTCAAGTGGCACCAGCGAACCGTAGGTAGAGGCAAGCCCAATGCGCAGACCTGCTTTGGCTAGAGAAACATAGTCGCCGTCGATGTTCGTCATAGAGCGGGCAACTGTGCGCATAGTCTCAACGTAAGGTCCTGCCGGGTAGATGCCTAGCTTGCGCCACGTTTCCTGTCTCTCCGCTGGCGCAAACGCAGCGACCATCGTGGACTCATCTATATCCGAAAGGCTCGCTATCACTCTATCGGCCAGAGCTATGGCCTTGGCGTTGGTATCCACCCCATCAACTCCCAGTGCCGCGCACATCATATCGAGCTTGGCCTTGTCCTGAATTGTGAAAGGCGTCTTTCCCTGCGCCGTGGCTTTGAGCGTCTTTGCAGTTTCGACGCAATGATGAGTATATGCGGCAATTCCCATATTGTCCTTGTGGACGATATTACGCATCACCATCCCGGCGGCATCAATTCCGCAGACACCCTTCTCGACCTGCCCCGGTATGATACGGCAAGGACCATTGGAACACAATTGACACGACAACCCTTTCTCGCAAAACGACTTGCACCTTATCTTCTCCTGCTGCGCAAAGCGCTCCGCGACGGTGAGCATACCGTCACCAACGGCCTTATCGTGCATCTTCTGAACTGACTCGTGTATACTTGCCTCGACTGCCATTACAGCCCTCCTCGGTTTGATCTGAATGCTGACTGAATCGTCTGAGTTGCTACGATAATACTACCGCATCGCGAAGCAGCATCGTTTGATGCAGGTCAAAAGCCGATAAAAACGGCGGTGTAGATGATGTCGCATTGTTCGCTTACAACAAACATCGACCGGCGAGATTATTGGGGCACCAAGAAGAAAGAGTGGTAGCGGAGGTCGGGCTCGAACCGACGACGCCCCGGGTATGAGCCGGGTCCTCTAACCGACTGAGGTACTCCGCCATGCAGGGATATCTTACCAGATTGGCGAACGGCTAGTCAAACGGACAGGCGAAAAAACGAGGAGCCCCGGACTGGGGCTCCTCTCCTTTTTCCTGTATCATCAGCATCAGATGCGTCATTCCGCCATAAGACTGGCATTGTCAATGTATACGTCACCCGTTGCCCATTGATTCCAGACCCACAGGAATACGCTAACCGTGCCTCCAGCTCCGACAGTACCGGTAACTGACTGGTAATTCCATTGACCGGTAATGTTGACGAAGTGCACAGTCCTGGATGGCATAGTAGTACCGCCATTTGGATCGACTGCTATCCACACATTAGAACCTTGGTCGAACTGATACGCGTAAGCGGAGAAGGTATACTGCGTACCAGGAGTCAGTCCGCTGACCTGTTGGATGAGGCCGGCTTCCATATTTGCCTGGTAGACGGTAATCTTGCATACTTTGCCGTAAGCTCCGCCATAGTTATAGCTATCGAAGTAGAAAGCATTGTTCTCCGGGTTCGACCTCCAAGTAAAGCCCCAATGCTCCGGGTAGTTTCCTGCCCACCAACCACAATATGAGAAAGGTCCCTCGAAGTTGCCGTTGAGAAGCTTTTCTACAGGGTTGGAAGCAGTTAACGTAAAGTCGGATACAGCCGATCCGCCAGGGTTCACCACCACGCCGGTATTCGTGGAACTACGATAACCAGACTTGCTTGCGACCACGCTATATGTGCCGGGCGTGACGTTGGATAGCGTGTAAGCACCGCTTGCGTTGGTGGTCGTAGAGTAGCCGCCGGAGGTTGTCGACACAGTGGCACCGGATATCGCGTTGTTGGAAGTATCCTTCACAGTACCAGTTATCGTGCCAGGCTGCGGCGTAAGCGTGAAGTTGGATACTGCAGAACCACCAGGATTCACCACTACGCCGCTATTGGTGGACGAGTTGTAGCCCGACTTCGATGCCACTACGCTGTAAGTGCCTGCTGCTACGTTGGAAAGCGTATACGCACCACTGGAATTCGTGGTTGTCGAATAGCCGCCGGAAGTCGTCGACACAGTGGCACCGGATATCGCGTTGTTGGAAGTATCCTTCACAGTACCAGTTATCGTGCCAGGCTGCGGCGTAAGCGTGAAGTTGGATACTGCAGAACC
>Ga0068707_1000815_pt1 | contig 21150 bp, 12 predicted proteins | sample YNPNPMetaG_FD_66600 | JGI IMG/M metagenome (GOLD analysis project Ga0068707, IMG submission 66600) | Anoxygenic and chlorotrophic microbial mat microbial communities from Yellowstone National Park, USA - YNP NP MetaG | ecosystem: Environmental > Aquatic > Thermal springs > Hot (42-90C) >...
GGCGTTCGCGTTCGCCGCGCGGCATCACCCGCTCGAACGACGGCGATTCGTCGTCGGCGGGGTCTACGGCGCCATCCCAGCGCCACTCGCTTCGGCGCGCCTGATCAGCCTCGCGGTGACGTTTGATCTGCTTGCGCGCTTTGCGCAGCAGCTTTTCCTCTGCGTGATGTTGCCACTGTTTCTGCTCGCGTGTGGCCACGGTGGAAGCTCCTTGGGAAGCGCGACCGTTCACATTGGCTTTGTCTGGGAGCAGGGATGTGAACGGCTAACGGGGGCGCCGTGAGGAGTCACGGCGACAAAAAACATGAGCCGGACGACCTTGCCGCCGGCTCATGACATGGGGAAGCGCACGAGGGAGAAAACGAGCAGACGCTGTGTTACTTCTCCCATCCCCCTTGAGGACGGCGGACAAGGCCCGCGCCAATAGCAACCGGTGCGACCTGCGCTTGCATATGGGCCATATCGCTTCCTCCTGATGGGGATTGGGATGAAGATGTCAATGAGAGTGGAACGATTATACCCTGGCTGCTTGTTCTGTCAAAAACGCGTTCCAGGCAGATCGCTGCGATGCTGATTTTTCGGCCCGGAGCATGGGGTGCACCTCCGTCCGTCCGACCTCAGTTCACAGTTCACAGTGGCGAACTTGCCAAAACGCCCCCCGAACCTTATAATCAACGTTAGTGTTGTATCGGAAACCCGGCATTCAATGCAGGGGGCAGGAAGCCGGGTTTCTCTTTGCCCAAGATCCTTGGAGGGCGCTTCCGCCTGGGATGATCTGTCGTATGAACCGGAAAGTTTTTCCGTAAGGAGGATCGACTGCATGAGCAAGAAGTGGGTGTATCTCTTCGACGAAGTCGACGAGGCCGAGCGCTACGCCGGGTCGTGGGAAGGCGTACGCGGGCTTTTGGGCGGCAAGGGCGCTGGCCTGGCCGACATGACGCGAGCCAAGTTGCCGGTCCCGCCAGGCTTCACCATCACCACCGAGGCCTGCAACGCTTTTTATGACAACGGCCAGCAGTTCCCGGAAGGGATGTGGGAACAGACGCTCGAGGCTTTGAAGAAGATCGAGGCGGAGACGGGCAAGAAGTTCGGCGACCCCCAGAACCCGCTGTTGGTCTCCGTCCGCTCCGGCGCCAAATTCTCGATGCCGGGCATGATGGATACGGTCCTCAACCTGGGCCTCAACCGCGAGACGTTGGAAGGTCTGGCGAAGCTGACGGGCAACCCCCGCTTTGCCTGGGACGCCTATCGCCGCTTCGTCCAACTCTTCGGCAAGATCGTGATGGGCGTCGACGGCGAGAAGTTCGAACACGTGATGACCGAGGCCAAGGCCAAGACCGCGGGCGGACAGGATACCGATCTGACGACCGAGGACCTGCAGGCGATCGTCCAGGAGTTCAAGGCCATCATCAAGAAGGAAACGGGCCAGGATTTCCCCGAAGATCCGTATGAGCAGTTGCGCATGGCGATCGCAGCGGTGTTCAACTCCTGGAACGGGCGCCGCGCGCGCGACTATCGCCGCCTGAACAAGATCCCCGATAACCTGGGCACCGCCGTCAATATCGTGACGATGGTCTTCGGCAACATGGGCTGGGACTCGGCGACGGGCGTAGCCTTCACGCGCAACCCGGCCACCGGCGAGAAGAAGCTGTACGGCGAGTACCTGCCCAACGCGCAAGGGGAAGACGTGGTGGCAGGTATTCGCACGCCTAAGCCGATCGATGATCTGGCTAAGGAGATGCCTGAGTCCTACAAGCAGTTCCAGGAGATCGCCGATCTGCTGGAGAGGCACTACAAGGACGTGCAGGACCTCGAGTTCACGATCGAGCGCGGCAAACTGTACATGCTCCAGACCCGCTCCGGCAAGCGCACGGGCGCGGCGGCCGTCAAGATCGCCGTGGACATGGTCAAGGAAGGGTTGATCGACAAGGCAACCGCCATCAAGCGCGTCGACCCGGCGTTGCTCGATCAACTGCTGCACCCCATGATCGACCCCAAGGCCAGGGTGCAGGTGATCGGCACGGGCCTGCCGGCCAGCCCTGGCGCGGCCACCGGCAAGGTGGTTTTCGACGCTGACGAGGCCGAGGCGCTCGGCACGAACGGCGAGAAGGTCATCCTGGTGCGCGTGGAGACGGCGCCCGAGGACTTCCATGGCATGGCGGCGGCGCAAGGGTTCCTGACCGCCCGCGGCGGCATGACCAGCCACGCGGCCGTGGTGGCGCGCGGCATGGGTAAGCCTTGTGTGGCCGGCGCCAGCGACATCCTCATCGATTACGCCAGGAAGCAATTCAGTTCCAACGGCGTCGTCGTCAAGCATGGCGACTATATCACGATCGATGGCACCACCGGCCGCATTATCCTGGGCCAGGCGCCCGTGGTCGAGCCGGAGCTGAGCGGTGACTTCGCCACGTTCATGGAATGGGTCGACGAGTTCCGCACGATGGGCGTGCGCGCCAATGCCGACATCCCGCGCGATGCGAAGGTCGCTGCGCGCTTCGGTGCTGAGGGCATCGGCCTCTGCCGCACCGAGCACATGTTCTTCGAGGGGGATCGCATCGACGCCATGCGCGAGATGATCCTGGCCGACGATGTCGAGGCGCGTCGCAAGGCGTTGGCCAAGATCGAGCCCCTGCAGCGCGAGGACTTCGCCGGCCTCTTCCGCGAGATGAACGGCTATCCGGTGATCATCCGCACGCTCGACCCGCCGCTCCACGAGTTCCTGCCGCACGAAAAGGAAGAGATCGAGGCGTTGGCGGTCAAGATCGGCGTGCCTGCCCAGAAGATCTACGACAAAATCGCGCAGCTCCATGAGTTCAACCCCATGCTGGGCTTCCGCGGTTGCCGCCTGGGCATCCTCTACCCCGAGATCACCGAGATGCAGGCGAGGGCGATCTTCGAGGCCACGGTCCAGGTCCTCAAGGAAGGCATCAAGGTCTTCCCCGAGGTCATGATCCCGCTGGTGGGCGATCTCAATGAGTTCACCTTCCAGGAGGAGATCGTGCGCCGCGTGGCCAGGGAGGTCATGGAAGAGCACAACGTCGAGTTCGAGTACAAGGTCGGCACGATGATCGAGTTGCCGCGCGCGGCCTTGCTCGCTGACGAGATCGCCAAGTCGGCTGAGTTCTTCTCCTTCGGCACCAACGACCTGACGCAGACGACCTTCGGCATGAGCCGCGACGATGCAGGCCGCTTCCTGCCGCTCTATGTCGAGCGCAAGATCCTGCCCGATGATCCGTTCCAGGTGTTGGATCAGAAGGGCGTGGGCAAGCTGGTGCGCATGGGGACCGAGGCGGGCCGCGCGACGCGCCCCGACCTCGAGGTGGGCATCTGCGGCGAGCACGGCGGCGAACCGAACTCGGTGAAGTTCTGCTACAGCGTCGGCATGGACTACGTCTCCTGCTCGCCGTACCGTGTGCCGATCGCGCGTCTGGCGGCGGCGCAGGCGGCGTTGGGCGACGTCAGCCGCGACAAGTGAGACCGTTCGTCCTCTGAGATCGATGCAGACGCCGGGGGGGCTTCCTCCCCGGCGTTTGTTTATGAATAGCGGGGAATGCCGACGGTCGTCCGTCTATCGCCCAGACCTGGATCTGATTCACTGACAAAACTTGGAAGCGGCGCCCATAGTCCGTTCGTGGTCGGTCTCCAGGCATCGGATCCATCCGACGCCTGGGCAAGGAGACCCGCGCAGCGGGTTTGTGCCTGGCCAGCCGCCCGTTTCAACGGATGGCGCTGCTCCCCCTGGCATCTGGGCGGGAGGCTTTAGGAAGGCCGTTTTTGACACCCCAGAAGAGGTCGCGGTATACTGTTTCTGGCTGGGGTACGCGTACCCTATCCTACGTGGGGGCAAGATACGGCGATGAGCGCCGTTGACGAGATCAAGGAACGCCTCGATATCGTCGAGACGATCTCCGCCTACGTTCCTCTGAAACGAGCCGGGCGCCATTATAAAGGATTGTGCCCCTTTCATGCTGAGAAGACGCCCTCTTTCGTGGTGTTCCCCGAGACAGGCACATGGCATTGTTTCGGCGCCTGTAGCACTGGCGGCGACATTTTCACCTTCATCATGCGCCGGGAGAACCTCGATTTTCAGGAGGCGTTGGAGCTGTTGGCACGGCGCGCGGGGGTCGAACTCGAGCCGCGTCAGCCGCAGATGCAGGAAGAGGAGCGCCATCTCGAACGATTGCGCGCCGTCTGTGCGGCTGCAGCCGTCTACTTTCATGAGCTATTGCTGAATCATGCGCAGGCTGAGCCGGCGCGCGCCTATCTACAACGGCGTGGGATCACCCCTCAGACGATCGAGGAGTTTCAACTGGGCTACGCCCTCGATGATTGGGAGGCAGGCCAACGCTATCTTCTGGAGAAAGGATATCCTCTGGCTGACATCGTCGAAGCGGGCCTGGTGATCGAACGGCAGAGCGGCGGCGGCTATTACGATCGCTTCCGGGGCCGTGTGATCATCCCCATCGCCGATGCGGCGGGACGCGTGGTGGGCTTCGGCGCGCGCTCGCTCGATGGATCTCCCCCGAAATATCTGAACTCGCCCCAGACGCCGTTGTTTGATAAGGGGCGGCTGCTGTATGGGCTGGATAAGGCGCGCCGGGCGATCCGCGCCGCCGGGCATGTGGTGATCGTCGAAGGCTATATGGACGTGATCGGCGCGCACCAGCACGGGTACACCAACGTGGTCGCATCGATGGGAACGGCGCTCACGGAATCGCATCTGCGCCAGTTGAAGCGCTATACGAGCACATTGATCCTTGCCCTTGACCCCGATGTGGCCGGACAGCAGGCGACGTTGCGCGGCCTGGAGCAGGCCCGTCGATCGCTAGACCGCGAATGGGCGCCGACGCTCGGTGCCGACGGCCAGGTCCATTACGAGCCGCGCCTCGCGGCCGATTTGCGCATCCTCGCTCTGCCAGCGGGCCAGGATCCCGACGAGTTCATTCGCAGCCAGCCGCAACAGTGGCCAGAGCTGGTCGCGCAGGCGCTGCCGATCATCGATTTCTACCTGGAGCAGGTCACGCGCACGTATGACGTGAGCAGCGCGCGCGGCAAGGCGCTGGCGGTGGCCGAGATCGCGCCGCTGATCCGCGAGTTGGGCGACGATGTCATGCGCCACCACTACATCCAGTTGCTGGCGCGTCGCGTCCAGGTGGATGCGCGGGTGATCGAACGCCAGGTCGTGAAGCGAAGCGGCAGTCGAGCGCCGTCGCGAAGCTTACAGACGCCGCCTGTCGAAGCGACGCCGTTGCCGCAGCCTGTGGATCTCGAAGACTACTGTCTGGCGCGCCTCATCAGCCATCCGCAGGCGCTGTCGCTGACCTCGACTGAACTGGATCAGGCCGGCCTGGCAGGCATCGCCGCCGAGGACTTCGAGCATGTGGAGAATCAGGCTCTCTTCACGTTGCTGAGCCGGGCGCCCGCTGCGCACGGGGAAGGGGCGCCGGACGAGTGGCTTCCCGCCTCGTTGCGGCCGCGCTGGGAACGGCTGCGCGCGATCGCGTCCCAGAGCGCCGCCTTATCGATCGAGCAGGCTGCCCACGACCTGGGCAACGCGATCCTGTCGCTGCGCATGGCGCGCGTCGAGCGGTCGCTGAGCGAGTTGCGCGACCTTCTGGCGGGCGCCCAGGAGGCCGCCGATGAAGACGCCGCGCGCGCGTATGGCCAGCTCGTCGATGCTCGTCGTAAACAACTATGGCTGCTCACCAAGGTCCGCCATCAGCGCACAATGGTGGGGAAGCGTGGACAGGCTATGGGCAAAGGGCGACTATGACCGTTCATCCGCCAAACGAAGACCCTGACTGGATGCTGCCGTTTCTGATGCCTTCCGAGCCGCCAGATCGCGTCAATGGCCACCACCGACCGGAGGCGGCAGGCGAACCCCAACCCGAGCTTCCAGAGATCGAACCTGATGCTGTGCCGGAAAGCCCCTCCGACGACGCACAAGCGGAGGATGCTCCGCTCGCAGGGGGTGAGTCCGCGCTCGCCTGGGAAGAGGACGATGCCCTGGAGGCGTGGCTGGCGTCGGAGATGGCTGGCGATCCGGTGCGCATGTATTTTCAGGAGATCGGCCGCCATCCGTTGTTGACTGCCGAGGAAGAGGTGATGTTGGCTGAGCGCATCCAACGCGGGCGCGCGGCCAAACGTCGTCTGCGGGAAGGGGCGCCAGCGGAAGAGCAGGAAGCGCTGCTCATGGATGTGTGGGATGGCCAACGCGCCCAGGATCATCTCTCGGCTGCCAATCTGCGCCTGGTGGTGAGCGTGGCGCGCTATTACATCGGGCGCGGGCTGTCGTTGCTGGATCTGATTCAAGAGGGCAACATCGGCCTGTTGCGGGCGGTCGAGAAATTCGACCATCGCATGGGGTACAAGTTCAGCACTTATGCGACGTGGTGGATTCGGCAGGCGATCAGCCGGGCCATCGCCGATCAGGCGCGCACGATCCGCATCCCGGTCCATATGGTGGAGAGCATCAACCGGCAATTGCGGGCGCAGCGCGAGCTGCAACAGCGGTTGGGACGGGAGCCGACCTGGGAGGAGCTGGCGCTGGAATTGGATCTGCTGTCGGATGAAGATAAAGCGGAGATCGTGCGTGCGCGCGCGGCGGGAGAACGTGCTGCAGAGGCCACGGAGCGTCGGTTGCGGCGCGCGATCGCCAAGGTGCGGAGCATCAGCCGGGCGTCGCAGGAGCCGATCTCGCTCGAGACGCCGGTGGGCGCCGAAGAGACCAGCTCGTTGGGGGATTTCATCGAAGACGAGACGATGCCAGGGCCGGTCGATCAGGCGTCGCTGCAGCTCCTGAAGGAGCAGATGGCGGATGTGCTGGCTCTGTTGACGGAACGGGAACGCGAGGTGGTGGAGATGCGCTTCGGTTTGAGGGATGGGGTCAGCCATACCCTGGAAGAAGTCGGGCAGATGTTTGGCGTGACGCGCGAACGGATTCGGCAGATCGAGGCCAAAGCGTTGCGTAAGTTACGCAGTCCACTGCGCATCCGCAAGCTGCGCGACTATCTGGGATGATTTGACCGCCCCTTCGAAGCGTGTTATCCTGTTGGGGACAATTGGATAGTGTTGCAGCTCAGGTGCTCGTCTCCCGGATGGGACGAGCAGAGATGGCGAAGCCGGTGCTACCCGTGTTGGATGCTGGTAAAGTCCGGCGCTGTCGCGCAACTGTAGCCTGGAGGACCAATCGCTGTTTGATGGTCCTTTGGGGAGCCAGGACGCCCGCCTGAGTTGTTGCTGCCATGGCCTTCGCAGGAAAGGAAGTGGTCGGCGTCTTCGGTTTTGGGACACCCCCTTGCTTCGTGCGAGGGGGTGTTTTTTGCCTCCGCGGCTCGACTGCTTCCTTTTCGCCCTGTGCAAGCGCCGTCAACCATTTCGCGCACGACGAAAGGAGCAGATCATGTCCTCGCACGATCCTCACCGTCCTCTCCTTGCGATCCCTACGCAGGGTGCAGTCCCCAGTTTTGACCACATCTATTCGCTGGCGACGGTCGGCGCGCTCCTCGATCAGGCGATCCTGGTCATCTCTTTGACTGAGGAGATCTTGGCCGCCTGGCGACGCCGGTTGCAGGAGCGCGTCGAGCCGATCGCCGGGTTGGAATTGGTGGACGGCCGATTCGGCTGGTCGACCAACTGGCGCGCGTTCTTTCGTAGCAAGCGCTACGACATCGTGTTTCTACACGGTTTCCATGCTGCGCTCCATACCCAGAGCATCCCCCCTTCTTATGCCCAGCGATTGATGGCGACGGCGTCGGCCGGCCTGATCGTCTTAGCCTGAAGCGGGGGCGTGGCCGGGTTCGTATCCCTTGCTCCTGCAATTCATAGATCCACTGAGGAGGAAGATGTCATGAACTGCGAAGCTCTGCCTGTTCATCTGGCAACAAGAGGGGGAGATGTCCTCCTACGGCTGCGGCGCGGCCGCATCGTCGGCGTCGCGCTGACCGTTGGCCTCAGCGTGGCGCTGGCGTTGTGGCTTGGCGTCGCCATGGTGTTCGCGCAGCCAGCCAGCCCGGCCGACCCAGCCCATGGTTACGTCGTCGTCCAGTTCGGCGATCACGACCTGGTCGCCCGTTCGATCACCTTCACGGCGCCCATCTCGGGCTTGCGCGCCCTCGAGTTGTCCGGCCTGCGGGTGACCACGGCGAGCACTGCCTTCGGTCCTGTGGTCTGTAGCATCGAGGGTGTGGGATGTCCGGCTGACAACTGTTTCTGCGGCGGGGCCGCCTTCTGGGGGTACAAATCTTGGGATGGCGCCACCTGGCAAGACTACATGGTTGGCGCAGCGGATTCGGTGTTGAATGATGGAGCCATCGAAGGGTGGCGTTGGGGCGAATGGGGGAGCGCTCTCTGGCCAGCCCGACCGGTCACCGCTGCGCTGCAAGCGTTGGATTGGTTGCAGTCCCAGCAATCGCTGACGGATGGCGGCTATGGCGGCGACAGCGGCAGCGTCGAAGCTCTTTTGTCCATCGGCGCCAACGGCCTTCCCGCAGCAGGGTGGCGTCGCCAGGCGAGCGCTCCTTCGTTGGTCAGCTATTGGCTGAGCCGGGCGCCAATTTACAGCAAGATGGGCGCAGCTCAAGCTGGGAAGCTGGCCGTTGGGATGGCCGCGACTCGGGCCTGCTGGCCGCGTCCGGCTGTGCTGCCCAGCGCCTATTACAGCGAGACGAGTGGCCTCTATGCGGACGGCGCTGGCCCTCAAGCGTGGGCGATCTTGGGCGTCGTCGCGTCGGGCGAGACTGCGCCGGCCGCTGCGATCGAGCATCTGAGGAACCTGGCTCAATCGAATGGCGGTTGGGAATGGGGGCCAGGATGGGGCACAGACACCAATACGACGGCGCTGGCCTTGCAAGCTTTGATCGCCAGCGGAGAAGCGCTCACCTCTACGACGATCACCCAGGGCGTGGCCTATCTCAAAGCGGCCCAGAACGACGACGGTGGGTTCCCCTATAGCCCCGATTCTCCCTGGAGCACAGCAAGCGATGCCAACTCGACTGCCTATGTGATCCAGGCTTTGCGCGCCGCGAGCGAGGATCTGACCGGCCCCGCGTGGAGCAAGGGCGCTAACAATCCGCTCAGCTTTCTGTTGAGCCTGCAACTTGCCAACGGCAGCTTCGCCTGGCTGCCGGGGGGGGCTGGCAACCAGCTTGCGACCCAGCAGGCCGTGCCGGCGCTGTTGGGTCGGACGTTCCCGCTCCGTGTAACGCAGCCGACATGGTGCCCTGCCCTCTATCTCCCGACGACCGGGCGTTGATCTCGTGAACAGGGGGACGCGCGGGTCGCTGATCTGCGCGCGAGGGTGCACGATATCTATGCCTTGGTTCTCCCTCGGCGTTTTTGACCAGGAGTCGCGGCTGGCGCTTACCGCAAGGAGCGCCAGCCGCTCAGCGTGAGGTGAGCAGATGGCGACGCTATGCTCTCGGCTCCGAGCTCTCGTGGGATTGGTGGCCGTTCTCTTTGTGTCCCTCTTGCCAAGCCCTGTATTCGCTCAAGCGACCACTCCCTATCGGGCTGGCTTGATCGTCGTCCATGGCGATGGGCAGGCGCTCAAGGTCTGTGTGGAGTTTACGGAGCCTGAGATCACTGGCCTGGACCTTCTCCAGCGCGCGGGACTTGACTTGAACGTGGACGCGAGCAATCCCATCGGAGCCGCCATATGTCGGATCGATCGCGAGGGTTGCACCTTTCCAGAGGAGCCCTGTTTTTGCCGATGCCAGGGGACGCCTTGCGTCTATTGGTCCTACTGGCGTTTGACGGCTGACAACGGGTGGCGGTACTCCAACATGGGCGCTGCCAACACCAGCGTGCGCGATGGCGATGTGGACGGCTGGGTCTGGGGGATCGGCACCCCCTCCGGCGCGACCCCCCCGCCGGCCGTCTCTTGGGGCGAGATCTGCCCACCTCCCACAGCGACTCCTACCGCAACGATGACCGAGGAGCCGCCCACGAACACCCCCGTGCCGCCTACAGAGATTCCCTTGCCGCCCACCGCTACATCGGCGCCGCCCACGGCGACCCCTCTGCTGCCGACTGATACGCCGCCCCTGCCTACTGACATCCCCACATCGATGCCGCCAACGGATACGCCGTTACCTGTGGTCAGCCTGCAACAATCTGCGATTCAGACGCCGATCCCGGCGATCGCAGGGCCGACGTCTGGTGGGTTGAGCGCCTTTTCTTCGTTGTCAACCTTTCGGGTCGCGGTGGCTTTGCCTCTGCTACTTGCGGGGTGGCCTAGCAGTCGCGGCGATGCAGCACCAGCGGCTGATATGGCCTCGTCCGCACGCTCAGCGGCGATTGCGGCACAACATTTGATGACCACTCCCATCGGCATGGCTATGGACGAACTGGCGCCAACTGCCTCTCGTTCGCCGCGCGAGGCGGCGGCCCGCGGCTTAGCGTCAGCGGTGAAAGCCACGCCATTGGCGGCGTGGCAGCCTCCTCGAACAGGGCCTAGCGCCGCGGCCACTCCCCTGCCAAATGGACGGAGAAGCGATCTGTCCAAAGCGTTGCTGGCCGGAGGGCTGGCGCTGTCCGCTATTGGGGCCGGGGGAGCAACCCTATTCGTCATCAGGCGATTGTCGTAGGGCCAGGTGCGGCGGCTTCTCCACGCACGTCGAAGTTATGGCAAGATGGAGAAGCGGAAACGCGCTTGAAAGCGGCGCAGCAAGCGCATGACGGGGAGGGCAGTCGCGAGCAACAGAATCAGATTCCCAAAGGCGCGAGCAGCGTCCCACCAGAGCGAAGTTGTTACATAAAAGACAGCGTAACGGACCAACGTTTCCGTCACCCTCGTTCCGGGCTGCCACGTGCTAATGGTGTCGCCTGGCGTCAGAAGATAGGGCCAGAACCACAGGTTCATGACCGCGCCGTAGAGGAACCCGCTCAGCACCCCCCAGCCGGCCAGGATTGCCAGCTCGACGCGCGGCCGACGAGGCGCGCGCGGCAGCCAGCCAGCGATCATGCCAGTCCAGCCGGCGGCAAACATCTGGAAGGGCAGCCAGGGGCCGACTCCGCTCGTGATCAGGCTCGAGAGCAGCAAAGAAAGCGCCCCAACGAGAAAGCCGAACTCGGCTCCGAAGACGTAACCACAAACGATGGGCAAGAAGAAGATCGCGCTGAAGCCCGCCGGCCCCGGGATCAGGCGCAACGTGGCGTTGATCGCAAGGAGGATGCCTAGAACAGCCACCAACTGGGCATCTATCTGCCGCGTCTCCAGGCTCGCCACGATGACGAGCAGGCACAAGCCGAGGAGCAGGACGAAGATCAGCGGTGCGTCATCCGTATGCGCCATGCCCATGGCCGCGACAGGCGTGACCGAGGCCGCGAAGAACGGAGAGATGAACGCCCATACGCCCAGGGCGCTGGTCAGCGCCAAGATGAGCGTTGACGTGAGGCGAGATTTAGCCATCTTTACCGCCCACCCGGCGACTCGCCTAGACCGGTCAGCACATCGTCCACGGTCAGGTAACGTTCGTCGCGCAGCAGCTTGTTGACTTGTGAAGCGAACACCGCGGAGCCGGTCATGATCGCTGAGGTTGGGCCGTCATCGACGATTTGACCGTCGCCGAGGAGGATTACCCGGCTCGCGCACTGCGCGACCAGCTCAACGTCGTGCGTGGCCATGATGATGGTAGTACCATTGCGGCTTAAGTCTTGCAGGAGGCCGCGTAGTCGCTCTTTGCTGGCGTAGTCCAGGCCGCGTGTGGGTTCGTCCAAGAGAAGCATTTGAGGTTTGGCGATCAGGATGCTTGCCAGGGCGGCGCGCTGCCGTTCGCCCACGCTTAAATCGCGCGGATAGGCCGCGGCCAGTTGACTCATGCCCAGCGAGGCCAGCAAAGGCTCCACATCGTTCGGCGGCAGCCCCTGAGCGCGACAAGTGAAGAGCAATTCTTGGGCGAGCGTATCGTTAAATAGCAGACGTCCGGGGTTTTGAGGCACGAAGCCGATCCGGCGCGCGAGGGTGGCCAGGTCCGTTTTGTGCACATCCATCCCCTGAAAATGCACCGAGCCTCTCTGGGGTTTGAGAAGGCCGACGATATTTTTGAGTAGAGTGCTTTTGCCCGCGCCATTGCGTCCCATCAACGCAACGACTTCACCGGATCGTGCTTCCAAATCCACGCCCTTCAAAACATCGTGGTTGTTATAACGGTACCAGAGGTCGCGGACGACCAACATCGTCGACTTCCCTGACCTCGTTACCGTTGCTCGCGATTTGGGTGTTGCCCTGATGGACTGGGAGGGGATGGGCGCCTGTTCCAGGCGAACTTTAAGCTGAAGGGCGAACGGTTGGCTCTCTTTGATGGTCAGCGGCAGCGGTCGCCAGCCCAGACGTCGGCCCAATTGCACCAACGGCGGCGCCAATTCGATCCCCTCCAGGATCGCGCGCGGTTCGCCGCTCAGCGGCGGCTGGCCGCCCCCTGGCAGGTAGCAGATTTGGTCAGCGTATTGGGCCACGCGTTCCAGACGGTGCTCGGAAAGGATGATCGTCAACCCCAAATCCTGGTTGAGCCGTTGCAAAACCGTCAAGACGTCGTCGGCAGCTTGTGGGTCCAATTGGGACGTCGGCTCGTCAAGCACCAGGATTGAAGGCTGAAGGGTGAGCGCGCTGGCGATGGCTACCAGTTGGCGTTGCCCGCCTGAGAGGGTCTCGACGCGCCGATCGCGTAAGCTGGCGATCGCGAGTTGGTCGAGCACTTCTTCGATCCGTCGCCGCATCCGTCGTTGATCGTAGTTGTGATTCTCCATGGCGAAGGCCAGTTCATCTTCGACCAGTTGGGTCACAAATTGCGACTCAGGGTCCTGGAAAACAAACCCCACCACGTCGCTCATGCCGCGCGGTCCCGCCGCAACTGGATCGCGCCCTCCGACGCGCAAGCGGCCCCGCAGGGCGCCGCCGTAAAAATGGGGCACAAGGCCGTTGAAACAGCGTAGCAGCGTGCTCTTGCCCGCTCCGGAAGGGCCAACCAGCAGGACGAAGCTGCCAGTCGGGACGCGCAGGTCGACGTCGCGCAAAGCGGGGGTTGGCTGGTTGGGATAGAAGTAAGTAACTCCGCTAAGATCAACCATCATGGGAGGTTCTAGGGTCATGATGCGCGCAGACAGGCGCAAGCGAGAGAAGGATGGCCAGGCCGATCAAAGGTTGCACAGGTGGCCAGGTGAGTTGGGGATAGGGGTAGAAGATGAGGGCAGAACGATCGTAGAACCAAACTCCAAGCCAGATGACCAGCGAGAGCAACGATGCGCCCGCGATCAACGAGTCGGCGCGCCGCCACACGCCGCGCCGATAGCGACTTCGTCGTACCCCCTGATTGATGCTCCACAAGACAGCCGCCAACATGCCCCCGCCCGCTGCCAGCAAGAGGGCGCCGGCCGTGCTCGTGGGAGGGTAAGCCAGCGCGGCTGCCCCTCCCATCACTACGAAGAGCGCCAGAGCAATGATGATTTGTAAAACCGACCTGGGAGGTAAGGGGCGCTCTGCCTGGCTGCCAAACCCACGCGCGCTCATCGACTCGGCCAAGGTGATGCTGCGCTCGAGCCCTTCCGCGAGCAAGGCGACGAAAAGCGGCGGCAAGTCGCGCAGTGTGCGAAAGCGATGGCCGCGCAACGCCTGCGCCTCGCGGATCTCTCCTTGTACGGCCATCATCTGTGGCACGAAGGTGACAGCGATCGAGACCACTATGGCCGACTGGTACAGGAACCGCGGCGTGCTCCGCAATAGCTCGTAATGATCGGCCAGCGCATTGAAGGTGGCGAGCGTCACCAATATGCCGGCCAGGCTGAGGGCCTGGGACAGGCCGTAGATCAGGCTCTCCAGGGTTACGACCCCTCCGATCTGGATGAGCGCCCCACCCAATGTCACGCGCAGGGCGGGCAATCTGGCGATCTGAGTGGCGCCTACGCGAACGAACAGAACGTTGAACGCCACGCTGAAAAGTCCTAGCGCGAGGCCGAGGCGCAACAGAAGCGACCATTGCCGGCCGGTCGGGCTGGACCGACCCAATCTCATGTAGACGATGCCAACTACGAAGATGGCAAGCAGCAGATATATCGGGTTTTTGGTCAATAGCAAGGGCAGCAGCGAGGCAAGTACCCATGCCCCCCAAGCTTCCGCGCGAAACATAGGCCCTCTGTGCAATCAAAAAACCCTCCGTCGCTGGGGCGGAGGGCAGAAACGCGCGCGCTGGCGAACGCTCCTGTTCCCTTCCGCGAGGGCGATGGAGACCAGGGCAGAGGCAGGTATCCTGGCTTCTCCAGCTTGGAACTGGAGTTACAGTTGCGGGACAGCGCCGGACTCATGAGGTCTTACCGGCTTCCCTACGCCTGTGGCGCATGCTGCGCATCCGGGCAACAGCATACCTCTACCCGATCGGGACGGGTCGATGGCTCGATTGTCGAGGTAGATTATAGAGAGAACGAGACCCCCTGTCAATATGCCATTGCCAGAACGCCCTCTCGATCTTGATCCGATAGGGGCCGGAACCGAGGCCTGCCTGGCGCGCAGGTCGCCGCTGGGGTAGAATGGATGTATGGGGTTGTCTGCATGGAAGGAGAAGGCAAGGGCTGTCGGGCGTTCTCCTCGCCTGCTGGTCATTGCCTTGATGGCGCTCACCCTCTTGTTGCGCACCTGGGAGCTCGACCGCGTCCCGCCGTGGCTGTGGTTCGACGAAGCCGGCAACGGCCTGGACGCACGCGAGCTGCTCCAGGGCCAGTTCCGTCTGTTCTTCCCGCGCTCCCTGGGCAAGGAGCCGCTCTACAACTATTTGATCACCCCCTTCGTGGCGGCATGGGATGGCACCACCCTCGCCGTGCGACTGCCAGCAGCCTTACTGGGCGTCCTGATGGTCCCCGCTCTGTACATCGCTGGCCGCGCCTTATGGCAAGATAACCGCCGCCAGGGGAGCGTGGCCGGCCTGACGGCAGCGTGTCTCTGGGCGATCAACTATTGGCCGCAGAGCGTCAATCGGATCGGCTTGCGCGTGAACACGCTGCCGCTCTTGCTGACTCTGGCCATCGCGGCCTGGTTGCTGTGGACACGACGACCCGATCGCCGTCGCGCCATCTTCTTCGGCGCGCTGGCGGCGCTGACCCTGTATACGTATCTGGCGGCACGCGCGGCGTTGCTCCTGTGGCCTCTGCTCTGGTGGACCTTGTCTGCTCGCCGGCGGCAAGCTCTGCGCCCGACGGTGGGCTGGGCCATGCTCGCCTTTGGCCTGACCCTGGCGCCGCTGGCAGGATACTTCGTCGCCAATCCCCAGGACGCCGTTCAGCGCGTGGGCATGGCGACGACCCTGGTGGATGCCCGTGGCATCTCTCAACAAGCCACATTGCTGGCCGACAGCCTGACTCGGATCTTAGGCGGCTTCCTGGGCTGGGCTGGCGATCCCTTGCCGCGTCATAATTTGCCGGGCCGCCCCCCCTTCGCCTGGCCGGTGGCGGCGTTGTTCCTGGGTGGTCTTGTCCTCCTGCTTAAGGGCCTGAAGCAGCGCGAGCAGCGGAGTTGGACGCTGTTACTCTGGTGGAGTGTGATGATCCTGCCGGCCGTGCTGGCGGCCGAGAACAATCCCCATTTTTTGCGCCTGTTCGGCGCGCTGCCAGCCGCGCTCCTGATCGCGGCGGCGCCGCTGGCCTGGGCCAGCGACCGAATTGAGGCGCTCCGCCGCCAACTGTCCCCAAGAAAGTTCCTGGCGATCGTGGGGATGTTGCTCCTGCTCCTGGGCGGCGTTTGGACCTGCGATGGCGTGTCCGCCATGCGCACGTACTTCGTGACCTGGGGACACGAGACCGACCTGTACTCCTGGTATCAGGGCGATGTCTGGGCCTACGGCGAACAGGTGAGCCGGATGCCGGACACAATAGGGCTGACGTCGGTCAGCCCCTATTTCTACATCCTGGAGTACGCGTTCGGGCAGGTGCAATTCCTGCAAGTCTCCGTTGCCGAAGACGAGATCGAGGCCCAACTGGCTCGCCTTGCGCCCGCGCTGAGCGGTCGTCGGGTGGCGACGCCGGCCTGGCGCGACGGGTTGTTGGTGGATACCGATCCGAAGGAGGTGTTGCCTTTTTATCTGGCTCGCGAGGGGACGCTGTTAGAGCGGACGTCTCTACGGAGCTTCGATTTGCTCTCGTTCCAGTTGGGCGATGAACCGCAATTCGCCGCTCCAGGCCAGCAGGCGACGCCCGCTACCGGGTTCAGCAACGGCTTCAGGCTCCTGGAGGTCCGCTGGGGCACGGCTTACCCCAATCCAAGACGAGGCAGCGACACGGCCGAAGCGGGCACGGCGATCTGGGCGGTGCTGACCTGGCAGGGAACGCTCCTTGCGCCGCAGGCGATGCCCGACCTCAAGGCGGCGCTCGACCTCGTCGACCTGGCGGGGCATCGCCTGGCGTCGGACGAGCGGCTGCTGCTCGATATGAAGCACCGGCCAGTATCGCGCTGGAAGACGGATGCCCTCGCGCGCAGTTATCACCTGGCGACGATCCCGGCCACCCAGCTACCTGGCCCGATCCGGCTGCAGGCCCGCCTGTACGAGGCTGCTTCGTTGACGCCGGTGCGAACTCAGGGGCCGGATGCCCGTATCGCTGTCGATCTGGCTACGCTCGAGGTCTCGCCGAACCGGCGCGCGGTCGCGGTCGATAGGTTGCCGCTCGTTCGGCGCCTGGATTTGCCGGCTGCGCCAGGGATCACGCTGTTGGGGCTGGCCCCCTGGCCTGAGAAGGCTGCGCCCGGCCAGACGCTGACGCTGCGCGCCTACTGGCAGATCGCGGCAGGGGCCGGTGCACAGGCGCTGACGCTGACCCTGGGGCAGGATGCCGCGCACGCCGTCGCCGCATTGCCCGATGGGCTTCCTGCTGACAGCATCGTGCACACCGATCTGGATCTGCGGTTGCCGCCCGACATAACGTCCGGTGTTTACCCGTTGCGCCTGGGCGATGGATCGATCGGCGACGTGGTGGTGGCGGGCCGGCCGCGGCGGTTCGACGCTCCCGCCGTTTGGGCGCCAGCGTCGGCGTCGTTCGGCGACATCGTGACCTTGTTGGGGGTAGACGTTCCCCCCGAGAGGCGCGCCGGCCCCGCTGCGCTGCTCGCAACGGCTGGCCAACCGCTCCGGTTGACGCTCATCTGGCAGGCCCATGGTGCAGCCGACCGTGAGCTGACGCGCTTTGTGCATCTCCTGGGCGTCGATGGACGGCCGATCGCCCAGGAGGACAGCGCGCCGTGTCGGGGCGCATGCGCCGCGCCCTCCTGGCTCAGCGACGAGATCCTGAGCGACGAAGTCACGCTTCAGGTGCCGCAAGACCTGCCGACAGGCCGCTATCGGCTGGCCGTCGGCTGGTACGACACCGCATCGCTGGTCCGCCTGGCCGCACGGGATCAGCGGGGCTTCCCGCTGTCGGATGACCTCTTGATCCTGCCGCTGGCGGTGGAAGTGACGCCATGATTCAGCGCCGATCGCCTCTGACTGGCTGGCTGCGTCGGCTGGCAGGTGTTTTTGCTTTCCTGGCGCCAGCGGCGACCCTGTATGGGTTGACTGCCGTCTGGCCCGCGACGCCCGATGGCCTGTTCCATCTGCAGCGTGTGCGGGCGCTGGCCGAGGCGTTGCGCTGGGGGGTCCTTTATCCACGTTGGTTCCCCGATTTCGCGTTCGGTTACGGGTATCCGGTGCTCAACTTTTACGCGCCCGCCTTCTACTATCCGCCTGCCTTGCTCCATCTGGCGGGGTTGGACATCCTCACGGCTGTGCGCGTGACGCTGGCGATCGCTTACGCGCTTTCGGGACTGGGGATGTATGCATTGTTCCGCGATTGGATGCGGCCCGCGCCCGCCGCGTTGGGCGCTATCCTCTATCTGGTCTACCCGTATCATCTGTACGATCTCTTCGTGCGCGGCGCGCTGCCGGAGTTCGTCGCCTTCCTGTGGCCGCCGCTGATCGTCTGGACTACGCTGCGCTGGCTGACGCCTGGCCCCCGCTCTGGCAGCGAAAAACCTGCCTTCATGGAGATGGCGTCGCTGGGTTGGGCAGCGGCCGCCGCGCTGAGTTGGGCGGGGTTGATCCTGACCCACAATCTCACGGCATTGATGGCCGCGCTGGCCGGCCTGGGCCTGATGGCGTGCTGGATAGCCGTATCGCTATTCCGTTGGCGGCGCGGCCACCCTGGTCAATCGCCGTTCGCGATAGTCGCCGCGTCGGCGTTGCCGCTTCTTCTGGGCGCCGGGCTGAGCGCAGTCTACGCGTTGCCAGCGCTGGTCGAGACGAAGTGGGTGGGCCTCTCTGGCGGCGCCGGGATGCCTGGTTACCTCGCGCATTTTTCTACCTGGCGGGGGCTGTTCGATGGCGGGCTGATCTACCGCTATCCGGAGGCCAGCCAGCCTATGGTGCCTGCGCCGGGCTACGCTGCCGTCCTGCTGATCCTGGCTATGCTGGCGCTGCTCTGGCCCGACGCGCGCGGCGGGCGCGTCGGGCTGGGCCTCAGCGCGACCGCGGCGTTGGGCGCCCTGTGGTTGACCACGTCCGGCAGCGCCTTCGTCTGGGCTGGCTTAGGCCCGTTGCTGGGGGAATTGCAATTTCCCTGGCGCTGGCAACTGCTGGCGGCGTTCGCGCTGGCCTGCGCCGTAGCCTGGCTGGCTGCCCTCGTCGACCGGCGACTGACGACGATTTCTGTCTCTCGGCGCCTGCGAATGGCTGCCTGGGTGGCCGCGTGCGCGCTCGGCGGCTGGCTAATCGCGTATGGCCTGGGCGGGCTGCGTCCTCAACCTGCGCCCTTCGCCGCGGCCGATCTGACCCCGACCCAGATGTGGGAGTTCGACGCGCAGCACGGCCAGGTGGGCGCCAGTTGGACGGGAGAGTTCCTGCCACGCTGGGTGACGGAGCAGCGCTGGGCGATCGGGCGGGAGCCGAGCAGCGGCGTTGTGAGCGAGCAGCCATCGCCGACGATCGGCGCCGCGCGTGTGCTCGCGCAGAGCTACCTCGGCGAACGGCTGATCTACGACGCGTCTGCGGCGGGGACCCTGATCTTTCACAGCTTTTATTACCCGGCCTGGCGCGTCACAGTGGACGGTCAGGCCGCGCCGACGCGCGCCGTCGGCGATCTGGGGTTGCTGGCGGTTGACGTGCCCGCCGGCCAGCACGAGGTCGTCCGGCGCTGGGGTGCCACCCCGACGGTGCGGATCGGCCGCCTGGGCAGCGTCGTAGCCTGGTTCGCCATCTTGGGCCTCCTGGCTCTGGCGCGGGATCGCAGGCGACGGCTGTGGATCGGGATATGGCTGGCGGCGGCGGCCCTGGTCGCGGCGAGCTGGGGCGGCTGGTTGGAGCGTACCCTGCCCACGGCCTCCGTGAGGGCCGATTATGGGACCGTGCGCCTGGAATCTGCCCTGGCCCCCCCGGCGCGCGCGGGCGAGACGGCCGTCGTCACGCTGTACTGGCTTGTGACTGGCACGCCAGAGCCGCTCACCGCGTTCGTACATGTGGTCGCAGCCGACGGCCGGATGGTCGCCGGATATGATGCGCCATTGGGCGGCGCCTACACTCCCGCCAGCCGATGGAGGGTCGGCGAATTGATCCCGGACCGCCATCCCATCCCCTTGCCTGCCGACCTGCCGGCAGGCGTCTACCAGCTTAAGGCCGGCCTTTATCGCCCGGGCGCTCCTGAGGCGCCTCTTACGCCTGAAGGGAGCGCCGCGGCTGATCCACGCGTGGAAATTGGCCTCCTGGAAGTGCGACCGTGAAGTAGGCGGCTTCGGTCGGCGCAGAATTTGAACCATGCCTCCCGGAGAAGAGCACTTGACGTATACTCGCGCCGCGGTTTATCATTTGGTCAGAGTTTTGGTCTGCCCTTCCTGTCGGCGCGCTGTACGATTTGAGTGCAGCGCGGAGCATCTCATTCTGATTGTGGAAGCGGGAGGGGACTGTGCGGGTTCTGATCACGGGGGGAGCGGGATTTTTAGGCTCGGCGCTGGCCAGACGCCTGGTGGCGGAGGGTCATCAGGTGCGCGTGCTCGATGATCTGAGCGCTGGCGATCCGGAGCGACTGCCGCCACAGGTGCTCTTCACGCGCGGCGACGTGCGCGATCGGCCAAAGCTATGGACCCTGTTGCAGGGGATCCAATGCGTCTTCCATCTGGCTGCTCGCGTCTCGGTGGCGGAGTCGGTCGCCTATCCGCGCGAATACAACGACGTCAACGTAGGGGGCACCGTCGCCCTGATGGAGGCCATGCGCGACGTGCGCGTGCGCCGCGTGGTGCTGGCCTCGTCGGGGACCGTTTACGGCGAGCAGCCCAAACAACCGGTCGACGAGAACATGCGTCCGAACCCCATCGCCCCCTACGCGGTGAGCAAGATCGCCGCTGAGTATTATGTGTCCACGTTGGGAGCGCTCTACGACATCGAGACAGTGATCCTGCGCATCTTCAATGCCTATGGCCCTGGCCAGTCGATCCCGGCGGCGCATGCGCCGGTCATCCCCCAGTTCCTCAAGCAGGCTCTCAGCGGCGGCTCGCTCGTGGTCTTCGGCGACGGCTTGCAGACGCGCGATTTCGTGTACGTCGATGACGTCGTCAACGCACTGATTGCGGCGGCGATGACCCCTGGCGTCAACCGGCAGATCATCAACGTCGGCTCAGGTCAGGAGGTCAGCATCAACACCCTGGTGCGCATCATCGGCGAGGTGACCGGCCGCCAGCTTTCGGTCCTCTACAACGAGAAACAGTCGGGCGGCGTATCGCGGCTGGTGGCCAGTCTGGCCAAGGCGCAAGCGTTGTTAGGCTATCAGCCGAAAGTGGACCTGTATACTGGCCTGCGGCGTCTGCTCGCTAGCGGTGTGTAACGACCAAAGTCCCCACCGGCGCCCATTCGTACAACCACTTCGCTTCAGTCGTGCGCATGTTCACGCATCCGTGGCTCATGGGGTGGCCGAAGTTGTTGTGCCAGTAGGTGCCATGGATGGCGTACCCCCTATGGAAATACATCACATAAGGGACATTCGGCAGATAATAGCCCGGTCCTGACATCGCTTGCGCCCGCAGCTTGGTGCGGATGCGGAAACGTCCGAGGACGGTAGGGGTGCGGGCGCGGCCGGTGCTGACTTTGGTGGTGAAGACGAGCTTGTCTCCTTCGTAAGCGCTCAAGGTCTGTGTGGTCACGTTCACATCGATCC
>Ga0068707_1000817_pt1 | contig 21133 bp, 18 predicted proteins | sample YNPNPMetaG_FD_66600 | JGI IMG/M metagenome (GOLD analysis project Ga0068707, IMG submission 66600) | Anoxygenic and chlorotrophic microbial mat microbial communities from Yellowstone National Park, USA - YNP NP MetaG | ecosystem: Environmental > Aquatic > Thermal springs > Hot (42-90C) >...
AGGCTGGGCGTGGGCGTGGCGGTCTCACTGGTGGGTGAGGGCGTGCACGTCGGTTGCGGCGTGGCTAGGGCCGCTGCGCGGGAGGGGGCGTTGCCATAGAGCGCCCACACGCCGCCGGCCAGCCCCGCCAATACCGCCGCACCGGCCACGACCCAGGGCCACCAGGGGACTCGCGGCCACGGTTTGCTCATCGCGTTCCCTTCCTCATGTTGCAAGGCCCACAAGACGGAGAAGAAAATCAAGCGTTCTGGCGGGCTGCCCAGGCCTGGTAAAGGACGATGGATCCCGCCACAGCCACGTTGAGCGAGCCGATCTTGCCCCGCATGGGCAGGCGCACCAATAGATCGCAGCGCTCGGCGGTCAGCCGGCGCATCCCCTCGCCCTCGCTCCCCACCACCAGGGCCAAGGGCATGTTCAGGTCCACTTGGCGGTAATCTTGGGCGTGGGGATGGTCCTCCACCCCCACGATCCACACTCCTGCCCGCTTGAGAGCTTCAAAGGTTTGAACCAGATTGGTGACCTTGGCCACCAACAGGTGTTCCACCGCCCCGGCCGAGGCGCGGCTCACCGCCGGGGTGATGTCCACGGCCCGCCGCTCCAAGAGGATCACGCCGTGGACGCCCACCGCCTCAGCGGTGCGCAACAGCGTGCCCACATTCTGAGGGTCTTGCAGCCCATCCAAAGCGAGCAAAAAGGGCGCCTCGCCCCGGCGGGCGGCGGCAGCCAAAAGATCGTCCAAGGTCGCATAAGGGTAAGGGGAAACCTCGGCCAACACCCCTTGGTGGCTCAGGGCGTCGCTCAGGCGGTCCAGTTCCTGGCGTTTGGCGGTGATGATAGGGATCCCGCGATCGCGGCACAGACGCAGAATCTCGGCCAGGGTGCCCTTTTCGTCGGCGCCCTCGGCACAGATCACCGTGTACACCCGGCGCCGCTGGGCCACCAAGGCCTCGTGGATGGGGTTGCGGCCGGCGAGGATCTCGAACCTTTGGCTCATCCTTTGTGCTTCCTCAGATGCGCACCCAGGTGGTGCCGCCGGGGCCGTCTTGCAATTTGATCCCCAGGGCCGCCAGCCGCTCGCGCACGAGGTCGGCCAGGGCCCACTGCTTGGCCTGGCGGAGCTCGGCGCGGAGCTGCACCAACAGCTCGATGAGCGCCGTGGCCAGGCCTGCCTCGGCCTCCTCGGCCAGGTTCTCCGGAATCACCCCCAACACATCGCCGGCCAGGCGGTCATAGAGCGCAGAGATGGCTTGCAAAGACCCTTGGGTCAAGGGCGCCTCGGCGTTGAGCCAAGAGTTCACCTGCCGGGTGAGTTCAAAGAGGGCCGCGATGGCGCCGGGGGTGTTGAAATCGTCGTTCATGTTCTCCTCGAACTGGCGCCGCGCCTCCTCCAGCGCCTGCACGATCTCTGGCGCCGCCTCGCCGGCGGGCGCCGAGGGCAGGCGGCGCCTCACCGCCTTGATGGCGCCCAACAGGCGCTGCAGGCCCTTGCCCGCCGCGTCCAGCGCCTCATCGGTCACATCCAGCGGCCCGCGATAGTGGCTGAGGAGGATAAAGAAGCGAATGACCAAGGGTTCCCAGCGGGTGAAGGCTTGCTCCAGGGTGATGAAATTGCCCAAGGATTTGTGCATCTCCTCGCCCCGGATCATCAACATGCCGTTGTGCAGCCAATAACGGGCAAAGGGCAACCCGGTGGCCGCCTCCGCCTGGGCGATCTCGCATTCGTGGTGGGGGAATTTGTTCTCCACGCCACCGCCGTGGATATCAAAGGGCTGGCCCAGATACTTGGTGGACATGACGGAGCATTCGATATGCCAGCCGGGGAACCCTTCGCCCCACGGGCTGGGCCAGCGCATGATGTGTTGCGGCTCGGCACGCTTCCACAGGGCGAAATCGGCCGGATCGCGCTTTTCCTCCAACACCTGCACCCGCGCGCCCGCCTGTAGCTCCTCTACCCGTCGCCCGGAGAGCTTGCCGTACTCCTTGAATTTGGCCACAGAGAAATAGACCGAACCGTTAACCTCGTAGGCAAAGCCACGCTCCAGAAGCTTCTGGATCTGGACGATCATCTCTGGGATGTGCCCCGTGGCCCGGGGCGAGATATCCGGCCGCGTGACATGGAGACGGTCCATATCGCGGAAATAGCGCCGGGTGTAGGTCTCGGCGAGCTGCATGGGGTGCACCTGCTCCCGTTCGGCGCCCTTTAACATGCGGTCCTCGCCGGTATCCAGGAGATGGCCCACATCGGTGATATTTTGCACATACAGCACCTTGTAGCCCAAATAGCGCAGATAGCGCACCACCGTATCGAAATTTACATACGTTTTGCCGTGGCCCAGGTGGGCATCGTTATAGACGGTGGGGCCGCAGACGTACATGTGCACCCGCCCCTCATGGAGCGGGATGAACTCTTCTTTTCTCCTCGTCAGCGAGTTATATACTTGCAAACCCATGGCCTTGTTCCTCCCCAATGATCGGATAGATGGCGTCGGCAAGCAAGGGACGTGGCCGCGGCGGCCCGTCCCTCAAGACAGATGCATTGCCGGATCTTGTGCTGATGGCGCCTCATGGTAACCTGTCCTGCAGACGCTGGCGACAACGTTCCCAGCCCAAAAGCGAGAGAACGATCCCCAAACAAGGCCCCACCATGGTACCGGTGAGGGCGGCCCGCAAGGGGAACATCACCTGTTGTCCCCGGAGGCCGGCCACATCGCGCCAGTGATGGCGCAAGGCGCGCAAATACTCGGCGGCCGCCTGCGAGCTGGCCACCGCGTCGGGGGTCAGGGTGTCCAGGCAGTGGCGCAGCACCTGGGGCGCCCACGGGCCGGCCAGGGCCTCTTGGGCGGCGGGGGTGAGGCGAGTCACCCGCTCCTCAAAGGCAAAGGCGCTCAGCGCCACCATCTCTGGGATGCTCTTGGCCTCCTGGGCCAAGGCGGTCACCAGGGTGGCGTACCACGTTTCGGCGGCGTAGGCCGTGCCGGCCGAGGCCTCCCAACGGCCAAAGGTTTGTTCCAAGAGAGGACGCAGCGCCTCTCGCGCGTGTTCCGGATCCATCATCAGCCTCAGCCCTGCCGTCGTCCATCGGCTATCTGGCCAAAGATCATCCGCCCGGCGACGGTCTGCAAGACGCGGGTGACGACGATCTCCACGGTGCTGTTCATGTGCCGCCGGCCATCCTCGACGACGATCATGGTGCCATCGTCCAGATATCCAAGGCCCTGGTTGGCCTCCTTGCCCTCCTGGATGATCTGCACCTGCAAGGTCTCGCCGGGCAAGACCACCGCCTTGACGGCGTTGGCCAGCTCGTTGATGTTGAGCACCCGCACGCCCTGCAGCTCGGCCACGCGGTTGAGGTTGTAATCGTTGGTCAAGATCGGGCAATCCAGCTCTTGAGCCAGTTTGACGAGTTTACCATCCACCTCGCGGATCTCGGGGACATCCATCGCCGAGATCTCTAGCGGGGCGCAGGCGTCCTTTTGCATCTTGTTCAAGATCTCCAAACCTCGCCGGCCACGGTTGCGCCGCAAGGTATCGGCGGAATCGGCGATGTGTTGCAGCTCGTCCAAGACAAAGCGGGGCACGATCATGGTCGCCGTGATGAACCCCGCCCGGCAGATATCGGCCACTCGACCGTCGATGATGACGCTGGTATCCAGCAAGATGACGTTGCGCTTGCGCTTGACGGTATCCCGGGCCACAAAAAGGCCCAAGGTGGCGAGAATGTCCTTATCTCGCATGACCATGGTAGTGGCCCCCAGTGCCCCCAAGAGCACGGCCACGACAAAGGGCAAGATCTGCCCCACGAGGCCGGGCAACATGGAGAGGGGCAAGGCCAGCAAAGCGGCGATGAACAGCCCCACGATGAGGCCGATGCTGCCCATGAGCAGCGTGTGGGCCGGAATCTGGTGGAGACGGCGCCGCAACGCGCGATATGGGATCACGGTCAGATAGGGGGCCAGAAGAAATCCTGCCAGAGCCCCGATGAGCGCGATGGCGAGCTGCACATATTCCTTGGTGATGGGAGACGTACCCACCGGCAGCCAACGCCCCAATAGCTTGGCCACCTCCCACCCCAAGAGCGCGCTAAGCAACATGAATAAAATACGCAGAATAATAACAAGCGACATAAGCGCCCTCCCAAGGCCAAATGCGCGCTGGAGCAAGTATCGTTGGAACTTGTGCATCCCGCCCGGATGCTTGCACCTCCTGGGAATGGGCAAAGAGGCTAACGCCAAGCTTGTGCTCGTCTACGAGTGTCTGCTTTCCAGGGCCAGGTCAATGGCCTCCGCTGCCGAACGCGCCGTGAGCAGCCGGATCCCCTGGTCGCAAGCGCGCGCGCCCTTGAAGGGAGGCAGCAGGCCTTGGGAAAACCCCAGTTTCGCCGCCTCGCGCAGGCGCCGCTCCGCCTGGCCCACGCTGCGCAGCTCGCCGGCCAGGCCGATCTCGCCAAAGATGGCCAGGTCGGCCTGGACGGGGCGGTTGCGAAAGCTGGAGGCGATGGCCACCGCCACGGCCAAATCCACGGCCGGCTCGCGCACCCGCAGCCCGCCCACCACGTTGACGAAAATATCCTGGTCGCCCAGGGGCAGGCCCACGCGTTTGGTGAGCACGGCCACCAGCAGGAGCAAACGATTCAGGTCGAACCCGTTGCATGTGCGCCGGGGCAGGGCCAGCGTTGTCTGGCTCACCAAGGCCTGCACCTCCACCAGGATGGGGCGCGTGCCCTCCATGGTGACGGCCACAGCCGAGCCGGTGGCGTGGGCTGGCCGCTCCGCCAAAAAGGCCTCCGAAGGGTTGGTCACCTCCACCAGGCCGTCGTCGCGCATCTCGAACACGCCCACCTCGTTGGTGGAGCCAAAGCGATTTTTGACGCTGCGCAACAGGCGGTAGGCGTGAAAGCGCTCGCCCTCCAGGTAGAGCACGGTATCCACGATGTGCTCCAAAACCCGCGGCCCGGCGATGCTGCCCGACTTGGTAACATGCCCCACGATAAAGATGGGCACCCCCTGGGCCTTGGCCAACCGCATCAACTCCGCGGCGCACTCCCGCACCTGGCTGATGCTCCCCGCCGCCGAGGCCAAAGTCTCCAAGCGCACCGATTGCACCGAATCCACGATGGCCAAGCAAGGATGCAGCCGCTCGACCTCTGCCAAGATACGCTCCAAGTCCGTCTCGGCCAGGATATAGAGCTGGGGCGAGGAGATGCCCAAGCGCGCGGCGCGGAGCTTGATCTGTTGAGGAGATTCCTCGCCCGAGACATAGAGCACGGGCGAGGAACCTTGGGCTAGCAAGGAGGCTAATTGCAGGAGCAGCGTGGATTTGCCGATCCCCGGATCCCCGCCGATGAGGACCACCGAACCGGGGACGATCCCCCCGCCCAAAACCCGGGCGAACTCTTCCATCGGCAGGGGCAGCCGCTCAAAGCTATCCACCGGGATTTCAGGGAGGGGCCGCGCCTGATTTTCGCCCGTGAGGGGCGACCGCGCCCCCAGGGTGGAACGCGGCGAGGGTTCCACGATGGTCTCGACCAGCGTGTTCCACTCACCGCAATCGGGGCAACGGCCCATCCACTTGGATTGTGTGGCCCCGCAGGCTTGGCACACAAACCGCGTGTGGCGCTTGGTCATGGCGAGTGCCGCTCCCCAGAGAGCAGCGTGGCCGGCTCATCCTGGGGCTCGGCAGGACGCAGGACGACCTCTTGGTCCTGAGCATCCACCAGCACCGTGTCGCCATCCTTAAAGACGCCCTCCAACATCTTTTCCGAGAGAGGATCCTCGATGAGGCGCTGGATCGCGCGACGCAACGGACGGGCGCCGAACTGCGGATCAAAGCCCTCTTTGACCAGCAGCTCCCGGCCGGCATCGGTCAACTTGAGGGTGAGGCGATGCTCGGCCAGATGCTCGTTGAGGCGCTTGATCTGGATGGTGACGATCTTTTCGATATCCTCGCGGGTGAGCTCGTGAAAGACCACGATCTCGTCCACCCGGTTCAGGAACTCGGGACGGAACAGCCGCCGCAACTCTTTCATCAGCTTGCTTTTCATCTCCCGATAGGCCGAGCTCTCGCTGCTCGTGCCCCGGGCCGTGGTAAAGCCCAGGGAGACCTCGCGGGTGATGACGTCGGTGCCCACGTTGGAGGTCATGATGATGATGGTGTTGCGGAAATCCACCTTGTGGCCCTTGGCATCGCTGAGGTGCCCATCCTCCATGATCTGCAACAGCATGTTAAAGGCTTCGGGATGCGCCTTTTCGATCTCGTCGAAGCAGATCACCGAATGGGGACGGCGGCGGATGGCCTCGGTGAGTTGGCCCGCCTCCTCATAGCCCACATAGCCCGGCGGCGCACCCACCAAACGCGAGACGGTGTGCCGCTCCATGAACTCGGACATGTCGAACTGCAGCAGGGCTTCCTCGCTGCCGAACATGAACTTGGCCAGGGCCTTGCACAGCTCCGTCTTGCCCACGCCGGTGGGCCCCAAGAAGATGAACGAGCCCACGGGGCGCCGAGGATCCTTCAAGCCCGCCCGCGCCCGGCGCACGGAGCGCGCCAACGTCTTGATGGCCTCATCCTGGCCGACGATGGTCTCGTGGAGCGCCTCCTCCATCTTGAGCAGGCGCAGCGACTCTTCCTCGGTGATATTGGCCACCGGCACGCCCGTCCACATGGAGACGATCTCGGCAATGTCCTCGGCCGTCACCTTGAGATCGCTGGGTTCCTCAGGGAGGGTCATATCCAGGCCGAGCTGGTCACCCAGCAGGCGCAGCTCCTCCCGCGCCTGGCGCAAGGTGCTGACCAGCGCGGGCGTATCCAGCTTGCCGGGGGTCTCTGCCACCTGGGGCCCGGCCTCGAGGAGCTTGGGCGGCGTCTCTTCGCGAAAGATCTTGAACACCCGCACCCGAGAGGCCGCCTCATCCACCAGGTCGATCGCCTTATCGGGCAGGAACCTATCGGGGACGTACCGGGCGGCCAACCGGGCCGCCGCCTCCAGTGCCTCGTCGGTGATGGTCAGATGGTGATGGGCCTCGTAGCGGGGACGCAGGCCGCGCAGGATCTCGATGGTCTCCTCGATGGTGGGCTCGTCCACGTAGACGGGCTGGAAGCGCCGCTCCAGGGCCGCGTCGCTTTCGATATGTTTGCGGTACTCATCCAAGGTGGTGGCGCCGATGCATTGGAGCTCGCCCCGGGCCAGGGATGGCTTGAGGATGTTGGCCGCGTCCACCGCGCTGCCGGCCGCGCCCGCGCCCACCAGCATGTGCAGCTCATCAATAAAGAGGATCGTCTCGGTGGACTTGATCTCGTCGATCACCTTCTTGAGACGCTCCTCGAATTGTCCACGGTACATGGTGCCGGCCACCAGAGAGCCGACATCCAAGCGCACCAGGCGCTTGTTCTCCAAATCCGACGGCACGCGGCCCGCGACGATCCGTTGGGCCAAACCCTCCACGATGGCCGTCTTGCCCACGCCCGGCTCGCCGATGAGGGCCGGGTTGTTCTTGGTGCGGCGGGCCAGGATCTGCACCACCCGCTCGATCTCTTTTTGCCGGCCGATCACGGGGTCCAGCTCGCCCCGGCGGGCCAGCTGGGTCAGATCCACCCCCAACTGCTCCAAGAGCGAGTTCTCGCGATTCGTCGGACGGGCCGGCTGCGGCACTTCGGCGTTGGATTCCTGGCTCATCAAGTTGAGCACCCGGCGCCGCACGATCTCGCGGTTGATATTGAAATTCTGCAAAATGGCCGCGGCCACCGAATCTTGGCCTCGGACCAGGGCCAACAGCAGATGCTCCGTGCCGATGTAGCGATGTCCCAGACGCTTGGCCTCCTCGACGGCCATCTCGATGACTTTTTTGGTCTGGTCCGAGAGCTGCAGATTGCCCGGGGCCCGTTCACTGCGGCCCACGATATGCTCCACCACGCGCCGCACCTGGGTTACCGTCAACCCCAGATCGGTCAGCACCCGGGCAGCGATGCCCTCCTCCTCGCGCAACAGCCCCAAGAGAAGATGCTCCGTCCCGATGTAGCTGTGGTTCATGTGACGGGCTTCCTCTTGCGCCATCATCAACGACTGTCGCGCACGCTTGGTAAAACGATCCAGATTATCGGTCATAGTTCACCTAATTTCTATTTCAGGCCAACATCTATGCTGCAAAACCAACTCCTGTATTTTGCCAACCTCACTCGGCGCTCTTGGCCGAGCGGGGACCGGCTTCCATATGTTATACGTCCTCAGCCCTCGGCAGGGTGCCCTCGCCAAGAGCAAAAAAGGAGGACAGTGTGACCTGCCACACCGGCCCCCTCCCTACACCCTTGTCCAGCGCACCGAGCGGCCACCGAGGCGGGCGCGCCCATCCTCTCGCAAGCAAATCTCTGATTGGCTCGTGTGCCCCAGCGCCTCTCACAGGGTGCAGGTCCCGTCGGCCGGTCGTTTCAGCCTGCTCGCCCTTGGAAGATTCGCCCAGGGCTTGTTTGATTATGGCTGTTCCTCCGGCGAATCGCCCATCTCGGCGAGCTCATCGGCCTCTTGCCAATCGTAATCGGCGCTGAACTGTTCATCCGCCACGCGCCGCAGGCTTAGGCCCAATCGCTGCTTGGCGGCGTCAATCCGAATCACCCGCAAAGTCAATTCTTGCCCCTCGCTCACCACCTCCCGTGGATGCCCAATGCGCTGGTCCGAAAGCTCCGAGATGTGGATCAGGCCCTCGATATCCTCATCCAACCGGGCAAAGGCGCCGAAATTGGTCAATTTGGTCACCGTGCCCTTGACCAGTTGGCCGATTTGATACCGCTCCTCGATGTTGCTCCAGGGCTCTTTTTGCAGTCGCTTGAGGCTGAGGGCGATGCGGCGGCGTTCCCGATCCACGCCCAGCACATACACCTCCACCTCTTGGCCCACCTTGAGCACTTGCTTGGGATGGCCGATGCGCCGCCAGGACAGCTCCGAGAGATGCACCAAGCCATCGGCACCGCCCAAATCCACAAAGGCGCCAAAATCGCACAGGCTGCTCACCACGCCGCGCCGCACCTGGCCCTCTTGGAGCTCGTCCAGCAGGCGCTCCTTTTGCCCCTGGCGCCACTCGCGCACCGCCGTCCGCTCGGAAAGGATCAGGCGGTTGCGCCGCCGGTCCAGTTCGATGATCTTGAGATGGAGCTTTTGGCCCACGAGCTGTTGCAACTGGGCCTCGCGGGCGGCCTCGTCGGCCTCACGGGGAAGCTGCACGCTGACGATCTGCGAGGCCGGCACAAAACCCCGCACCCGGCCGATGTTCACGATCAGACCGCCCTTATTGCAGCCCACCACCGTTTCTTCGAAAATCTCTTGGCTTGCGAACAGCCTTTCCGCATCGCGCCAGTCCGACTCGACCTGCGCCCGGGAGAGCGAGAGCAAGATGTTCCCGCTGGCATCTTCGGGGCGGACTACGTACACATAAACCTTATCGCCCACCCGCAAAGAGCGCAGATATTTGGGATCGAGATGCTCCAGATCTCGCTGCGGCACAACCCCTTCGGATTTGCAGCCCACATCCACCAAGATCTCGGTGGGGCTGATGCTCACGATGACGCCCTCCAGGGTCTCGCCGCGTTCCGGAACAAGATGCCCACATTCCTTTTGCAACAGGTCAGCCATGGTTGAATGCCCTTGCTTCGACGCCTCACCTCCTTCCGCCAGCGACGCCTTGATCTCCTGTTCCTCCACTCTCCCTCTCCTCCACACGCAGGATAACTATATTATAGGGCTTTATTGCTAAAAGGCAAGGCCGTCGGGCCAGGTCAAGGGCCGAGCCAAACCGTCACGATGCCGCCCACGCGCAGGCCCTTGTCATCGAACTGGAGGGCCCTCAGGTCCAGGCGGATGTAAACCCGCTCCCGCAGCTTGCCCTCCCAAAAGATCGAATCGCCCACGGCGCGGTAGGGGTACCCCTCGATGCCGCCCAACTTGGCGCCCTCTTCGGTGCGTCCCTCGTAAGTCCATGTGGCGCCGGGGATCGTCGCGCCCTTGTTCACGTTATAGATCACGGGGCCACTGTATTTGATGGGCGATAAAGTCTCGATCTTGGCCATTTGGGGATGGATCTCATCCACCACGACCTTGGCCGTGCCCACGAGATACAGCTCCTCCGCCGTGTACCACGCTACCCGCAACTTGAGCTCCACCGCCACGCCGGGGAGCGGATTGCCCTTCCAGTTGACCGAATCCCCTTTGCGCTTGAGCGCCTGCTGGCCCTGGATGCGCAGGTAGGCCCCCTGCTCGCCCATGGATTCGAAGCGGATGGTGGTGCCGGGGATCTCATGGCCGACGGCCACGGTGATCTGCGTTGGCAGACGATACGTGATCTGGTTGGGATTGGCCGGCCTGAGGAGGCAGCCCGTCACCAAGAGCACACTCAAGGCCACTATCCCTACCCATGCCCAACGGCGCGGCTTGATCATCTTGGCCCTCTTGTGCAAACAAATTACGATTTACTTCCACCTTTATTCTATGGGCGCAGCGGAGAATTGTCAAGCATTCCTCGTTACGTTAAAGCAAAAACAACGGACCGGGGCCTCGGAAGCACCCCACAACTTCCGTTGCCCCGGTCTAGGTTGCATCCGGGAATCGGTCAGCACGCTCACAGACCAGGCGTGGCAGGCACCGAGCCTACTTTTCCTGCTGCTCCTCGCCCTTGCGATGCTTCTCCAGCCAGCTATCCAGATCGGCCCGGCGGAAGCGCCAGGTGCGCCCGATCTTGATGGCCGGAATCTTGCCATCCTGGGCCCACGCGTAAATGGTGGACTCTTTGAGCTGTAGGTACTCGGCCACCTGCTTGACGGTCAACAATACGTTCTCGCTCATGGTATCCCCCCAGTAGAATGATCTTGTCGCTGCCCACGGACCGAACTTGATGAGTCTCCACCTGCCAGGATGCGCAATCTGTTCATATTGAACATAGCCAGGCTAAAATCTTGGTAAGGAAACCCAGGAAGGCTGGTCATCTAGGCAGCATCCCGTATCCCGCATGTAGTGTATATCAAAATGTCCCTGAAGTCAATAATGAAGATTAATCCATGCCCTCTGCAAAAAAAGGGACGCCAGGCGTAGGGGATTGTCCTTGTGTAAAGAGGGCGATGGCGCCCGCTCCTCTAATAAAAAAGCCGGGGCCGCGAGACAAGCTCCCCGGCCCCGGTATGGAGCGCACCGGCAAAGGTAGCCCTCAGGATGAGAGGAGCACCTCGCGGCCGCTCTCCGCCGAGCGATAGATCCCCTCGACGATCTGCACCACCATGGCCGCCTGCTCCGGCCGGACCAAAGGCTCCCGGCCCTCTTCGATGGCGCCGATCCAATCGGTGATCTCCCGCTGATAGGGCGTGCCCACGGCCTCGGGGAAAGCTAAAGGCTCTTCGGTGAGCGTGTCGTCCACCGCGCCAAAGACATGGATCGGTTGCTGGTTGCCAAAGAGCTTGTCGTTGTATTCGATGCCGCCCTCGGTGCCAAAAATTTGCAACCGCGTGCCGTCGGTGCCATGGCTGGCCCAGCTTGCCTCCACCGTGAGGGTCAGGCCGCCCTCGAAACGCACCCAGGCTGTGGCCAGGTCGTCTACGTCGAACCGCGCCCCCGGCCCCAAGTGGTCCGCCCCCCAGGTGCCCAGGCCCTTGGCCCGCGGGCCGAACTTGGCATAGGTGGCGCCCACCACGGCCACGGGCTTGGGATGGCCCAACATCCACAGAGCCAGATCAAGGATGTGGCAGCCGATGTCCATCAGCGCCCCGCCGCCGGCCAGGTCTTTGTTGGTGAACCAACTGCCGTAGCCGGGGATACCTTTGCGGCGCAACATGCTGGCCTTGGCGTAATAGATCTCACCCAGCTTGCCGCTCTGGGCCAGGGCGTGGGCCGCTTGCATCTCGGGCCGGTAGCGGTTGTGAAAGCCCACGGTGAGGCTGCGCCCCACCCGCCGGCTGGTCTCCACCATGGCCAAGGCGTCGGCATAGGTCAGGGCCATGGGTTTCTCGCAGAGCACATGGGCGCCCGCCTCCAGCGCGGCGATGGTCATTTCGGCGTGAAAGGCGTTGGGGCTGCAGACGCTGACCAAATCCAGCTGCTCTTTCTGGAGCATCTGGCGATAATCGGTGTAGGCGTGGGGGATCCCCAACTCTTCGGCCACCGCGCGCACCCGCGCCTCGTTCACATCGCACAGGGCCACCACCTCCACCCCGGGCACAGAGCGATAACCCGGCACATGGCCACGCACACTGATGAAACCTGCGCCGATCACGCCGGCGCGCCACACTTTGGACATGAGCAGACCTCCCTCCCTCAAGATGCTCCCAACTATAGGCCACCGGCGCGGTGGCGTCAAAATGGCATGAGGAAATACTTGGCCGTTGGAGTTTTTCATTTTGCCGTATCTGTGGTAAAATTGTTTATGGTTAAGGAAGTCGGCCGTCGGGCCCGACTTTGTGATTTGCATTCAAGGCCGTATCGCCCACGGCGATGCGGGGAGGAAACCATTACTGTGAGACCCACATGGCCTAGAAATGCTTTCGTTTATCTATTGATCCTGGTGGCCAGCATCGCCCTGTTCTACAGCTTTCTCGCCCCCTCGGAGAACGTCCAAGAGATCACCATCAGCGAAGTGGCCAAGCTGGTCCAAGAGGGCAAGGTGGACCGCCTGGAGGTGCTCAGCGATGGCAGCATCCGCTTGCGAGTGAACGAAGGCTCGCGTTTGAGCGTCAAGATCTCGCGCAAAGAGCCCAACGTGGGCATCGGTGAGACGTTGCTCAATTTGGGGGTCAAGCCCGAGCAGATGCAATCCATCCGCGAGCTGAAGGTGGTGCGCCCCAGCGTCTGGGAGAATTGGGGCATCGTCCTCATCCAAGTGGTACCTTTGCTCTTGATCGGCCTTTTTCTGGTGTTCATGCTGCGCCAGGCCCAAAGCGGCAACAATCAGGCCCTCTCCTTCGGCAAGAGCCGGGCGCGGATGTTCACCGGCGACAAGCCCACCAGCACCTTCGATGATGTCGCCGGGGCTGACGAGGCCAAACAGGAGCTGCAAGAGGTGGTGGAGTTTCTCAAGGACCCGGAGAAATTCACCATCCTAGGTGCGCGCATTCCCAAAGGGGTGCTCCTGGTGGGGCCGCCGGGCACGGGCAAGACCCTGATGGCCCGGGCGGTGGCCGGCGAGGCCGGAGTGCCCTTTTTCAGCATCAGTGGCTCTGAATTCGTGGAGATGTTTGTCGGCGTCGGCGCCAGCCGCGTGCGCGACCTGTTCGACCAGGCCAAGCGCAACAGCCCCTGTATCGTCTTTGTGGATGAGATTGACGCCGTGGGCCGGCAACGGGGCGCCGGCTTGGGCGGCAGCCACGATGAGCGCGAACAGACCCTGAACCAGATCCTGGTGGAGATGGACGGCTTTGATACCGATACCAAGGTCATCGTCATCGCCGCCACCAACCGCCCCGATATCCTCGACCCTGCCCTCCTCCGCCCCGGCCGTTTTGACCGGCGGGTGGTGTTGGATCGCCCCGACCGCAAGGGCCGCGAAGCGATCTTGGCCGTCCACACCCGGGGCAAGCCTCTGGCGCCGGATGTGGACCTCTCCGTCTTGGCCAAGCAGACCCCCGGCTTTACCGGCGCGGATATCGAGAACCTGGTGAACGAGGCGGCCATCCTGGCGGCGCGGCGCAACAAGCGCGCCGTGGGGATGGAGGAGCTGCAAGAGGCCATCGAGCGCGTGGTGGCCGGGCCGGAGCGGCGCAGCCGCCTGATCAGCGAGGAAGAGAAACGCATCATCGCCTACCATGAGGCGGGCCACGCCTTGGTGCAGCTCAAGTTGGAACACTGCGATCCCGTGCACAAGGTCTCCATCGTCGCCCGAGGCATGGCCGGCGGTTACACCTTGACCTTGCCGGAGGATGATCGTCTGCTCTATTCCCGCAGTAAATTCGAGGATGAGCTGGCCGGTCTGATGGGGGGCCGCGTGGCCGAGGAGGTGGTCTTTGGTGACGTGACCACCGGCGCCAGCACTGACCTGCGCCGCGCCACCCAGATCGCCCGGGCCATGGTCACCGAATATGCCATGACCTCGACCTTGGGCCAGCGCACCTTTGGCCAAAAAGAGGAGCTGATCTTCCTGGGGCGCGAGATCGCCGAGCAGCGGGATTATAGCGAGACCGTCGCCTCGCAGATCGATGAAGAGATCAAGGCGATCATTGACCGGGCCTACAACCGGGCCAAAGAGGTGTTGGTGAACAACCGCGAAGTGTTGGACGCCATCGCCCACCGGCTGATCGAAAAAGAGACCATCGAGTCGCCCGAGCTGGAGGCCATCGTCAACGGGTTGACCAAGGTTGCCGTCTGAGCATAAAAAACGAGCAGATGACGCAAGGCCGAGTCGTTCACTCGGCCTTGCCTTTTGGGAGGGGCCATGTTTGCCGAGCTTGAGGTCGGCGCGCGGGGGCAGCGCGAGCTTGTTGTGGAACAACAGCACACGGCGCTCTATTGGGGCAGCGGCCTTTTGCCGGTCCTTTCCACGCCGCAGATGGTGGCGCTGATGGAGCTGGCCGCCGTGGAGGCGGTGGATCGGAAACTGCCGCCGGGCTACCAAACGGTGGGTATCCACTTGGACGTGCACCATTTGGCCGCCACGCCTTTGGGCATGCGGGTCACCGCTTGGGCCGAGTTGACCGCCATCGAGGGGCGCAAGCTGATCTTTCACGTGGAGGCCCACGACGAGGCGGGCAAGATCGGCGAGGGCACCCATGAGCGCTTTATCATCGAGGTGGAGCGCTTTATGCACAAGGCCCAGATGCGGGGCAAGTGAACGGGGAGGCGGAGCATGGCCGATGTGGTGGTGTTGGGCAGCCTGAATATGGACCTGGTGGTGCGCACCCAACAGATGCCCCGGCCCGGAGAGACGGTGCGCGGGGAGGGGTTCACCACCGTCCCCGGCGGCAAGGGGGCCAACCAGGCTGCCGCGGCGGCGCGGTTGGGCGCCCAGGTGGAGATGATCGGCAGGGTGGGCGGAGATAGCTTTGGCCCCCTGCTTTTGGAGAATTTGCGCGCCCAAGGGGTGGGGGTGAGCCATGTCCGCCGCGACCCGGAGGCCGCCAGCGGCGTGGCCATCATCATCCTGGATGCCCAGGGAGAGAATACCATCGTGGTGGCCGCGGGGGCCAACGGCCGGGTAAGCCTGGAGGATCTTGAAGCCGCCCGAGATGTCTTGGCCCAGGCCCGCTATCTCCTTTTGCAGTTCGAGATCCCCTTGCCGGTGGTGCGGGCAGCCATCACCCTGGCCAACGACCTGGGCCTGCCGGTGATCTTGAACGCCGCGCCGGCCCTCCCTGTGGAGGCCGCGTTCTTCCGTGGGGTGGATTATCTGGTGGTGAACGAATCCGAGGCCCAAGCGCTGACCGGCCTTTCCGTGCACGACGTGGCCACGGCGCGGCCGGCGGGGCAAGCGTTGCTGCGCATGGGCATCCCCGTGGTGATCATCACCTTGGGGGCCGAAGGCGCCCTGCTTGTGACCCAAGAGCAGGCCACACACGTGCCCGCCCGCCGGGTGCAGGTGGTGGATACGACGGCGGCCGGCGATGCCTTTGTGGGCGGCCTGACCGTGGCCCTGTTGCAGGGCTTGGCGCTGGTGGAGGCCGTGCGTTATGCCACCTGCGCCGGCACCTTGGCCACCACCGTCTTGGGGGCGCAGACCTCCCTGCCCTCGGCGGCCCAGGTGCGGGCCTTTTACGAAGGAGGCTGACGCTGAACCCCAGCTCCCTTGTCGGCATCATCGCCAACCCCGCTTCGGGCAAAGACATTCGCCGCTTGATCGCCCATGCGACCACGGTGGATAACCAGGGCAAGATCGGCATCGTGCGGCGTGCCCTCATCGGGCTGGGGGCCTTGGGCGTGGATGACGTGTGGCTCATGCCCGATACCAACTTTTTGGGTGAAAGGGCGGTGGAGGGCCTGCGGGAACGCCCCCTGCCGCGGGTCAAGATCCTGGAGATGCCCGTCACCGGCCAGCCCCAGGATTCAGAGCGGGCGGCGCACCTTTTGCGCGAGGCCGGCGCCGGGTGTATCATCACCCTGGGCGGCGATGGCACCGTGCGCATGGCGGCCAAGGGCGCGGGCGAGGTGCCCCTGCTACCCATCTCCACCGGCACGAATAATGTGCTCCCCAGTTTTGTGGAGGGCACCATCGCCGGCTTGGCGGCGGGGGCCGTGGCCAAAGGGATGGTGGAGCTCGCCACGGTGGCCGTGCGCCACAAATGGCTGGAGGTATGGTACAACGGCCAGCCCGGGAATGCGCCTTGGTGGATATTGCCGCCTTGGCGGGACAGTTTGTGGGCGCCCGCGCCGTGTGGAACGTGGAGGATCTGCGCCAGGTCATCGTCACCCGGGCCCATCCGGCGAACATGGGGATGTCGGCCATTGTAGGGGGGGTGCGCCCCATCGCGGTGGAGGAACCGGTGGGCGTGGCGCTCACCCTCGATGGGGCGAGCCCTTGGCGCGTGCTGGCCGCTGTGGGGCCGGGGCTGGTGCGCCGGGTGGGCATCGCCTCCCTGGAGGTTATTGCGCCGGGGAAGGGCGTGGAGATTATCGCCGAACGCCCACTGCTCCTCGCCTTCGATGGCGAGCGCGAGCTCACCTTGCGCCAAGGCGATACCGCCGCCGTGGTCCTCCGCACCGACGGCCCTTGGATCGTGGATGCTTGGCGCGTGATGCAAGCACTGGTGGCCAAAGGGTTCTTGCAACAAGGCTCCTGAGGCTGCTTTCATTCTTCTCTAAAATAGGAGGCAAGCATGGCAATTCGGGCAGATCTGGCCATCATCGGCACCGGCCCTGGGGGCTATGTCGCCGCTTTGCGCGCCGCCCAGCTCGGCGCCAAAGTCGTCTGTGTGGAAAAGAAATGGGTGGGCGGCGTATGCCTGAACGAGGGCTGCATCCCCACCAAGACGTTGCTGCGCAGCGCCGAGGTGTTTGCCTTGGCCAAGGAGGCGGACAAATTCGGCATCCACGTGGGCGAACCCCAAGTGAATTGGGCCCAGGTGCAGGCCCGCCGGGCGGAGGTGGTCAAACAGTTGACCGGCGGGGTGAGGATGCTCCTGGAGCGGGCCGGCGTGCAGGTGCTCATGGGCGAGGCGTCCTTCGTCCGCGCCAACACCCTCGCCGTGCGCCTGAGCGATGGGCAAGAGACGGTGGTGGCGGATCGGATCATCATCGCCACCGGCTCGCGCTCGTTGGAGGTGCCCATCCCCGGCCTGGACCAACCCGGCGTGATGGATTACTCTGGCGCCTTGACCATCGAAAAGCTCCCCGCCAGCATCTGCGTCATCGGCGGCGGGGCCATCGGCTTGGAGTTCGCCAGCCTGTTCCGCACCTTTGGTGTGGCGGTGACCATCGTGGAGATGTTGCCCCGCCTTGCCCCGCTGATGGATGCCTCCATCGGTGAAGGCCTGGCTTGGACCATGGCCAACCAGGGGATGGAGATCTATACCAGCACCAAGGTGACGGGCGTGACCAAGAGCAGCGCCGGCCTGGTGGTCTCCATGACCACCCCCGAGGGTGAGCAGCAGGTGGAGGCTGAGAAGGTGTTGGTGGCCATCGGCCGGGCGCCCAATGTGGAGAACCTGGGCCTGGAAATGCTGGGCATCAAGGCCACCCGCAAGGGGATCCCCGTGGATAACCGCATGCGCACCTCGGCGCCCGGCGTCTATGCCATCGGCGATGTGGCCGCCGAGGGGCCCATGTTGGCCCATGTGGCCATGCATCAAGGGATCGTGGCGGCAGAGGATGCCCTGGGGCATCCGGCGGTGATGGACTATCGCGCCGTGCCCAGTTGCATCTACTGCCTGCCGGAGGTGGCCAGCGTGGGCCTCAGCGAGGAGGAGGCGCGGGCCCAGGGGTATGAGGTGCAGGTGGGGATCTTTGGCCTGGCCAACAACGGCAAGGCCCTGGCCATGGGCGAGACGGACGGGTTCGTCAAGGTGGTCTCTGAGGCGAAATATGGCGCGGTGTTGGGGCTGCACGTCGTGGGCCCCCACGCCAGCGACCTGGTCTTGGAGGGGACGCTGGCCATCAACTTGGAGGCGACCCTGGACGAGCTGGACAAGACCATCCATCCCCATCCCGCCCTGGGCGAGGCCATCGCCGAGGCCTCCTTGGCCGCCCGCAAGCGCGCCTTGCACCTGCCGCACTCATAGCCCGACGGGAGGGAGGTGAGCATGGTCCGAGCGGCGGTGATGCCGGCCCCCGATGCGCCGGTGGAGGTGAGGCATTATCCCCTGCCCGCCCTGGAGGAGGGCGCCATCCTCTTGCGCACCCTCTACAGCGAGGTGTGCGGCACGGATGTGCATCTGCATCACGGGCACCTGAGCGGCGTGCCCTATCCCATCATCCCCGGCCACGTGAACGTGGGAGAGATCGCCGAGCTGAGGGGACGGCCGATAGACCTCCACGGCCGGCCATTACAGGTGGGCCAGATCGTCACCTTCCTCGATGTGCACGAGACGTGTGGCCATTGCTGGTTCTGCACCGTGGCCAAAGCCTCCACCCGCTGCCCGCACCGCCGTGTGTATGGCATCACCTATTCGGCGGAGGAGGGGCTGCTGGGGGGCTGGGCGGAGATGATCTATCTCAAGCCGGGGGTCAAAGTGCTCCCCTTGCCCGAGAACGTGCCTCCGGAGCGTTTCATCGGCGCGGGCTGCGGGTTGCCCACCGCCGTGCACGCCATCGAGCGGGCCGAGATCATGCTGGGCGATACGGTGGTGGTGCAGGGGAGCGGCCCTGTGGGGCTGACGGCCACCATCCTGGCCCAGTTGAGCGGGGCCACCCGCGTCATCGTCATCGGTGGCCCCGCCTTGCGCCTGCGCGAGGCCGAGCGCGTCGGCGCGGACCTCACCCTGGATATCGCCGCCACGACCCCAGAGGAACGCCTGGCCCGCATCTTGGAGGAGACCCAGGGCCGCGGCGCCGATGTGACCATCGAGGCCAGCGGCAACCCCGCAGCCGTCCACGAGGGGTTCGCCCTCACCCGCGATGCGGGCCGTTATGTCATCGTGGGACAGTACACCGATGTGGGCGATATCCGCCTGAACCCTCATGCAGAGATCAACCGCAAGCACCTGGAGGTGCGCGGCTGTTGGGGGAGCGATTTCAGCCACTTTTGGCGGGGGATGCGGGTCTTGGCCAAGCACGGTGACCGTTTTCAGTGGGAGCGTTTCATCACCCGCCGCTATGCCCTGGAGGAGGCCAATCTGGCCCTGGACGATGTGGAACACTATCGCACCGTCAAAGCCTTGATTGATCCTTGGAAGAGCATGTAGGAGCGGAGAGGGTATGGAGGAGAAAAGCCTCATCCTCTATGTGAGCGCGGCGCCAGAGATGGATGTGGAGTGCGAGCTTTTGGGGCAAACCCTGGCCCGGCTGACCCAACTCACCCAGTGGACCATCAAGCGCACGCCGGCCCCCCATGAGCACGCCAACCCCGACCTTGCCACCCTGCGCCGCAGCCATTTCTATCTGATCTTGCTCGGCAGCGATATCGTGGCGCCCATCGGCGTGGAATGGATGGCGGCCCGTGAGGCGCAGATCACCCTCTTTGCCTTTCGCCGGGTGGGCACGGTGCCCACACCGGCCGCGGCCTTTTTCGCCCACAACGCCGGCGTGACCTGGGAGCGTTACACAACCCCCCAAGAGTTTATCCGGCGCTTTGAGCGGGCATTGATCACGCAACTGGTGCAGGGCACGCCGGGTTATGGGCTACACCTGGCCGAGATCGAGTCGCTGGCGGCCCGCCTGAAGGAATTGGAGCAGGAGGACACGCCCTCTGAAATCTCCGAAGAACGCCGTGGCGCCGGCCGCGGCGGCGTGATCCTGCCCACAGTCTAGCCGGCCAGAGCTCAGCGCGCTCAGGCCAGATCGAAACGCACCTCGGCCAATGACCGCAGGCGTTCGGCGGCGGCCTCTGGGGTGAGGTCGCGCTGAGGATTGGCCAACATCTCGTAACCCACCATGAACTTGCGGATGGTGGCGGAGCGCAGCAAGGGCGGATAAAAGTGCAGATGGAGATGCCACTCCGCATGTTCGCCGCCGTCGGTGGGTTTCTGGTGGATGCCCATGGTGTAGGGGAACGAGGTCTCAAAGAGGTTGTCGTAGCGCGTCGTCAGGCGTTTGAGGATATTGGCCAGGCCGGCCTGTTCCTCGGCGGTGAGCTCTGCCAACGAGGGGACGTGGCGCGTGCTGAGGACCATGGTCTCAAAGGGCCAGACGGCCCAAAAGGGCACCAGGGCCACAAAGTGGGCGTTGGCGCAGACCAGCCGCTCCTGGCGGGCGTGCTCCAGGGCCAGATAGTCGCAGAGCAGGCAAGAGCCGTGTTCCTGGCGATAGCGGGCCTGGGCGCGCTGTTCCAGAGCGGGCTGTTGGGGCAACGAGGCGTTGCTCCAGATCTGCCCGTGGGGATGGGGGGCGCTGCAGCCCATCATCTCGCCCTTGTTTTCAAAAATCTGCACATAGGTGATGTTGGGGCGGGCACCGATCTCCCGATATTGTTCCGTCCACACCTCCACCACGCGGCGAATGGCGGTCTCGTCCATCTGGGGCAGCGTCAAGCTGTGATCCGGGGAGAAACAGACCACCCGACAGAGGCCGGCCTCGGCCCGGGCGATGAGGAGGTCTCCCGAACGGTATTCGCCTTCAGGGGTATCGGGCAAGAGGGCGGCAAAATCGTTATCAAAGACAAAGGTCCCCGTGTACATGGGGTTGCGCACGCCCCCGGCCCTCTCGTTGCCCGGACAGAGGTAACACTGGGGATCGTACGAGGGTCGCCGTTCCACGGCGGGCCTTTCCACCTGGCCTCGCCAGGGGCGCTTGGTGCGGTGCGGAGAGACCAAGATCCACTCCTCGGTGAGCGGGTTGTAGCGCCGATGAGGATGCTCGGCGAGGTTGAATACGGACACGCTGCTCCTTTCTTGCTGCCGGCCTACGGGTGACATGTTGCGCCGATAGGATAATGGCCGGGGGCGGTTTGTCAAAACGTGCAAGACAAGCATGCGACGAGGTGAGGGATGCTGTGCCCTGAATGTCGGCAATCCGCGCCAGGGGGGACGCCCTGCCCACGCTGTGGCTCGCCCGTGCCTGCGCGGGAGAGTTTCGGCGGCGAGGGGGCAC
>Ga0068707_1000820_pt1 | contig 21125 bp, 14 predicted proteins | sample YNPNPMetaG_FD_66600 | JGI IMG/M metagenome (GOLD analysis project Ga0068707, IMG submission 66600) | Anoxygenic and chlorotrophic microbial mat microbial communities from Yellowstone National Park, USA - YNP NP MetaG | ecosystem: Environmental > Aquatic > Thermal springs > Hot (42-90C) >...
CGAGTGATAGGTCACCAGCGTGACATCATTGAGCGACTGTCGATCCAATCCCAGAAGTGGCTTGACATCCTCCAATCTCGCCTGAAAAGCGCGATTGGTCGTCTCGACGACCTTGCCTGTCGCCGAGTCCTGATAGGCGTCAATGCTCTTCTGGACATAGTAGTAGAACTTATTCGGACTTCTGGCCCGTGTTGCCCGCTTACCATTGACCCAGAGTTGCTCAAAATACCACTTTCCGTTGGTCACGTCGGGAACGGTCGTTGCCCAGATGCCATCATCTTGTTTTCGCCAGCCCGTGATCGTCTTCCCGCCCCAGAACCGGGGTTTTTCTTGTCCTGAAGCTTCATAGATAACCGGTGCGTCGGGGGTACCACTGTCCTGCGGTTCCAGGACGAGCGGTTCCTCAATGAAATACCGCCCCGATGCGATCAGGACGCGAAACGGGCCTGCCTGTCCCGCCGCCTTCAGATGCCGGATCGCGTTTCGCGCGCCGATAAGGCTACCCAGTGGCCCGTCAGTCCCCTCGGCATTGACGCGGCTAAGTCGCCCCGACCAGGCATCATTTCCATCCGGCGCCACATGCAGGACGGTCTCCGCAAACAACCCGTGGGTGCCGTAAACCACTCCGAGCATCACAAGGCTCGCAAGCCATAGCATTGCCCGCGACATAGTATGTCTCCTTTGACTTGATGTTGCGCAATCCTGTTGTGACATTCGATAGTAGGCCAAAGATTGGTTACTCTTTGGGTTCAAAACCCGCCCGAACTTTCCCATCATAGTCAATGAGAGGTTGCGCATTTTCCACTCGGCCCAGTGGACGGCAACCCGGGCCAATCTCGTCCATGCCGAGATCGCTCTCCATTGCTTGGATCAGCGATTCCATCTTTTTCACGATTTCGGGGTGAGAGGCGGCTACGTCCGTCGTTTCACCGATGTCGGCTTTTAGGTCATAGAGCTTTGCCGTTTGATCTTTTCCCCGGACACCTGGTAACTCATATTTCCATTGACGATACCGGACAGCTTTCAGTTTCAGCCCCCGATAATAGAAAAAGACTTCGTGGGCAGGCCGGTTGCCGGCATCTCCTGTGAGATGGTCCCAAACGTTGATCCCATCAATCTTGCGGTCCTCGGGCAGTCTTGCTCCCGCCAGATGAGCAAAAGTCGGCAGGATGTCGAACATTGCCATGATGGCGTCACATTCTGTTCCTGCTGGGATTTTACCGGGCCACCAGACGATCGTGGGAACGCGAATTCCACCCTCCCAGGTACTCCCTTTGAATCCCCGCAGCGGGGCGTTTACGGCCCTCGGTGTGCCTCCATTATCGCTGGTAAACACCACAAGCGTCTTCTCGCTTAGCCCCAGTTCCCGAACCGTGTTGAGGACCTGGCCAACGCTCCAATCCACTTCTTCGACCCAGTCAGAATAAATCCCGTGCGGTGATTGCCCCGCCCATTTCTTTCCAGGATAAATTGGAAAGTGCACAGCATTATGTGCCAAATATAGGAAAAACGGCTTTTCTGCATTTTGCTTGATGAACCGGATCGACTCTTCGGTGTACATCTCCACCAAGGCCTGCTGGTCATCAGGGAGAACCCGTTTCAGTACCGTATTGTTCCGCATGAGCGGCAACGGCGGCTGCCCTTTCTGGTCGGGCTTGGGTTTGGGAAGGGGCTTGCCCAGATCACTTTTCACGCCATCTTCAGCAGGCCCCATGTCGTTGGAATAGGGCAAACCGAAGTAATAATCGAACCCTTGCTGACACGGCAAAAACTCCGGCTGATCACCCAAATGCCATTTGCCAATCAGGGCCGTTGTGTATCCAACAGTCTTCAAGACCTCGGCCAACGTGACCTCGCTTGGAGACAGCCCCACATCATTGGCGGGAAACAACACATGGGGGATGGGCAATGCCCGCTTCGCATAACATCCCGTCATCAGCGCCGCCCGCGAAGGCGAACAGACGGGGGCCGCGTAGAATGATGTCAATTTCCGTCCTTCCGCTGCCATTCGGTCGAGATTTGGCGTCCGGTTGATTTTCGAGCCAAAAGGGCCGATATCGGCGTAACCCAGATCGTCGATATTGATCACGATGAAATTCGGCTTTTCTCCAGCGTTCTCAGCCCAGACGGAACTGGCTAATGTCACACCTGCGATGACCGATAGCAACACCCAACGCGTGAGCAATCTCATGGTTCAATCCTCCCACATTTATTGACAAAAAGCACCAGCGTTATCGTGGACTGGTCGACATTCAGACCATCCTTCTGCGAAACAAAAAGCAGATTTTCAAACCAATGACAACGGCGGGACCGTGTTCGGGGAAATCGCAGTCCTTAAATTTGCATGACCATTGTCTAATAGATGTCGTGATTTGGCAACACCCTGCCCCCCGCATGTCCCACCAAGACCGGAATGGCACGTTTCCGGTATCTCTTGAGATTTGCCCCAGCGCTGCCTCGACCATGCGACTCACGATAGGAGCGATTGGCCGCGCAGCGAGAATCATTCTGGGCACCTGGCAATGGAAATAATATGATTCCTTTTAAGATGTGTTTTTGACGAAACGTTGCTAAGCCTTGGATATCTTGAAGGTATGGCTGTCTCACCGAAACGCAGACTTATTCTGGCAAGTCGTTCACCACGTCGGCAACAGTTGCTACGAGAAGCCGGTTACTTGTTCGAGGTCATCCCCCCGGACGAAGAGGCCGAATGCGGTTTTTGCAGTGGTGAGAGTCCTCCCCAATATGCCGCCCGTTTGGCCTACCAAAAGGCGGCGAACGTAGCTCAACGAATCGAAGCAGGACTGATCCTGGCATGTGATACGATTGTAAGCTGTGATGGAAGAATTCTTGGAAAACCCCAAGATGAAGATGATGCGCGACGTATCTTATGCCTTCTGCGAGGAAAAGAACACTCCGTTTTCACGGGCGTCTGCCTCTGGGACTACCCCCAATTCGATCCCGACATCCAGGTGGCCGAGACTCGTTTAGTTATGGAAACCCTGACTGACGAAGAGATCGAGGACTATCTGCGTTCTGGACTCTGGGAGGGCAAGGCTGGGGCCTTCGGCTATCAGGACCGGTTAGGCTGGCTGAGAATCATTGAAGGGAGCGAAAGCAATGTCGTCGGTCTGCCAATCGAGCTGTTGCAACAGATGATCGCACGAATCGAACAGTCCCGACCCACTGAAATGCGAGACTAACACGCGCAAACCATAAACTGGCTCTTCGAACATTCCTTGTTCGCGCCATGAGCTAAACATTGAGATTCGTCAGTCTCTCAATGAACCGGAAAAGATTACGAGTCGAGACTCACTGACCGTGAAATCGCCACCGGGGCTTTGCACCCGCCGCGCCTATCGAGCTTGGCTACTCGGCCATGCGGCACACAAGTGACGGTGTGTTACTCGCCCAATTCGTTGATCGGTGTTCCTCAGCACCCGGTGGCATTTCACCACACGTGCCAGCGCGTATCACACCATCGCCTTGAGTTGCTTCAGCGCGCGAACTCGGACGATGTTCCGTGCCGGCTTGGCCGGGATCGTGATGATCTCATCGGGCTTTCCGGGCTTTGGCATCTGACGAGCTGGCGTCGGCTTCGTCTTCGCCTTCTTGATCTTCAACAGACCAGGGAGAATAAACACGCCTGGTCCACGCGGGCTCAGAGCCTTTTCGATTTCTTTCGTCAGCGCGTCGAGCACCGCAGCCACTTCCGCTTTCTTCAAGCCGGTGGCTTCGGCGATCACAGTCCGCAACTGCGTTTTCGTCAGCGGTTTCTTTGCACTTGTGTCTTTTGCCATAGACCGCGTACCTCCAAACCATGTGTTCAGGAAACAGTAACTCGTCCGTCCGAAACGTGATATTTCGGGCGAGAACCACACCGTGCTTGTCCATGATTAGAACGATTTTCTGAGAAATTTCAAGACGGGAACCCCAAGAAAAACCGTTCAAAAAGCCGATTTTCAGGAGACTGACCTCCAGTTAAGCCGGTCACACCGTGGCAACCTTCCTGTTTCTCCCGGTCACACGAAATACTTTCACCCATTCCCGACAAAATTCAGACCAATCCCAAGAGCCACGCCGTCATCAAGAAAATCACCCTTATCTTTTCAACGAACGGGAATGAGCGGCCTCCCCGGTTCGCATTGAAAAACGCAATCTGGCTCGGCTGCCAAATAGTCCCCGGTGACGGCGTACGCCCGGGCACGGCTTCCCCCGCAAACGGCACGATACGCGCACGTCCCACACTTCCCTTTTAGCAAATCCGGATCTCGCAATTCCCGAAAGACCCTGTGATTTTGATACACATCGACAATCGACACCTCAGGAAACCGGCCGCAGACCAGGGGCAAGAAGCCCGCCGGATAGATCTCGCCAATGTGGCTCACAAACATGATCCCTTTACCGTCCCCAATCCCTGTGGTCAACCGCTTCACGGCTGGAGGGAGTGAATTCAGGTCAAAATCCTGACCTCCCTCCTGCCGCAAAATTTCCAGGACATAACGACGGTAATGAGGGGCCTCCGTCGTCTTAACTGCATATGGCTGATGCTGGGCATGATACCACAACCGCGCGAAGACCTGCTCGTATTCGTCTGGCAAAATCCGTTCTTCCAGAATTCCACGCCCCACAGGGACCAGAAAGAAGACAGACCACATGTGAATCCCAAAAGCCCGCAGTAATTCGGCCATCGCGTCGATCTGTTCAACATTCCGCCTCGTGATGGTGGTATTAACCTGGATGTAAAACCCCAGACTGCGGGCAGCGTCCAGAATCTCCAGGCTCCGGGCAAAACTTCCCTCCCAACCACGAAAGGCATCATGCGTCGGAGCATCGGCGGCATCGAGGCTGAGTCCCAGGGCAGAGACGCCCGCCATTCGCGCCTGCCGAAGGGCATCAGGGGTCGCCAAGGGCGTTGCCGATGGTGTCAAAGCCACATTCAACCCACGTGCCACGGCATATTCCAGCAATTGGAACAGGTCTCGTCTCTTCAACGGATCGCCTCCCGTGAATACCATGTTCGGTTTCTTGGGGAACGATGACGCCTCATCGATGAGCAATTTTGCCAGTTCAGTGGTCAGTTCCTCCGCGTGCGGCTGCGCCTGAGCCGAGGCGCGGCAGTGTTTACAGACGAGGTCGCAGGCCTGGGTGACTTCGTAATACAGCATCAGCGGACTTGTCAGAATATCTCCAAAGCTGTAATCCGCAAACCGCGCCGCATGCTTTGGCATCGAAGGGAAATCACTCATCGATTGATACCCTGGTCACCTGTAAGGAAGACAATCTTACTTTGCGGAACGCTTGCCTGGCACAGCCTCGGGCGATGTTTTAATTGTAGATGGGGAGAGAAGGCCAGAGGTGCATCTGGAGCAGTGTTTCTATTCTTCACTGTTTGCCAGTCGAACGAGGTGCCTGCGAGGCGCGCTCTCGCTCTTCCATCTCTTTGATGGTCACGGAGCTTTCCATGGAGCGGCGCGGGTCCTTTTTCGACTCGCCAGGGGAGGCCGGGAGAATCATTTTGATCACGACATCGTCAAACTCGACTTTGCCCGCCCCGAGATAAGCGTACAGCATCACCCGACCCCACGTCGGCGTGTATTGGGTGTGTCGCGGGGTGAAATCTTCCGTGTGGACGTTCCAGGTATTAAGAGGCCCTTTCAGGTTCTGCTGACTCCGATAACACTCCCGCATTTGACTCCAGTCCGGATATCCGCTTCTGCTCGATGCTGCACTGCGTGGTGGAGAGTTGTCTCTCTGACCAGGCGATTGGGCCGGCGTTGACCCTCGCGGAAGGATGCCGGGAGCCGCCTGTTGCAAACGGTACTCGCTTGGCATTTCGGCGTAACACTTGATGAACACCTTGACCGCAGGGCCGTCGCTCCGCCAGCGACATTGAAAGCGATAAGTCGCCCCTTCTTGGACCTGGAAAGGAAGGCTGTAATACATCACGCCCGTTGAGTCGCCAACGCCCTGATCAAAAGCAAACCGGATAACGTGATTGCTTGGGTCAGAAGGATCCGTGGTCCAGGTAACCAGGCGACCGAGCGGCTCTCGCTCTTGCCCCCCGCGGTCTTCCCATCCAACCGGAATTCCCCGAATTGCCTTCTCGAAGTCTCCCCCGAGGATCAAATTAGGATTCTTCGCCCAGTTCTCTTCGGCTATCGGGTTTTTGGGTGTCGCACCTCCCGGTTGCCGTTCATAAAGGGCATCCAACATTTCCTGGACATAAAGATGCGGGATTTCACTGACGGAGTTTGTTCGGGCCGACTTCTCGTAAATGACCCTCGGTTCGGCACTACTCGAAAAATCCACGCACTTAATGACGATGTCATAAACCTCCCCCGAATAGCCCGGTGCCCGTTCCACCGACCCCCAGATTCCGATGTCGGCATCGAAATCGTTTTTCACAACCTTCCGAACCTCTTCCAGAGGGCTTTCGGCACCAATTCGGATCTGGTTCATCGAGCAATAATCGCGGACGTCGTTCATCGAATCCGGGATCACAAAACCGCCTTCACGGTGGAGTTTTTGCCAGATCATGTCGCCGACCATTTGGCCGTAACGTCCACGATCGAATCGGGATTCGAAATCGAATGGAATCACGACTTTCTGCCGCTCCTGGCCAAAAACGCCACCGGCAACCAGAAGGGCGATAAGCACAACAACCGACTTTGAGCTAATATGTGTCACCATCCGCGGTTCGACTCTCCTCACTGTTCAGACCTCGGGCTACTGCTTGTTCCGATCAACTGTCGGTAGTAACCCCGGACAATTTCCTCCCAACCGAGTGGGGCCGGTTCTTGAACACTCCCCAAAATCTCTTTCTGGATGTCTTTGGGAATATTGAGCGTCGTGTCCTGTTTAACTTCAAACTCTCCTCCCACATACTCCTTTTGAGTTTTCAAACCTTGCAAGACCACCTCCCGTTTACGGAGGGCATTTTGGTAGCGTCCCGCAAGGAGATCCCTTTCGATCTCCTTCATCGTTTCGACGAGTTGTTCCATATCGGTGTGATGATAATTGAGGACCTGCATCTGAGCGCTGATTGACTCGGCCTTGTTCCTCAGCTCAGCCTGTTTTCCCGCAAGTCGTTGCAACTCGCGCGGACCGTGAGGAGGTGGGGTTGGTCCTTCGAGACCCTGCCCGCCCTGACCGCTCTCTTTACCACCACCGGTGGCCCCACCTGTTGGATCCTTACTGAAATCCTTGATCTGACCTTTCATATAGGGATCCGGTGTCAGGCGACTGGGAGTCTTCCGTCCGCCTTTGCCGACGGCTTCGTCGCTGACAAACTCACCGCTCGATTTGCCACTGCGACCTTCCCCCGATCGTCCGCCGATTTCGCTTGTGTTCGGCAACCGGTTTCCGGTAACACCCTTGGCACTCATATTGGAGATCGGACCATCCGCGGCATCCCAGCCGGCCCCCTTGTCCAGCGAATCCGCGGCACTGGAGGACACGTCCTCCATTTCATCAAAGAGGTCCTCCTCCTGCTCCATCAATTCACCAATCAGATCTTCCAACTGTCCCGGAAGCTCCGCCATTGGCGCCTCCTTATCCTGATCGCTCAGGGACTCTTCCTGGCTCCACCTTTCTCGATCCGGCGTATCGGGCAGCCATTTCTCAAGATTCGTCGTTAGCTCTTTGGCCATCTCATAGCCCAGCTGTTCCAGGGGAACAGCAATATCGACAGACTTTTTAAGGAGGGCATCCTCCGCCATCTTCAACTCGGTTTGAATCTCATTAAGTTCCTGACAAAGTGACGCATTGGCGAAGTCTTGTTCAGGCAGTTTGCTGAGATCGGTGTGTGCCTCCGTCATGAAGCGCGACCAATCGTCCTGCAATTCTGCCAACTCCTTCAGAAGCTGCTCTTCCTTTTCGCTGAAGTCCTCGACGGGGGTCTTGGCAAGCTCCTCGGAGGCCTCGATCACCTTCTTCTGCTGTTCCAAGAACTCCTGAAGCTTGCTCTGAATCTCTTCAAGTTTTTTCTTGACATCATCAGGCAGGTCACCGCCCGGACGTTTCTGCGCCTCACTGAGAAGCTCGGCCTGGGCCATCCGTGCCGCGTCCAGAATCTTCCGCAATGTTGTGATGATCTGCTCTTGATCCTGCGTTAATGGTGCAATCTCGTCCTTTGCCCTGGAGAGGTCGCTCAGCTTGGCCAGCCGTTCACATTCCTGGACGGCGTGAAGCATCTCGTTCGCGACGAGATTGCTCAATACCCGCTTGATCACTTTACGCTCCTCGGCATCAGTGTCGGAGATCGACTTAACGACGGCCTCAGTGCTTGAACGGATATCAATCTGACGAGCCGAGAGAGCGCGGATCCCCCCGGCGAACTGCCCGGGGTTCTCATCGAGTGTTCTCATCAAACTGAGCGTCGCCCCCTTGGCTCGAATCTGCTCTTCCAGAATGCGGAAGATGGCTGCCCGCAGGTTTTCCAGCGACTTGAGTTCTCCGGCTGTTTTGTCCTCATTGGAAATCAAGCGAAGCGTCACCCAGGATGACTCGGCCTTCTGAGGACGCAGGTCTAGCCCAAATTTACCCAGGTTTCGCTTATCCCAGGCGACGGCGCGGAGCATGACGACCTGCCCCGGCTGAAATCGCTCTGGCGAGAGCACCAATTCGTAATCGACGAATGGCCCTGTCGGATCATTCCAATCCTGAAGCCGAACCGGCTCAACCGCGTCGGCGGGGGTCTCGTCGCCTTCTGGTTTGGTTTGTTGCACCTTCATTTCCAGCCTGATTTGTCCCACGCCATAATCGTCGGACGCCCGGATTTTGACGGGGATCTTATCCCCAACGGCCACGGACAACTGGCTGGTGGGCTTGACAATCTCCACGACAGGCGGCTGGTCAGGGATCACACTGATGCGGTTGACCCTCGGTGCGCGCTCGGAAAGGCCCGCCGTGTTCTTCAATTTGACGGTAAACTCGCCATCGCGAAGGAGGGGAAACTTGACAACAAATGCCCGCCCGCCGTCCTCCGTAGTCCCAATTAGAGGTTTTCCGTCGAGCGAGATTTCCCCACCGGCAATCGGGGCCGAGGGAATGATTCTCAGGGTTGCCTCTGAAAACTGGGGCGCTCGTAAATCGGCCACACGCTGGCGGAATGTATCGCGCGGTTTTCCCAGGTAAGCAGGATAGTCCAGTGTGACTTCCACTTCTGCAATCGATGGCACCTCTGAAATACCTAGCCGGTACACGGCCGATTGACTGTCACCAATCTCGACTCGATATTTCACCGGCTTGAGGACGGAGGGCAGGGCAAAACTGTAACTTTCCAGGTCCTTGTCCACAGCCATCGGAAAACGTTCTTCCTGCTTCCCTTCTTCTGCAACATACAGAAAGGCGTCATAGGCCTTCTTTTCCGGTGTTCGCACTTTAGCGGAAATCGTCACATTGCTTCCAACGAGGACTTCGCTGTTTCCCGGCAGCACTTCCAAAATCTGGACTTTTCCCACAATCGGCACAAAATGCCATGGTTGCATAAGTCGGGTCGCTGCGGATCCCCAGTTGGGGAGCATCATGCTGCACAGGATGCTGATCAAGATCAGCGAAATGAGAACCCCGCTCCATTCGAGGAGGTCCCGCGATGTCTGCATCGCATAACAGAATCTCGCCCAGCGCGTTTGGCGTGTGGCCGCCTCTTCAAAGCGAATCCGGCTGGCCTGTGATGCCGCATGATTCACCGCTGCCAGGCAGAAGGCTGGATTACACTGACGGGAATCGTTCAAGAGTTGCAGGACGTTAATCAGGGCGTTTTGAAGTTCCGGGAACTGATCCTCGATTCGCCGAGCCGTAGCCTCCAAACTTCGATGGCTCCGGATCACCCGTCGCACAACCCAAAACAGCAGGCCCAGGTTTATCCCAAGCCAGATTAAGAATGCCCCCAACAAAACACCCTGGGAAAAGCGGAAAATCGCGTCGGCCAGGATAAAAAACAGGAACAAGGCCAACGACCCAGAAGCCGCCATAACGCAACTGGTCAACAAGGTGAAAAACCACCACTGCTGACGCGTCGCATCCAAACGGCGAATCACACCTTCAGCCGCAGGTGACATCATAGTTCCGCCTCTCTCATGTTCCCGAAAAGATCGATGACCTCGCCGACATCACCTTCCACTTATCATTGTTCCCACTGATTGGGGGGCCGTCAACACTCTTTGTCAAACTCCTCGTTTTATTTCGCGTTTCCTGGCCAAAAAGATTTGAAACCGGAAAAGTCGATTGACTACATGTTTTCCGAAAGTTTATCGCTGTTCTGCCGTGGAAATTCAACTCAAACCGTGAACAATGGATAATAGGGCAGAGGGGGCAAAACAATTGATAATCCGGACAGTAGAAGAAGAGACGACAGGTATTCATTGGGCTGTCTCTGGTAACGGAGAGGAGGTTATACCATGCGGCGTCGCCTTTCAGGTGGTATTCCACGAATCTGGCCAGGCCAGAGACGATGGATGCAGAGAACCCTCAAACTCATTGTTGTCTTGGCAATCCTGGGGATTTGTCGCCCTCCATTGATGGCAACGGGGGAAGAGCCGCCGGCCATCAATCCCTTTGGGTCATCATCAACCGTTCGTGATGACGCAGTCCCGGGGTACATCGAGTTGTCCGACGGAACGGTTGTTGCTGGCGCGATCTATATGACCAGAGACAAACGCCTTAAGATTTTCGACAGCACGCTGCAAAGGCAGCGCGAAATTCCCCTGGACCGCGTCAAACAGATCGAGTGCATCGTCGTCAGCGAACGAATGGAAAAGGAATGGCGTTTCAAAGAAACGGCTGCCGATGTCAAAGAATACACCGGTCGAAGCTATCCAGCGCGGGAGTATCGTCACCGAATCACACTCGATGACGGAAGAACCATCGAAGGGCCTATTTCGGAAGTCCTTTATGTCCGTCCCGAATCAAGCCAATCGTCGTCGCAAGACCGCCAGAATCCTTCCGTTGAACCGCAACGGTTTATCCTCTATAAAACACACAAAGGCCCCCTTGGTTCGGACCTCAAGTCGTTGGTTTATGTGAAGGCCGTGAAATTGGGCGAAGAAGCACTCGCGGAGGGGCTGAAAAGAATGGCTCATCGCACGTCCAGCCAAACGACATCCAAACAGACATCTGAACGAAACTAATGCGTGTGGGCGAAGGGATGGCTTTGAAGACGGAAATCAAACCGGACAATAAGAGGCGTACTGCTCCCTGTGGTTGAAATCTCGCTGGCCAATGGTGCAAGTGTCATCAGCCTGGTCCTGGTGCTTCTGGTAGCAGCGGGACTTGTGGGTATTTTCTACTATCGGAAATTTGGGGAGCTGAAGCGCGGACGATGGCAACTACTGCTGATCTTGCGTCTGCTGGCCATTGCTATCGTGGTCTTGCTTCTTTTCCGTCCGGTGGTCCATTTCTATCGCGAGGAGCAGCAAAAGCCATCCGTTGTGTTTCTCCTTGATACATCGGCTTCCATGAAGATTGCCGATGACGTTTCCGGAATCCCTCGATTCGCGCAGGCCCGGGATAAGATCCTTGTTTGGGCTGATCGTTTGAAGGATCATTTTGCGGTTCAGGTCATTCCCTTCGCCGAACGAGCTGGGGACACAGTGACCCTCAACCAACTGGGCGCATGGGCGCCGGACGGGCCCGCAACCTCGCTTTCCCGTGCACTGGTGGCTGCCACGAAAGTGGCGCCGCGATCGGAAATGGAGGCTATTTTCCTGCTTTCCGACGGAATCCATAATTCGGCAAGAAAACCGGAGGAAGTCTCAGCACGCATGCAGATCCCCGTTTTTGCGATCGGGGTTGGAGCCAGCCTGAAAAGCGATGCCTCCTTCAGAGATATCCAAATCACAGGATTGGATTGTCCCGAACGGATGATGTTGAATAACCTCAGTCGGATCAAAGCCTTTGTCGAAGCCATGGGGTTGCCAGGACGGGTGGTTAAAGTCATTTTCAGCGAAGATGACCGCACCATCGAAGACCAGGAACTTGTCCTTGACGATCAACCTGGACCACAGGAAGTCGTGTTCGATTACCGACCTGCGGTGAAAGGCCGACACGCGTACAAAGTGCGAATCGAGCCACTCGGTGAAGAGAAGATTGTCGAAAACAACGAGCGGTCCGCGGCGGCTCTGGTCGTCGAATCACAAATCAAGGTTCTCTACCTGGAAGGGACCTTACGATCGGAATACGGCGCCATCGTTGATCGTTTTCTTTCCAAAGACCCGAACATCGAGTTCTATGCCCTGGTCCAGGTGAAGAAGAACGTGTTCGTGAAACGAACGAATATGGAGGGGTTAACCCTCGAGAGCATCCCGTCAGACGAGGCGACGCTCAATCAGTTCGATGTCTTTATTATCGGTGATCTTGACAGCAGCTTCCTTTCTTCATCGCAACAGGAGGCAATTGTCAACCGCGTCAAGAATGGTGGTGGCCTCATTATGCTGGGTGGTTACCACAGTCTAGGACCCGGCGGTTATGGGAACACACCTATTGGCCAGATCTTGCCGGTTGAATTGGGGGATCGTGAGATTGGTCAAATCACCGACCCTTTCCTGCCCGAATTGACGCCCGATGGTCGCCAGCACCCGATCTTCGCTAATATCGCTCGTTTTTTCCCGACCTCAGGAACCGTAGCAGCAGATCAGCAGTTACCGCCACTGGACGGCTGCACCCGTGTGGGTCAGGCACGGGCAGCAGCAACTGTGCTGGCAATTTGCCCCGTGACCGCGGAAAGGACGGCCGTTGTGGCCGTCATGCCCGTAGAACGCGGCCGGACTGCTGTTTTCACGGGCGACACAACGCGGAAATGGCAACAAGTCCCCCGCGTGCTCGATCAGGAATCGCCGTTTCTCCAGTTTTGGGGCCAGTTCGTGCGATGGGCGGCGGGACGGTCCGAACAGATCGAGGCCAAGGCTTCGGTCACGGCGGCCACTGATAAAGCAGCCTACGAGCCGGATGAGGCAATTCAACTCTCGGCCGTCGTGAGAGATCAACGCGGCGAGGGTACCGACAAGGCCAAAGTGACGGCAACGATTCGGGCGGCTTCGGGGGCTTTTGACAAGGTCACACTGGTAAGCACGCCGGGACCAGGCGGCCACTATTCGGCCAGCTACGAGCCCCGCTTTCATGGCACACTCGAAGTTGAGGTTCAGGCCGAGTTGGAGAATGAAAAACTCGTCGCGGAAAAGATCGTCGTAGAAGTTGGTCGTCCCTATCTCGAGTTCGAAAAGCTCGATCTTGACGAAAAGACACTCACCCAGATTGCGTCCGACACAGGTGGACGATATGCCCATATCTCGGCGGCCGATCACCTCATCGATCAGCTCAACCAGGCCGAGCGAAAAAAACGTATTTACATTGAGCAACCGCTTTTCTGGCCGCCTTTGTTCTGGGCGATGTTCGTCACTGTTTTGACTACCGAATGGGTCCTACGCCGGAGGTTCCAACTGAGATGAGTCCCCAAAGTGCCTACCGGTATATGGAGCCTTCAGCCCTGGCTCGGGTCAAGAACCTTCAGCTTGTCGCCCGCGGGGTTGTCGAAGGTTTTGTCTCCGGATTGCATGCCAGCCCTTACAAAGGATTTAGTATCGAGTTCGCGGAACATCGGGAATATGTTCCGGGCGACGATCCCCGCCACCTCGACTACCGCATGTTTGCCCGATCCGAGCGTTTATATATCAAACAGTACGAAGAAGAAACCAACATGCGGGTTCAGATCCTGCTGGATATCAGCGGATCGATGAACTACCGACACGAGGCCAAGATCACAAAACTGGAGTATGGCTGTTACTTGACGGCAATCCTGGCCTACTTAATGACACGGCAGCAGGATTCTGTTGGTCTGACGGCATTCGATGATGAGATTCGTCTGGACATGCCGGCCCGCAGCTCGCCCAGACATTTTAACGAGATGATGCGCCAACTGGAGAGTTTACAGCCGGGTAAGACGACAGGACTGGCCAGTGTCCTGCATAAGCTCGCGAATCGCTTTAAGAAACGTTGCCTGATCGTGCTCATCAGTGATCTATACGATGACGTTGACAAGGTCATCCGGGCACTCCATCACTTTCGGCACCGCAAACACGAAGTCATTCTGTTTCATATATTCGACAAGGCCGAGCTTGATTTTCCGTTTGACGACCTCGTTCTGTTCCACGACCTGGAGACCGACGAAAAGATCCAGGTTGACCCGCTTTATGTGCGGGAGGAGTATCAGAAACTATTGAGCGAGTTCGTTGCGGAATATCGGCGGGCATGTCTGGAAAGTGCCATTGATTACGTGATGACGGATACATCGGTCCCTTATGATTTCATGCTCTCGCGCTATTTGACGAAACGCAATCAGCTATGACGTTCGGTGCAGCGGCATTTCTATTGGCAGCGTTGGCGGCAGTCATTCCGCCGATCCTGCATATGATCAATCGGCAACGCGCAAAACAGTTGCCGTTCAGCACACTTCGTTTTCTCAAAATCAGTGTCCAGAAAACGAGGCGTCGCCGACAGATCCGCGATCTCTTTTTGATGCTCGTCAGGATGGCGGTTCTGGTTTTCATTGCCGTCGGCCTGGCTCGTCCGACTCTAAGCAAACTTCGCGGTCTCATGGGAGGGGGCCAATCGGCGATTGCCATCGTCCTTGACAATTCCGCCAGCATGGGCTGGATCGATCAGGGGAGACCTCGCTTCGATGTGGCTATCAACGCTGCCAATCAGATCCTCAACGAACTCCAGATGGGGGATGAGGTCACACTCTGGCTGACAAGTGGCCCGCGGTATCCAGAGGTTGGCCAGGTCGATCGCACACATGAAAAGGTCCGCCAGCTTCTGGGACAAATCGCCCAACGTGGTCCCACCTTCGAAAGGGGTGAATTAGGACACCTCGTTCGGGAGGCCCGTCATCAGCTTCTTCAGTCACAGGCCGCCAATCGTTACGTTTTTGTGATCACAGACAATCAAACGGTTGCCTGGGAGGACCTTTTTATCGAGCAACGGACAGGAGACAAGACGCCCGATACCGAGCCTGAGAAAACCGTCGATCCGCGTTTACGGCGAATCCCCGTTGTCTTCGTAGACTGTCACCGTGAACCCAAACCCAACGTCGCCATCCGAAAGGTCGAACTGGCAACGATCCTACCAGTCGCTGGGATTCCCATGAAGGTCATCGTCGAGTTGTTCAACGCCTCAACGATTCCGCAGCAACGGGTGGCCGAGCTGTATGTCGACGGAACCAAAATGGGAACCAGTCCAGAGATCTCCCTCCCCCCCCAAAGTTCCGCCGTAACGGAAATCGTTTTCATGTTGAGTCGTGGCGGAACGCATCAGGCCGAAGTGCGGATCAGCGGTGAAGACGGTGCTCGTTTCGACGATCGTCGCTATCTGGCTATCGAGGTCGATGCCAACATTCCGATCGCCATTGTCACACAGGAACGGCATGAGATTCCGTATTTGAATGATTCCTTTTATCTGGAAAAGGCCTTGCAGCCGGTTAGCGAGGAATCATGGGCTCTTAAGCCTACCATCTTAACGGCGGCCAATTTGACGAACGACCCACTTTCGAATTATCGGATTATTTATCTGGTCGACCTTCCCGAGATCGACGAAGTGATTGCTCGGCGATTGCTGGAATTTGTCGAAACCGGCGGCAAGCTTGTCTGGATCTGTGGGCAAGATACGCAGATTGCCTCGTATAATGCTGCCCATGAAGCCTCTGGAGGTAGGCTCCTGCCCGAGCCACTCGACACAATTATGGCACCTGGGATAGAGGAAAATCGGGATAGCTGGCAGATCACATGGTTGGACGGCCAACACCCAGCCCTCGTGGGATTGAACGAACCACCGTCACTTTATCAGTCGGTGCTCGTTTACAAATATATCAAGGCTCGCCATGGAGCGGGGAGCGAGTCGCGCGTCCTTGCCCGCCTGGATGGCGAGGGTGACCCGATCCTGCTCGAAAAAAGGGTAGGGCAGGGGAGTGTCATCTGGTTGGGGACAAGTGTCCACGTCGATTGGACAAATCTCCCGTTGCGTCCGCTGTTTGTGCCCCTGATGACTCGTCTGGCTTTTTATCTTTCGGGAACAGAACCCGAAACACTGGCGGTTCTGGCCGGGCAGCCGATCGTCATTCCTTATCAGGGACAGATGCCGCCATCGGTCGTGGAAGTCGTCCCGCCGGATGGCTCACTGTCGCGATTGAACGTCGAGCGCGGGCAGAGTCCCGACTTTCGATATACCGAAACACACGCAGTGGGACATTATCTTTTCCGTTTGCTGGCCTCGGTCAGACCGATACAAAAAATCTATGCCGTTAACCCGGATCCTGATGAGAGCGACCCGGAGAAAATCCCCAGAGACCAACTGGAAACCGCGTTTTCCGAATCGCCTGTGATCTTCGCCGAGGACCCGGAAAACCTGGCCGCAACATTTGCCTTACTGCGTCACGGGCGAAGCCTCTCGGAACTGTTTCTGACGATCGTTCTCATCGGCCTGGTATTTGAAACCTTCATTTCCAACTGGTTCAGTCCTAAAGAAGAGGAGCAACAGCCAAAGCTTCTTTCACTATACCGGCCTTCGCGGCGGCTAGCCCGTCTGGCCGAGTGAGATGATCTCTCCATCCCAGCATCATGTTATGCTCTTATGGATGAGCGAAGAGACTTGAACGTCGCCTTCAGTTGTTCGCACTCTCACCAGGTTGGATTTCGAACGTCGTTAGGCAACCCGAGAATCAGACTGGCCAGTTCCCGACGAGCCTGCTCATACGCCTCTGGCTCAGGATCCCATGCGAACCAGGATGGAGTCAGCCGCCGGACGATCTCCAGGGCTTGATCCCCGCGACCTGCCTGCTGGAGGATGGCAAAATAATCAAAATCCTCGATGCCGTCTCGCAAAGCCTTGAGGCGGAGACTTGGGACAATCCCGTCATAACCACAAGGGCGGGCTGGATAAACCAAAGTCCCTTCACCATTGTAAATAAGCGGTCGGTCCGAGCGTCCCGGGCGATAGGTTCGAGGATCAACCCAAGGGTCTTCCACCTGTGACCAGTGACTCATTCCACCCCAATAGAGTAGGCCCTTGATGTCGTAACGATAGGACATCCAGCACGGCAACCGATAATGCAAGAGCGGGTAATCGATGTGCCACCAGGGGGTCTTCTTGGCCTGGCAAAGAGCTGTGTAAGCCCACATGATCTCCTTCAGTTCCTGCCGCTTTCGGGCCGTCGGTTCGTCATACAATGGGAACAACGAGCACCAGATGTCCACAGCCCCGTACAGGTCTCCCCAATCGGGGTTTTGAGTCAGCGTCTGCTCGACGACCATCACCTTGACTTTAGTCTTCGTCTCGCGGATTGCCTTGCCCCACAAACGAACGAATTCATACGCCTCTGGGTCGTTAGGCTCATCTTTCAAATAGATGAAATAAACCACGTGCGGCCGATTGATCGCCCCAATCGCTTGATCCCACGCTCTAGCCCATGCTTGCAGGACTTGCCGATTCTCCTGCGGATCTTTGACAATTCCTACGGGACTCGGCACTTGAATGGCATTGACATTAAAAGTGTCGATCCAATCCCGAAGCTGCTGAATCCTTTCCGCAGGCAGCTCAAAACTATCGCCTTTTCGTTCGAGCTGGAACCAATCCGCAGGTGGATATGCGTTAATCCGATGTTCCTTTGTCAGAAGGGCACATTGCTTTTCCACAGCGGCCCAATCTGTCGGCTCGGATTCAATGCCAGCCTTTGCTCGCTTCGCATAATAGTCCCTCATCCGGGCAGCCGGTGACCCCAGGGCCGTCACCAGAGCGGGAAATCTTGGCAGCGTGAAATCCCAGACCTCCAGGTTGACAGGCATGGCCGCAATTTCTCCCTCCTGCGACACCACCCGCACAGTACCCCGGTAGATCCCCGGCGATTTGTCTCGCGAGACGAAGACATCAACCCAAAACCCGTGGGTCTCATTCGCAGGGAGATCGAACGGTAGTGCCACAAACCGGGCCTTGGAGAGCGTCTCTCCCGTGAGAGGGTGTTTCTGCGGAATGAGCGGATCGGGATACCAATCGGGTTGAAACGCATCATTCCGATAAGTCGGCTCTTTGAGTTCGAGTTGATGCTCGCGATAGACACGAACAGCATCAGAATCAATCTCGCCACCGTCACTTTTCAAAGAAGATAGCTCTATGGCAACCCCACGAAGTGGCCGGTCACTTCGCACAAAGACCTGAAAACTGACCCATTCATTCCGCGCTGCCGCAAGATTGACTTCTTGCAAGGGTCTCGCCGGGGATCCGGTACCACGGCAAATACGAACTGTCGATGTGGTCACCCAGGCAACGGGTTCTGTCCGGACCACATTCGGGAGAATGGCAGCTATCATCCCAACAACGAAGGCTAAACTCGCTCGAACCCGGGTCATCTCCAGCTACCTCCAAGCTTGAGGGCAACACTTGGTCTTGGCACTTGGCTTCAGTTCTGTGAACAACACCACGGTTATGGCCCGAAGGCCTCCCCATCGACATCGTGATGGCCACTAACAGGATAGCCGGTTCGAGTTGCCGTTGACAAGCGACTTGTCATGGATCTGTAAGATCATTCTTGGCTGTGTAACTCCCGACCGATATCCCCCGTTCCGGAACCGCTGCCAAGAATACCGAGAAAACGGCCGAGACAAAGTGTCCGAAAACATAGACAAGGTACATGACTCCCGGCAATATTCCCGCAAGAAACAACGTGTGGATTCCGTGCAAGTTTTGGAAGGGTGGCGGTTTCTCAACGAAGGAACTGCCGACTATCTCGCCGCCTGACACAAAAGGAGGCGCTTTGGCAATTGCAACAGACAATATTGACTCCGTTTCTGGACCATTGACAGCGATTTCCACAATGAGTTGCAAATTCGCAACCAGGACCAGGACACCAAAAACAACCGGGGTCAGCCGAACTAGCATTTTCAAAGCGAACTGAATCAGCCCCAGAATCTCATCCGCCGGGGAGAGTTCGGGGTTCACCTGTAAGTTCATTCCCTCCAAATTGAGGGCCTGGAGCGCAGCGAACAGACCCCAAATAAAAACTGCTACGCCCCAGAAGACGAATTCCAATGACCCTGTGGTGATCGCATCAATTGTCCCCAAAACAAGAAAAACCGACGAACCGACCAGTGCCAGGAGCGACAAAGCATCCGGGACAACAGACGAACTCAGGCACCCGTTGATGCGGCGATCCCACCGCTCCAAGACGAAGACAAAACGAGTGGCGACATAATGGCAAACAAGAATCAACAAGATGAGGCCTAATCCTGTGAGCAGCGTCAGGACATGCGTTCCTCGCTTCTGCATCGATTGAACAAAAAGCAAGATCGCGCCCACCAGGAGGCCATATTTTCCACACAAAAAGAACAAATGAGCGCTTGAGAACAAGAATTCGCTGCCGAAACGCAATCGCAGGAATGCGAGGACCCGATCGAGAGGATGATGGCCCAGGCCCTCGCGCGACCGGGCAAACGTTGTCGGAGAACGTTCAAACGTCTTTGGCGATCGGATAACCCGGCTGTTACCCGCTGACCGCAGCGATACATCGTCAGCGTCCATCGGTTCAGGCATAGTTGCGGTCCAATCTCGCTTCGCCCATGAATACTAACACATCGATTACGCCAGCTTCGGCGGGCACGACAGGCGTGCCCCTCCGATTCTGCGCGTTCTAATTACCTCCAAGCCTCGGAGGGACCTGCTTGTCAGGTCCGCCGCGCCACGTTCGATCATCCCTTCCGCTTCGGCGGGCACGACAAGCGTGCCCCTCCAAGTCTGCGCGTGGTAATTGCCTCAACTGCACATCTAGCGCAACTTTCCCCGCTTTGCCCATAACCCTCTATTGTGACCAGCGTCGCTCAAAAAGACAAAGAGTGGACACCGGAAGGCAAAACTGATATGGTTCTTTCTTGGTCGGATAATCACCCGAATTGCAAGCAACACCATTGACATTGTCATCAGCTTTATGAACGACGTACTTCTTGACTTCTCATACAAGTTCTTGCTTTGTTTTGTACCACTTTTTGCCGCTGTGGACGCAGCTGGGCTTTTTCCGCTTTATATGGGCTTGACTGAAGGACTGACGCCGAAGGTCAAAGGTCGTGTCCTGCGACAAATGCTCCTCACCGCCATTTCTGTGGTCGTCGCTTTTGTCTTCATTGGACAGGTGATCCTGCAATTCCTGGGAGTGACGATTTCCGATTTTATGGTCGCCGGTGGCACGATGCTTTTTATCGTGGCTATGACCGACCTGTTTGCCGCTGATAAAGGGCGGATTCACTCGGATCCGGAATCCCTGGGGGCCGTTCCTCTTGGCGTGCCGTTGACCGTGGGACCCGCCGTTTTGACCACCGTGCTTCTCCTGGCGAACACCTATGGGCGTCTTCCCGCCCTGATGGCCGCCATCGCGAACATCATATTGGCTGCCATTGCGTTCTCATTTGCTGCCAGGATCGAGAGACTTCTCGGACGTAATGGAATCAGGACTTTGTCGAAGATCGCCTCACTTTTGATTGCATCCATTGCCGTGATGATGATTCGCCGAGGTGTCTTTGAGATGATTGCGTCGCTGAGCGGCCAGCTCCCGCCCCCAACGCCATGAAAAGTGGCGGACCGTCCCTGGTCTCCGATAACGCAGCAGCCCCCGTATGGCCGGGCAGCGACTTCGGATTTGAGTACGCCACGCTTGCCAGCCGCCCTGCTAGTTACTGAGCCATTGCTTCAGCCGATTCACTCAGGCCCGATTCGATTCGTTCGATCAGGCCTTGGACCATCTCCCGTTTGCGCCGCAGCAATTCGCGGACATCGTAGAATCGTGCATGTCGGACCTCGCAATGCAGTTCTGCTCGCTCCTGTTCCAGCAGTTCCAGGATCAGTTGCCATTCTTCGCGGGAAAGATCGAGTCGCGCCATGGCCGCACCTCCTATCTCGAGAGCCTGTCGAAAAGCCGAACTTACCCCCTTGCAATCCTAAAAACCGGACATTTTGCCGACAAGGCCATTGCCGCACAACCAGTCGGCTCTTTGGTCAAACGGTTCAAAGCGCGACTTCTCGTTCACGGATCCCGGACAGAGGCAATTTCCCGCGTTAGAATGCTTACCTCCTGAATCTCCTCATTGGGCAGC